>Ga0134126_10009388_pt1 | contig 12326 bp, 16 predicted proteins | sample KB31752_FD_96881 | JGI IMG/M metagenome (GOLD analysis project Ga0134126, IMG submission 96881) | Terrestrial soil microbial communities with excess Nitrogen fertilizer from Kellogg Biological Station, Michigan, USA - KB3-175-2 | ecosystem: Environmental > Terrestrial > Soil > Unclassified ...
ACATCCATAATTAATTGTTTTATACCGTTTTGTTGAGCAGCTTTTATTTGCTGGGTAAAAAAATCAAGTACATCATTAACTACATTTTTATATTGTGGATTTTGCTGCATGGTTTGCGGTGTGCCCTGTGTGTGCATTATAACATAAGGCAATTTTAATTTACCAACGGTTCAAACATTTTGGCATCAAAGGTACCACCTGATATATCGTTTATAATATCAGCCCCCTCCTCAGCAGCTGCAATGGCTACGTTGCTTCTATATGTATCTATCGAAATAAAAACTGTAGAAAATGTTTTGCGAAGTAATTTTAAAGATGGAATTAAGCGTGCCAGCTCTTCCTCTTCACTCACCTCGGCCGCATTAGGCTTGGTTGATACAGCGCCTAAATCTAAAATAGCGGCACCATCTTTTATGTCTTTTTCGGCTTTGGCCAGTAAATCTTTTTCGGCAAGCAAGGTGCCGCCATCGTAAAACGAATCGGGTGTTAGGTTTAAAACGCCCATTATTACAGGCTTTTTAAGGCTTAGCGTTTTTCTGTTAGCTTGTAAATTAAATTCTGAATCAAAATTTGTACCTTGCGCCTTCATTTACTTTTTATGACAAATACATCACAACAATACGATTTAGTTGTAAAACAATGCAAAGATATTTTTTTAAAGAAGATGCACGATTATGGTACGGCATGGCGTGTATTGCGCACTTCATCCCTAACCGATCAAATTTTTATTAAAGCCCAGCGCATACGCAGTATAGAGCAAAAGGGCACACAAAAGGTGGAAGAAAACATTTCTTCAGAATATATTGGCATTATTAATTACTGCATTATATCGCTTATACAGCACCACTTAACTAACGATACCCGTATGGAGTTGCCTGCCAACGAGGTTACGGCTTTATATGAAAAACAAATAAGCGAAACTAAAAGTTTGATGGAAAACAAAAACCACGATTATGGCGAGGCTTGGCGCGATATGCGTGTAAGCTCATTAACCGATTTAATTTTAATGAAAATTTTGCGCGTTAAGCAAATTGAAGATATGGGTGGTAAAACCTTAATATCAGAAGGGGTTGATGCCAATTACCAAGATATGATTAACTATTCGGTTTTTGCTTTAATAAAACTACAAGAGTTAAGCGAAAAAGCCTAAGCTATCCTATAAACACAAAATAAATTTGCATAAAGGCACAGAATATCTATTTTTGCACCTCTAATTTTTGCTCCTATAGCTCAGTTGGTTAGAGCATCAGACTCATAATCTGAGGGTCCTTGGTTCGAGCCCAAGTGGGAGCACTACCTTAGTTTCAAGCCCCTTGTTATTCAAGCAATAGCAAGGGGCTTTTAGTTTTGGGTGTCGCCTTGGGCATCGTTTTGGTATTTCAGCAATACAATTCAATATCCCAACCTTATTATCCCTTAATTGCCCAATATATTTTACTAAACCCATATAAAGGGGTTACTCCCAAATCAGTCCGTATAGTTTTTCAACAATTAGATAAGACAAATTTTCATATTGAAAAGACTATGAACCAATTCAACTTTGAAATACTACAATAAGTAAGTTATGGTAAACTTAAAAATTGAAATATGACAGGAATACGACAAAAGGTCGAGTCTTATCTAGTCAAAATCCAGTAATTTCCTTTTGGGTAAATCTAAACCTTTAGCGAGAGCGTCAATTGTGGTTAATGTTGGATTTACTTCTCCTCTTTCTATTAATCCAATCATATTCTTTGATAACTCTGCCTTGTCAGTTAAGTCTTCCTGAGTTAAGTTTTGTTCTACACGTAATTTACGTATATGCTTTCCAAACTTAGTTAGAGTTTTTTTATCTCGGTTATTAATCACAAAAGCAAAACTCCCTTTACTACCCCACTTTTACCACCCAATGTATTGGGTATTTACATTTAATTATTACTTTCGTTTTCGGGTAACTATCAAGTAAAATTTAAACCTTAATTGGGAGATATCCTCCCTTATTACAGCAACAATATAAAGAAGGGTATAAATTTGTTTTTCAGTAAGCATTATTTCGCGCTCATTAAACAGGCGTTTTAATTCATTATACTCTTGACTGGCAATGTTTAGTAATTCTTCTTGCTTCATTCGGATGTGTTTTACATCACTTTCCTCAATGTTTGTGTTTTTAGTGCTTGTAATTAAAAAATTGCCATTAGTGAATTTGAAATATTTTTCAATCAACAAAATATTTTCTTCTACTCTATATTTCTTGACGTTTTTCATTGCTGAGTTTTTTAAATATGTTCAAATCTATAAAAATGCATGTTTTTAATGCTACTTTATATTCATAATTTTATTTTTCCGTAGCCTTTAATTAATAATATTATTTGGTCGTTTTCCTTACTTTGCATTACATTTTTCTAAAGTGGTACGCATTAATCAGTTTAATAATATGTGTATTTTCTTCTTGATGCAAATAACAATTCATTAAACCGTTTTCGTCCACTTTGCAACAAGGAAATTTTATGTTATTAAAATATTCGTCAATGGTTTTAATCCTTTTCTCATAATACCTAATAAAGCTTCTTTTGTCGGCTGCAGTAGAAAAATTATTGTGTTTAATACACTCATTTATTATTTCCTGTAACTCATTTTTTTTTTTTTATATACTTCTTTATTTTTGTGCATCATAAAGCGAATATATTCGTGCCTTAATGTCGGAACCAAATCAATAAACAGGTTTGTCTGTGCTTGGCTATCAGTTAAACTAAATATTTTATTAAGTTTTTTTTCTAGTATTGAATATTCTGGTTTTATAAATTTTATCATAGCTTAACTAATAATGCCATCATTTTATTGATAACTTGAATTTGTTGAGAGTTACTTAGGGCATTTTTGTACTTGGTTTCTGATGAATATAGGTTTGATTCGGGGATTACGACTTGAGTGGTTAAGACGTATCTTAAGTCATTGATAGTTTCTAGGCTCTGTTTTGTTTTTTTAAATTGATAATCTAATTTGGCAGATTTTAATTCTAAGCGTTTTTTTTGAACGTCAATACGAGCAGAAATAACAGCTAATTGCTCTCTTTTAATTATTGTTTCATCTATTGTATCCATTTAATATTACTGGGTTAAATTTTGCTATACCCTTGATTTTTAATTCTTTGTATTCGGCAGCATTTAATTCCCCATCTAACATTAAAATTTGTGCGTTTTTTAATCTTGTTTTATTCTTATCTATTTCTTTAACCACCGTTTCAACATCAGATTTATTTTCGCTATTATTTGATTTTAATTTATTTTTTAAGGTTTTCATAAATAATTCGATTAGATCCGAATTAATTTTTACCAGTTTAAATTTCTTAGTGAGAATTTTTTTAGTTTACATATTTACTCTTTTAAGCGTTAGCTTGTTGGCTCAAACGCTTTACGGGCCTGATTCATCGGCTATAATAACGAGTGGCACTTACAGTTACGATGCAGACGCAAAAAATTGCTTAGTAGTTTACGATATTTTATTCGATGATATTCCAGGGGTACTTTCTTCAAAAGATTACAAAGACTATTCAATAAAAAATGAGGTTATAAAATCTTGTTACAAACTAAAAGGAGGGAAATAATCTATACAAGATAAAATAAAAGAAAAAAGACTTCCAGAACTTACGGAATTTTTCTTTTCCTATAATTCGATTTATATTATTGACAACGGCGATGGAATGAATAAAAATATTATTCAAAATCATTGGATGGAGATAGGAACTGGGAATAAAGAAATAAATTACACTTCTAGTGGAGGGCGAATAAAAACAGGTGCTAAAGGAATAGGGAGGTTTGCCCTTGACCGATTAGGTCTTTCTACGGAAATGTGGACTGTTACAAAGGATAAAAAATCAAGTAAAGGCCATCACTGGGGCATGGATTGGAAACAATTTGAAGCGCCAAATAAATCTGTATCAGAAATTGAAGCTGAATTAGAAGAAAAAGAAGTTGATATAAAAATATTTCTTCACAATAATGACAAATCGATTTAATATGACAAGCAGTCATGGGGATTTATATTGAACTTGTCAAGATAGTTGAAAATATTTCTATCTTTATGTGGTAGTTAAGTCCAATCAATAGCTAATAATAGGGATTAATGGAACATTATAAATTTATTATAGCCTGTGCTGTTTTAATAATTTCATTTTTTTCGAAACTTGGTATAGGTAAAGATTACGATAAAATTGACTGGATAAAAGCATTTATAGAATTACCTGTAAATTTATTTTTCCTCTCCTTATCTCTTCTGTGTGCATACACTATAACATCAAATGATGCCACAAAGAACTTAGGATTAGTTTATACAATAATATACTTTCTGATTTCGTTCGTAGTTATTCTTATTTGGCGGTTCATTGAAAAAAAAAGTGTGGTGGAAATTGATAATGTTATTCAAAAAGTTAATGGAAAAGAAAAAAGGAATTGGCACTGGACCTGGATATGTTTCTGGGGAATTAACTATTTAATTTCAGCTTCAACATTGTATGCGTCAGCTAGTCTTCTTTTTTCAAGAGACGATAAGCCTCCTATTAAAAAAGAACAAATAGAAGCCCCTAAGAAGGATACACTATCTAAACAAACAAAATGTAAATAATCTAAAAAACAAATAGAAATGTCTATTGAAGGAATTTATATAATTTGTACTCTTATCATCGGGATATTACTTGTCTCAATAACTTTATTTTTAACATCAAGACTTAAAAAATCTTCGTATGATGAAAAAAATAAGGTAGCAATTTTAGATGAGGTCAGAAGCTCACTTGAAAAACAGGTTTACATTCTTAATGAACGAATGATTCAAAATGAAGAAAGATGGAAAGACGTTAATCATTTGCTTATCAATAAAAAAGTCTTAAATGATAGTTATGAAGTTTCAACACAACAGAAAGTTCAGTATCCTAATTTTATTAAAGCCAATGGAATAACTGAAAATGATTTACTAATTGATGACCGCTTTGCTTTTATTTTGACTCCATTCAATACTATACATTATAATGAGTATAAAACTATAAAAGATACTTGTGAAGCTATTGGATTTAGTTGTATGCGTGGTGATGAAAAAAATTTTGAAAGTGACATTTTTCCTCAAATGCTTAAATTAATTGTTAAAGCAAAGGTGATTATTGCAAATATAAATGGAAGGAATGCAAATGTTCTTTATGAGCTTGGTATTGCTCACGCTTTAGATAAACATGTGATATTAGTCTCTAAAGAGCCAAACGATATTCCAATTGATATTAAATCAAGGCGTTTCTTAATTTATAAAGACCTTAATCATTTGAAAACATTATTACGGGAAGAACTTTTACAGATCCCTAAGACGTAATTATAGAATGTATTTTAAATGAGTAGACATCAATCAATAGAAAACGCTTTAATTTCTATAAATGAAACTGTTTTTCAGGAACTGTGTGATAGTTTTCTTGCAATTCGTAATAAAAATTATTCGGCTTTTTCACGAATTGGAACAAAAAGTGGGAAGCAGAAAACTATATCAGGAACTCCCGATTCATTATTTCTACTACCGAGCGGAAAGTATCTTTTTGTAGAGCATTCTACTAACATTACCAAGGGGGTATCAAAATTAAAGGAAGATATAAAAAAGTGTCTTGATTTTTCTAAAACAAATATTCCTGTAAACCAAATAGCTGAAATTATTCTTTGCATTAATTTTAATTTAAAGCCTAAAGAAATTCAAGAGTTAAAAAGTCTGCTAAATAATACCCGCATTGCGCTAACATTAATATCCCTAGATTCCTTAGCTATAGAGTTGGGTTTAAATCATAGAGATTTAGTTCATCAATATTTACACTTACCTATAGATACTGGGCAAATTGTTTCTATGGATGAATTTGTAAAGGAGTATAACAAAGCGTCTAATGGAATTGCTACGCCGTTAAATAATATTTTTTTGCATCGAGAAGTAGAACTACAAAATATTAAAGATGCCATATTAAAAACTGATTTTATTATTCTTACTGGTTCGCCCGGAGTTGGAAAAACTAAAATAGCTCTTGAAGCCATAAAAGAATTTTTGGCTAATAATTTGGAATATAATGCTTATTGCATATCCTATAAAAATTATGATTTACTCAATGATTTGCACCAATATTTTAAATCGGATCAAGATTATATTTTATTTGTTGACGATGCTAATCGCATAGACGCATTTAGTCAAATAATTGGATTTTATAGATCGATTCGAAAAGGAAAATTAAAGGTTGTTATTACTGTCAGAGATTATGCCCTAATGGAAATAGATCTTCTATGTCAAGATTTTACCCCTAAGCGAATTGATATTAGCAAATTTTCAGATTTGCAAATAATTGACATTATTAAATCAGATTCGTTCAAAATTCTTAATCCAGACTATCAAACGGAAATCGTAAGAATTGCTGATGGCAATCCAAGATTAGCTATAATGGCTGCATTACTTGCAAAAGAAAAACAAAATTTGCAAGCTTTAGCTGATGTATCAGATCTTTTTGAGAAATATTTTTCAACCTTTGTAAAGGATAAAGGAGCGTTCGCTGACCCCTTGAATATAAAATGTTTAGGTATTATAGCGTTCTTCTATGTCATACCATACAAGGAAAAAGAGTTAATATCTGGGATTTTAGATGACTTTAACATAAGCTATTCGGATTTTATTGATACGATTGAGAAGCTTGATAAACTTGAGTTAGTAGAAGCTCAATATGAACACGTGAAGGTTCCTGAACAAAATCTAGCAACGTATTTTTTTTATAAAACATTCATAAAGGATAATTTACTTTCTTTTGAAATTTTATTAAAAAAATATTTTGAAAGTAATAAGGACAGATTCAGGGACAGCGTAATTCCAGCTAATAATACTTTTGGTTATGCAAATGTAATGGGAAAGTTGAAACCTGTATTGCAAGCATATTGGGTCACAATACAGACAGATGAAACGAAAGCTTTTAATTTTTTAGACACTTTTTGGTTTTATCTACAGTCAGAAATATTAGCATTTATCTACAATAAGATAAGCATACTCCCTACTCTAAATATAGATGAGTATGATACAAACTACGATAATAAACGTCTCTACTTTGATAAGGATAAATCAATTGCATTATTAAGTGAATTTTTTAAATTCCCTTTAGACTTAAAAGAAGTATTAGAAGTATCTTTTGAATATGTGCGAAAAAAACCAGCCGCGCTTTCAGAATTATTACATAAAATAAAAGACGATATTCTTTTTAATAAACATGACGAAATCTATTATGGTTTTAATCGACAAATTATATTATTTGATCTTTTAATCAATGGATTAAATCAAAAAGATCAGTTAATGGTTACGTCTTTTTATGATTTAACTAAAGTATTTCTATCCTACAACTATCGAAATACAAGAGGGGGAAGGGGGCAGTCAATAATTTTAAGTGAATATCAAATCCCTAATGCTAAGCCTATACAACAATTTCGAAAAAATATTTGGGAGGCATTAAAAAATAATTTTAAGTCTTTTCCGGAAAAATCTTTAGAAATTCTTGTAGAATATTCTTCAATATGCCTCCATACAAATGAAGAAATTATGAAGTTTGATATCCCATTTGTCTTAAATATTATCGAAGAGGAGTTATCACCTGAAGTTTTTTCACATTGTGAATATGTTCAAATTCAAATTCGACGATTTAAAGAAAAAAATATTTCACACCCTAATTTCCCACGAATCTTAAAATTATTTAGAAACTCTCTATATGAAACATTTCTTAAAATAGATTGGAACAGATATCGAGACAAAGAAATGTATGATTTTGATGACCATAGAGAATATGAAAAACTAAAAGAAGAAGAAATTAGAAGTTCGTTTGTTTTTTCATCTAAACAGGAAATAATATCATTCTATGAAACTTTTAAATATTTGAAAAAATCTTCTAAAAATGATTGGAATTATAACACCTCTTTGGAGTTTGTTATTGACGAAAACTTTGTGAAAAATTTTGAAATAGGTCGCCAAATACTTGAAATTATAGTAGATAATGATAATGAAATAAATTATGTGCCTCGTAGGGTTTTTAACAATCAACTTACGCATAAGGAAAAAGCAAAAGATATTTGGGGAATAATTCAAAGTAAGCCTTTTAAAAATAAGATAGATTGGGAGCTTTCTTTTTATGATTTCTTGAATCCCTCTTTGATTACTAGCAAGTATGCTAAATCTATAATAAAAACCATCGAGCAAATCCAAGAACCTACTGTAATTCATTTTGACAGAATAGAAAGATATTTAAGTTTTGATTCTAATTTATTTCAAAAAATTCTCAAAATTATAGTTGATAAAAATGAAGCAGATATTCGTTTACAAATATGGATGGATTCTCTAAATAATCATTTTGAGGAACTTAGCAAGGATATTAAATTAATTGAGAAACTGTATTTGCTTCAAAATAAGATGCAAAGTAGTTTTGATTATGACTGCAAAGGACTATTTAATATTTTAAAAAAAGACCCTGATTTCTTGATAGATTATGTAAGCAGTCTTTTCCCGGACAATAACTATAAAATGTATCGAGATACCAAAACACTATCTTTTGTTTGGGAGCTAGAACATGTTGAACCTTATATTGAAAAGGTTTTTGACCTTTTAATTATTAAAGACCCTTATCTGGGAATTCTTGACCATTATTGCAACACGTTCTTTAGAAATCTAAATGGTACAAACAAAGATAAAGCGGATAAATTCCTATCGGCTTATGTTACAAAGAATAATTTAGATCGTGATAAAATCAATATTGTTGTCGATATAGTTAGGCATTCAAGAAGGGAGTTGTTTGAAACAATTCTTTTGCTTTATATTTCTTTAAACCAAGATGTAGAAACTTTCAAAAAGATACATTGGAGAGGTAGCGGAGTTAGTGGTGTTGGTGATGTAATATTAGCTGATATAGAAGCTGCTGATTGGAAAAACATATTAAGTACAGTTGAAAAATCGAGGGTAGGAATTAAATTAATTCCAATTAAGAATTATTTGAAAGAAAGAATTGACTACTGCTTAAAAGAAGCTGATTGGGAACGAAAAAGACGCTTTATAGAAAAACATTAAATAAACAGTTATTTAATTAATCTCTTTTATATTAATAATTGGCTACTGTTTTTCTTAGAGATATTTTTCTTTCAAGGGTTATATTGAGCAATTAATTGTTAAATTTATTTTTAATTACTTCTAATACATCAGGTTTTACCCCTATAATTTTTTCTTTCCTTATTGGATAATTATCGATGAGAAAGGCAGAACATAAATATTCAATTGGTGTAATTCTTTTCTTGAAAGCATTGTATAATGTCCAATCCAAATCAGGATATTTTTTTTTCACTTGGTCTTGGCTCCATTTATCAACTGATTCTTTAAGTTCAGAATCATCCCAATCATCTAAATGAAAATAACTTTCTGCATCAATAAGTGAGTTTGTTAAAGTATTTAGACAGAAACTTACACAAGTGCCTAATTCGGGTAATCCACTTTTACTTTCAAACTCTCCTTGGAAATTATGTTTTGAACCGTCGGTTATATAACTATAAGTAATCTCGCTTTTCTCGCATACCCTTCTACAATGCTGCAAAAAAGCCCCTACCTCGTTTTCATCTTCACAATTAATTATTTCCCAGATTTTATATATGTACCAACCCTCTTCATTAAATCCTTGTATTATTTCTGGTGGTGTTCCCCCGGGAAAATGGTACAAATAATTTATTTTTATATGTCGAATTAAAATTGCAGCGTGTCCAGCTTCACCATTTTCTATTCTAACGGCAATTGAAACAAAATTTTCAGGTAATTTCGCTTCATTAAATTTAATAAGTTCGTCTTCTATTCTCACAATATCAGATAACGTTATTTTTACTACCTGCTCTTAATGTATTTGCTAAAGATTGATACATTTCTGATATCTTCCTATCTGACTTAAATGGTTTCAATGAAATTAATATAGTTCTTATAACACCACGGTCACTAAAGTTGAAATTATATAGTCGCATTATTTTCAATGCTTTTCCAATTTTTGGTTCATTCTCATTAAGTATATTTAGAATAGCATCATGTATTATATCATATTTTGCTAAGGATTTATCGGAACCAATTTTTTTATAAAACTTTTCGTAATACTCAAATTGTTCAGGTTTTAAATAACTGTCAATACATTTATAATGAGGTTTTCTTCCCTCTTTTGATGTTTTTAGAACCGCTACATATACTTTGTTATAGACTCTTACTTTCGCAGCCTGTTCTTTAGTGCAATTTATTGTAAATTCTTCATTATTACTTTCTACATGTATATTTGAAGTTACTTTTCCTCCAGCATCGTATAAGGTTCCTTCGATAAATAATATCTCTTCTTTAAATTCTTTCTTTGGCCCTCTTTTATAAGAAAAATTTTTATCTTTAAAAATAGAAGTTATATTTTTTTCAACTCCATTAACCCTGTGTATAATAGAGTATTCTAAACCATTCTGTTTAACTTTATCTTGTATTGATTTAAAAATTTTTATGGAACTATTATTTACTGAAGTACCATCTAATAATTCTTCTATTTCTTTATCAATATCTGTTTCTGTTTCAGGATAAGACATTACAGTTTCGATGCAACCATCTTTAATGGCAAATCTGACATTTTCCTTTTTATATTGGCTTGCAAAATCTTTTAAGGATACAAGGAAAATATTCAAAGCATCAATAGCCTCAATTGGTATATTGGTTAATGATAAATCATTACCATTACCATCATTGTTTATTTTAATTACAAATTCGTTTAACATTAAACTTTCGTCTACTAATGTAACAAATTTTGACTAACATGTTAATTTTGGAATATTAATTTTTAAACCAGAACCTATTAATTAATATTTCCCCCTTTTTCTTGTTGGGCTTTTATAAGAATAAGTCTACATGATAGCTGTTTAAATTATATGGTTTTTGAATAAATCTTACATCAAAATTAGCGGGTATTAGTTTAATCTTTTAAATTATAAACGGCTTTTAAGGTATTATAATCATGAGTATTTACATTTGGTATTTTCATAGCCGGCGGAATCACAACAATTTTATACAACACTGCTGTAACACCAAAATATGTATTAGGGTCGCTTCCGTTTCCCGCACCATTGTATGTCCATTGAACTTCTACAAGATTTGCACCGGTTGCAAAACCCATAAAATAGTTAGTTGAACCTACTGCTGTATAAGGTACCGCATACCAATTTGTGCCATTATTTGTACTGAAAAACACTTCAACCGCTGAAGAAGTTAAATTAGTAGCTGTCAAAGCAGATACATTAAAATCAGCAAGCCAATAACTTGAACCACTTGTCCAAGAATTAACTTGAAAAGTAGTTTCGCTTACATTTGCATTTCCCGTGGCTCCTGTTGCCCCTGCTGGGCCAGCATCACCTTTTTTACAGGAAGTTAATAAAAGAACTAGGGCAACGATATACGTTGCCATTAGTTTTGGCATTTGTTTTTTCATGTTGTTTATTTTTTGCTTACTCTTTAAATACAGGATTTTCGGCGTACTCCTTTATTGCTTTTGTATTGGTTCAATTTTATTAGTAGGATTTATAATATCTTTCGTGTGATTTTTATTAGCTGAAGGAAGATAAAATATTAAGATAGGTAGTGCTACTGCCAATACGAATAATACCCAATATAAATTGGTTGCTTTCTTTTTCGTCTTAATAGAAAAGTATTTTTTAATTACTTCTTTAATAGATTCTGTAAAAAATATACCAGCTAATGCTATGATAGAAGAAGATGACACACCTATTATTTCTGTAGTCTCCATAATTGTTAAAACAAACCTACATTCTTTAATTGATGTAAAAAAGTACAAAAAACGCAAAAATCTTACGTCATGATTATTTGAAATAGTGATTTATATAATTTGATAAACAAACCGGCCCCTTTTATTCAGATAAAAAAATACAATTTTTGACAAAGTATTATATTCTATCGCTCTATTCTAATTAAATTGAATTACTCCCGGCATTCCAAGTTTTTCAAAAATAATCCTTACCTGTTTTGGTGTATAGAAATAACCAATTTTTTGACCAATTTCATCTTCGTACAAACTAAGCCATCTTTTTAATGTTCGTTCGTTTACTTCATAAAATTTAGCTATTTCTATCGTAGAGTAGATTATGGAGAAGGTAATAAGCCTGCTGCAAAATATAGATATGTGTATGAATTCAATCCTTAAGTCAGGCCAGTAGTTTGAACCTCCAGTAAAACCGAGGTGCGAGAGGTGCGAGAGGTGTCTTTTCAAAACTTTTTTTGGGCGTTATGAAAGTAGCGCCCAAATTTTA
>Ga0134126_10009389_pt1 | contig 12323 bp, 11 predicted proteins | sample KB31752_FD_96881 | JGI IMG/M metagenome (GOLD analysis project Ga0134126, IMG submission 96881) | Terrestrial soil microbial communities with excess Nitrogen fertilizer from Kellogg Biological Station, Michigan, USA - KB3-175-2 | ecosystem: Environmental > Terrestrial > Soil > Unclassified ...
CTTTACCAAAGATGTAAAGATTGCCCTGGCCTGGCATATCATTACTGTAAATGGCGTCGATTATTACTTCCACAATGGCGGCACCTATGGCTGCAGCAGCTTTTTAGCGTTTAACCCGGATAAAAATATTGCAGTAGTGGTGTTATCAAACGCTGCCGAAAGCACCGATGCCCTGGGCACTGGGATTTTGAGGAAATTGGTGAAGTAAGTGAGTGGTGAGTAGTGAGTGGTGAGTGGTAAAAAATGACCGGCCAGTTGTCCATTCACTACTCACCACTCACCATTCACTCAAAACCTTCATTCCTGGTGCACCCCTTCAGCAATTTCTTCAATCGCTTTTTTATTAAAGTCTTCAAGGTCGGCGGGGGTGCGGCTGGTTACCAGGCCGTTGTCAACTACAACTTCCTGGTCGATCCAGTGGGCGCCGGCGTTTTTTAGGTCGGTTTGCAATGATGGATATGAAGTTAATGTCCGGCCGCCGATCAGGCCCGTTTCTATCAGCATTTGCGGACCGTGGCAAATGGCCGCCACCGGCTTGCGCTCATCCAAAAATGCCGAAACAAAAGCTACTGCTTCTTTATTCTGCCGCAATTTATCAGGGTTAAGTACGCCGCCGGGCAAAACAAGGCCGTCGTAATCATCCGGGCTCACCTCGCTCAGTTGCTTGTCGACGTTAATTTCAACACCCCAGTCGGTTCTATCCCATGCTTTTATTTTCCCTCCCCTGGGCGATATCACATGAACGGTTGCGCCTGCCGCCTCAAGGGCTTCTTTTGGGCTTGTTAATTCTACCTGCTCAAATCCTTCCTCGGTAAGGATGGCTACTTTACGATCACTTAAACTTGCCATAACATTATAGATTTTTGTTTGAGATTATAAACTTTAACCTATATGTAATTACAGTCGGGGTTTAAGATGGTTTTGGGAAATGTTAAATCGGTTTGGCATTTGAAATTTTTCCGGGGCGCAGTGATAGCCTATTTTTTGACCACGCACACGTTTCCCTTCTTACAGAACAATTTCATTTGTGATCCCGTCCAAAGCAGGCGGGTTGCTGTTGTTTTACAGGTGTAGCCTTATAACAAATTACACTCTTTTTAACTACAGTTTATCCATCTCGCCCTTAACAAAAGCCGCCAGTTCTCTCACATAATCTGCACTGAAATCAAATTTAATGCCCGCAGTTTCGTATATTTCCTTAATGGTTTTTGTGTAACCAAGTTTCAATGCATTTAGGTATTGCCGTAAACCTTTTTCAGGGTTTTCCTTGTAATTTTTCCACACGGCTATGGCGCCAAGCTGGGCCATGCCGTATTCTATATAATAAAAAGGTACCTCGAAAATATGCAGCTGCTTTTGCCAAAGGTTGGCTTCAGCCTCCCCGTGTTCGCTCCAGTCGGTAAATCCGGCGCCAAAATCCTCATATATCTGTTTCCAGGCTGAAGTACGGTCAGCATCAGTATGGTCAGGATTAGTATATATCCAGTGCTGAAACTGGTCGACAATCGCTACCCAGGGCAGGGTTTTTAATACGTCGAAAAGCTGGTCGCGCTTCGCGCGTTTTAAATCATCCTCGTTATCAAAATAAACATTCCAGTTATCCATAGAGATCAGCTCCATCGACATGGAGGCCAGTTCGGCAACTTCTGACGGACAATGTTTAAAATCGTTCAGCTCCAGGTCGGCAGTTAAGAAGGTATGCACGGCGTGGCCGCCTTCGTGTACCATGGTGGTCAGGTCGCGAAAGGTATTAGCCGAATTCATGAAGATAAAAGGTGCGCCGGTTTCAGAAAGCGGGTAGTTATAACCGCCTGGGGCTTTACCCTTGCGGCTTTCCACATCAAAAAGGCCGTTGTCCTTCATGATCTCCAGCCGCTCGCCCAGGTAGCGGTTTATATTGGTGAAACACTGTATAGACTTTTCAACCAAGTCGTTGCCATTGTTAAACGGTTTCAAAGCCGGTTTGCCCGATGTGTCAACATCCATATCCCAGGGCTTCAGCACGTTTAATTTCAGTGCAGCTTGTCTTTTTTCGGCCTGTTCCTTTAAAATAGGCACTATCTCCTTTTCAATGGCTTCATGGAAAGCATAACAATCCTGCGGGGTATAATCAAAACGCCCCAGCGCCTGGAACATATAATCCCTGAAATTTTCAAACCCGGCATTTAACGCCACCTTATGCCGCAATGCCCGCAGGTGGTCAAAAAGCTGGTTAAGTTGCTCTTTATCCTGCAATCGCCGCGCAGTTATCTTTTCCCATGCCTCCTGCCTTTTGCCGCGGTCAACATCTTTTAAAAATACCGAAGCCTGCTCCAGAGTAAATTCCTTTTCACCAATGTGGACCGACATGGAGCCGGTTATCGACTGGTATTTTTGCTGCTCAACCTGTATTTCTGTGAGTATGGGTATATTTTCCTCCCTGAACAATTCAAGCGCTTTTTTTACGCCGCGCAGGTAAATAAAATATTTTTTATGATCGAGATTATCCACCCATTTGCTGTCAACAAGTTTTTTGTTCAGCTCATTACTGTAAGGTGCAATTTTGGGCTCTATTTCTGTTGCAAAGTATTGAAAGCTTTGCAGCAGTGCTTCGTTGGTTGTATCGCATGTCATCCGGATATACCGCCAGGCAAAATCCTCCTCCAGGGCCGCTTCAAGTTCACTCCTGTCGTGGAGCCAGTGTTCAAGTTCTTTAACTGAATTTATGGGGCGATCGCTTAATTCTTTATAAAGCGGTTCCAGGTTTTCCCATTTAATTTCGAGTGTTGCGGGTATGTATGTTCTTGTTTTTTTGTGGATCATGATTGAATAATATGCTGATGTGCAAATGTGCGGATGTGCGGATGAATAAGCAAAGAATATTTTAGAAATGTAAGGGTAGGCGATTGTTAACATCACTGGTTTTCCCGGCCAAATCGATTTGCTAATGCAAAGCCGGTAAATTCATCGTTCCCGGTCACTTCTATTTGGTAGGGCAAAGGCATTACGAAAGCTTTCATCTGCTCCTCTGTTTTAAACTCTGCTTCAGCAATCAGCAATTCATCTTCTTCCGTCCCATAAGAGTCTATCCCTATTGTCATGTCATTATAAGTTGCGATGAAACGGATCTTACTTACAGCGATTGCCCGCAGTTTACTGAGCAGTTGGTATTCTTCAGGCGACAGATAAATGGTTGTGATCTCCTCTTTTCCCGGCGAAAGCCTGGTTTTCTTTGTGAGCTTATAAACTTTATCATCTTCATTTTCAATCTGCCGCAAGCGTAAACGGGTGCCGGCAATATAATGATCAAGAATGACCCGCCGGGGCAGTGAAATGAGTTCGTCCTCCATTGGCGGCAATAAAAAACGCCGTTCATTTTCAATACGCGCGTATTTTCCGACTGTAGTCATCGTCTTTAGTATCGGAGTTGTTAAATCTCCCTCGCTCGCAATTTACCGGTTTCCGGCTTTATAAACTGTTTCCGACATCAATTTTATCCCATCCTCATAACTCGCCGGCTTCACATTAAAGGCCTTGTTAAACTTGGAGGAGTCAAAAATATAATCATGGTTATACTGGTAAAACATCTCAACAGTCTCCATTACCGCTTTATTGAATAGCCCGTATGCCCAGAGAAAAAATTTGTTGATCTCAAAATATTTTGGTTCAACCTTATATACCCCGGCGGCTATTTCAATAAATTGTTTGCCGGTAAGGGCTGGCGCTGTGGGCATGTGCCATACCTGGTTATCGCTGCCGGGGTTTTGACCAAGTAAATACGTCCCTTTACCCATATCGGGTATGTAGCTGAAGTTATGCAGCTTTGACGCGCTGCCCAGCCATTGGGCCTTCGCTTTTTTTGCAAAATTCGAAAGCACCATCATGTCGAAAAAGCTGTTCCCCGTTTCGGCGCCATAAAAATCAGCCGCGCGGGCGATACTGGCTTTTATGTTGCCTGCATTTGCCTCATCCATCAATTTCGTAGCGATTGCAGCCCTCACTTCGCCTTTTACGCTGCAGGGATTGTATGGCGTATTTTCGGTCATCGGGCCGTTAACCAGGCCGTACGAATAAACGTTGTCAAAAAATATCAGCCGGGCATTGGTCTCTTTGGCAACGTTTATTACATTCTGCATGATAACCGGCCATTGCGCCTTCCAAATGTTTTTATCATAAACCAGACCGGCACATAGATAAATTACCGCGGACCCTTTTGCTGCATCGAGTACTTCTGCATAGTTTAAAAGATCAGCCTTTTGCCAGGTGATGTTTTTTGCCGTGTTGGCAATTGGCTTGCGGCTAACCAAACGGATGGTTTCGTTATTGTTTGCTAATTCGCGGGTCAGCGCATTTGCTACCGGCCCGCCTGCTCCTAATATGGTGTGCATGACTTTATTTCGGATTTCGTCCGCTAGCCAGCGGATCGATTTCGGATTTGTTGAACGAATATAAAAAAGCGCCTAAATATGAATTCCAAAGGCCGATCCATGTACGGCAACGAACCGGTCTAATAAAAAGAAAACGGCGAAAACAACGCTGGCGATGCCGTTGGTAGTCATAAAAGCAAAATTAACCCGGCTAAGGTCGTTGGGTTTAACAAGCAGATGCTGGTATATAAGCATACCGCAGAAAAAAACAATTCCAATGTAGTAAAGGACGCCCACTTGCGTAAAAAACACCGGCATTATTACAAATGCCGCTGAAAGCACATGCAAAAATGTAGACAGCCTCAATGCGTTCACTTTCCCGAGCCAGGCGGGAATGGAATGCAGTTGCTCGTCGCGGTCAAAATCCTCATCCTGCAAGGCATAAATAATGTCAAATCCGCTTACCCAGCACAATACCGCGAAGGAAAAAAACAGCGGCGTTAAAGCAAATGCCCCGGTAACCACCAGGTAAGCCCCAATTGGGGCCAGCGACAAGCCAAGGCCCAAAATCAAATGACACAATGCAGTAAACCTTTTAGTGGCACTGTAGCCCAGCACAACAAGCAAGGCAACCGGCGAGAGGTAAAAGCATAAGCGGTTGATGAACCAAGTGGTAGCTATAAATAACAGGCAATTAATAATGGTAAAAGTTAAAGCCGATGCCGGGCTGATCCGGCCCGAGGGTATATCCCGTTTCTGAGTACGTGGATTTTTGGCGTCAACATCCCTGTCGAGGTAGCGGTTAAAAGCCATGGCCGAGTTACGGGCAAATACCATGCACAAAACCATCATTACCAATTTTGGCCATTCAAAACGATAATTGGTTGTAGTTACCGCCAGGAAAAAGCCGATAAATGCAAATGGCATTGCAAAAATGGTATGGGTGAAGGTAACTAAGGACAGATATTTTTTCATTTGAATTAATAACGAATATCGAATTCCCAATGTTGAATTTCGAAGTCAAATTTAGCTTAATACTTCGAAATTCAATATTCGGCGTTCAATATTCGATATTCAAAAATCATTGCCATTTTGCCCTTGAATATTGAACGGGCCACTTAACATCGTGGTCCAGTTGGTGCGCGGCGCGTAAGGGGAAATAAGGATCGCGCAAAAACTCGCGGGCCATTATTACCAGGTCGGCCTGGCCTTGCCGAATGATATTATCAGCCTGTTCCGCTTGGGTGATCAGGCCGACGGCACCAGTCAACATGCCGGTTTCCTTTTTTATTCTTTCTGCAAACTCAACCTGGTAGCCCGGTTTTAACGGTATTTTGGCGCTGGCGGCATTGCCTCCTGATGAACAATCGATCAAATCGATGCCTTTGCCTGTTAATACCTTTGCCAGCGCGACGGAATCATTGGCGCTCCAGCCGCCCTCTGTCCAGTCGGTAGCCGAAATACGCACAAACAGCGGGTTTTCTTCCGGCCAGACCTCTTTTACAGTTTCGACGATTTCAAGCAAAAAGCGGATACGGTTCTCAAATGAACCGCCATACTCGTCGGTGCGATGATTACTTAGGGGCGATAAAAACTCATGTACCAAATAACCATGGGCAGCATGAATTTCTACCACCTTAAAGCCAGCTTTTACAGCGCGCAAAGCTGCCGCTTTAAAGTCTGCCTTTACCTTTTCAATTCCGGCCTTGTCTAATGCTGCCGGTGGTTCTTCGTTTTCGGTAAAAGGCAATGCGCTCGGGGCAACGGTTATCCATCCGCCCGGCTGGGTTGAGGGTATTTGTCTACCGCCATCCCAGGGTACCAAATGGCTTGCCTTGCGCCCCGCATGTGCCAGCTGAATACCTGCAACCGCGTCATGCTGATGGATAAAATCAGTTATCTGTTTTAATTTGGCTATATGCTCGTCTTTATAAATCCCGAGGTCCGCAGCGGTGATCCTTCCTTCAGGCGATACGGCTGTAGCCTCGGTAATAACTAAAGCAGCGCCGCCGACAGCACGGCTTCCTAAATGCACCAGGTGCCAGTCGTTAGCAAAACCATCCTCGCTCGAGTATTCGCACATCGGCGAAACCATCAAACGGTTTTTAAATTCAATGTTTTTTATTTTAACAGGAGAAAACAAATGCGGCATAGCTTTTTTTTTGCAAAGATGGGTTTTAGTTGGTGAAAGGTTGCAAACGTAATGTTGGGAGATTGTAAAGTTATATTGTTGGATTGTTGGATTGTTGTACTGTTATATTGTTTAATTGTTGCGTTGTCGTATTGTTGCAAGAATTATAAGCATGGATGCCGCGGTTCCTTTTTCTTTCCGACTTTCCGGACTTTTCCGACTTTCGGACTTCCCTCAAAACGTCACGCTAACGCCCGTTGTAAATAAAAAATACAAGCCGTTTTGTCCTGTGTTATAGGGTTGTATCAGGTAGGGGGTGAAACTGAGCTGCCAGGTTTTTATGGTATACATCAGCTGCATTGAGCCGCTAAGGGCCAGCAAATTATATTTCCTTACCTGTTGCTGCGTCGTGTTGGATATTAAGCCCCCAAGCACCGCGCTGGTATCCGATTGCGTGAACGACTGGGTGCCGGCATACAGCGTCAGATCAGGAATGATCTTTAAACTTTCCTTATTGTCTTTACCTGTTTTTACAAGCGTTATTTCTTTTGATAGTTCGGCATCATTAACAATGTCGCTTGGGCCCTGTTTATTTATGCGATAACTGGCGGCGACAGTTAATTTAATGATGTTATCCGGATTAAAATGCAGCTGACCATCTATCGTCGCATCAAATGATGAAAGTATGATCGGGCTGTTGGCGGTTATAAAATATTTTGTTGCTGATATAGCGCCGCCGTATTCTTTCTTTTTATCGAACGAAAAGACGTACCCGGGAGTGATGCTCAATCCTTCCGTATTGCTTTTACTGCCGTTCAGATCAAAATATCCTATGCCGGCCAAAAAAAATCCTTTGGCTGAGATCAGGGTAACAGTAGGTAACAGCACAGGAACACTTGTCGGGTCCCGGCGGCCCGCATAGGTTAAGTTGGAAAGGTATATGAGTCCCGTATTTATAAACAGGCTTTTAGCCGCTGTCGTTTTAACTGCAGTATCCGGTTGTACCTGCTGCCCGAGGCAAAAAAAAGGGAACGACAGCAATATTAACAGGACAAGGGATTGTTTAGGCATTTTCATGGTAAAGGTTTTAAAAAAACCGGGAAGGCCAGTTGGCCTTCCCGGTCAGAATAAAATATGAACTATTATTGTTTTGCCGCTGACGCACCGGCAGCGGACGATCCTGAAGTTTTCAAAGAGGCTTGTTTTTTACCTGCTTTTATACCGGTTGATGAAGCCGACGAGCTGCTTGAACCCGCGCTAACTTTTTTCGATGAAGCTGATGCATGGGCGCTTCCGTTAAGTTTAGCGCTGCTGCTTGCACTTACCTTTTTACTGGCAAGGCGCTTTGAAGTTTTGCTCACATCTCCCTTTGCCGAAGCTGCTATTTTTTTGCTGTGCGCATTTATAGATGCAGCGGCCTTTGATGATGTATTGGCTGTTGTTGAAATAGTATGTTTAGCGGTTGATTTAGCCGCAGCGGAATTTGCATTGACACTTGCTTTGCCATTTGCCGCCGCCGAACCGGTTAAGCTTGCACCGCTTTTGCTAACACCTGTGTTTACACTACCGTTTCCTGCTGTCATTGCAGATCCGGTTAAACTTGCGTTGCCTTTGTTAACTGATGCACTTCCTTTTTCGGTTGATGAGCCTTTTAAATTTGCATCACTCTTGTTGCCATTGGCATCTTTAACAGCTGTGCTTGCTGTCCCGTTAACTGCTGCGGCCTGGTTTGAGCTGGCCTGAACAGTGTTTTGAGTTTGGGCGCTAACCTGTCCGCTTACATTAGCTGCCTGGTTTTGAGCTGCCTGAACTGCATTTTGTGTTTGGTTGGTAACCTGTTTTGTAACCTGGCCGGCAGCATTTGTGGCCTGGCTGATCACTTTTTGAGTAGTAGCGGCATTTACAGCAGGCAACGCAGCCTGGGTTACAATTTTAGTTGCCGTTTGGGCGCCAACATTAACTTGCGCCATGCTTGTTTGTGCTGTAAAAAATATCGCTGCAATGAATACTGCTTTAATTACGTTTTTCATGGTTTTTAAGAATTTGGTTTAACAGTTGTTTATTAATTGTCCGGTACATGGAAACCGACATCAAGTAAGTTAAATGCAAAGCACATGCCATCAGCTAAAATTGGCTTGCTGGCGGGTTTCAAATAGTTGTTGAGCGCGTGCCAAAAAAGAATTGTATAGCGTACTATACAGTTTTGGCGTTTGGTGACCTCAAAAGTGGTAATCATGCCCCTTTATGCCGGGTACTTGCGGCATATGTTCTTTTTCAAACAGCGTGTAACCGGGCCGCAGCGTTTTCCAAAATGTAATGCCGGGATCGGCGGCGTAGGCTTTCATGTGCTGCTCATCCATTCGGAATGGAAATATGTCCAGCCTGATCTTTTGCTGTCCGGCTTCAAGCGCCTTGTAGATCAACGTGTATATTTCTTCAATGCCCGGTCCGTCATGGCATAGCAACCGATAGATGCGCAATGCCCATGTACCATTATGGCATCACCGGTATATCCCTTTAACCTTTCCAGCTTATTGGGGTAGCCGATATTTATAGCGAGGTAATAATTGCTTGCCGGGTTTAGTTGCCCGGGACCGATGGTATAAAATCCTTCAGGACTCTTTCCATGCCTATACGGGTTTTGGTACCCAGGCCACCAGAGAAATAGCAAATATTATAGCTTTTAAAAAACTTATACCGGGGCCCCGATCTCACCCAAATTTCGAGCACACTTTCATCTTTAAATATCCTCAGGTAAATGGCCGAGTTGAATTTAAGCCCTTTATCGGTTAGTTCGTTTTTTATTCGCGGCCATACGTTGGCGCGAACATTTTTCGCAAGTTTGCTATCAGGCAAATAAGTTCCGGCGCTAATAAGCAGCAACGGCATCAGCAGCCAATAAATAAGCTTAGGCATGATCAGATCATTTGGTTTAAACTACAAACTTAGTTTGTGCAACTTTATTGCATTAACCAAATAATATTTGAGCTGGCATTCGGAATTAAAAAAGCTGGGGAATCAAACATAGGAGACGCGATGCATCGCGTCTCTACCTTCATCCATAATAATGCAGGTACATAATATGGAGTTGGGCTGAGCCAAGGTTAAGCAGACCGGTAATTATGCTGAAAGTGTATTTGGAATAAACGAAAAACATGAATGCCAGGACTGTTAGAAATAACGATACTAAACCCGTTATCATATATGGCTCTATAATGTCGAGAACGATAGTCCTTGGAATAAGCGGGGTCACTATTTGATACTGTGCTTGAAAATAGGCAATAAAAGGCGTACCTATCCTTAAAAGGTTTAGAATGATAAAGGCAATAGCCCATTTCCTGGTGGCAGGTTTTAAATCTGATTTTAACATCCTGACGTTTGCATTTGAGCATTGGCTATAATTATAACCAGTATGTAATTCCGCATTCGGCATTCCGCATTCAATGTCGTCTACTTAAGGACCCGCCCCCATCGGGGGCAAATATGGGTAGAAGAAATTTCAACAGACAAAACCGCTCCGTAGGTGCGGTACGGCGCCAGTTGCGTACCTAACGGCACGCATTGTTCATTCAACCATTTTCTACCGACACTTTGCTCCTAACGGAGCATTTTCGATGGCTTTACTTCGTTAACTAAACGGCATTGATTCCGCATTCCTAAATCAAATAATTCCGAAATCCGACTTCCGACCTCCGAAATCCTCATATTCCCAACACCTGTTTCAATTTCACGTACCCTGTTTTGCTTACGGGTATTTTAGCGCCTGATTTGAGGATGGCCAGGTGGGCGTCTTTTTCGTAGGGATCGATACGGGTGATCTGTTGTATGGCGATCATATAGGAGCGGTGCACGCGTACGAAGTAACGGGAGTCGAGCGTTTGCTCAAAAAAGTTCATGGTTTTATTTTTCAGGAAGGACCCTTCCGCGGTGTAGACGCTCACATAATCGTCGTCGGCTGCCAGGTAGATAACGTCCTGCACGGGGATGATCTTTACTTTGGTGCCGGTCTTTACTACGATACGCTCATGCTGGGCCGGAGAGTTTGGAGCATCGAGCACTTCTTCGGTCTTTTTCGCGGAGGCGGCGCCCGGCGCCTGTGCCAGGTATTTTTCTATCGCTTTGTTAAAGCGCTCTTTGTTGAATGGCTTTAAAAGGTAATCTACAGCATGCGCCTCGAAAGCCTTTATCGCATACTCGTCAAAGGCAGTAGTAAATATTACCGCAGGCGGCGAATCCACCAATTCGAGCATTTCAAACCCATTTATTTTTGGCATTTGCACGTCGAGGAATATCAGATCGGGCTGATGCTGCTGAATGGCTTTTAAGCCTTCGAAGCCATCATTGCATTCCTGCATTACTTCAATCTGGTCAAATTCCTGCAAATACTCCCTTACCACCATACGGGCTAAAGGTTCGTCATCTATAATTAAGGCGCGTTTCATAATTTACAACTGCGGTACTTTAATAATAGTGGTAAATATATTATCATTTGCGTGAGTTTCCATCAAATCATTTCGCGCAAAAAGCAAATACAACCTGCGTTGTACCCCGCGGAGTCCAAACCCGGTGCCCTGTTTCGGCCTCGACGTTTGCGGATCATACGGGTTTTGCACCATCAGTATCAGGTAATTGCCTTCCATTTCGGCGCGGATACTGACCACAACATCGCCGGTGGTATCATATAAGCCAAACTTAATGGCATTTTCAACGATAGGCTGCAGCAGCATCGAAGGCAGCATTGCCGGCCCGGATTGCTCATCGCAGCTGATCTCGGTTTGCAGGCGGTGGCCAAAACGCACCTTCTCAATATCCAGGTATAAATTCAAGTGCTGTAATTCGTCGGTAAGGGGCACCTGTAACTGGTCGTCTTTTTTTAAAGTGCCGCGCAAAAAATCGGAGAGCTGGTGTATCATCCTGCGCGCTTCATCGGGTTTGAAGCCAATAAGCGCGTTGATGGAGTTAAGGCTGTTGAATAAAAAGTGGGGCTGCAATTGCTGGCGCAGGTTATATAACTCGGCATCGCGGGCCAGCTTTTCGGCCTCTGTTTTCCGTTTTTCGTTTTCTTTCTGATCTATCTGCGAATAATAGATCATGCTGATCATCGCCATCCAGCCTATCGCCAAAAAATAAATGAATCCGCGGATAATAACCGATTGGATTAAAAAAGTTATGTAAGCATCCCCGGTAGTGAGCAATGGTATTATCCAGCGGCAGCCAATTGTGCAAACTACGGCCAGGGCGCCGCACCATATCAATATATTAATGTAGCTTCCTTTGCCCGGCTGATAATAACGCAGGTTATTGTTAATTAACCAGCATGCCGCCGCAAGCAATATGGAACTTACCAGGCCATCAGTAAAGGCAATATACCAAATGAATCCAAAACTATGGATGATATAGGTTTGCAGTCCGGCCCAAATCAGCCCGCAAGCCGCAAATGCGCCGTAAAGTTTTGAGGGAGTGATTATTGTAGGTGAGGCCATTGTTTATTGAAGCGGTTGATTGAGTTGGATTAAGTTGATTAAGTGAGTAGTTAACTTAATCAACCACTCACTTAATCAACTTAATCAACTGAATTAGAAACTCCGTACATCTACTCCTGCGAATATTGAAACGCCTTTTAGCACCAGTATTTTGTCGCTGTTAAGGGATGCTGTGCTTCGCATGCGCTTATCGTCAAATCCGGCGAAAACAGCCGCAATGTCAGAAACTACCTGCCAGTGTGAAGGGACGATTATTTTAGTGCCACCGAATATTTGGGTAATATCAATCATCACCCTTCCGTTAATATCGGCCTGGGTAAAATCAAGTTCTGCGCCGCCAAACACGTTCACTATCTCGACGCC
>Ga0134126_10009390_pt1 | contig 12323 bp, 14 predicted proteins | sample KB31752_FD_96881 | JGI IMG/M metagenome (GOLD analysis project Ga0134126, IMG submission 96881) | Terrestrial soil microbial communities with excess Nitrogen fertilizer from Kellogg Biological Station, Michigan, USA - KB3-175-2 | ecosystem: Environmental > Terrestrial > Soil > Unclassified ...
CCTGGTCGCAGCGAGGCCTTCCAAGGCGGCGCGCATATTCGCAGCCGCCGCGTCCGACGCCTCCCGCGACCCATCGACGTACATGCGGACCACCGGCTGTCCATCGTCGCTGTTCGCCATCTCGAGCGCGGCTGCTACCTTTTTCCCCTCCACGGCCGCGCGCGGATTCTCCTGGGGCGAAAGCTGGAACCCGGCGTCTATCAGGGCCTGCTCCAAACCGGGCATCTCGATTCGCACCGGAACCGCGACTTTCACCGACTCCTGCTCCGCCTGCTTCTCGCTCGACGAAAGGAAATAATGCATCACCGCGAACAGCGCGGGAATCGCGACGATGGGCACCAGCACCATGCTGATGAGCGTGCGCCGGTCGCGCACCAGCTCCAGCATCTCTTTCCTATAGATGGTGGTTACCGCTGTGCCATTCATGCTCGTGTCTCCAGGCGAATGTCTTCAATTCCCAGCAAGTCCAGAAAGATCTCGCGCAGCCTCGTCTTGCCCGTCGCGGCGCGCAGCTCATTCATCGTGCCGATAATCCGCAGCTTCCCCTGATGCACTACGGCGATGCGGTCGCACAAGTACTCGGCCTCTTCCATCACGTGCGTGGAGAACACAATGCACTTGCCCTGGTCGCGCGCCTCTAGAACGAAGCGTTCGATCAGGCGGGCGCTGGGCACGTCGAGGCCGAAGCTCGGCTCGTCGAGAATCAGCACCGGCGGATCGTGCACAATGGTTCTGGCGATGGCCACCCGCTGGCGCATGCCGGTGGATAGCTTATCGATGCGTGTTCCGGCGTACGATTTCAGATCCAGCAACTCGGACACTTCGCCAATCCGCCGCTCCAGAGTGCTCTTCTCAAGCCCGCCGAGCTGTCCGAAAAACCGTAAAATCTCTCGCGGTGTCAGCCGGCCGTAGAGTCCCATATCGCCCGACAGAAATCCGATGCTGGAGCGCACTCCCGCGGGGTCGGTGACGATGTCATGGCCTGCGACTGAAGCGGTGCCGGCGGTGGGCGAAAGGACTGTCGCGAGGAGCCGCATCATGGTTGTCTTTCCAGCGCCGTTCGGCCCCAGGATTCCGAAGATCTCCCCGGGATTCACCTCAAAGGAGACGCCCGCGAGGGCCTGCACCTCGCCGCGTTTTTTATCATGAAAACTCTTGCTGAGCTCGCTAACCCGGATCATCACGCTTTTCTCGTTCCGTACAGGCTAACACTATAGCCTGTACCACTTCACACCCTCATTCGGTTCGCTATCAAACCCTATCGCTCATTCGCGTCTTGTCAATTCGACCCGCACGAACGGAAACTCAAATAAGGAGGGGCGGACTCATGAAACTTACTTCTCTCCACGATCTTTACATCGCGGAATTGAAAGACTTATACGATGCGGAGAACCGCATTGTGAAAGCACTCCCCAAGATGGCGGAAGCGGCAAACTCTCCTGAACTGCGCACCGCTTTCGAACAACACCTGGAACAGACCCGAGGACACGTCGACCGGCTGGAACAGATCTTCCAGAAGATGGACGAAGCTCCCAAGGGCCAAAAATGCAAAGGCATGGAGGGACTCATCGACGAAGGCGAAGAGATGATCGATGAAGGCGACGACGCACCGCCCGCGGTGAGCGATGCGGCGTTAATCGCATCGGCGCAGCGCGTGGAGCATTACGAAATCGCCGCATACGGGACGGTTCGCAACTTCGCACGGAGACTCGGATTCGACGATCATGCGCGGCTGCTCCAGCAGACTCTGGACGAAGAAGGCGAAACGGATAAGAAGTTGACGGATTTGGCGGAATCCTACATCAACGAACAGGCTCGCTCCGCCAAGTAAGCGATTAGGAAGGAGGATCGACACATGTGTGATTATTCCCTGATGGCCGTACCCAACCGGCTGGCACAAGAAGGCGAGGAACTGGTTGCTCACCGATTCCCCACCGGATCCCTCGGGCTGGCTTCACCCGCCGACCTGAAACGCGCGGCGGACCCGCCCGCGCCGGCACGCCGCAACTTCTGGTGCGCCGTGAAGGAGTTCTTCAATCCGCCGAAAACCGAACCTGTGGCGGCCGTCTGCATCCCACCGGGGGCGCGGCTCCAGCTGCAGGACATTCCGGCCCGCTTGCAGCATGAATTCTGCGTCGGACCGATCGAAGACGTCACGTTCACCCAAATCTCCGCAGCCGTTAACAGCTATCGCGATGCCGTTCGTTTCCAGAACGGCCGCGAAGTGCGTCTGCAGGAGCTCAGGGAAGGCCAGCGCGTCCGCGTGCTGGATCTCTCCGGAGCCGAAGAGCTGGATCTCGAGCGTCTGCGCGAAGAACGCGCCGAGTTCAGCTACCGCGTTCGTTAGCCTCACTCACGTAGTGTCGATCCAGGGGCGGGCTTCCCCCGACAAGCCCGCCCCGTTTGACACGCCCTCCGCGTACATCTTAATCTTGATAGAGATTGCTTAGTTTGCCCCAAATGGCGGATTTGCCCGCTTCCGAGCTTGTCGCTTGCGCGTTAGGTGAATTCGGGCGCTCCTTCGCGATTTCCACCGCCTTCCAAAAAGAAGGCATGGTGCTCGTTGACATGGCCGCGAGGGTCGACGCCGCGGTTCGCGTGCTGACTCTCGACACCGGCCGGCTCCCCGAAGAAAGTCTCCAGATGATGGAGACAGTTCGCGCGCGCTACGGAATCGCCATCGAAATCGTGCGGCCGGACGCGGGCGAAGTGGCCGGCATGGTGGAGGGCCACGGCCGCGATCTGTTTTACGAAAGCGTCGAAATGCGCGAGCTGTGCTGCGAAATTCGCAAGGTGCGTCCGCTCCGGCGGAAACTTGCGGAGCTGAAGGCGTGGGCGTCCGGACTGCGCCGCGATCAAGCGGTGTCGCGCGCCGATGTGCCGGTCGCGGACATGGTAGACGGCCGCCTGAAGCTGAATCCGCTGGCGCTTTGGACGGCGGAACAGGTGGAGCAGTACACGCGCGAGCACGATGTCCCGGTGCACCCACTCTACGCCAAAGGGTACGCCACCATCGGGTGCGCGCCGTGTACTCGCGCGATAGAGGCCGGCGAAGAAGAGCGCGCCGGACGCTGGTGGTGGGAATCGGGCGCGCACAAGGAATGCGGCATTCACATTTCTCCGGCGGGAGTGGTGCGGCGTGCATAAAGGGTTCACGCTATGGCTCACCGGAATGTCCGGGGCAGGCAAGAGCACCATCTCGGCGATCCTCGAAGAGCGGCTGCGCGCGGCGGGAGCGAAGGTGGAGGTGCTGGATGGCGATATCGTGCGCACTCATCTTTCGAAGGGCCTCGGATTCAGCAAAGAGGATCGCGATGAGAACGTGCGGCGCATCGGATTTGTCGCCGAACTGCTCTCGCGGAACGGCGTCATCGTCATTGTGGCGGCTATTTCGCCGTATCGCGGCGTGCGCGAAGAGGTGCGCGCGCGCATCGGCAGCTTCGTCGAGGTCTATGTGGAGTGTCCGGTCGAGGTGCTGGCGAATCGCGATGTGAAGGGCCTCTATAAGGAAGCGCTGGCGGGGAACATCGCGAACTTCACCGGAATCAGCGATCCGTATGAGCCCCCGGCCGCGCCGGAGGCCGCCGTCAACTCCTCGCGCGAAACGCCGCAGGAAAGCGTGGAGAAGATCTGGGCTACACTGGAACGTTTAGGTCTTATACGCTTTGATCGATCTGCACTCGCACACGAACCAGTCTGACGGCACCTGCTCGCCCGCGGAACTCGTCGCAATCGCGGCCTCGACAGGCGTAACCACTCTTGGAATTACGGATCACGACACCTTCGCCGGCTTCGACCAGGCGCGCGAATTCGCGCCGGCCGCGGGCGTCGAATTGCTGTGCGGCATCGAGCTTTCCACGAAGCTGCACGGCCACTCCGTGCACCTGCTGGGTTATTTTCCGTGCTGCGGCGAGACGCTCGCCGGGTTTCGCGAGTGGGTAATGGATATGCAGGTCTCGCGGCGGGACCGCAATCGCCGCCTGGCCGCGAGGCTGCAGGAGATGGGATTCCACATCACGCTGGAAGAAGCGGAAGCGCGGGGCCGCGGGATGACGGGCAGGCCGCACTTCGCGCAGTTGATGGTGGAGAGAGGCTACGTCGGCAACTTCCGCCAGGCGTTCGACGAATACCTTGATGAATCTGCCAGCGCCTACGTCTACCGGCGCGAGCCCACGTTCGCGGAAGGAATCGAGCGCATCCGATCCGCCGGAGGCATCGCGTCGCTGGCGCATCCGGTTCGAGTGAAAGGCGATGTCCCCGCACTGCTCCCGGAACTTTGCGCCTCCGGGCTGAATGCCATCGAGGCGTACCACAGCGACCACACGGAATCCGACACTGCGCTGTACGTGGGGTTAGCGGAACGCTACGGACTGCTCGTCACGGGCGGCTCCGATTTTCATGGAGCCGTGAAACCCGAAGTTCGACTGGGCACGGGCTGCAACGGAAATCTCCGGGTTCCGGAGTCCGTATTGGACCGGCTGAAGCTAACTGCCCACCGCGGGTAGCAGCGGCGCGAATCCGCCCAGCCGCGCAACCGCGGCACGACAGGAAGGATTCCTGTCGTCACGTCTGGCGATGGCGAGACAATGGGGAAGTGCTCAGTCAAATGAATTTCGAAACCATACAGGTGGCGCAGGAAGGCGGGGCCGCGATTGTCACCCTCAACCGTCCGCAGCGGCGCAACGCGCTCTCACTCGGACTGATGCTGGAATTGATCGCGTGCCTGGACGAGGTCGGGAAGAATCGCGAGGTCCGTGCGGTGGTGCTGGCCGCGGCAGGCAAGGTGTTTTCGTCGGGTCACGATCTTTCGGAGATGACCGGCAAGGATATCAACGAATACCGCCGCGTCTTCGACGTGTGCACGGAGTTGATGGCGAAGATCCAGTCGATTCCGCAGCCGGTGATCGCCGAAGTGGGCGGCATCGCGACGGCGGCAGGCTGCCAGTTGGTAGCTACGTGCGACATGGCGGTGGCGTCGGAAGAAGCGGCGTTCGCCACGCCCGGAGTGAAGATCGGGCTGTTCTGCACCACGCCGATGGTGGCTCTCACCCGCGCCATCGGAAGGAAGCGCGCGATGCAAATGCTGCTCACCGGCGAGATGGTGGACGCGCGGACGGCCGCGGATTGGGGTCTGGTCAATCAGGTGGTACCGGCGGCGGAGTTGACGGCGGCGTCGCGGCAACTGGCGGCCAAGGTTGCGGCGGCGAGTGCGCTGGTGATCGGTCTCGGCAAGCAGGCGTTCTATACGCAGATCGATTTGGACCAGCCGAAGGCGTATGCCTACGCCAAAGAGGTGATGTCGATGAATGCGCTGGCCGCGGACGCTCAGGAGGGGATCAGCGCGTTTCTTGGGAAGCGGTCCGCGTGCTGGACCGGACGGTAGGCGTGCGCGCTAGGTACCGATATACCACACTACCGGACGTTCTTGCGATCTCCTGGTAGTGCGACAGCCAGGTTTTCAATTCCGGATATTGCGTGATGGCGAGCTTGGGGTTGTAGAGGCCGAGCCCATCCACGATGAATGCGGGATTGGCGCCGGCCAGTTGCCGCCGCCGGCGCGCGGCTTCTTCGGTTTCTACGGGCTCGGAAGAGGTGAGGTGGCGATCGGCCGGGACTCCGGTGAGCGGCTGCGAATCCAGGTAGATGGTCGCAGCCTTCAGTCCTGTGTACACGTAGAGTTCAGGACGGTAGCCCCAGACGAAGAGCGTGTCTTGCGGAGTGGCGCGCGCGGTGATTGCCGCGGCGGCGGTGCGGCTGTCGCGATCCATCGCCGTATCGCGCCAGGCGGGATCTCGCAGCGCCGTCGCGTAGGTGAGGCCGAAGCGCGTAGCGGGGATGAGCAGCAGCAGCGCAATGAGTTCGCGTCGCCGGCCCATGAGGGTGAAGCCCCGCGCGGCCATGAGCGTGATCGGCGCGAGCAGCAGAAAATAGTATCTCGGAAAAAAGCGCAACCCTGCCGCGACTCCGAGGAACGCCAGAATTGTCCACGCCACCCATCGCAGCGATTCGCGTTTGCGCGCGAACCACGCGGCGGCGAGCACAATGGCGACGTGGAAGCCCGCCCAATTGGCGGTGCGCAGCAGTCCGTTACGAAGCGGATTCTCGAGGAACGTGCTGCCCGCGTACAGGCGGCCCCAGATCCACACCTGCTGCCAGTAGGGTTCCAGCGCTCCGCATGCGCCCAGCAGCGCGACGGCAATCCCAGACACCGCGGCAAAGCCGGCGGCCATCAGCGGGATTCCGGCGGGAAACCAAACGGCGCAGGCCGCGGCGACGAAGAGACCTTTGGGGCTGACCCAGAACGCGACGGCCGCCATCGCGCCGCTCCAGAAGGCGCGGCGTTTCCAGGCAAGCCACACTGCGGCGATGTGCGGCGCGAGCATCAGCAGGTCGCTGGCAACGGGCATTACGGCGGAGGGAAAATCGAATGTCAGGAAAAAGCCGAGCAATCCCGCGGCCCAGAGTGCCTCGCGTTTTCCCCATAGGTCGCGAGCGAAGCCGTAGGCGATGAGACACGCAAGAAAGGCATACACCGCGCCGGCGATGCGCAGTGGAATGCCGGGGTGAGCGCCGATTGCAAGGTAGGCGATGGCGAGGAGCGGGGGCTTATCGAACCAGATCTGGCGATAGAGCACGCTCCCGTGCAGCATCTGCCCGGCTGCGGCGAGCGGGTAGGCATCGCCCTCCCAGAGGATCGCCACATGGCAGAGGCGCGACGCCGCCAGGAGTATAAAAAGCAGCAGAAAGAAGAGCCGGGGCTTGCTCAAGCTTCGACTATAGGACCATAATAGGCAAAGAAAAAGCGAATCGATGGAGGATATTCAGGAACAGCTCGCGGCTTTGCGGAAGCACGTCGCGCGCATCGATCGGAAGTGGGAAAGCGGCGGGGGGACGCCGATTGCGCCGCTGCCCGCACGGGTGCGCCCGGCGAGCCAACTGAAAGAGGCGGCGGCCTTCATCGAGAATTTGATGCACGGAGAGGTGGTCGCTACCGCGTTCGGGCAGCACTTCGAAACCGAGAAGGTGTGGGAGCGGCACCGGCGGCACGGGAGCGTGGCGATCTGCGATTTGCCGGAGTTGCCGGAAGATCTGTTGGAGCCGCTTTCGGAAGGCAGCATCCCGCGCACGCATCCGACGCGCTGGGCGTTTCTGGACACGGAAACGACCGGCTTGGCCGGCGGAACGGGGACGTACGCGTTTCTGGTGGGGGTGGGCTCCATCGACGAGAGCGGCTTCCGGCTGCGGCAGTTCTTCATGCGCGATTTCGGCGAAGAGGCATCGATGCTGGCGCGCCTCAACGAATACCTGGCGCGATTCGACGTGCTGATCACGTATAACGGCAAGGCGTACGATCAACCGCTGCTGGAGACGCGATTCCGGATGTGCCGCTCCGGGCATCCATTTGACCGGCTGGTTCACCTGGATCTGCTTTTCGGCGCGCGGCGGCTCTGGAAACTGCGGCTGGAAAGCTGCCGGCTGATGGAGTTGGAGAATCGGATTCTCGGCGTGGAGCGGCAGGGCGATCTGCCCGGAGAACTGATTCCATACTGCTATTTCGAATTCCTGCGCACGCAGCAGGCTTTCGAGATTGTGCCGATCTTCCATCACAACGCGACCGATATTCTGTCGCTCGCCTGTCTGACGGCGATTGTGCCGTTCGCGTTCCGGGCGCCCGAGCAGACGCAATTCCGGCACGGCGCGGACCTGGTGGGACTGGCGCGGTGGCTGAGCCAATCCGGGCGCGATGAGGAGTCGCTGCGGCTGATGCGCCGCGCTGTCGAGATGGGGCTGCCGGAATCGCTGGTTTACAAGGCGCTGTGGGACATCGGAGTGCTGGAGCGGCGGCTCGGGCGCGAACACGCCGCGGTTGCTATTGCGGCGGAGCTTGCGGGCGTGCGCAATCCGTACCGGGTCCGCGCGTTGGAGGCGATGGCGAAACATTATGAGCATCGGGAGAAGAATTTCTCGATGGCGCTGGAAATGACGCGGAGCGCGCTGGGACTAGAGAACACGCCGGAACTACGGAAGCGCGAGGCGCGGTTGGTGGGGCGCGCGCAGCGATCGGGTCAGCTGGCTTTGTAAGCGGTTGGCTTTGCGAGTTCACCACAGAGGCACAGAGATTTCACAGAGAACACAAACTGTTTTCTCTGTGTCCTCTTTGTTTTTCTCTGTGTCTCTGTGGTTAAACGCTATGCCCCTCGCTTACGAGGTCACTTCCACGAGTCGTCCGTCCCTCATGTGCACCGTTCTATGACCGTAGGCTGCCGCTTCCGGATTGTGCGTGATCATCAGGACGGTTTGTCCGAGGCGGTTATTCAGGTCGCGGAGCACGGAGAGAACGGCCTGGGAGTTCTCGCTGTCGAGGTTTCCTGTGGGCTCGTCGGCGAGAAGAATCGCCGGCTTATTCACGATGGCGCGTGCGATTGCGATTCTCTGCTGCTCGCCGCCGGAAAGGGCACTGGGTTTGTGATCGAGACGGCCGGCGACGCCCAGCAGCCGGAGCACCTGTTCGAACTCGGGCCCGGGCTGTCCTTCGCCCCCTCCGATATACCTCGCCACTGCGATGTTCTCGCGGGCCGTGAGGTTCGGTAGAAGGTTGAACTTCTGAAACACAAACGAGACGGTGCGCTTGCGCATGCGCGTGCGCTCGGCATCGGAGAGCTTCGAGAGGTCCTGCCCGGCGACAGACACTTCCCCCGATGTCGGCGGGGTGAGTGCGCCGATGATGTGAAACAGCGTCGATTTTCCAGATCCTGACGGTCCGACAATGGACACGAACTCGGCGGGAGCTACTTCGATATTGACGCCGCGGAGCGCCGGCACGTCGACTTCGCCGACGCGATATACCTTGCGCAGGTCGCACGTGCGAATGATCGGGTCACTCATACGCAAGGGCCTCGATCGGATCGTGGCTGGCGGCGCTGAGACCGGGGTAAAGCGCCCCCACGAGCGCGCCAAACAGCGTAATACCGCCGGCGATGGGCCACCAGCCCGGGACGATGATCATGGGGATGGACGCGGGAACGAATGTGCGGATGAGCCACCAAACTCCGAAGCTCATGAGGACTCCGATGGCGGTGCCACCGATGGCGAGCAGCACGGCTTCCAACTCGACGATGCCGAGAATGAAACCCCGGCCGGCGCCGAGTGACTTAAGGATGCCGATTTCGCGCGTGCGCTGCAGAACCGACATATACATCGAGAGATAGACCACCAGGAAACCGATTACGACGCCGAGGACCATGATCACCACGGTGAATTCCCTGACGCCGGAAATGTTGCTCACACTGAAGAGAGCGGTGATCTCCGCCATGGTGAAAACTTTCGTGTCCGGCATGAGCCGCTGGAGCTCGTCGGCGACGAGGCGGTCATTCGAAGGCGAATCCGTGCGGACCAGGATCTGGTTGACGTGGTGGGCGGCGGACTCGAGATCCTGAAGTGTGGCGAGCGGGACGGCAATGCGCGCGAACTTGCCGCGCTTGATGATGCCGCAAATGTGCCAGTGGTGCCCCATGAGGTCGATGTAATCGCCGGTGTGGAGTTTCTTCTGGGCCGCGTAGAGTTCGTCGACGAGCATGTCGTCAGGGCCTTGAAACGGGCCTCCGGAGATGTATTGGAAGCCGCCGTTCAGACGAATCCAAGAAGGCATGTCGATCCCGGTAATAACCAGGGGCAGTTCGATATTGTGAATGCCTACGCCGCTCGCGGCTTTGACGTGCGGCTGTTTTTCGATGACATCGACGTAGCCTTGCGGGAGCGACTCGCCGCTGAAGCTTACGGCTCCGGCCGCCGCGGAGCCGCGCACGTCCACGTCCGCGCCGGCGCCGCGCTGGCGCTCGCGAGCGTCCTGCAGCATGCCTTGAGTGAGTCCGACGAGCGCAAGGATGAGAGTGACAGGGACGCCGATGAGCAGCACGCTGAGGAAACTGCGCATGGGCCGGTGTTTGAGATTGGCAAGGACGAGAGTGCCGGTCACTTCGACGGTCCTTGGGGTGTTGTCGGGGACTGACCGATCACCTTGTGGGTTGTGCCTTCCGGTTGATTGAGCACAAACTTATCATCCGATACACCCTTGTTAATGTCCATCTTTACAACATCGATGACGACGCCGTATTCGTCGCGCGGCCGGTTGATTTCAATGTGCTTGGGAAAGGGGACATTGTCGTAGGGTCGCCACTGGCTGTAGCGCGCGTCGGTGAGAATGTTGCCGTCGGGGTTGAAGATGAGCTGGCGGGCGATCTGTAGGTCGAGACGGTTGAACCAGATGCTGCGCGAGAGTTGGAGGTTTCCGGAGGAATCCTCGCGGACGCAGAGGATGATGTAGTAGGCATTGCTCTCGTCGGTGAGGTTGACCATGAGGACCTTGTCGGCGGCGGTATCGACGGGCTTGACCATCAGGGCGTCGATGAAGTGCTGGGGCCTGAGGTTTTCGAGTTTGTTTTTCGACGGCTGGATGACAACGTCGGGGCCGGTGACGAAGAGATTTTTGGAGGGGATATAGAGCTTGAAGTCGGGGCCGGCGGAAACCATGTCGAAGGCGGTGTTGCGGAGGATGGGGACGAGGCCGATGAGGCGGATCTGGTCGGGCTTGCGGAAGAGGATGTAGGCGCGGATGTCCTTGTACTCGGTGATCTGGTTTTTCTCGGCGCTGCCGAGGGCGGGCACCATATCGACGGACGCGTTGAAATCGCGGATGGCGTTGTATTGGCGGCGAATGGCGTCGAGAAGCGCAGACTGGTCGGCGACAAGGAGTTTCTGGGCGGGGGTACCGCCGGCGCGAGTGAAAGTGCGCTTGTGGACGAGGCAGGAGGAGAGTCCCGTGGCGGCAAGACACACGACGAGTACGTTTCCGGAGATTCGCCGAAACGGCATTAATTCATTGTAGGCAACGGGGAAAGGAGCATGTCAATTCGGAAAGAGGGGAGCTATGGTATATTGAGAGCGAACCTTCAGTGGGCCTGTGGCGCAGTTGGGAGCGCGCTTCCATGGCATGGAAGCCTAAAATATCTTCTCTCTACTGCTGATTCTACACCACTTACCAGCCAAATCCTACATCTTTTTTCTATCAGGGAAGAGGTCTACTCTCGCTCCCTATTTCAGACCAAACCATCCCGCTTGCAAGTACCCTTCACAACGGCCGCGCAAAACGATATACTATCGCGCGACTATGCGCCTCTTCCCGGTTGCTTTTTTCTTCCTTCTCGCGTCCTGTTCACGGTCCCCAGAACGTATCCGAGTCACTCCAAGCGAATTCGCCGTAGATGGAGGTTTTGAGTGTCACTGCGAGGTTAAGCCACTGACAGGTGATTGTATCAAGGTCTGTAAAGATTTACCCATGACGGCCAACTTGCCCGAAGCTGGCTCGGCGGTTCCATGCAAACACGCCGACAAGGAATGTTTTGAGAAGTACGACAAATGGCAAAAGGATTATCTAGCAAACTACAGTACCCCAAACCTCCACCTGATTGACGGCAACAAAGGAGAATACCACTTTGGTGACACCCTCCGGATTAGGGCCTCTAATATGCCCACACCCCAGTAGACCCTTTTAAATTGTTACCCTCATGTATTTAATCGACGTAACACAATCGAATTACTTTCACGAAACTACCTTTCCTCTAATTGGCTTTTTAGCGAGTTAGCGGGAAGGTGTTTTTGTGCGCGGCGAATTTTAGCGTTTCCTGCCTAGTGGAACCTATCAGGGGAGCCGACTACCCTTCTCTTGGAGACAAGAGCCTAACAATGCGGCGGGTCATGCAGATGACCCAGGGATGTGGAGCCCTTACTCTTTAATATAGTACCCTTAAACGCTTTTTATGAAGATTATTACAGGTTATGCCAAGAAAAATCGGCGGCACATGACGTTAGCGGAACGCAGGTTAAAAGTCATGCTGCAACGGTGGAAGATTATGTTTCGTTCGCAGCGTCCCATTGACCATTACATCGCTGATTTTATTCTGCCAAATCGTCGGCTTGTCTTGGAGGTGGACGGTTCGTTCCATGATAATCGCCAGTGGTACGACGCAAAGCGAACTGAGTATATCGAGGCGAAAGGATTTAAGGTGTTACGGTTTACCAATGATGAGATACTCGGGACGGATTGCAAGCACATACTAGCCCTAATCAAGACGTTAAAGTGTTATCCGGCTCATGGTAAAGATGCGCAGAAGTGGTATGGCACTGCCGCCTACTGATTGTGGATAACTCATTTGCAACAAAAAAATTATCTTGATACGCTTTAAGTAACCCCCAAAAGAACCCTCACAAAAATGAATACTTTTGTATCGGACCTAGCTGTCGGCCATACCGCCGAAAAAGCTATC
>Ga0134126_10009391_pt1 | contig 12323 bp, 14 predicted proteins | sample KB31752_FD_96881 | JGI IMG/M metagenome (GOLD analysis project Ga0134126, IMG submission 96881) | Terrestrial soil microbial communities with excess Nitrogen fertilizer from Kellogg Biological Station, Michigan, USA - KB3-175-2 | ecosystem: Environmental > Terrestrial > Soil > Unclassified ...
CCCGATGAAGATCTGCACGCCCTCGGCTTTGAGGCTCTGATCGAGCAGATGCAGCATGTCGCGCTTCTCATTGAAGGCTTCGAACAGCCGCTTGAGCTTCTCGACGCTGGACAGCTCGGCGAAACCCATGAGATTGGTCTCCCCGGCGATCACGTATTCGATCGACTCCTGGCCCTCGTCCAAGAAGCGTTGAGCCATCTGGATCGCATCGAGCATGACCTGATTGAGGCTTTCGCGCGTCTCCTGCAGCTGACCCAGCAACTCCTGGCGTATCTGCGAGAGGGCGAGGCCGCTGCAGTGCTCGTTGAGGAAGTTGGCCGCGCGGCGCAATTCCTCCGCGCCATAGTGACGGCCCAGCTGGATGATGCGGTTCTGCACTTCCCGATCGTCGAGCACCAGCACCACCAATATGCGGTTCTCCGACAAGGGCAGAAACTCGATATGGGTGAGTACCGACACCTGCTTGGGGGGCAGTGTCACGACACCGGCCAATTGAGTGATGTTCGACAGCAGCTGCGATGCGGTGGCGGCCAGCGACTTATTGCTCTCGACCGGTACGTCGAGCTGCCGGCGGATCTCCTCCAGGCTCGCATCATCGGTTGGGGCATGCGCCCGCAGCAGCGTATCGACGAAAAAACGATAGGCCTTGTCGGTCGGTACGCGGCCCGCGGAGGTGTGCGGGGAAGTCACGAAGCCCAGCTCCTCCAGATCGGCCATGACGTTGCGTACCGTAGCGGAGCTGAGCACCAGGCCGGATTCGCGCGACAGCGAGCGCGATCCCACGGGCTGCCCGTCGCGAATATAGCTCTGTACCAGCACCCGCAGCAGCCGCTGGGCGCGTTCGTTGAGTGCCTCTTCCCTGTTGTCGCTCGACATCGTTGTCATTGCAGCTAACCAGCGCCACGCAGTGCCGTCAAGCACTGCAATAAGTCGCTCCGCGTTGGTTCCACGCGATGCCGCATGCTACAACAGCATCCCATGCAGGGCGTGGGTCCACCAGACTTGGGTCTTTCATGGACAGATCAATCCGAACCTGCGCGCTGATCGGAAAATTTCAAGATGCGCGCGTGGCCGAGTGCGCCCTGCCGCTGGTCCAGACGCTGCAGGCGCGCGGGCTGGCCGTCCTGGCGTTGGACGATGCGTCCTCCCGTGGCGTGCTGCCGGGCGGCGTCGCGCTCATCGACCTGCCCACACTGACGCAGCGCGCCGATCTGCTGATCGCCATCGGCGGGGACGGCACGCTGCTCTATGCCGCCGGGCTCGTGGCCGAGCACGACATCCCTCTGCTGGGCATCAACCGCGGGCGGCTCGGCTTTCTGACCGATGTCCTGCCGCAGGACCTGGCGCGCTCGATGGATGCGGTGTTGTCGGGTGAATGCGTCGCCGATCGCCGTAGCCTGTTGCAGGCACGCCTGTACTCGCCGGACGGCGCCGAAGTACGTCATTTTGCGCTCAACGATGTGGTATTCAACCGCCTGGATACCGGTCGCATGCTGGACTTCGAAACGCGCATCGGCGGCCGCTACGTCAACTCGCACGGCGGCGATGGCCTGGTGGTGGCCACCGCCACGGGTTCCACTGCCTATGCACTCTCCTGCGGTGGCCCGATCGTCGATCCGCGTCTCTCGGTGCTGGTGGTCGCACCCATCTGTCCGCATACGCTCTCTGATCGGCCCATCCTGGTGCCGGGCGATTCCACGGTCGAGATCAGCCTGATCGGGCATCAGGACTCCGTCGCGCAGGTCACCTGCGATGCCAGCGTGCTCGGGGAGCTGCGTCCGGGTGGGCGACTGCAGATCGCCCCGAGCGAGCGTGCCGTCACCCTGCTGCACCCGCCTGGCTACGACTTCTTCCGACTGCTGCGCTCCAAGCTGCACTGGGGCCGGGGCGGCCTCTCCCACGAGCGCTAGGGCGGCCGGCCATGCTGCGATACCTGTTGATCCGCGACTTCGCGATCATCGAGCTGGTTGAGCTCGAGTTGGACGGCGGCCTGACCGTACTGACCGGCGAGACCGGGGCAGGCAAGTCCATCATCGTCGATGCGCTCGAGATGCTGTCGGGCGCACGTGCCAGCGCGGATGTGGTACGAACCGGGACCGAGCGGGCCGACATCACGGCACACGTGGATGCGGCCGCCGGCGGCCCGGCGCTGCAGCAGCTGCTCCAGGAGCAGGCCATCGAATGCGCCGAGGAGCTGGTGATGCGTCGTGTGGTGGGCAGCGACGGTCGAAGTCGCGCCTGGCTCAACGGTCAATCGGTGCCGCTGCAGCTGCTCAGCCAGGCTGCCGAGCTGCTGATCGATATTCATGGACAGCACGAGTTTCAGTCGCTGGTGCGGCCGGGCGAGCAACGTGCCGTGCTCGACGCCTATGGGCAGCTGCAGGGACTTGCGCAGCACGTTGCCGCGGCGCACGGCGAGTGGCTGACCCTGCTCAACCGCAGCGTGCAGCTCGAAAGCGCAGCCGATGAGCGCACCTCCCGGCTGGATCTGCTGCGCTTCCAGGTACAGGAGATCGAGGCGCTCGCCCTGGCCGCCGGCGAGTTTGCCGCTCTACAGGAGGAACGAGCCCGGGTCGCCAATCGCAGCCGGCTGATCGATGCGGTGCGCGCGGCACTCGCCTGCCTATACGAATCCGAGCAATCCACGGCGCAGGCCTTGCTCGCCCGCGCACTCACGACGCTGCGCGCGGCTGCGGCGACCGATGCGAAGCTCGCCCCCCAGCTCACGCTGCTCGAGGAAGCACAGATCCGCGTGCAGGACACCAGCCATGCGCTGCAGCAGTACCTGGACGCGCTCGAGCTCGATCCGGAGCGTGCCGAGCAGATCGAGCGGCGTCTGGCCGCGATCGAAGAGCTTGCGCGCAAGCACCGTGTCGCCCCCGATGAGCTGATCGCCCGCGGCGCCTCGATGACCGAAGAACTGCTGCAGCTCGAGCATGCCGTTGCGGACCTGGGCAGCGTGCGGGCGCAGCTCTCCGGCGCGCTCACTGCCTATCTGGACTTGGCACGGCAGCTGTCGGCGCGACGCGCGACGGCCGCCCGCGCTCTGGCCAAGCAAATCTCGGCGCGCATGCAGGAGCTCGGCATGGTCGGCGGGCGCTTCCTGATCGACGTGCAGCCGGCCGCGGGTGCCGAGCCGGCACCACACGGGCTGGATCGGGTGGAATTTCGCGTCAGCACCAATCCCGGCCAGCCGCCGCGCGCACTTGCCAAGGTAGCCTCGGGCGGAGAGCTCTCGCGCCTGTCGTTGGCCGTACAGGTCACCTGCGCGGGCCAAAGCCGGCGCAGCATGGTCTTCGACGAGGTGGACGCCGGCATCGGCGGGGCGGTCGCCGAGATCGTCGGCCGCGAGCTGCGCGCGCTGGCCTCGCGTGCCCAGGTGCTGTGCGTCACCCATCTGCCACAGGTGGCCGCGCAGGGCCACCAGCACCTGCGCGTGAGCAAAGCGGCGGAAAAAGGTCGTACCCGCACCGCGGTGAGCGCGTTGAGCCCGGTGGCGCGGGTCGAGGAGATTGCCCGCATGCTCGGTGGCGTGGAGATTACGGCCCGCGCGCGCGCTCACGCGCGCGAGATGCTCGCGCAGGCTGCGGCGGCCGAGACGACCGTCAGCTCACCGCCGGCGTCAGGAGCTTGACCCGCCCTTCCTTGCGCGCGGGGCAATCATGGCGCTGGCAGCGTCCGTAGAGCACCAGCGAATGCTCGGCGATCTGGTAGCCGAGACGCTGCGCGATCGCGTTCTGGCGACTCTCGATCTCCGCATCCACGAATTCCTCCACCCGCCCACAGTCCATGCAGACGATGTGATCGTGATGCGCACCATGGTTGATCTCGAACACGGCCATGCCGTCCTCGAAATGTCTCCGGCTGACCAGTCCCGCAGCCTCAAACTGCGTGAGCACGCGGTACACGGTCGCAAGACCGATATCCTCGCTGGAATCCAGCAGGGTCTTGTAGATCTCCTCCGCGGACATATGACGCGTGGCGCTGCGCTCGAGGATCTCGAGGATCTTCAGGCGCGGCAAGGTGACCTTGAGTCCCGCCTTGCGCAGTTCATTGCTTTCCACGCTACACCTCGGTCGCAAGTCACGCGTCGGGGGTTGGCCATGCGGTATCATCCCCGCATGAGGATTATCGCCCAATTCATTCGAATCACCCACCCCGGGCCGCTCGCGAGGCTTCCCAGGGGCCGCGGCTCGAGCGCGCTGCTGTGCGGCGGTGCTCTGGCAGCGCTCACCTTGGCGATGCTGGCGGGTTGTGTCTATCACATGCCGGTACGCCAGGGTAACTATCTCGATCCGGCCGCCGTCAATCAGGTGCGCCCTGGCATGACGCACAGCCAGGTGCGCTACCTGCTGGGCACCCCCATGGTGCCGGGAGCATTCGACAACTCCCGCTGGGATTACGACTACTATCTGGACAACAGTGGATTGAGCAGGATCCGGCGCGCGCACGTCACGGTGTTTTTCCAGAAGGATGTGGTGGCGCGTGTCGTGAGCAATGTCACGAGAGCTCCAGTCACCACCGAGACGCACCACGGGATCAAATATCCCGTCCCCTACTGACCGTCACGGCGGCGCGCCAGCCGCGCACGGCGCGCCGCGCGCGGATCGGCGTGCAAGGGGCGGTACCACTCGATGCGATCGCCCGCGACGAACAGGTGTTCGAGCGAGCACAACTGCCCGTAGATCCCGACGGCCTGGCCATCCACGGGCTGCACTGCCAACCGCTGCTGAGCGGCTGCCAGTGCTTCGCCCACCGTGGCGGCTGCCGGCAGACACAGCTCGCAGGTGAGCACTCCCTGGGCGGTATCGCAGACGACGGTGCAGTGCTTGCTCATGCTAGGCAGGCAGGCTCTGGGCGCGTGCGACGAACGCGCGTACCAGCGAGGCTGCCGTCTCCTCGAACAGTGGATCGAACAGCGCGGACTTCAGCGCGTTCGAAAATTGGAAGCGCAGCCACAGTTCGATCCGGCAGCCCATCTCGGCGATGGGCACGAAGCTCCAGCGCCCTTCCAGGATGCGAAACGGCCCCTCCACCAGGTGCATCTGCACGGCGCGGCCGGGCTCGAGGCGATTGCGCGTCGTGAAGGCCGTGTGCAGCGGACCGCGACGTACCGCCAGGCGCGCGAGCATCTCGTGATCGGCCCGCTCGAGCACCCTGGCCTCGGTGCAGCCGGGCACGAATTCGGGATAGCGTTCCACGTCTTCCACCAGCCGGTAGAGCAATTGGGGCGGGCGGGATACCAGGGCCGAGCGGGTCAGTTCGCGCATCGAACAAGTTTGGCTTAAGCCCCGGGGCGGCCTCAAGCGCGCAAGGCGTGCCCATGCCCCGTCCCGCGCTGCCCTAGAATGTGCTCATGGGCAAACCTGCGAGCGCCACCCCCCGAGTCATCGCCGAAAACCGCCGTGCGCGTTTCGACTACTTCATCGAGGAACGGCTGGAGGCGGGCCTGGCGTTGGAGGGCTGGGAAGTCAAATCGATGCGCGCCGGCAAGGCGCAGCTGGCCGAGGCCTACGTTTATATGCGCAATGGTGAGGCCTTCCTCATCGGGGTGCATCTGTCACCCCTGCGAACGGTATCGACCCACAAGAGCGCCGATCCGGTCCGCACGCGCAAGCTGCTCCTGCACCGCAATCAGATTGATCATCTCATCGGAGCCACCGAGCGACGCGGCTATACGGTCGTACCACTTGAGCTGTACTGGAAGGATGGGCGCGCAAAGCTGCAGATCGGATTGGCCAAGGGAAAAAAGCAGCACGACAAGCGCGCGACGGAGAAGGAGCGTGATTGGCAGCGGGATCGGGCGCGCCTCATGCGCCGGGGATAGGCGCAGGCCCGTTTGCTGCGCCGTGCGTCGCGAGCTGGACGGCCCGATTGCCTGCAGCTTGCCGGACCGTCGATGCAGAACCTCATATAACAGCGATAAGTTTTTGATTATTTGCGGAACATCTGCGGACCCACGGCCGGCAGTGATATACTGACCGCGATGAAGGGGGCGACCGGTTTCGACGTGGGTCACGAACCTTCAGGGGCGTTACCGAGGTGCAGTAGCCCTCGTAAAACTCTGCTGCAAACTTTAGTTGCCAACGACGACAACTACGCTCTAGCTGCCTAGTCGCAGCTGACCTCTGACCAGCTCGTGCCTATGCGACTGTATCAGGGGACGCGCTCATAGGATCGCCGGCCATCGTGCTACGGGGTGGTCGTGTTAAGAGTTACCGTCGCTGGTCCGGCGTCTTCCCTGCCCTTCGGGTAGCGTCGGATGAGAACCAAAGAATGGGCTATGTGCGTAGATCCTGAAGTCTAGGGCTTGCGGACGCGGGTTCAATTCCCGCCGCCTCCACCAATCCAGCGCTGCCGGCAGCTGTGCACTGCCGGCAGCCGTGGCCGAGCTGCCCCGTCGGCCGCATGGTGGCGCGCCGCTGCAGCCGGCCCCGGCACCGGGGGCGTCCGCAACGGTTATCATCGGGTCGGGCGTGAGCCTCAAAGCTTGAGGCCCCTTGGCTACGTCATTCGACGCGGCCGGATCCGCTGACTTCAGGAGACGACGGTCGTACCGTTGATCAGATTCTTCAGCGCAACCGACCAGCCCCACAGCAATAGCAGCGATGATGCAATCACCACGAACCAGTAGAAGCCCTTGCTCTTCAACATCACAGCATTCATCCAGAAACCTCGCGATGATTGTAGCATCCCCAGGCTTGCGCTTCAGCCGCGTCGCCGCGCGCATGGCGCTGCTGGTAGCGCTCGCGGTCATCGGCCTGGCGGCCGCCGGTTTGGGACGGGCGGCGCCCCAGGTCCCTGCCGCTGCCGATGAGGACCCGTATCTCTGGTTGGCCCAGATACACGGCGAGCGTGCACTCGCCTGGGTACGACAGCAGAACGCGCGCACCGATAGCCTCCTGACCCGCGACCCGCGCTATGCGCGCTGGCGCACGCGCATCCAGTCGGTGCTCAACGCGCAGGATCGCATCCCTTTCGGCAGCGTGGAGCAGCAATGGGTGTTCAATTTTTGGCAAGGCGCCGGCCATCCGCGCGGCGTGTGGCGTCGAACCACCGTGCAGGACTATGCCCAGCGCTCGCCTCACTGGCAGACGCTGCTGGATCTGGATGAGCTGGATCAGCGCATGCGACACGACTGGGTCTGGCAGGGTGCGGAGTGTGCGCCCAGTCAGCGTCGCTGCCTGATCAGTTTGTCACCGGGCGGCGGCGATGCGGTCATCGTGCAGGAATACGATCTGCAGCGTCATCAATTTCTGCTGCGCGGCTTCTCGCTGCCCCTGGCCAAGTCAACCGCCACGTACCTCGATGACGACACGATATTGTTCGCCAGTGCCTTCGGTCCGCACTCACTGACGAACTCGTCCTATCCCCGCATCGTCAAGCTCTGGAAGCGTGGGCAGCGCCTGAGCGCCGCCCGTACGCTGTTCGTTGCACGTCCACAGGACGTGCAGGCGACACCACAGGTTTTCCAGGGACCCTATGGCAGTGTTGGATTGGTTCTGCGGCAACCGGATTTCTTCAATACCGACTATTACGTGCTGCGCGCAAACGGCACGCTGCAGCAGCTGCCACTGCCCAAGGATGCACAGGTACAGGGCGTCACGCGCGGCATGTTGGTTGCTACTCTGCAGCGCGATTGGCATCGCCGCACCGATGTCGTGCCGTCCGGCTCGCTGATCAGCTTTGATTTGCTACGCTACCGCGCCACCGGCGAGGCGCCTGCCGCCACCGTGCTCTACTCGCCGGCCGCGCATACCACGATCGACGAAGTCGCTGCGGGCCGCGACGCCGTCTACGTCTCGCTGTATCACGACGTAACCGGGGCGATCGAGCAATTCCGACCCGGCCCGACTGGCTGGCAGCGCCGCCGCCTGCCGCTACCAGCCGGCGGATCCACCTCCATCGTGACGACCAATGACCGTGGACCGGAGGCCTACTTTTCGTACGAGAGCTTCCTGACGCCGCCGACGCTGTATCAATTTGACGGCAGCGGAGCTCCGCGGCTGATCAAGCAGCAGCCCGAGCGTTTCCCGACGGCGGGCCTGACAGTGCACCAATACTGGGTCGCTTCCGCCGATGGCGTGCGCATTCCCTACTTTTTGATTGGACCGAAGAATGGCAAGCCCGACACGCCCACGATTCTCTATGGGTACGGCGGCTTCCAGGAATCACTGACACCCTGGTACTGGGACGATGAGCATCGTCCTCTCGACGCCGGCCAGATCTGGCTGGAGCGCGGCGGTGCCATCGCAGTCGCCAATATCCGCGGCGGCGGAGAATTCGGTCCTGCCTGGCACCAGGCGGCCCTCACCGTGCATCGACAGCGTGCCTTCGACGATTTCGAAGCCGTCGCGGCGGACCTTGCGGCACGTCACCTGACCTCACCCGCCCATCTCGGCATCCTCGGCGCATCCAATGGCGGGCTGCTGGTCAGTACCGCGATGGTCCAGAAGCCGGCGCTGTTCGGTGCCGTGGTCTGCCAGCGGCCGCTGATCGACATGCTGCGATACACGCAGTACGGCGCGGGCGCCTCGTGGATCGCCGAATATGGCGATCCGGCCGACCCGCGCATGGCGGCGTATCTGCGCAGCTATTCCCCGTACGAAAATGTGCGTGCAGGTGTCAACTATCCGCCCACGCTGTTCGTCACGGAGACCAGTGATGATCGCGTCACCCCGGTATTCGCCCGCATGATGGCCGCGAAGATGGAGGCACAGGGTCATTCCGTGCTGTTCAGCGAAGCGCTCGAGGGCGGGCATGGCGCCGGAGCCACGCATGCCCAAGAAGCCGACTACTGGGCACTCTCGTACGTTTTTCTCGCCGAGCACCTGGGGCTCAAGGCAGTCGCGCAGTCTGCATCCGAGACGGGGACGGCTGGCATGCCGTCCCCGTAACCAGCAGATGACCGCTCAGTGGTGGCTGCCGCCACGAGCCTGGCCGCCATGGCGGCCTGCCTCGGCAGCCTTCTGGCGATCATTGGCAAAATTGCCGGGGTTGTTCTGCTTTCCCTGGCTCTCTCCGCCCTTGCGGCCTGCCTCGGCGGCTCGCTCGCGATCGTTGGCGAAATTGCCGGGGTTATTGGCCTTGCCCTGGCTGTGGCCTCCCTTACTGGCGATCTCGCGCTGTTGATTCTGGTCCATCGACGCAAAGCCGCGGCGCGAGGTGTCTGGGGATCGCTGGTCATTGCTCGAATTAGTCATCTGCTTCCTCCTGGTCAGATAGAGCCCTATCGGCTGCAATCGTCATGCCGCGCAAGCGCCACCAATCAATGTGCGCGGATTTTCAGCAGAATCCCCTTGCGCTTGCGTTGCTTCGCGGCGCAGCGCGCCATAGATTGCAGCGCGAGCGTCATTTTTAGTCGGCGCCGCTGAAGATATTGCCGCGCAAACCCGGCTGCATTGCGGCGTGTTTGCTGGTCCTGCAGCAATCCCGGCCAGCGATCCCGCTCGTCATCCCTCGACGATCAGGTGGTGCCCGTCCGGATCGATGCAGTGCACGCTGCTGGGCGTGGCGCTGTCTGCAGCGAGCTCGCGCTGGAACACCAGGCGTGTGGCGATGACATCGTTGTTGGCGGGGAGGGGGCCGCTGCGCGGCTTGGGCCGCCGATAACAGAGCAGCTCCAGGTGCGGTTTGGCACTGCGCGGACTCAAGGCGGTGACCTCCAGACTTGGCGCGTCCACATCGTCCAGGCGCGCCTGCTCCATGCCATGGTTATAGGAGGTGGCCTTCAGACGCAGCCCGAGCTCCTCATAGAATGCGACGCTTCGCATGGTATCGCTGACGCTGATTGCCGAATGATCGATACCGCACCAAAGCTCGGAAGTCGCCGGGTCGGGTGCCACCGGAACGGGCATCGCCAGCAGTTCGAGCGGATGGCCTTCGGGATCCCGGAACTTGAACGCCGTGACGCCACCCGAGCTCTGTGGCAGACGCTGCGGGCCATCGCGGGAGATCGCGGTCCAGCCGGGTGTCGCCGCGAGCTGGCGGAACGCCGCCTGCATGTCCTTCACGAGAATGGCGAAATGCTGAAAACTCAGATCACTGGCACTGCCGCCGCCCGCATACGCCTGCCCGGGCTCATCGAATTGCAGCAGCTCCAAGGTCTGTGCGCCGAGCGCGAGCGTAACGGCGCGCGCCCCGCCACGCACGTTCATCAACTGCTCGAACCTGCGTCCTTCGCGCCGCTGCACCTGCAGACGGCGGCAACCGAGCGCCGTCTCGTAAAACACCGCGAGCGACTCGGCATCGGCGCTGGTCAGGCTGAAGCGCGAGAGCGCAGCGAGCATCGCTGTCCCGGCGCAGTGCTGACGCTGCCGTCGCAACTGCCTCACGGCCAGCGCGCACCCCGGCGATTGAGGAAGATCGCGTAGAGCGTGTGCGATCCGCCGATGAAGAGCCGATTCTTCAGCGCGCCGCCGAAGGCCAGGTTGGCGACCCGATGAGGCACCAGTATCTTCCCCAGCAACCTGCCTGAGGGGTCGATGCAGTGCACACCATCGGCGGCGCTGGACCAGAGATTGCCGTCCTCGTCCACGCACATCCCGTCGGCGTAGCCCGGCTCGATCTTGTGGAAGACCTCACCGCCGCTGAGTCGACCTCGCGCTCCGACGTCGAAGACACGGATCCATTGACGCGGCTGTGCGGCGCTTTGATCACCGGTCTCGGAGATATAGAGCCTCTTCTCGTCCGGGGAGAAGACAAGTCCATTCGGACCATCGAAGTCATCGGCTACGATGCGCAGCTCCCCCGCGTCCGGATCGAGGCGATAAACGGCCGCAGGCCGCTCGGAGCGCTGCCGGCCGCCCTCGTAGTCGGACTGGATGCCGTACAACGGATCGGTGAACCAGATGGAGCCGTCGGACCTGACGGTGAGGTCATTCGGAGAATTGAGCCGCCGCCCTTCAAATGAATCTGCGAGCCGTGTCACGCTGCCGTCCAGTTCCGTGCGCAACAGACAGCGTTCGCGATGCGAGCAGGAAATGAGTCTGCCCTGACGGTCGCGCGTCTGCCCATTGGCATAACCGGAAGGCGCTCGATAGATGCTGACGCCGGCGTCTTCGATCCAGCGCATGGTGCGATCACGCGGCAAATCCTGGAACAGCAGGCAACCCGCATCGCCCATCCACACGAGGCCCTCGATCCAGCGAAAGCCGTCGGCCAGAGGCTCCAGCGGTGCATTCTCGACGATGTAATTGCGAAAGCGTGGATGGCGGATATCAAATCCCTGCACCGTGTCTCTCCTATCGCCAGATGCAGGGGCCGGCGCGCAGCTGAACGTCCTCCAGCTGCACGATCATCAGTACCGCGGGCGCAGGGCCCACCGTGCCGGACAGATGGCCGCGACGACCGTCCCGCTCCCGGCAGCCCTGATCGGCACCAAAGGAAAACTCGCCAGATCCCATCTCCACGCGTGTGCCGTCCATCGTTTCCACGAACCAGCGCCCCGACAGCGGGATGATCCACTGTGGCCTGGGATTCTCGTGCCACTGGCCAATCCAGCCGACCGGCAGCACGCTGATCAGCGTGGTCGTCGTCGCGCGCATGCGCCGACCCTGCCATTGCGGCTCGGCCGGGGGCTGGATCGACTCGAGTGCGAACTCATCGATCTGACAACGACTCTGATGGCTCACGCCGTCGGCATCGGCCCAGACATGCCAGTACGCAACGCTCGGTGCAGCCGGCGCCGACGCGCTCACCGTGGGCTCGCTGCGGCGTGCAGTTGGTACGGATGCGTCGAGGCGAATGGGTGCTGCCAGAAGCCTCTGGCCCCCTCGGCGCTGGTGCCAAGGGCCAGCACGAGAAATCCGCCTGCCAGGGCCAGGTTCTTCCAGAAATCCCAAAACAGATCGCGTCCGCGGCTTGGGCCGCGCAATTTGAAATCCGGCTCCCGCCAGAAACGCTTCCAGAGCAGTGCGGTCACGATGCAGTACAGGCCGAGCACGAAGGCGGCGAACCGATCGAACACGCCCGAGACGATCGCCAGCGACATGACCACCTCGATGCCCAACCCGCCGGTGATCAGCAGCGTCGCGAGCGCACGCGAGCGCGCAGCCTGTGCAGCCTGACCAACGGCCGTCTCGAAATTCAGCACCTTATCGAGAGCGCTGAAGGGCAGGAACAGCAGTACCAGCAGACAGCGCACGACTGCGATGGCGACAATGGACAGCAAGAGGCACTCCCTGGTCCCGCGACACCTGGCGGAGTTTGCTACATTGTCGCGGAAGCGGGCGCGCTGGCAACATTTGCCGTGCGGCTACGCTCCCTCGTACCAGATGTCCTACAGAGGAGCTTCCCCGTGAGCAGTCAGAGCGTGCCCGCGC
>Ga0134126_10009392_pt1 | contig 12322 bp, 8 predicted proteins | sample KB31752_FD_96881 | JGI IMG/M metagenome (GOLD analysis project Ga0134126, IMG submission 96881) | Terrestrial soil microbial communities with excess Nitrogen fertilizer from Kellogg Biological Station, Michigan, USA - KB3-175-2 | ecosystem: Environmental > Terrestrial > Soil > Unclassified ...
GCAATTTGTAAGCGCCGACCTGACGCAGGATCAGCCCGCGCTTAGTAAGAAATGCGTCCGCGTCTTTCGCGGTCTTGCCCCTGGCGTCGGGAAAGTGGATGAGCACGAAGTTCGCTACGCTCGGCGTCACCTTGAGGCCGAGCTTGCCGATCTCTTCCGTCAGCCATGGCAGCCATTTCGCGTTGTGCACGCGGCCGCGCTCGACGTGCGCAGTGTCACGCATTGCGGCGATGCCGGCGGCGATCGCCGGCGCGTTGACGTTGAACGGCCCGCGGATGCGGTTGACCGCGTCGACCACGGCGGCAGGCCCGTACATCCAGCCGAGGCGAACGGCGGCAAGGCCGTAGATCTTCGAGAATGTGCGCGTCATCACCACATTGTCGGAGGTGGCGACCAGCTCGATTCCCGATTCGTAATCGTTGCGCCGCACGTATTCGGCGTAAGCGGCATCGAGCACCAGGATTACGTTGCCCGGCAGCCCACGGTGCAGGCGCTTGACCTCGTCGAACGGAAGATAGGTTCCGGTCGGATTATTCGGGTTGGCCAGGAAGACGATTTTCGTCTTCCTGGTGACGCGCTCGAGGATCGCGTCCACGTCGGCGGTGAAATTCTTCTCCGGCGCGACCACCGGCTTTGCGCCGGTGCCGAGCGTCGCGATCGGATAGACCAAAAAGCCGTGCGTGGTGTGGATCGCTTCGTCGCCATCGGTGAGGTAAGCGCGCGCCAGCAGATTGAGCAGGTCGTCGGAGCCGGCACCGCAGACGATGCGCGCGGGATCGAGCCCGAAAGCAGCGCCGATGGCCTCGCGCAAGGCGCTCGCGGCGCCGTCCGGATAGTCTTCGAGCCGTTCGCCGACGGCGCGATAGGCGGCAATGGCGTCCGCGCTCGCCCCCAACGGGGTTTCGTTGGAGGACAGCTTGAACACTTTGGCGACGCCGGGCGCACTGCTCTTGCCCGGAATGTAAGGGGCAATGTCGAGCACGCCGGGGCGCGGTTGCGGACTATTCGTGGTCATCGGTGCCTCAGGGCCGGGCTACTTCTCGGCGGCAACCGTATAGCGGGTCGCGTGGCTGCCGACGAGGGCCGTCGAGCGCACCGTGGCGCCCGCCTTGACCAGCGCCTCGGAGACCTTTTCCAGGCCGATTTCTTGCGGCAGCGTCACCAGCAGCGCGGCGCCATCGAAGGCGCGGTCCGGCACGGCGACGAAATCGACCAGCGTGGACAGGGCCTGCGCCGCCTTGGCGCCCCAGCCGGCGACCCGCACGCTCCATACGCCTGCCTCAGTCGCCATAGCGTCGGCGGCGACGCGCGAAATCACGAACACCGGCAGCGCCGCCGGATGGTCGGCGCGCTCGACGAAAGGAAGCCGGGCGATGATCTTGGGCGCCGCGTCGAATTCGAGCGCGCTCCACCAGGCGCCGGCGCCGGCAACCGCGACAGCCGGCACCAGGCCGAGATCGCCCTTCGACGCCGACACCGCCGCCACCACGCCGGACGCGCCCATGTGCGGCACGAAGGGAACGGTGAAGCCGAAATGAAAGCGCGCGCTGTCACGCATCAGCGCGTCGCCGGCGGAGAGGTCGGCATGCACCGAAAACGGCGACTGCACATACGTGAATGTTGAGATGATGACGCGCCAGATACTTTCCGCGGTGTCGAGCGGCAGGATGCCTTTGTGGCGCTTGACCAGCCGGCGCATCATCTCCGCTTCGCGCGCCGGGCGAAAGGCCGAGCCGGTTTCCTGGCTGCGCTTGACCGCGATCAGCCGGTCGATGATGTCGGCGCGCTCCATCAACAGCCCGTGCATCGACTCGTCGATGCGGTCTATCTCCTTGCGCAGATCGCCCAGTGAAGGCGGGTCGGATGGCTTCGGCATGCCGCATTGATAGGAAAGACGGGCACCGAAGGCAAAGAAAACATAACCGTGCCGCCGGTTGGGCGGCGGGATGCCGCGGATTCCCGCATTGTCTTGACGGAAAACGCGACGCGGATTAAGAAAGCCGCCCGTGGTCATTTGAGCCGGCCGGCTTGCAGCCACGTTAAACAACTCGCTAAACAGGCCGGGGATCGTGTGGTCCCGGCCGAACCTTAGTTCAGGCCGGGTTTTTTGTGGCCTGTCGTCGGGCGGACGGATGTGTCCGCGGAGGCCATCGATGGCGACGGTTCAACCACCGCTGCAAGGCGACGACACGCGCAGCCAAGTCGCGCGCGACGCGGATCATCCGCGCGATTCGCTGGTTGCGTCTTTCGGGCTCGACAAGCCGCTCAAGCTCGATGCCGGCGTTTCGCTCTCGCCATTCCAGATCGCCTACAAGACCTATGGCACGCTCAATGCGGCGCGCTCGAACGCCGTGCTGGTGTGCCACGCGCTCACCGGCGATCAGCACGTGGCGAACCAGCATCCGGTCACCAAGAAAGCCGGCTGGTGGGAGACGATGGTCGGCCCCGGCAAGGCGATCGACACCGAGCGTTATTTTGTCATCAGCGCGAATGTGATCGGCGCCTGCATGGGCTCGACGGGGCCGGCATCGACCAATCCGGAGACCGGCAAGCCGTGGGGCTTGAGTTTCCCTGTCATCACCATCCGCGACATGGTGCGGGCGCAGGCAATGCTGCTCGATCACCTCGGCATCGACTCGCTGTTCGCCGTTGCCGGCGGCTCGATGGGCGGCATGCAGGTGCTGCAATGGGCTGCGTCCTATCCGGAGCGCGTTTTTGCCGCTCTGCCGATTGCCTGCGCGACGCTTCATTCGCCGCAGAATATCGCCTTCCATGAGGTCGGCCGTCAGGCAATCATGGCCGATCCGGAATGGCGCGGCGGCCGCTACCTGCTGGAAGGAACCGACCCGCGCCGCGGCCTCGCGGTCGCGCGCATGGGCGCGCACATCACCTATTTGTCGGACGCGGCGCTGCATCGGAAATTCGGGCGCAAGTTCCAGGATCGCGAAAATCCGACATTTTCCTTCGATGCCGATTTCGAGGTCGAATCCTATCTGCGCCACCAGGGCATCGCCTTCGTCGAACGCTTCGACGCCAATTCGTACCTCTATCTGACGCGGGCGATGGATTACTTCGATCTCGCCGCCGACTATAGCGGGGTGCTGTCGAACGGTTTCAAGGGCACGCCGACGCGCTTCTGCGTCGTTTCCTTTACCTCGGACTGGCTGTTTCCCACGGTTGAATCGCGCGCCATCGTTCACGCGCTCAATGCGAGCGGCGCGCGCGTCTCGTTTGCCGAAATCGTCACCGACAAGGGCCATGACGCCTTCCTGCTCGATGAGCCCGAACTGTTCGCCATCGTGCGCGGCTTCCTCGACGGCGCCGGCCGTGCCCGTGGCCTGCAAGAGAAGAAGGAATGAGCATGCTCAAGCGCGTCGATCCCGCCCTTAGCGCCGCCACCATCGCCCGCGCCTCCGCCGATGCCCGCGTCGACCTTGTGCTGGTCGCCGATATGGTCGAGCGCGGCGCGCGTGTGCTCGACGTCGGCTGCGGCGATGGTGAATTGCTGCGCCTGCTGGTGGAAAGCCGGGGGGTGGACGGCCGCGGCATCGAGATTTCGCGCGAGGGGGTCAACGAATGCGTGGCCAAGGGTCTTGCCGTGATCCAGGGCGACGCCGACACCGATCTTGCCGACTATCCGGACGACGCCTTCGACTACGTGATCCTGTCGCAGACCCTGCAGGCGACCCGGCATCCGCGCGTAGTGCTCGAGCACATGCTGCGCATCGGCCAGCGCGCCATCGTTTCGTTCCCGAACTTCGGCCACTGGCAGGTGCGTTTGCAACTCCTGTTTGCCGGCCATATGCCCCAGACCGACATTCTGCCCTATAGCTGGTACGACACGCCCAACATCCACCACTGCACCATCAAGGACTTCCGCCAGCTCTGCCTCGCGATCGGGGTGGAGATGGAGCGGGGGGTGGCGCTCAACGCCTGGGGCTCGCCGTTGCGGCTTAACGCCCCTTGGTGGTTCTGGAATCTCTTCGGTGAGCAGGCGGTCTTTCTGCTCGGCCGCCAGGGCTGATGGTTCCGTTTGGAACTTTAACCTTTGCTGCGCTGCTTAAATAACTTGCCTTCAAAGTATTCGTGATACGTTTTTCTGTATCCATTAGAAAATGGAAAAATCGATTGAAGAAAAACTGGAATTAAATTCTTCATCAAAAGTCTTGATGAGTAATACCAGCTATGCAAACCACCAAATGACCTCCTGAAGATCACGATCTCGCCACATCTCGACGCATTTTGCGCTAGGTAACTCGACGCTGATTCTGTCAGTTTCGAGTTTTTTGCTTCACGGTAAGGGGACTGAGCCTGATGAAACTCAATCACGCATGGGCGACGACAATTCTCGGTTTGATGGTTCTGGCGACGGCGACGAATGCCGCTTTCGCTGGCGGCGCTCTTCACAAACGGCATCGCCGTGCGGCGGTCGTTGCACAGACCGAGCCCGGCCTAGGCAGTTTTGGCTCGAGTTCGCTGGTGAGCGAGGCGCGCCGATATATCGGCACGAATCCGACCGGGCGCAGAAGCCTGTGGTGCGGGGCTTTCATGGATCTGGTGCTCAAGAACACCGGTCATAAAGGCGGCGGCAATCTCGCGCTCGGTTATGAGCATTACGGCACCCGCGTCGACGGGCCGCAAATCGGCGCCATCGCGGTCATGGGCCGGCGGGGCGGCGGTCATGTCGGTGTCGTCACCGGCATCGATCCGTCGGGCAATCCGATCATCGTCTCGGGCAATCACAACAATACGGTCGCCGAGTCCGTCTATCCGCGCTCGCGCATCGCCGCCTATGTGGTGCCGGGCAACTGACGGAGTCGATCGAGAAGCGCTTGCGGAGGCGCCCGCGGATTAACGATTAAGGTTTACGCGCCGGTTCCGGCGTAAACCACTTCATCGTGAATCCAGTTCGCGCAATTCGCGGAAAATTGTCGTGCTACCTCACTGCATCGTCGGCGCAAAAGCCGGCGCGTGGAAGTGGTGGCAGGTCATGCGTCTTAGTACCCGTATCGCGTTCGCCGTCGGCTGCATCGGCCTTCTGGCGCTCATCGTCCCCGCATTCGGCGCACCGGCAAAGCCGGACGCCAAGCAGGCAGCGACCAAGCACGCAGCAACCAACCCCGCAGCAGCTAAGCCTGGCGCGCTGCCAAAGGCGAAAACAGCCGCGCAGACAAAGCCCGCGCCGGCGAAAGATGCGGATCGGCTGACTAGCATGCCGGTCACGGAGCCGTTGAAGCAGCCGCGGTTCGGCTGGCCGGCGCTGGTGCGCGAAGCGCGCAAATACATGGGCACCAATCCCACCGACCGCAAAAAGTTGTGGTGCGCGACGTTCATGAATTTCGTGCTCGCCAAGGTCGGCTATGCTGGCACCAATTCCGACGCCGCCAAGTCGTTTGCGCAATACGGCCACCGCATTTCCTCGCCGCAGATCGGCGCCATTGCCGTCCTGTCGCGCGGCAAGGTGGGCGGCCATGTCGGCGTGGTGACCGGTATCGATCCGCACGGCAATCCGATCATTATTTCCGGCAATCATGGCCATCGCGTCGGCGAGGGGATTTACCCGCGCTCGCGGGTCATCGCCTACGTGATGCCGACCGAAAGCCGGCCGCTGACGCAAGTTGCCGATCGTTCTAGCTCGCCGCGGGCGAGCGCGCGGGACTTCGACTCACCGATCTCCGAATTGATCGCCGCAATCGAAGCCGAACAGAGCCGCGCCGACGCGTCGCCGCGCCCGCAGAAAACGACTCGCGCAAGCGCGACGCCGGTGTCGTTCCGCGCCGGCGAAACGCCTGGCCGCGCCGCTGCGCCGCCGGCAGAGCCGGCCGCGCCGCAGTCCCCGCATCGCACCGTGCAGCAGACGCCGGACCAGGCTGCCGATGCGGAAGCGATCGATGCGACGATTGCCGATCTGTTTCGTCTGAAGGACCGCGCGGCAGCCCCGCTGCCGCCGCAATCGGTGCCCCAGCGTCAGCCGAAGCAACGCACCGGCCGTGTCGCCGCCACGAGCGTCGCCGCACGCTAGTTCACGCTAAGCCAGCGTTGACGGCATCGCCGACCGCGATTTCGCCGCCGGTGATGACTTCGGCATAGACGCCGCAGTCGGTGTGGCCGAAGGCCTGCATCAATGTGCGCGGGATGGTCAGGTCGCGGATGCCGGTTGCGGGGTCGACGTCGGTCGCGGCACAGCGCTTGATGCGCTTAACCACCTTGAGCCGCGCCCCGTTGCCCAGGCCAATGTCTCCATCGAGTAGGTCGAATTCGTGCCAGGCCGGCCAGCCGGCGACATAGACGTTGCCGCGGAAGCGCAGCGGATCGACCGGCGCCCCTGCCGCAGTCTCGATTGCCGCGACCGAAGCCAGATTGATGATGGAGACGACTTTCTTGGCGACGTCGGAAAAGCTGTGGCCTTGGCCGTGCAGGACTTTCGGGGCCCCGCGCAACTCCTTGGTCATGAAGCGGCGCATGAAGGCTTCGATCGCCAGCCGGCCTTCCTTGGTGCGCAGATCGCCGCGCGCCGCCTCGCGGCCCTCGGATTTGATGACCAGCGTGTGGTTCGCCTCGTCATAATCGGTGCGCAGCGCCGCCAAACGTTCGTTGCGCATCAGCATCAGGAAGGCGGTTTTGGGGAAATAGGCGGGCGCTGCCGGGTCGAAGCCGGACGGGCCGTTTTCGATGGCGTAGAGCCGATCGGCTGGCAGTGTCGCTCCCGGCGTAAGCGTAACCCGCGGCATCGCCTGCGGCGAGAGCCCCTTCACCGGATAGCGGAAAATTCCTGAGATTTTGGCGGGTTTTTCGTCCATCGCCGCTCTTGTTAACCGCCGGCGCCGGCCAGGGCCAGTGCAGAAACGGCCCCTTCCACCGTCCAAAATCCGCATTACATATCGGTCAGGCGGGCCGCCTTCGGGGACCCGCGATTTCAGATCGGCGCCGTCATGGGCCGTAGGAGTAAGCGATGAATTTCGAAAAATACACCGACCGCGCGCGCGGTTTCGTCCAGTCCGCGCAATCTCTAGCCTTACGCGAGGGCCACCAGCAATTCTCAACCGAACATCTGCTCAAGGTTCTGCTCGACGATCCGGAAGGGTTGGCGGCAGGGCTCATTGACCGCTCCGGCGGCAATTCGCGGCAGGCCTTGCAGGCTGTCGAAGTGTTGCTTGCCAAGCGCCCGAACGTGTCGGGCGGCGGCGCTGGCCAAGTCTATCTCGATCCGGCGCTGGCGCGCGTGTTCGATATCGCCGAAAAGGCCGGGGAGAAAGCTGGCGACAGTTTCGTTACCGTCGAGCGCCTGTTGCTGGCGCTGACGCTGGAAAAGGACAGCGAGGCCGGCGCGATTCTGAAAAAAGCCGGCGTTACCCCGCAAAGCCTCAACGCCGCCATCGAAGCCTTGCGCAAGGGCCGCACGGCCGATTCCGCGTCCGCGGAGAACGCCTACGACGCCTTGAAGAAATACGCGCGCGATCTCACGCAAGTCGCCCGCGAGGGCAAGCTCGATCCGGTCATCGGGCGCGACGAGGAAATCCGCCGCACCATCCAGGTGCTGTCCCGGCGCACCAAGAACAATCCGGTGCTGATCGGCGAGCCCGGCGTCGGCAAGACTGCGACCGTCGAGGGACTGGCGCTGCGCATCGTCAACGGCGACGTGCCGGAGAGCCTGCACGACAAGAAATTGCTGGCGCTCGATCTCGGCGCAATGATCGCGGGCGCCAAATATCGCGGCGAGTTCGAGGAGCGGCTCAAGGCGGTATTGCAGGAAGTGACCGGCTCGGCCGGGCAATACATTCTCTTCATCGACGAGATGCATACGCTGATCGGCGCCGGCAAGGCGGACGGCGCGATGGATGCGTCGAACCTTCTCAAGCCGGCGCTGGCGCGCGGCGAATTGCATTGCATCGGCGCCACCACGCTCGATGAATATAAAAAACACGTCGAGAAGGACGCGGCGCTCGCCCGGCGCTTCCAGCCGGTCTTTGTCGCCGAGCCCTCGGTCGAGGATACGATCTCGATCCTGCGCGGCCTCAAGGACAAATACGAGCAACATCACGGCGTGCGCATCAGCGACTCGGCGATTGTCGCGGCGGCGACGCTGTCCAACCGCTACATCACCGACCGCTTCCTGCCCGACAAGGCAATCGACCTGATCGACGAAGCCGCCGCGCGGCTCAAGATGCAGGTCGATTCCAAGCCGGAAGAGCTCGATTCGATCGACCGCGAGATCGTGCGGCTCAAGATCGAACAGGAGGCGCTGAAGAAGGAAAGCGATGCCGGCTCTCGCGACCGCCTGAAGCGGCTGGAGAGCGAGCTCAAATCGCTGGAAAAGCAATCCGCCGACATCACCTCGCGCTGGAAATCGGAAAAGGAAAAGCTTTCCGACGCCCAGAAGCTCAAGACCGAGCTCGACCAGTTGCGCGGCGAACTGGCGCAGGCGCAACGCCGCGGCGAATACCAACGTGCCGGGGAGCTCGCCTATGGCCGCATCCCCGAACTGGAAAAGAAGCTGCAGAAGGTCGAGGCCTCCGAAAACGCCAAAGGCGCGATGGTCGAAGAAACCGTAACCGCCGACCACGTCGCCGGCGTCGTCTCGCGCTGGACCGGCGTGCCAGTCGACAGGATGCTCGAGGGCGAGAAGGACAAATTGCTGCGCATGGAAGATGAGCTCGCCAAGCGTGTCATCGGCCAGAAGGAAGCGGTGCGTGCGGTGGCAACCGCCGTGCGCCGTGCGCGCGCCGGCTTGCAGGACCCGCACCGGCCGATCGGCTCGTTCATGTTTCTCGGGCCCACCGGCGTCGGCAAGACCGAGTTGACGAAGGCGCTGGCCGAATATCTGTTTGACGACGAGCAGGCGCTGATCCGCATCGACATGTCCGAATACATGGAGAAGCATTCGGTGGCGCGGCTGATCGGCGCGCCTCCGGGCTATGTCGGTTACGACGAGGGCGGCGCGCTTACCGAAGCGGTGCGGCGCAGGCCTTATCAGGTCGTGCTGTTCGATGAGATCGAGAAGGCCCACCCCGATGTGTTCAACGTGTTGTTGCAGGTGCTCGACGACGGCCGGCTGACCGACGGGCAGGGCCACACCGTCGATTTCCGCAACACGTTGATTGTGATGACCTCGAACCTCGGCGCCGAATTTCTGGTCAACCAGCCGGAAGATCAAGACACCGATGCGGTTCGCGATCAGGTGATGGCGGTGGTGCGTTCCGCGTTCCGTCCCGAATTCCTCAATCGCGTCGACGAGATCATCCTGTTCCATCGGCTCAAGAAGGCGGAGATGGGTCGCATCGTCGACATCCAGATCCGGCGTCTGCAAAAGCTGCTGGACGACCGCAAGATCGTCATCGCGCTGGATGCAAGGGCGCGCGACTGGCTCGCCGAAAAAGGTTGGGACCCGGCCTATGGCGCCCGGCCCTTGAAGCGGGCGATCCAGAATGCGGTGCAGGACCCGCTCGCCGAGATGATCCTCGCCGGGAAGATCAAGGACGGCGAGACCGTGCAAGTTTCCGCGGGCAAGAGCGGGCTCACCTTCAACGGCAAGCTGGCCCAGGCAGCGTAAGTCACCGGCTGCGTCATGGCCGGGATAAGCCCGGCCATGACAAGAGATAAGTTCGCGTATTGCTGTTACCGAACCGCCACGCGCGCCGGCTTGCGCGCCATAATGCTGTCGAGTCGTAGACGCTCCTGCTCGAAGCTCGCCAGGATCGGACCTTCCAGTTCGCGTCCGCGCGGCAGCTTGATGCGCATCGGGTCGACGAAGCGTCCGTTGACGCGGATTTCGTAGTGCACGTGCGAGCCGGTCGAAAGGCCGGTCGAGCCGACAAAGCCGATCACCTGGCCCTGACGCACGCGCTTGCCTTCGTCGACGCCGCGGGCGAACGCGCTCATGTGCCCGTAGGCGGTCTCGTAGCCGTTGTTGTGCCGGATCAGCACGAATTTGCCGTAACCCGATTCCCATCCGGCCTTTTCGACGGTGCCGTTGCCGGCGGCATAGATCGGCGTGCCGGTGGGCGCCGCCCAGTCCACGCCGGTGTGCATTTTGGTGTAGCCGAGGATCGGGTGCCGGCGCAGGCCGAATGGCGAACGCATGATGCCTTCGGCGACAGGCTTGCGCACCAGGAATTTCTTCGCGCTCTTGCCGTTCTCGTCGTAATAATCGACGAGGCCGTCGTCGGGCGACTGGAAGCGGTAGAATTTCTTCACCTCGTCGCCGAGCGTCAACGAGGCGAACAGGACCTCGTTGTGGCTGTCGGGCATGGGCTGCTCGTCTTCGCCGGCATAGAGCACTTCGAATGAATCGCCGGGCTGCACCTTGCGCTGGAAATCGACGTCGTAGGAGTAGATGCGGATCAGATCGTCGATGATCGGGCGCGGAATCTGGTTGCGCAGTGCGGTTTCATAGATGCTCTGGTAAAGCCGAACGCCGGCGGCGTCATTGTCGTTGGGGTTGTCTTCGGTGCTGGTTGCGACTTCGGTATCCAGATTCTTCACGTCGACCGGCACGTATTTCCCGGTGTCGGCGAGCGCGACCACCGCGTCGACCGAGGTGTCGCTGGCGACGATGACGCGGACCGGCTGTGAAGGCTGTTTGGCCGTGGGCGCCGACAGCAGGACGCGCAGCTTTTGTCCTTCCTTGATGCCGCCGTCGCGGCCGCGCGCTCCGAGCACGGCGACGATCGCCTTGATGTCAGCGTCCTGCGCGCCGAGGTCGCGCAAGATCGACGCTACAGTGTCGCCCTTCTTCGCCGCGACGATCTTTTCGCCGGTGGCGTTGCCGCCGGTGGCCTGTGTGGCCGTCTTCGGCAGCAGCGTGATGTTTTCCGGCACGATGCGCGCTTCAAACCCGGCATAAGGATCGGTTGCGGCCTCGCCGGCGTAAGCGAGCTTGATGCCGGTGATGTTGGCAGCGACCGGCAGATGGTTGGCGACCTTGTCGCTCCAGTCCGCGGCCTCGCGCACGCGCTCCACCACTTCGTCGATCGGCGTGCGCACTGCGATCTTGAGCTTCGGCAGCGATGGCGCGAGGTCGCGCATGACGAAGGCGACCTCGGCTTCGGGTTCTGCTTCCGCGGCGGCCGGCGTATCGGGCATGTCGCCGCCGCCGGATTCTGCAAGCAGGCGCTGCGGATTGAATGGCGGGATATTGGCGGACAGATCCGAAACCGTCAGCGAGAGGTTGCCGGCGATGCGCAGGAACGGCCGCACACGGACGACCTCGCGTGTTCCGACGCGACTGATGGTCGAGACGCGGATCACCTGGCGGGCGAAGGTCGGCTCTTCCGCAGTCGGCAGCCGATCGCTCTTGTGCGGCAGGCCGAGCCGGTCGGCGCTGGCGCCGAGCGCGCCGCGCAAGGCGGTTTCCACCCGCTCCGGCAGCGAAGCGAAATTGGCCTCGCCGTCAAGCGACGTGAAAACGGCGCCGCCCATAAGAGCAGCGCCGCACAATGCGGTCAGGATAGTGCCGGCAAACCACTGCACCGAAACGCGGCGACGGTCGACATAGGCGCTGGCGCCCCCGTCGACGGACAGCGGCGGCTCGTTGCCGAGCGCAATGCTCTCGGCCGCCATCGATCGAGCCGTGCCACGTGACCGTGAATGGTCCAAGCCCGCCGTCCCCTGCGCCTGCGATCGATGATGGCTCGCCGCAACCGATAATCGTCCCAGCCGTCGTCAGCAGGCCACTGAATCAGACCCGGCACGATGCCGGTTGGCCCCAAAGCCGTCAATGACAGCGGCGGGACAGCGGATTTTTACGAACTGGCCTGTTGACGGTGGCTGAATGCCCCGGTCGCGATTCCATCCCTCGAACCTCAAGTATCAACAACGGCGCAGGAATATGGCCTCAGTGCGGCGCAACAGGCCATTTGGCGCCCGGCCACGCTTTATGAATGACCTCTTAAAAGTGCGATTTCCCCGCCCGAAATGTAATTAAATCGCGCGCATTTCCGTTGACATCCTCCGGGGCCGAAGCCTATATACGGCCCCTTGACGCGCCGTCCGCTTACGGCGTGGTTGCGCGTCTGTGAAGCTCCTCACTTGACAGTGAACGGCACCCGATAGTTTTCGGTTGCACGGGCTTCGACGGCCCTCCGGTTCACCCGGGGGGTGGGGATCGCCTTGATCCCCTGTTGTTTGAAAAGTGAATCGGAAGAAAGAGAAACGTGGACGGCGGGGTCCTTGCGGGCCGCTCTCTCGTTGAGAAGCAATTCTTTTCGGGAAGCGGATTTTGAAGAGACTTCGGCGGTTCACGTTAAAGGTTACATCGCTGAGCATTTGCAGTTTTGGGTGCAAGCCCGGGACGAGAAATGATCAGTGGGTGGACCTCGTCAAA
>Ga0134126_10009393_pt1 | contig 12321 bp, 10 predicted proteins | sample KB31752_FD_96881 | JGI IMG/M metagenome (GOLD analysis project Ga0134126, IMG submission 96881) | Terrestrial soil microbial communities with excess Nitrogen fertilizer from Kellogg Biological Station, Michigan, USA - KB3-175-2 | ecosystem: Environmental > Terrestrial > Soil > Unclassified ...
CGCGGGCTCTTACTCCGCGTATGGCTACCGGATCACGCAACCCGCGGTGCTCCTCGGGTACTTTATGAAGTTGTTTGTGCCGGCGGGTTTGAGCGCCGACACCGACCGCACGCTCCTCACGAGCATTTTTCAGCCGGACGCGATTTACGGCGTTCTGTTTGTGCTGGCTCTCGCGATCGCGGCTTTCCAGTGTGCCCGGCGAAAAGAAATGCGGCCGATTGCGTTCGGCCTGATCTGGTTTCTGGTGGCCTCTCTGCCAACCTCCCTGATCGCGCTCGCGGAGGTGGAGAACGATCACCGGATGTATCTCCCTTTTGTCGGCCTGACGCTCGCGGCCTGTTGGGCTGCCGCCCTGTGGATCGAACGCCACGCAATTTCTGTAAAGATCGTTGTCCCCGTTTGTGCTGTGATTGTGATCGGCCTTTCCGCGGGGACGCGCGAGCGAAACAGGGTCTGGAGTACTGACGAATCGCTTTGGCGCGACGTGACTCTCAAGAGCCCGAACAACGGCCGAGGCCTGATGAACTATGGCCTGACTCAGATGGCGAAAGGGCGCTACGGCGATGCGCTCGACTACTTTCGCCGCGCGCAGGTGTTCAATCCGAACTATTACATACTCGAGATCAATCTCGGCATCGCCAATGGAACGCTCGGAAACGCAGGCGAGGCCGAGCAGCATTTTCTCAGAGCCATCCAACTGGCCCCGACGGAAGCATCGGCGCGTTATTTTTATGCGCGATGGCTGAACGGCTTAGGCCGGAACTCCGACGCGCTGGTGCACCTGAGGATCGCCGTGCAGGAGAATCCCGACTATCTCTCCGCGCGCTATCTGATCATGCAGATCGACTCGGCGTTGGGAGACGCGACGGACCTCCGGCGGGAAGCGCACGACACCCTGGCGCGTTTTCCATCGGACAAAGCTACCGCGACCTGGCTCGCCAGCGCGGCGAATCTCCATCCGGCCCCGCCAATGGCCGCCTCAACAGCAAAAACAGCGGCTCCCATGACTGCCGAGAACTACGTGGCGCTGTCTCTCGCCTGGTTCCAGGCCGGCAAGTTCGTGGACTGCATCTCCGCGGCAAGGCAAGCCCTGAAGATCCGCCCGGATTACGCTGAGGCATGGAACAATATCGGGGCGTCCTACAATTCGATGGCGCAGTGGGATCAGGGCATCGCGGCATTGAAGGAAGCCCTGCGGTTGAAACCGGATTTTCAACTCGCGAAAAACAATCTGGCATTTGCGGAAAATGAGAAACAAAAGCAGCTGGCTTCGCCAGCCGCGCGGTGACGGAAATATCGATTTATTGTAGTCTTGATGAACGGGCTGCCGATACCTTGGATTGCACAGACAAATTGACACCGAAACGAATCCGGCAAATCGTTTTGCGGGAATCGAAGCGCGCCAATGTCGGGCATATCGGCTCATGTCTTTGCGTGGCGGACATCCTGGCTGTGTTGTATGGAAGCGTTCTGCGTATCGGCTCTCCCGACGATCCGGAGCGGGACCGTTTTATCCTTTCGAAAGGCCACGCCGCTCTTGCTCTGTTCGCAACGCTCGCACTGAAGGGATGGATACCGGAAGCGACGCTGGAGACGTTTTGCGGGGATGACAGTCTGTTGGGAGTGCATCCCGATGCGGAATTGCCGGGGGTCGATTTTTCGACCGGGTCGCTCGGCCAGGGGATCTGCATGGCGGTGGGGGCGGCGTTGGCGGCCAGGCTGCAAGGCTCCGAACGCCGTGTATTTTGCCTGATCAGTGACGGCGAATGCAATGAGGGCGCGACGTGGGAAGCAGCAATGTTCGCTGCCCATCATCGACTCGATAACCTGACGGTCATTCTCGATCTGAACGGTCAACAGGCGATGGGTGCGACGCGCGATGTTCTCGATTGCTCCAATATGGCGGAACGATGGCGAAGCTTCCAGTGGCGCACCAGCGAGGTGGACGGCCACTCTCACGCCGAATTAGCCGGCGCTCTGGCGCGAACCGGCACCTGTACAGCGACAGGACCGACGGGCCAGCCGCATATCGTTCTCGCCAGAACCATTTTCGGCAAAGGCGTTTCTTACATGGAACAAGGCGTTCCCTTCACGCAGGATCATTTGCCCGTTCAGCCGATTAACTGGCACTATCTGCCGATGAGCGCCGCCGAATACCGAATTGCCGTTTCCGAGATTGAGCACGCACAATGAGACGGGCGTTCATAGGCAGCCTTTGCGAGCTGGCGGCGGAAGACGATCGGATCGTGCTGCTGACGGGCGACCTTGGCTACCTGGCGATGGAGCCTTTTCGCGACCGTTTTCCGACGCGTTTCATCAACGTCGGCGTGGCCGAACAGAACCTTGTTGGGATTGCCACAGGGATGGCCGAAGCAGGATTGCGGCCTTACGTCTACTCGATCGCCACCTTCGCAGCCCTTCGCCCATTCGAATTTATTCGCAATGGGCCGGTGATGCATCGTCTTCCGGTCCGAATTGTCGGGATGGGCGGCGGCTTCGACTATGGGCACGCGGGGCCAACTCACTATGCGACGGAAGACATCGCCGTCTTGCGAACGCTGCCAGGGCTCGGGATCGTGATCCCCGCCGATGCGGGACAGGCGGCGACCGCGCTCAGGCTCACGGCACCGCTCGATCGCCCCCTCTACTATTGCCTCGGCAGGGACGATTCTCAAACCGTGAAGAATCTCGACGGCCGTTTCGAGTCCGGGAGAATTCAGATGGTGCGCGAGGGCGGCGATCTGGCATTGATCTCCATGGGATCTGTCTCGATGGAAACGATCGCGGCCGCAGAGGAGCTCTCTGCCCGCGGTATAGAAGCCGCGGTCGCGATTGTCTCCAGCTTCAGTCCCGATCCCGTCCGCGATATTTCGGCGTTACTCGCGCGCTTCCGGATTGCGATCACCGTGGAGGCGCAAACCAGTTCCGGCGGCCTGGGGGCCTTCGTAGGCACTGTCATCGCCACGGAAGGTTTACCGTGCAGGTTGAAGATGCTGGCGGTTGGCAGTTCGCCCGATGGAACCAGCGGAAATCAGTCTGAACGGTGGCGGAAGTATGGGCTTGACCGCGCCAGTATCGTTCGAAGTGCGTGCTCCGCCATGGAAAGGATACCGCGATGAGCGTCCGGATGGTCTCGGTGGTCCTGCCGGTTTACAATCAGGCGGATCACATTGGAGAAGTCCTCGAAAGCTACATCGCGGAACTTGCGCGGCTGAACATCGAATATGAGCTGCTGCCAGTCATCAACGGGCGACGACGTGACAGGTCTCTGGAGATTTGCAGAGGGCTGGAGGCCCGCTACCCGGTGATTCGAACTTTGTGTATCGATGAAGGAGGCTGGGGACACGCGGTGAGAGCGGGTCTGGCCGGGGCGCGCGGCGATCTCCTGTGCTACACGAACTCCGCGCGTACCACGGGGCGCGATCTCCTGCTGTTTCTGATATATGGATCGGTGCACGACGATTGCGTCGTGAAAGCCAACAGAAAAATCAGGGAGAACTGGAAGCGGCGGCTGGGCTCACTGCTCTACAACCTGGAATGCCGGTCGATTTTCGATCTGCCCTATTGGGATATCAACGGGACGCCGAAAGTCTTCCACCGGAACCTCGGGCGACTGCTTACGCTCCAGTCGGATGACGACCTGGTCGATCTCGAGTTCCATGCCATCTGCCGCGAAGAAAACTATCAGGTGCTGGAAGTCCCGATATTCAGCACGAGCCGCCATTCGGGACGGAGCACGACGAATATAGGGTCGGCAATTCGGATGTATACCGGCGCTTTTCGGCTGCGCAGGCTGATGAGAGAGGCGATGAAAGGGAAATGAAGGAAACCGGGGCCGCACTTGCTGCGATGTGGTCGCGCCACTCCGCGAAATGGCGGGACGCGGCGCAGATCTGCAGCCAGTGGCAGGAAGCTGCGGAGACCGACCCTCGCCTGCTTGAGCACCGCGCGTCCAGGGGCTGGTGGAACATCCTCGCGGAGGCTGGCCTCACGCTGCTGATCACACGCGAGTATGAGCATCTGGCGATGGCGCTGAACGCCGGTGAAGGGCGGCCGCGCGTCAGCTTCCTCGCCGTGCCCCATCCTTCCGGTCTGGCCGTCGATCGCGCGACCAACCGTGTACTGCTCGCGAGCACGCGGAATCCGAATCAGGTTTACACACTGAAACCCGTGATGTCGACACTGGAGCGAATGGATGTCGCGGCATCGCCGGCGAAAGGGAGTTTCCTGGTTCCCTTCTCATCCACATTCTTTCCCGGAAGCTTGTATCTTCACGACCTCGCGGTAATCGGCAATTCCGTCTTCGCGAATGCGGTGGGACATAACGCCTTGGCGCGACTGGATGTAGACGGAACGTACGAACGCGTGTGGTGGCCGAAGTCCATCGAACGCAACGGGGAGCCCGTGTTTGGCCGCAACCACATTCAGCTGAATTCCATCGCGGCCGGAAAGACGCTGCGGACATCGTATTTCACTGCCTCCTCGGCGACGATGGGTCGCCTTGTGCCGGGCGATCTGAATTACCCGGTAGACGGACAGGGCGTTATCTTTTCCGGTCAGACCAGAGAGCCCATGTGCACGGGCCTCACGCGCCCTCACTCGGCCAGGCTTCGGGATGGCAAGGTGTGGGTTGCCAACAGCGGCTACGGCGAGCTCGGTTTTGCCGCGCGCGGCAAACTGGAAGTAGTGTCGCGTCTGCCCGGCTGGACACGCGGGCTGTGCATTGTCAACGATATCGCTTTCGTAGGAACGTCACGCATCATTCCCCGTTATGCGAGGTACGCTCCGGGGCTTGATTCCAGGGACAGCCGATGTGCCGTACATGCCGTGTGCTGCAAGTCCGGCAAGTTACTGGGAAGCCTCGAATGGCCCTCTGGCAATCAAATTTTCGCGATAGACTGGATCTCTGCGAGCGTCAGTAACGGCTTCCCTTTCGATACCCGCCCGCGAAGGCGAAAACGGGAAACAGCACTCTTCTACAACTATGCCAATGGATGATTTTCGTTTTTTGATGATAGGCGCGATGTATGAGAATGGTGGAAATACGACTCATCGTTTTCTGGACGGACATCCGCAAATGTTTGTCTATCCTTTTGAATCGCAGCTCGGCACGAAACATGTGAACGATATGCTGAGCAGTACTTTTCCTCTGAAGTATCGCTGGCCCGTATTTTCGCTGGATGCAACGCCCTGGCAGGACTACAAAGCGATCATCGACGAAGAGGGGAAGGTTCGCTCGCGAACCCCGAATGTGAGTAAGTTCCGGCACGTTCCGTTCGATATGAATGACGATGAGCGTTGCCGCATTTATGTGGAGCACGTGGAGAAATCCGGACGCGGCACAGGCGCCAACGTGGGCGCGTTTTTCCGGGCGACCTTCGATGCGTGGAAGGATTACCGCCGGACGGGCCGTGAAGCTGTCTATGTCGGCTACAGTCCGATTGTCACAGTGGACGCCGATAAAATTCTCCGCGATCTTCCCGGCGCGCAGGTCCTCCATGTGGTGCGAAATCCATGGTCGGCATTCGCCGACACGTCAAAGCGCCCGGTTCCCATGAGCCTTGAAAACTATCTTCTGGGCTGGACGCTGAATCAGTACTATGCGCTGCTGCACAAAGAGAAGCATCCGGACCGCGTTCACATTGTGAGGATTGAAGATGTAATGCGCGATCCGCGGCGCACTTTGGGCGCGGTCTGCGAAAAGCTTGGACTCGAAGGCGCGGATTCACTCGAACGAGCCAGCTGGAACGGAACTGAATTGAAGGAAGTGTATCCGTGGGGCACGATCCGTACCCCCACGCCCGAAGCGAACCTGGCGACCGCGAAAGAATTGGCGCCCGCCCAGAGCGAAGAGATTCGGCTTCGGGCGAAGCCGTGGCTTGAGGCTTTCGATTACAAGAATTTCCTGTAGAAGGTTTTGAGCAAACGCATTCTGATTTCGGGAGCAAGCGGATTCGTCGGCGCGAATCTGGCGCGGCGAGCGCTGCGCGACGGGCATGAGGTGCATCTGTTGCTGCGCTCCGGGTATCGGTCGTGGCGGCTCGATGAAATCGCGAGCCATGTTCATTTGGACGGAGCGGATCTGGCGGACAGGGATGGGGTGCGAGCCGCGGTCCGTCGCATTCGCCCGGACTGGGTGTTTCATCTGGCCGCTTACGGCGCCTATTCCAGCCAGCAGGACGTAGAACGAATGGCGTCGACGAATCTGCTGGGTTGTGTTTCGCTGCTGGATGCCTGCGTAGAAGTGGGCGTTGGGGCATTCGTAAACGCGGGATCATCTTCGGAATACGGACTCAAAGATCATGCGCCCGACGAAGAGGAGTCTCTCAACCCGAACAGCCCGTACGCGATCACGAAAGCCGCCGCGACCCACTATTGCCGCTTCAAGGCCCGCGAAAGCGGCATCCATGCGGTCACTGCCCGTTTGTATTCCGTCTATGGGCCTTACGAGGAGCCGAGCCGGCTGATCCCCACGCTGATCGTTCGATGCCTCAACGGCGAACTCCCGCCGCTCGTCTCGCCGGAAACCGCGCGGGATTTTATTTATGTGGACGATGCTGTCGACGCCATGGTCACGGTCGCGAACGCGGTTGTTCCGGCCGGATCTGTCTTCAACGTATGTAGCGGTGCGCAGGTGAAGCTGAAGGACGTCGTCGATACAGCGCGGCAACTGATGGGAGTGGATGCGGAGCCCGATTGGGGCACGATGGCGGCGCGGTCCTGGGACACCGATGTTTGGGTGGGAACGGGCGCAAGACTGGAACGGGAATTGGGGTGGCGAGTTTCCACTTCGTTCGCGGAGGGACTCAGGAAGACCGTGGATTGGCTCCGTGCCCGTCCGGAACTACTCCGCTATTACGGAGAAGAGAACACGTTACCTGGATGCACCGCCGGCTGACGATTTCAGGTGCCGCAGCATGTTCCTGTGAATGGACTGGAAGCCCGCCATGGAGCAGAGTATGGCCAGAATTCAGCCCGGCGACGCCAGAGCACTCCGGGCGCGCTCGCCGATGAAGGTTTCGAAGAAATCGTCGCGCGTCATGTATTGCGCATCCGCGGGATCGGCGAAGTTGCAGCAGTTGGGATATGCCTGAGCGAACAAATAATCGAATGGCTCTTGAAGAGGAACGTCGGTGGTCCGAAAGCGCGTAACAGAGGGCGCGCGGACGCGCCGGTGATCCTGCAGTCGTTCAGATCGGCAAATACGGCGCCATTGCACTCTAACCAGGGCGCTGTCGTCCGGCCCGTATTGATATATGAGGCCAGGCGCGCGCCGCCAGGAAGGCTCATCACTTTCCCGTGCGCCATTTCGGTAATGTCCGCGTAGCCCCGGCGTTGAAGCCCGAAGCGCATGACGTCCACGCCGAATCGGGGTATGAGGAGGCGCGCCTTCCCGAAATGCGCCGTAAAGACGAATAGTGGAAGTGGTCGAAATGGTGGTGGGAGAGATAAATGTAGTCGGGATTCAGAAATTCCGCGCGTATTTCGGTTTTGGGTGGAAAATGCCACAGGAGCGCCAATAGAATGATCCCGAAAGCCATGGATCCACCAGAATCGTCTCCATTCCGGTGTCAATGAAAAGGCAGGCGTGACCAATGATTGTGAATTTCAAGCCCGAGTCCGTAATTCACTTTAGAACGTTGCTCCGGATCGGCAAATGTGCGAAGAATTGATGTGGGGGCCGTTCGGCGACATGTTATGCTTACCCTGCGGTTTAGGTTTTTTTGCGATTCGTCCCGGTCAGATCAGTGACTTTCGAGCGAGTACCGTTGCCGGAATCCGGAAACAAATCCTCCCAAAGAGATCGGGGCTATCCTGGCGCCGGCATCCTCTTCTCCGTGGTTTTTGCGGACGTGTTTTTGAGCTTGTCCGCGCCCGGCGCCGTGCCCGTGACCAGGATCGTCGCCTTCTTCGCGCTCCTCCTGGCACTGGCGATTTTCTTTGTAAAAACGATTCACTGGCCGCCTGGAATTTTGCCGGTTCGGCTTCTCGCCGCGCTCACCGTTGCTGTCTACGGCTTGCATCCTTCAACGATTGCGGCGTTGAAGGGCAACGCCGATGAGAACCTTGTCGCATCGTTAACCGGAATTGTGGCGGGAATTCTGATTTGCCGCTGGAACTCCTCCAGCCATTGGTACCGCTGGGCGTATCTGCTGCCCGCGCTTCCCTGTATTTCGCTGGATCGTGCAGGTGTCGGTTTCGCGCCGCTGCTCGCGGCCTCGTTCTGGCTCGATGCCGGTGAGCCCGACGCCAAATGGCGCAGCATCGTTCAATGCTGGCCCGCGCTGGTTGTGTCGGCGCTTGCCGGTTTCCTGCATCGTGGCGACGGATTCCATCCGGGCGCCGCGGTGGTCGCCGTCGCCGCGATCCCCGGAAGTTTCTTCATGCCGTTCGCGGGCTCCGCAACTTCGGGCTGGGGCGTCGTGGACGGGCTGTCGTGTTTCGCGGCCATCGTCGGGATCATGATTGCGGCATCGAGCCTGTTTCGGATTCCTGCCCTGTCGTTCGGACTCTTTTGGTTTCTTGTCATGGCGGCGCTCGCTCCAACTGAGCCTCTGGCAGCGTTTCCCGGGCTGGCATTGGCAACCATCGCAGCTCTGGCGACCGCCTCGATACCGCTCCTCGAAACACATTCGTCCCTCCCTGAAACTCACCCGTCATCGCTGAAGGCGGATAGCTGATGCGCGTGAAAGGCTTGATGTGGGCCGCGCTGGCGTTGGTCCTTCTGACGGGGATTCTCCTGCGGGCGTCGCACATCCACGATGCGCATCGCCTGACGCCGAACGAACGGGCCTATCTCTATTACGCCGCCAAGATGCATGATCAGGGCGTTGGAGTCACAACCTCTCTCTTCCGGGAATACGAAAACGATCCCGGCCTCTGGGCGGTCGCGCAACCGGTCCGCATCGGCTACGTGTTCATTCTGGATGCGGTGATGACGGTCATGGGTACAACTACCGTCAACGCCGGAATGGCGTTATCGTTCGTGGCCAGCGCCCTTACACTGCTCCTGGTTGCATGGCTGGGTATCCGGTTTTTCAATCCATGGGTCAGCCTGATTGCCTCGGCGCTGTGCGCTACGGCTTTCACAGAAATATGGCTGGTTCGCGGAACGCCGGAGGACGGTGTGTTCGGACTGTTCGGGCTCGTTGAGATCTGGATTACCTGCGAGATCATGCGTTCGCCGCGGCGATGGTGGCTTTACGTGCCGTTCCATCTGGTGGGAATAGGGGCGATTCTGGTGAAGCAATCCGGAATTTTTATCTACGGGTTCAGCGCGGCGTGGCTCATCGGATTTTTGTGGTTCCAGCTGCGGGAGCGCAGGCAGGCCATCCTGGTGGCCGCGGGGCTGGTAGCGGGAATCGCGATCGCCTGTGGCATTTTCGTCGTATTGGCCGGAAATCCCCCTACAGCCTGGAGAGTATTTCTACTGAGCTTCATCTCCAATGCGGAAGCCTGGTCTTATAACGAGGAGTGCTGCTTCGGGCCGTGGACACAAATGCCGCGCGTGCTTTTCGCGCTCAGCCCTTTGACATTTCTGCTTGCGCTCACCGGCATTGCGATGCTTGTGGCGCTACGAAAATGGAATCCTGCTTTGCCCCCCCTCACCCGCGGCTACGGCGCGCTCTGCGCGATTATGGCGATCGGCTTCGTTTGCCTGTTCACGTTTTTTCCCGGCATGGAGGTGCTGCGCTTTATCACGCCTGGCCAGGGCGCGATTTGCCTGGTGGCGGGCATCGGGCTGTGGAATTTTTTATCGATCGTAAGACCGCATCTTGTTCGCATCGAGTACTCCGCGCTGCTCGTGCTTGTGGCAGGTGGCGTCGTCTGGAGCATGGTTCGCGATTACGCCGTCTTTCATAGAGTCGAGATGGCCGGCGGTATTCCGGAATTGGGGGCGGCGCTGATTCGGTCCGCACTGGGGATTTGATGGACGAGTACATGGACGGGTCTCAACCTGTCTCCGAAGCGCCGGGATTTCAGCGACCGCCGGGCTGGCTTTGGATCGCATGGCTGGCGGTGGCTCTGGCCGCATGGCCCGTCATCGCACGGGAGTCGGCGCGCCGAAGTACAGTACCGCCCGCCGACTTCCTTCAATCAGTACGATTGCTGCAAAACCGCCAGTATCCGGAAGCAATTGCCGCGGCGCAGCGTTATCTTCAGCGCGATCCGAATTCCGCGGATGCTCTCGTCAATCTGGGCATTGCATACGCCGACATGGGCAGGTGGGACGACGGGATCGCGGCGACCCACCGCGCTCTTCTGATCAGGCCGGACTACCAGCTCGCGTGGAACAATCTGCGCTGGATGCTCGCCTCGCGGGGCGCGGCCCATCCAACGCCCGAAGCCGATGAGGAACAGGCTTTCAGCTTTTATCAGGCCGCCAATTATCACGGCTGCATCGATCTCGCCCGTCAGGCTCTGAAACTATACCCGCATTACACAAAGGCGCTCAATCTTCTTTCTGTCTGTTACCTGAATCTCGGAATGGCCGACGATGCCATCGCGAACGCGCGCGAGGCGCTTCGGCTGGAACCCGACTTTGAACTCGCGCGGAACAATCTGAAGCTGGCGCTCGATCGAAAAGCAAAAGGCGTCGCGCCGCAAAACATGTTGGCACGAAACGGGTCGCCGCAAGATCCTTCCGTGCCAACGGCAGCCGGTTTCCTGAATTCTTCGCTCGCGAATTACCGCGCGAGCCGCATGCAGGAATGCATTAACGATGCGCGTCAGGCTCTGAAGCTGCAGCCAGGTCTGGCCATCGCGTACAACAACATCGCTGCCTGCTCAAACGATCTTGGCCGTCCGGACGATGCGATTGCCGCCGCCACCGAAGCCCTGCGTTTACAACCGGATTTCCAGCTGGCGCGGAATAACCTGGCCGTCGCGCTCCGCCTGCAGGCGACGCAGCACTCAGGTCGACACTGATTGTGTGAGCGAATTCTGCATCATCGGCTCCGGCCCTTCCGCAATTTCGGCGGCCGTCGCACTGACGCGGAGAAACGTGCGCGTCACCATGCTGGATGCGGGTCGCACGCTTGAGCCCTCGCGTGGTGAAACGGTTGCCCGGCTGGGGTCAGTCCCCCCCACGGAGTGGGACGGAGCTGACGTTCTGCGTCTGAAAGAAGGTGTCGCCGCGTCGCCCGACAGCATTCCGACGAAACATCTCTACGGGTCCGATTTCGCATTCCGGACCGAAGGCACGGAACTGAGCTTCGATTATTCCAACACCGGGGTGCGCCCTAGTTTCGCGCGAGGCGGATTGAGCAATGTCTGGGGCGCCGGAATGCTTCCGTTCCATCGTGACGATATTGCGGACTGGCCCTTCGATGCCACCGAACTCGATGAAGGTTATCGCCGCGTGTTGTCGTTCGTGCCCTGTAGCGGCGTGCGGGACGCGCTGTACGACCTGTTCCCCACCCACACGACCGATCTGCAACCCATGCCGCCCGGCCTCCAGGGCCAGGCCTTTCTGCGCGATGCTGCGCGCTCCAGTGCTGTACTGGCGCGGCACGGTATCGTGGCAGGGCAATCGAGGCTCGCCGCCCATGGCAAATCCTGCGAGCGTTGCGGTATGTGTCTCTATGGCTGCCCGTACGAGCTGATCTACAATTCCGCGTTCACGCTCCGGCACCTGAGGGCGTTACCGAATTTCCACTATGAGCCTGGTTTCGTGGTCGAGCGTCTGGATGAGAAGAATGGCTCGGTGCGGATCGAAGGGCACGACCTGGGCACGCGGCGGACGAAGCAACTGGAAGCAGGCCGCGTGCTTCTCGGTGCGGGAGCGATTCCTTCCACCGCGATACTTCTGGCGAGTCTCGGCGATTTCGGCGTGAAAGTCCGCCTTCAGGATAGCTTCTATTTTCTTCTTCCTCTGCTCCGGGCTCAGGGGATACGCGGCGTCAATCGCGAGAAGCTGCATACGCTCGCACAGGCATTTCTCGTGATGCGCGATCCGGCGATTTGCGCGGAATTCGTTCACTTCAGCATCTACGGATATAACGATCTGATGATTCCATCGCTCGAAGCAGCCATCGGATTGGCCGGTGGCATACAGGCGCTTGCGTCGCGCGTCCTGGTGGCGGGCGGCTACCTCCATTCGAAGTTCTCTCCCGCGTTGTGGATGACGGTCCACCCAGGCCGCGTTCAACTCACCGGCGAAAATTCAACTGACGCCATTGCACTCGCTAAGCGCGCTGCAATGAGGCTACTGCGCCACGCCACGCGGTTGGGGGCGATGCCTTTAATACCGGCGATGCGCTTCCCTCCGCCAGGAAGAGGTTTTCATGCCGGAGGAACATTTCCTATGAGTTCCGCCCC
>Ga0134126_10009395_pt1 | contig 12321 bp, 14 predicted proteins | sample KB31752_FD_96881 | JGI IMG/M metagenome (GOLD analysis project Ga0134126, IMG submission 96881) | Terrestrial soil microbial communities with excess Nitrogen fertilizer from Kellogg Biological Station, Michigan, USA - KB3-175-2 | ecosystem: Environmental > Terrestrial > Soil > Unclassified ...
CGGTCAGTGCTCCGGCGCCCTCCTCACTGGCGTTTTCGGCCCCCATCACTTCACCGATTGAGCTGCGGATCTGCTCCGCATGCCCTTCCAGAGTGGGGCTGCCACCGCCAAGCGAGAATTCTGATGGATTCGAGGACGAGGCTGCAGGAATCTGTTGCGGTGCTACCGGCTGGTTGCCGCCGGCCGCTGACGTGAGTGCCCGGGCAGAACCGGCAGTTGCGCTAGAAGTTGTTCCGGCTGAAGTTGCACCCGCAGATCCTGCTCGCGCTGCTGCCACGCCGGCTGCGGCGCCTTCAATCCCCGCGGCTCCTGCGGTCAGAGCTGTGACCGCAGTGCCCACCATCGCAACCGCCGTGCTGCCCACATCCCCGCTAACGATTCGCTTCGCAATGAAAGGAATAACGGCGATCGCGAGCGAGTAGACGATGCTCACGATGCCGATCAGGAACGATCCCTCAAGGTTACCCAGGCCACCAAGAAAGTCGTTTTGGCTTAGCATCTGCCCAAGCTGGCCCATCTGAACAGCTGTGAGCAGTGCGCCAAAGCCCCCATACAAGATCGGCCAGGCATTCCAGATAAAGATGTTTTCGATGTAGGACTTGGCAAGGCGGTTCGCACCACCTAGAGGCATCAGAGCGATAACAATCGGCCCGAAAATATACAGAATGCTGCCGTAGAACATGTAGAAGAAGCCGAAAACCACGACCACAATCGGATAGAGAAGATAAGCAACAATAATTAGAAGACCATCGATCAGGCCCGCGATAGACCCGGTGATCAAGCCCCATAGGTGTTGAACTCCATCCTGAGTGAACTGTGTCTTGAGGTCATTTCCCCAGTTCCCGAGAACATTTCCCCCGGACGCACTACTCACCCAATTCCCGGCGTTTACGAAGCCCTGATTGACTGTTGCGAAGACGGTTCCGTAGTTCATCACAAGCACTGCAGTGACCACATACTTGATAAGACTTGTGCCCAGTCCACGAACATCTCCACCGTGAAGCAGGGACTGATAGACCTGCCATAAGAAGCCCACCAGCAGTACCACATATGCCACGTTCTGCATCCCGGATGTGATCCCGGTCGAGTCGATACCAGTCCTTGCCTGCGTTAGAAACCGCTCAAACAGGTTGAGCTGCGTTGCTTGAAAGAACGCGAGCATCGCTACGGGTTGAAAGTGGACGGATACCATGGCTATCACCTGTTGGTCAGCGCTCCGTTAATAAGACCGTTATTGTTCGTGTTGTCTATGGTTGCGAGCTTTGAAGCCTTGCTCTGATTTGCCAAGTCGATGCCCCGCGTCCTCATGAGTTCAGCCAGTGCGGCCTGCGTATAGGCATTGGCGCGCACGACCCATACGTCGGCCTCGGCCTCGAGGATCTCCGCGCTTCCGGGGGCTGCCTGCGAGATCTGCTGCCCCATCTGATTCGCTTCGTTCAGTTCCGCATCGGCTAAGGCATCAATTTCGATGGCCCGTTTCATCGCGTCCTGTGCCTGCGCGTCTGTCATATCGGTCATCGTTCTCATTTGCGGGGACGCAGCGTTCTGCGGCATCACAACCCCATACACGTTCTGAAACTGGCCCGATAGGGTTGGCACGTTGGCCGCGTTGCGCGAGAGCAGGAGAGCTTCGAGATTCTGCGATTGCGGTAGAGTTGCGCTCGAAACGTTGACACGGAACATGCCGCTGACCTGGCTGAACTGGTTCTCAAACTGCATCACTGAAGTTTTCGCCTGATTGATCGCGGTAAGCGGGTACATGACCTCTTGCTCGTACTTCGCAGTGCTTTGCTCGTACTGGTTGATGGTCCTAAGCGGCGCGGCAATATAGGTATTCATGAGCGACTGCATCTTGGATAGCGCCGCCATGATCGCGGCCGTGTCGATCCCAAACTGCCCATTCGCGTGGCTTGGCAGGATTGCGAGGACTCCAAGCACGACGACAGACACTTTCAGCAGAGTGGGCCGGTACCAGGGTTGAACCCCGCTCGACCCATCCACTAAGGGCGCGGGCTTCGGCGGTTCTAGCGGGAGTTGGAGCCTGCGGCGCCAGAAAAATGACCTGCGCCGCTTGTTCGGGTTTTTCTTCGGATCGGTCATCGAAAGCTCCTTATCGCGCGGTCAGGGCACCGGTAATCAAACCGTTTATTCCACCGGTCGCCGCTGTTCTGCGTTTCACATGAACGTTGTCGTGCGCAATGCGGCCTGCCTCCTGACGCAACTCCGCCGCAAGCATCTTCTGCATGTACGCCTGGCAGCGGAGATTGGCGACCTGCGCCTGGGCGGTCAGGAACGGATTCGAACCGGGTGTGCTCACTGCAACCTGGTTTTCCATTTGATTGGCGGTTTGGAGGATGACATCCGCGCCCTGATCGGCGATCAGGGTTGTTTTGAGATTCTCCTGCCCCAGCGCGTCGTCCACGTCCATCATCACGCGGTCTTGTGGCGAAGCGGTGTTTAGCTGCGGGATAGCTCCATAATTCGAAGTGAAGCTCGTTTGCAATGCGGGAATTTCTGTCGACAGGCGGCTATGCAGTATGCTTTCGAACTGTTGCGGCCCCGGAGTCACGGCGCTTGTGAACGGCGTATTGAACACCTGATTCATCTGCCCGCGATAAGTGTTGATCGAATTTGCAACGAAGCCTCGGGCCTGGTTGATTGCCGCCAGAGGCGCAACCGTTGTCTGATAGAGCTTCTGCATCTGTTGGGCAATCTGGTTGATGGTCTTGAGCGAGCTGCCGATGTCGTTCTGAATCGAGCTGAAGATCGCGTCGAAAACGCTAAGGAATTGCCCTTGAGCGAGCTTGGGCATGGCAAAGCACGTCTCGATCACCAGTACAACAATGAGCGCTCTCCTCTTCCAGCGAATCTTCGCGCCCCGCTTTCGGCCGCATCCTTGGTGGTCCTTATATGGCTCCCCATTCAGGAGTAGCTTCATCTCGGGTTGGGTATTCTCAATCACTGGCTCATCGCCTCCTGCATCTCTCCGGAAAGCTCGACCGGCAATGGCGCCAGATCTGCCAGCCCCCTCGGATATTGCGCGGCAAGTTCTTCGTATGCCTGGATCAAAGGCAGTGACTGATGCTGGTGCAGCCACCATTTGCGAAACGCTCGTTCACGTGCGTATGTCGTAGTGATCCAATAGTCCACTGGGCTAGGAACAATCCGGATTGCGTGCGTCGACTCTGCCTTCTCCCCAATCGCGATCAGAAACTCGGCGCTGTGTCCCTTCTTGGGGTGGGCGAATGTCTTGATCTGGTTGAGCGCTGTATCGTTCAAGTGGACGTGCTCGCGCAGAGCGGTCATATCGCCAGGCTGTTTGCCGATGATCTTTGTGGTCGCGTTCTTCACGATTCCGGCGCCATGCTCATTGGGCCTGTCAGGCGTACCAACAAAGTCTTCGGGGGTCTGGCTGATCCCCCAGACGCTGGCATTGCGTTTGCGGGCTGTGCGGAAGAGCTGCACGACGACGCCGGCGAGAATCGGCGATTCGAGCAGCGCCCAACACTCGTCGAGCAGGACGATGCTGGGTTGTCCAGTCATCCCCGATGCACGATAGGTGGCTGTATGCGCAATCAGAAGGCTCATGGCCCGTTCGAGGCGCGGATCGTCTTTTAGCTTCTCGACATTGAAATAGAGCCATGGATTGTTCAATTCGACAGTTGTCGGCCTGTCAAAGAGTCGCGCATAAGGTCCCTCGTCAACCCAGGCCCGCAGTTTGGTCGAAGTCATCTGCGCCATCGCGTTGATCTTCTGGTTGCGGTCCCGGTCCTGCCAGTGCGCTAACTCCGCGGCCAAGTCGCCGAAGAGCGGAATCGGGTTTGAGGTCTTCGCGCTGCACCTCTTGTACGTTGAGGCGATGGCTTCGAGCAGAACGCTGTCGAGCAGGTCGATGTCGAGGTCGGGCGGCGTATTCTCGCCCAGCATGTGCCGGGTCAGGTTCTTGAGAAATGAAATCTGGTCATTCGAGGGCCGGTCTTCGCCTCTGGGAAGATCCCAGGGATTGATGGTCTGATCGCTGTCGAGCGACATCTCGATCATCTCTCCACCCATCAGCTCCACTAACGGCTGATAGGAGTCACCTCTTTCCAGGATGGAGATGAGCGGGTTCGCGCGTGCTGCCATCAGCAGCATTTGCTGAGCGGCGAGAGTCTTCCCGCCGCCGCTTTTCGCCATCAGCAGGCCGTTCGCATCGGAAAGATCTGGATCGAACATCGAGAACGGAATGAGCTGACGATAGGGCGTCTCAAAGAGAATGAGCGGGCTCCTCCGTGTCCCGGTCCAGGGCATCTCTATAGGGACAAGATCGGCGGCATTGGAGGTAAGCATGTCCTGATCGCGTTTGTCGGCCTCAGCCATGCCGGGTAATGTCCCCAGAAAGATCCGCCGCTTGGCGATCGTCTCAGCCACAGCCTTCGCGCCATTCATGTGAGTGAAGCCGTTCAGAACCTCTTGAGTCCGGTTAGCGAGTTCGCGCTCGGATCGTTCGAGATCGTGCAAGGTGATTGCCGGTTGCGAGGTGCGCACCAGGACCGAAAGACTCAGTTTGGCCGTCTTGAGAGAGGAGGAGATGATGTCTCGCTGCACCTGGATGAGTTGCGCCTGAGCTACCTCGGCCTCCGGATTCGATTTGAAGTTTCCGTTGGCATCCTTCTGCGCGGCTGTCATCTTCTGGAGGCGCTTTTTGTAGCTCTTGAGGACCTTCACCTGGTCAGGGATCACGACCTGCCCACTGACGACAACCGGGAAACCAAGTGTCGAGAAGTTCTGCAGCATCCCCGGGAAAGTCGCATCGGGAAGCTCCTTCAGGCTGACAACGGCGTAGAGATACCCATCGATGTTCAGGTAGGTCTCAGTTTCGTTGAGGATGCTCGCCTCGACCGCCTGGGACCTCGCACTCCGATACTCGATCATCTCTTCGGGAGACACATAGGGCCGCCGGTCGCGCCGGAGCGGGTGCTGCGCATGCTTCAACTCCTCAAAGAGCTCTTGCGTAGAGAGTCTCCGGGGCCCGAGGTTGGCCGCCTCCATCGACCCCTCGATGCCCCGGAGGATGGATTCGAATTCGGCCAGGTAGGTCTCGTGCTCCTTCCGCGCACGCTGGATGGCCTTGTTCTGGCTCAAAGTGAATCCACCAAGACTACGGTTCTGTTGGGTGGAGTGGTAAAGCCTGGCGTGGATGCGCGGGTCCCAGATCAAGTACACATGCAGCCGATTCTCGAAGAAGAAGCCGCTGCTTTCCTTCTGTCGCCACATTTGAAGGCGGTGCGCATCGAGGGCCATCACTTCCGATTGATCAGTCCGCTGTTCGTGGATGTAGTTGCTTAGGAGATCCCCGAGATGCTCGGAGATCTCGTACCGGAACTGAATCCGCATGCTGACATCGGGAACACTGCGAAACAGCGCCTCAAGCATCGACTTGTTCTGATTGCGATCGCCGTCCGTGGCAAAGTACGCGAGGATCCCCTTCAACTCGTATCCGGCAACAAACGCCCCGTTTGTTCGCACCATGATGTTGTCCCCAACGGGGAGATCACGCAGTGGCAGCAACTCGCATACCGCCGGTACTTTGAGTCTTCTATCGTGTTCTGCTTGGGTCACCGGCATAGTTAACGTCTCCCTCCAGAATTCCATCCACCTCGATCCGCAATTGCTGCTCCACAATCCGTGCGAGTGGAGCGATCTCCTCATGAAGGCGTGCTGCGAAGATGACACACGCGAACGTCACGCGTGCCGCTTCCGCGTCGAGAACGGCGACGACCATCCCACTCCTCTGCGTTGTGATCGATGCCTGCATCCTTATTCCTCCTCTTCGACCACGTAAGGTTGAGTCAGTTCCGAATCTCGTTCAAGCGCGCACCAGGCTTTCGGAGCAAAGAAAGAACGCACGAGGTCGGTGAGATATCCCCGCGGCCTCCCATACTTGAACAAAATCAGGAACGGCACGGCCAACGCCGGCACGATGAACTCCATGAAGACGTTCAGCGGAATTCCGAACACATGCGCATTACCATTCACGAAGTGAGCAAGGAGGTTCATCGCTGCCGCCAATGCGAGCACGAGAATCAGGTCCTCAAACTCGAGGCCAAGGAAGGTCACCTTGGTGTGGAGGTTACGGTGAACTGGCGTCATGTCGAGACTCATGACATTACCCTCCGATTCCGTGCGCTTGCGTCACCATCGATTCGGCCAGGCGTATCATTCCCGAGACCATCAGCGCGCCGATCGCTGCGACGAACTTTCTGATCTAGGTCGAACCCGGGTAGATCTCTGAGACCACTCCGGCCATGTGCATCGCCATCGCTGCCAATTGTGTAAGCGCGAACATTGGCAGGATCACGTTGGCGGTCCAATTCACCAGGCTCATCGTGGCCATCCAAAATGCGTCGGCGTTCGTTGCTCCCGCGTGTTGCACGAACCCCTCTAGCGTCCGCAGCATCCCCGAACACAGTAGCGAAGCGAAGCCTCCATACAAGAGCTGCTCGAAAGGACCGCCCTTGCTGTAGCGATACACAGCTCCTGCAAAGAACAATCCCGCCATCGTGGGCATTATGGTGTTACCGGCCCAGGATGCGAGGTTCGTGATGGCTCCATCGAGACTCATACCGTGCTCCTCACGCCGCCATCGCTCGAAACAGCGACAGAAGGCCACTCACGCTTAAGAAAGAGATCGCGGCGAAGACAAGTCTGGTCCAGGGCCTGTGCCGCACGAGATTGATGACCGCTCCGACACAAGCAAGACCCGCCGCAGCTGGCAAGATCTGACCAGCGATGTAGTTCCATAGGGATGCGAGCATGTCTGTCATCGCGTACTGGCCCCCTGAGTTCCACCCCTGAAAGAGTTGCATCGTAGCCGAGAGCGACATCAGGAAAAGTGCAGCAACGATTGAGCCGAGCGGGTTCTCGCCTGAGGCCGCGTCGAGCGTCGCCTTCAGGACGAAGTACGCCGCAAGGATCGGTACCAACTTCGCGACCACTATCTGATTCACGAAGTTCTTGAATACCGTCTCCATGCTTGCCAGCCAACTCGTGCCCACCGATCCGCTCGCGGAGGGAATGTTGATGCCCTGAGCTGCAACCCATGACAACAGTTGCGGGAGTGTCAGAAGAACGATCGTCCACAGGATCCACTTGCCGGCCCGGCCGTTTACGTGGAAGTTGATCCCGCCTTCATGTCGTAAGCTGACTCCCGCGGCGGCCAGCGTGCAGAACGCCGCCGGCCCCGCGAGATCGAGCAGCAACTGGAGAAGGTCAAGGAGGAACTGTGGCGTCTGCATCGCTCTCCGCCTTTACTACTGAATGCCTTGCGCTTGAGTGATGAAGCCCTCCGCCATGCGTCCGAGGCCGGAGATCACCATGAGGGCGACACCGCTCACACCCCAACCCATGTAGCCGCGACCGGATTTGAAGTGCCATCCCGCGATGCCGAGGCACGCGACTGCAATCACCGGAGCAATGACATTGCAACCCCAGTTCACGATGTTGAGGACAGTACCTTCTACGGTTGTCGCTTGCTGGCCTTGCACCGCCTGTCCGAATGCGGGCTGTGTACCGAGGTTTTGCGCTCTGGCCGCGAAGGGCGCGAGCAGATTGCCGGCCAGGATCAAACTCAGGCCCATCTTGATGGCGACGTGAATCCAATTGATCTGGTCGGGGCGATGAAGAACGTGCGCGGAGGTGGAAGCGGACACTTCGGAGCGCCGCCAGAAGGCCAGTGCTGTTTTCATAGGTTTTCTCTCCTGGACCCGGCTGCTCTCGGCATCCGTGTCGAGCCAGAGAATGGGGCGGATCAGAATTTCGGTCAAATAATCCTGTTGGACCAGGATGGGCCGTCGTTCTATCTCCAATCACATGAGTAGGTTCAAAAGACCGAGAGATGCCGGTCAGAGCTTCTGACCTTCAGTGCGTTGGATCGATTTGGAGAAATCGAGCTAAAATCTCAGTCGAGGAGCCCGGTGTCGCAAGCTCATGGAAAACGGCATGGCATCCGTTTCGCAGCTGAACCCGTATCAATGCGACCAATGCGGTACCGCGAACATCGTGGCCGCGCCCGTTCTCTACCAACAAGGAACACACACCTACTCCACTAGGTTCCACTCGGGGACGACTCAGTCGTTTTCCGCGCAAGCGGTTACACCACCCCGGCCACGGAGTTACCTCCGGCCTTTTCTTCTTTGGGGACCGGCAATCACGATTTTTTTTGTGTGGACGGTCGTGGGTGTCAGTTCAATCTATGAACACCCGATGACAAGCGCACTACGGCCAAGTGCCGTCACTGTCTTCCTATTCCTCGGTGCAGCATCGCTTGCAGGCATGGTCTTCAGCCTTCGCAGAATTGCCCGCTACAATCGCGAAGTCTACCCACGTCTTCATTGGAACTGGGAGCACACCTACGTCTGTAGGCGTTGCGGACGGTTCCGCTTGATTCCTTCCTAGCTGAGAGACCTGGCTTGTTTTATCTGGGAGCAATCGGCCTTACCATCAGGCCTCTGAATCTCTCCGTTTGATCATTGCCGGTGCCCATACCGGCTCTGTTCGGGAACAACAATGCCCCAAGTCGCACCTTGGGTCATTGGGAAGGACATTTGCTCAATACGGAACTGGGTAATCGGGAACAACAATGCCTCAAATCGCACAATGGGTAATCGGGGGCTGACATTTGTTCGATTGATCTTTGGGTCAGTCGCCGTTGTCGTCGAGCGCATCGGCGATTATGCGCGCAACGAGAGTCGGCGATTCATTACTGCTGAAATCAGTGCTGACTCAATAGATTTCTGCACGTGCGACGGGTAGTCGAACATGGAAGACTGTGCCGGAGGCAGATGTGTCAAAGGCGACCGTGCCGATGTGCTTGGCTACAACACGCTGGACGGTGTCCAACCCGAGCCCTAAACCAGAACCCAAGGGCTTGGTTGTGAAGAAGGGTTCGAAGACACGGTCCTTAACATCTTCCGGAATACCGGGGCCATCATCGCCGACTTCGATAAGCAATTCATCTCCTTGGAGTTTCACTGCGAGGGTAAGCAGCCCACGATTCCCCATGACGTCGAGGCTATTCTCAATCAGAGCGAAGAAGGCTTGATTCAGTTCTGCCCCATACCCCTCCAGCAGTGGCAGGTCCGGCTGGATTTCTTTCTTAATGGTCACATTTATTAAGCGAGGCTGAAACATCATCAAAACGTCTTCCAGAGCCTTGGCTAGGTCGATCTTCTGCAGTGCCTGTCGATCCATGTAGGAATAGTTCTTTACTGCAGTAACGACCTGAAAGATCCGCCCGGTCGCCTGAGTCACTGTCGCGATGGCGGCATCTCGACTGATCGTATTGAAGAGGTCCTGCAAAGCTATCGGGTGGAGCTCTGCGGCGACAGGAGCCAAGAATTCTTCGAGCTGAGGGATGGACACCGCGGCTTCTGCAAGGATGGGTGCCAACTTCCAGGCGCCCTCGAAGCCGTTTCCACTGAGCCAATCAGTCAATGTCTCTTCGAGATCATTTGCGTCAAGGGAACTTCTCTGGTGAGGCCCCGATTTTATCTGTGATCGGATTGCATCCATTCCGCGAATGTACGAGTCGAGAGCGACCCGATCCGAGAATTTCATGCCAAGTTGATACCGCACATCGTTTCCTGCAACATCTGAATCCTGAGATAGCGCGAGCGCAGCACTTCGCGCAGCTGCAGCTGGATTGTTCATCTCATGGGCCAGATTGCCCGCTAGTTTGCCTAAGGCAGACAGCTTGCCAATCTGTTCTTCGGCCCTAGTGTACTCTCGGTTGCGATCAATCAACAGTCTGACTATCCGTTCAGTCATTGACGGGATTGCTGCGAGCATCGCAGGAAATGCGCTTTCGTGAAGTTCGAGCAGCCAGACGTTGCCCGAGGCTCGGCCCTCCGCACTCCATGCGCGGATACGTGAAAAGGGGGTCTTCCCGGTGATCCGGCCCGTTCTACCGGTAAGCACCGAAACCGGGCTTGACGTGTGCCGTTTGATCATTACTTCCCCGGCGAGGATAAAGATGAGATGGTGTGGAGGCGCTCCCTGCGAAAAGACAAGGTGTCCATCTTCCACAGATCGTTCATCACCGGCGCCCGCGATCCATGCCAATTCTTCGGGTGCGAGGCCCTTCAGCTCTTCAATCGACTGAAGAGCCGCAATGCGATCTTCGAGATTGGAGGGGACTTGAAAATCCATCGTAGATTCTCTCGAGAGTGTTTTTCTGCTGCACGCTTGGGAGTATCGGATCATTTGAGACGCGATCAGGCGGGATTAGACGATGGCTAAGATGGCTTTTCTGGCGAATGCTTTTCTTTCGCCAGATCAAGGAGGGCCGCCATCGTGCGCTCGAATGGCGTGCAGTCGCCGTTGGCTGCATAGAGGATGAGAGATCCTTGCACGCGAGCAATCCAGTCCTCGGCGAAACGGCGAGACTGGACCTGTGACATGCCGCTTTCGCGAGCAAGGTGCGCGACGGCGTCCGTCCACATCGCGAAGATATCGTGCGCCAACTTGCGGCCAGCGGGACCGATTTCAGAAACAGCAAGTCTTCCCAATACACAGGGGTTCTTTCCGCCGGCGTAGAGCCGATCAAGAGCCGCGATGATCTTGCGAATTCGCCCCTTGAGGGGTTCTGACGACTTGGCAACATCAGCCACTGCTGTCTGCATGAAGGCTTTGCCTTTCTCCAGAACCGCCTCGGCCATCTGTTCCTTTCCTCCGGGAAAATGATGATAGAGGCTCGATTTCCCCAGGCCAGTCGCACGGGACAGGTCAGCCAGGGACGCTCCCTCATACCCATGGTCCTGGAATACGACGAACAGACGATCTACGATCTCCGCTTTTTCCTTCGCATCCAAGGCTGCAGGCATGGGACGCCCCTTTGTACAGAACGTTCGTTTCCCACACAGTTTACAGCAATGAGGCGGCCGAGCAGCGTCCTCAAAGGTCACGAATTTGGCGTCGAAGCCCTCAATGTCCTCAAGTATCGAACGATGCTCCAGGTTTCCTGATCAGTTAGTTGCTTTCCGAACGCCGGCATTCCGGTCAGGCGGATTCCATTTCGGATGACCCAGAACATTTCGGGATCAGACCAGTGTTGCGCCTCATTGCTTCCCAAATCCGGTGCACGAGGGTACAAACCACGCCCCAGATCCGTCGGTGTGCGCCCATCATTTCCATGACAGGTTGCGCACTCCGATCCGAAGACGTTTTGAGCATTGTCCAAGTCGCTTTGAGTCAGCGATGGTTCTTTGACCGATATCCTCCCTGCCTCGCGATGAACCAGGAAGTTCTTAGCTCCGTCCGCAATGGACGTTTCAAACTTCCCCGGGTCCGGTAGCGCACTCAAATCGAAGGACGAAGCGAGAGACGCGCCCACAAGTGCGATGGCGGCGAGAGACACAACTGGAATTAGAACTGTTCTTCTACGCATGCAATTTACCTCCCGCATTCAGTCCAAAGAAAGCGCATGCACTTTAATGTGCACGCGCGAGTGTTGGGTATCCGAGCGTGTAGATGTAATCAGTCGCGTGTGCCGGCTGGTGGCAGTTCAAGCAATCTACTTTGAAATTTGAAGATGTCGTCTTTTGCGGATTGGCGCTTTCGAAATAGGACCACGCCCAGCCGTCACCCCAGAGCTTATTGTCAGGATGGATATTTCTGCTTTCCTTTACCATCACGAACCAGCCGACAAGCTTTTCGGCATGGCTTACAGTGCCGGGCGTCATCTGCTGAGTGGCGGTATGAAATCTCTCTTTGACCAACACGGCGCCTTCAGGAAAATGCCCGGTCTTTCGATAGGCATCAATCGCGCCGGGAGAAGCATAGACATTGTGGATCTCTTTCGCACTCTTGCCGGCGTCTGCAGGGAGCGCCCAGCTGCCCAGGAACTGGTAAGAGGTGCGGTAGTCCTCTGGGACATGCAAGCTGCCCCGTGCGTCAACAACGGAACCTCCCGGTTTTGTTTGCTTCGCTTCAGCGCTTCTGGCCATTGGGCCATGAACGGCCAGCAAGATTGCGCCTGCAACGCCAATAACGGTAAGACACATCGTCTTGAGGATCTTCATCTCCGTAGCTCCTTTGGTTGGGGATTGTTGGGATCGACGAGGGGGATAGCCCGCTTTCCCAGCTTTTCAATCAACGATGCGATTTTCTAATTCGCCTGGAAGCCCTCATCCAGCGTGGGACGTGCCAGGTGCGCGACCGCGTTGACGAGAGTTTTGGCGCCCGCAGCCAACGCCAGCGCGACAGCAGCCCGGCGGTCGTAGCCGGCCGCGAGGAGTACCTTCACATCGCTGTCGGAGACCTGTGTCCTTTTGGAAGCAATAG
>Ga0134126_10009396_pt1 | contig 12319 bp, 9 predicted proteins | sample KB31752_FD_96881 | JGI IMG/M metagenome (GOLD analysis project Ga0134126, IMG submission 96881) | Terrestrial soil microbial communities with excess Nitrogen fertilizer from Kellogg Biological Station, Michigan, USA - KB3-175-2 | ecosystem: Environmental > Terrestrial > Soil > Unclassified ...
GATGTCGATGCCGCCGAATTTCGCTGCGGTCTGTTCCATCGCAGCCTTCACCGACGCCTCCTCGCGCACATCGACAGCGAGCGGCAGCGCCTTGCCGCCGGCCTTCTTAACCTGCTCTGCGGCGCTGTGGATGGTGCCTTCGAGCTTGGGATGCGGTTCGACCGTCTTGGCGGCAATGGCGATATTGGCACCGTCGGCGGCGGCCTTGAGTGCGATCGCGAGGCCAATGCCACGCGAGCCGCCGGTGACGAAAAGCGTCTTGCCCTGCAGTGACATCGTCGCCCTCGCAATTTGCGTTTGAATTCCTAGATAGCGATCGTTCAATAGCACAGCCGCCGCTTTCGCGCGCTGCCCAAGGGGCTCTCCATGCAACTTTCCGGCATCCATCATCTCACCGCCGTATCGGCTGACGCCCCCGGCAATGTGAAGTTCTATACCAAGGTGCTTGGCCTGCGCCTGGTCAAGAAGACCGTCAATCAGGACGACGTCTCGGCCTATCATTTGTTCTATGCCGACGGCATCGCCTCGCCGGGCAGCGACATCACATTCTTCGATTTTCCTACCGAACGCGAAAAGCGCGGCAATAACACTATTACCTGTACCGGCATGCGCGTCGCCAACGAGAAAAGCCTGCAATGGTGGCGCGACCGTTTTAAGGACATGGGCGTAACTCGCGGCGAGATTGCCGAACGCGATGGCCGTCCGACGCTGGATTTCGAGGATGGCGAAGGCCAGCGTCTGGCGCTCGTCGCCGATGGCGGCAAGGGCGACGCGCACCCGTGGGCGAAAAGCCCGGTGCCCGCCGAGCATCAGATCCGGGGGCTCGGGCCAATCATCATGACGGTGCCGGAGTTGCGGCCGACCGATATGGTGCTCACCCACGTCATGAATGCCCGTCATGTCCGCGATTATGCGCATCCGGAGTCGAACCACGACCGCGTGCACGTTTATGAAATGGGCGAGGGCGGTCCGGCCGCCGAATTGCACGTGGCGATACGCTCCTATATCGCGCCCGCGCACCCCGGCGCCGGCGGCGTGCACCATGTGGCGTTCCGCTCGCCCGACAAGGATTACGACGCCTGGGCCGAGCGGCTGCAGAGCCTGCGCATCCCGAACAGCGGCAAGGTCGACCGTTACTGGTTCCGCTCGCTTTACTTCCGCGAGCCGAATGGGATTCTGTTCGAAATCGCGACCGACGGACCCGGCTTTGCCGTGGACGAGCCGCTTGAGAAACTCGGCGAGACGCTAGTCCTGCCGCCGTTTTTGGAGGCCGATCGCAAGCGGATCGAGGCTGGGCTGAAGGCGCTTTAGTTTTAGCGCTTGCGCATCATAAATGCCTCTAACGCGGCGCGCGCTTCGGCCGATTTCAGCCGCGTCTTGAACAATTCGGCTTCCTCGTCGATGCGCGCGACGATCTCGTTGGGCGAACCACGCATCAACCGGCGCGAGGCCAGAACGCCGTGCTGCGGCAGCGCGGCGATCTCGTGTGCGGCCTTCATCGCCTCGGCTTCGACCACCTCTGCCGCGACGACGGTATTGACGAGCCCACTGGCTTGGGCCTTGCCGGCGCTCAGCGGTCTTCCCATTACCAGCAGCGAGAACGCGCGTGCGTGGCCCATCAGTCGCGGCGCGATCAAGCTGGAGCCGGCTTCCGGCAACAGACCGAGGGCGACGAACGGCGTGGACAAACGCGCGTCGGTCGCGGCTACCACGTGGTCGCAATGCATCAGCATGGTGGTACCGACACCGACCGCATTGCCTTGCACGGCGGCAATGAGCGGCAGTTCGCAGCGCGCCAGTGCATGGAGAAAACGGATGATCGGCGCCCCGAGCGCGCCTTCTCCGGCCGCCATTTTAAGAAAATCGCCGATATCATTACCGGCACAGAAGCCCGTTGGAGTGCCGGCGATCAACAGACAGCGCAGGGCGGGGCTTTGTGGCGCGCTCTCAATGGCGGCCGCCATGGCGTCATACATGTCGAGCGTTAGCGCGTTCTTTTTGTCCGGACGGTTCATCCGCACCGTGCGGACCGGGCCATCGTCGCTGATGATGACGAGATCGGTCATAGCAACCATTTATCCGCTCGTCCCCGCGAACGCGGAGACCCAGAGTAAAAAAAAGCAGCGGATATTGCAGCCCTGGATTCCCGCTTACGCGGGAATGATCTGTAATTGGATGGGCGCCTCTGATCCATCGGTTACTCCGCCAACGCGGCTTGCGCGCCGGTGATGCTGCCGGCGCCCTCGGTAACGCTGCGCTCTAGCCCGGAGGTTTGCACCGCGATGTTCTCGGCAAAAAATCGCGCCAACGCGGTGCGCCCCGCGCCATCGCCGGTCTCGCGCAGCGCCGCGAGCGCCTGATCGGCCAGCATGCAGCCGCCGGCCGCCTGGCCGAATAGCCGCAGGTAAGGTGTCGCGCCGGCGAGTGTCGTCTCGGACGTTTTTTGCGCCAGCAGCCATTGGGTCACGCGTTCGAGGCTGTCTATCGCATCGCCCAGGCGCGCCGCGGTCTCGCCAAAAGCCGGGGCGTTGCTCGCTTGCACCGCGTTCACGGTCTCCCGCAATTCGCCGAGATAGAGCCGGATCGTATTGCCGCCATCAAGCGGTACCTTGCGCGTGACGAGGTCGATGGCCTGGATGCCGTTGGTGCCTTCGTAGATCGCGGCGATGCGGGCATCGCGATAGTGCTGCGCGGCGCCGGTCTCCTCGATGAAGCCCATGCCGCCGTGCACCTGCACGCCGAGGGAGGCGACCTCGATGCCGATGTCGGTGGAGAAAGCCTTGGCGACCGGCGTGAGTAATGAGGCGCGTTGATCGCCGGCCTTGCGCGCGGCTTCGGTCTTGCCGCGCTGCGAGCGGTCGATCGCCACCGCGGTGGCGTAGCAGATCGCCCGCGCCGCGCCGGTCAAGGCGCGCATGGTGAGCAGCATGCGCTTGACGTCCGGGTAATGGATGATGGCGCCGCCGGCGCCTTGTTTGCGCTCGCGCGCGTAAGCAAGCGCCTGCTGCGTCGCCAGTTCGGCAATCGCCACGCCCTGCAGGCCGACGGCGAGCCGCGTGCGGTTCATCATCGTGAACATGCAATGCATGCCCTTGTGTTCTTGGCCGATGAGAAAGCCGGTGGCACCGCCTTTGTCGCCGTACACCATGGTGCAGGTGGGCGAGGCATTGATGCCGAGCTTGTGCTCGATCGAATGCGCGCGCACGTCGTTGCGCGCGCCGTCGGGCATGATTTTCGGCACCAGGAACAACGAGACACCTTTGGTGCCGGGCGGCGCGTCGGGCAGGCGCGCCAGAACGAAATGGATGATGTTGTCCGTCAGGTCGTGCTCGCCATAGGTAATGAAGGTCTTGGAGCCGGTAATGCGATAGTTGCCGTCGCCAGCGCGCTCGGCCTTGGTGCGCAGCGCGCCGACGTCGGAGCCCGCCTGCGGCTCGGTGAGTTGCATGGTGCCCATCCACTCGCCGCTGATGAGCTGGCCGAGATAGCGCGATTTGAGATCGTCGCTGCCGTGAGAGGCGAGCGCGTCGATCGCCGCCATGGTCAGCACGGGGCCGATGCCGAAGGCCATGCTGCCGGAGTTCCACATCTCGATGCAGGCGGCATTGAGCGCGTGCGGCAGGCCCTGGCCGCCAAATTCGGCGGGCGCTGCGAGCCCGTTCCAGCCGGCGGCGGCCCAGGTTGTGTAGGCTTCTTTCCAGCCCGGCGGGGTAGTGACCTTGCCGTCCTTGAAGGGGGTGCCGAATTTGTCGCCGACGCGGTTGAGTGGCGCGATCACGTCACCGGCAAAGCGGCCGGCTTCCTCCAGCACCGAATCGACTGTCGCTTCGTCGAGATCGCCGTAAAGCCCCTCGGCAATCGCGGCTTTCAAGCCGGCGGCGTGTTTGAGCGCAAGGGTGATGTCGGCGACCGGCGCGCGGTAGGTCATGGGGCTAATCTAACCGTGGTGGGGTAGGGGTCAACGTAAGCCGGAAAATGCCGCGCTTATCCCATATAATGCCTTGGCGCGGGCGTTGATCGGGCGGGGCGCCGCCGCTATGGTCCGACTGCCGCACGTGAAATCATGCGTCGCTGCGGCTTCCTCGGTGTGTTTTGGGGCGTAGCCAAGCGGTAAGGCAGCGGATTTTGATTCCGCCATTCGGAGGTTCGATTCCTCCCGCCCCAGCCAGCCAGTCCGGTCTCTCGACCGTGGTCGGCAGTAAGCACGATTTGGCCCGCCGTTAGCGGGCTTTTGCGAGACACTGAATCTCTGCGCGTGCCGGAATCGAACCCAAATTCCCAAATTGCTCCAAAAGTCTCCACGTAATTATTGAAGAATTCCCGTTTTGCGGAGTCGCGGGGCGGAGACTGGTTCGATCCCAACTGCATGCCCCAGCATCCATTTGAATGAGGGTACCGATGCGCTGCCCTTTATTTCTTCTTGATATTTCGTGACCGCAATCCGGATCGCTTCCTTACGCCCTAAATTCTATTTGAGAAGTTGCCCCGAAGAATCTGAAAGGGAGCAACCGATGCTCGACGTCATCATGTTGGCAATGGGTCTGGTCTTCTTCGCGCTGGCGATTGGCTACAGCTACGCCTGCGAACGGCTCTAGGAGAACCGCGATGGTCTTCGATTATTCGCTCGCCGGTCTCGTGACCGCGGGGCTGCTGTTCTACCTCACCTACGCTCTGCTGCGGCCAGAGAAATTCTGAGAGGCGTGTCATGACCACGATTGGCTGGGTTCAAATCCTGCTTTATTGCGCGATCATTATCGCAATCACGCCGGTGCTCGGTGGTTACATGACGCGCGTCTTCAACGGCGAGCGCAACTTCCTGTCGCCGGTCCTGCGCCCGGCCGAAGCCGTCATCTACGGCCTGGGTGGCGTCGAGGAGAAACGCGAGCAGAGCTGGCTGATCTATACCATCAGCATGCTGCTCTTTCACGTCGGCGGCTTTCTCATTCTCTACGTGCTGATGCGTGTGCAGGCGCCGTTGCCGTTCAACCCGGCGGAACAGACCGCCGTGGCGCCGGATCTGTCGTTCAATACGGCGGTGAGCTTCATCACCAACACCAACTGGCAGAACTACGGCGGCGAGGGCACGATGTCGTACCTCACGCAGATGCTCGGCCTGACGCATCAGAACTTTTTGTCGGCGGCGACGGGCATCGTGCTGGCGGTCGCGCTCATTCGCGGCTTCGCGCGTGCCTCGGCCAAAACCGTCGGCAACTTCTGGGTCGATATCACGCGCTGCACGCTTTACATCCTCATCCCGATCTGCGTGCCTTACGCGCTGTTCCTTGTCTGGCAGGGCATACCGCAGACGCTCGGCGCCTATGTCGACGCAACCACGCTGGAAGGCGCCAAGCAAACCATCGCGCTCGGGCCGGTCGCGTCGCAGGTCGCGATCAAGATGCTTGGCACCAATGGCGGCGGTTTCTTCAACGCCAATGCCGCGCATCCGTTCGAGAACCCCACCGCGCTGTCGAACTACATACAAATAATCTCGATCTTTGCGCTCGGCGCTTCGCTGACCAACGTGTTCGGCCGCATGGTCGGCAATCAGCGCCAGGGCTGGGCCATCCTCGCCATCATGGGCGTGCTGTTCATCGCCGGCGTGATCGTCTGCTACTGGGCCGAAGCCAACGGCACCACCGCCATGCACGCGCTTGGCGTCGCCGGCGGCAACATGGAAGGCAAGGAGGTCCGCTTCGGTATCGTCGCATCCGCGCTGTTTGCGGTAATCACCACGGCCGCCTCCTGCGGCGCCGTCAATGCCATGCACGACTCGTTCACCGCACTCGGCGGCATGATTCCGCTATCAACATCCAGCTCGGCGAAATTATCGTCGGCGGCGTCGGCGCCGGCATGTACGGCATGCTGTTGTTCGTCATTATCGCGATTTTTGTTGCCGGCCTGATGGTCGGCCGCACGCCGGAATATGTCGGCAAAAAAATCGAGGCCAAAGAAGTCAAGATGGCCATGCTCGCTATCCTGGTTCTGCCGCTGATGTATCTCGGCTGGACGGCGGTCGCGGTCGTTTACCCGCCTGCAGTCGCATCGATGGCCAATGCCGGACCGCACGGATTTACCGAAGTTCTCTATGCTTACACGTCGCAGACCGGCAACAACGGGTCGGCCTTCGCGGGCCTCACTGGAAACATTCCCTTCTACAATGTCACGGGCGCGGTCGCGATGTTCGTCGGGCGCTTCTTCATGATCATTCCGGCCATGGCAATCGCCGGCGCGCTGGCGGGGAAAAAATCAATCCCGCCTTCTACCGGCACATTCCCAACGACGGGCGGCTTGTTCATTGGTCTGGTTGTCGGCGTGATCCTGATCGTCGGCGGCCTCACATTCTTCCCCGTGCTCGCGCTCGGGCCGATTGTCGAGCATCTCGCGATGCAGGCAAACACCCTTTTCTGAGACGGATTCATTCGGAGTTACGGCCATGGATGCTTCCAAACTGCGCAAACGGATGCCTGTCTCCACGCTCTTCGACCCGAGGATCGTGGGACCCGCCATCGGTCAGGCTTTCGTCAAGCTCAACCCGACCACGCTGATGAAGAATCCGGTCATCTTCGTGCTCGAGGTCGTTACGGCGCTGGTCACCGTTTTGCTTGTGCGCGACCTGGTCCAGCATCACGCGGACACCGGATTCACCTTCCAGATCGTGCTCTGGCTGTGGTTCACCGTCCTATTCGCGAACTTCGCCGAAGCGATTGCGGAAGGCCGCGGCAAGGCCCAAGCCGACAATCTACGTAAAACCCGCACCGAGACCCGAGCCAAGCGCATTCTGATGCCGGATAATTACGAGGTCTATGAAGGCGTTCCGGCCCAGGATTTGGAGGCAGGCGACCTCGTGGTGTGCGTTGCCGGTGATGTCATACCGGGCGACGGCGACGTCATCGAAGGCATCGCCTCGGTCAACGAAGCTGCCATTACCGGTGAATCCGCACCGGTGATCCGCGAATCCGGCGGCGACCGTTCGGCCGTGACCGGCGGCACCACCGTCATTTCCGACCGCGTCGTGATCCGCATCACCTCGTCGCCCGGCTCGTCGTTCCTCGATCGCATGATCAAACTGGTCGAAGGCGCCGAGCGGCAAAAGACGCCGAACGAGATCGCGTTGAACATTCTACTGATCGGCCTCACCATCATCTTCGTGTTCGCAACTGCGACCATCCCGAGTTACGCGACCTATGCGGGCGGGGCGGTCTCGATTGTCATTCTGGTCGCGTTATTCGTGACGCTGATCCCGACCACCATCGGCGCCTTGCTCTCGGCCATCGGCATTGCCGGCATGGACCGGCTGGTGCGCTTCAACGTGCTGTCGATGTCCGGCCGCGCGGTCGAGGCCGCCGGGGACGTCGATACCCTGTTGCTCGACAAGACCGGCACCGTCACCTTTGGCGACCGGCAGGCGACCGAGATCGTTGCGGTCCCGGGCGTGAGCGAGCGTGAGGCGGCAGAGGTGGCATTGCTTGCTAGCGACGCCGACGAGACCGCGGAAGGCCGCTCCATCATCGCGATGACGCACGACAAATATAAGGTGCAGCGCCAGGCGGCGCCGGCCGGCGCCAGGTTCATCGCGTTCTCGGCGATGACACGGCTGTCCGGCGTCGATATCGGCGACCGCAAGCTGCGTAAGGGTGCGATCGATTCCGTGCTCAAATTCGCGCGCGAGCAAGCCGGCCGCGATGTGCCCGAGCCGTCGAATTTCCGCGCCGCGGTCGACAGGATCGCGCGCTCCGGCGGTACGCCGCTCGGTCTGGTCGAAGGCAGCCGCATCCTCGGCGTCATCCACTTGAAAGACGTGGTGAAGCCGGACGTGAAGGACCGTTTCGCCTCGCTGCGCCGCATGGGCATCAAGACCGTGATGATCACCGGCGACAATCCGGTGACGGCGGCCTCGATCGCCTCGGAAGCCGGCGTTGACGATTTCATCGCCCAGGCCACGCCCGAGGACAAGCTGCGTTATATCCGCAAGGAGCAGGAGCACGGGCGGCTGATTGCCATGTGCGGCGACGGCACCAATGACGCGCCGGCGCTGGCGCAGGCCGATGTTGGCGTCGCCATGCAGACCGGTACGCAGGCTGCGCGCGAAGCCGGCAACATGGTCGATCTCGATTCCGATCCGACCAAGCTGATCGAGGTTGTTGAAATCGGCAAGCAATTGCTGATGACGCGCGGCGCGCTGACCACATTCTCGATCGCCAACGACGTGGCAAAATATTTTGCCATCATCCCGGCGATCTTTCTCGCCTTCTATCCGCAGTTGGCCGTACTCAACGTGATGCAGCTCGCCACGCCGCAGAGCGCGATCCTGTCGGCGATCATCTTCAACGCGCTGATCATCATCGCGCTCATTCCGTTGGCGCTGAAGGGCGTGGCCTATCGTCCGATCGGCGCCGGCCCGCTGCTGCGACGTAATCTGCTGATCTATGGCCTCGGCGGCATCGTGCTGCCGTTCGTCGGCATCAAAGCGATTGACCTTTTGGTCAACGCCTTTCACCTCGTCTGAGGAGAAATTGTCATGCTCAAAGAAATCCGTCCGGCCATCATCCTAATCGTCTTGCTGACTCTGATCACGGGCCTGGCGTACCCGCTAGCGATTACCGGAATCGCGGGGGTCATATTCCCGCGCCAGGCGCAAGGCAGCCTGATCGAGCGCGACGGCAAGGTCGTGGGCTCTGCGCTTATCGGGCAGGTCTTCGCCGACGATAAATATTTCCACGGCCGGCCTTCCGCGACCAATACGCCGGATCCGAAGGATGCGACCAAGACCATCGACGCGCCCTATAATGCGGCCAACTCGGGCGGATCAAACCTCGGCCCCACCAGCAAGGCGCTCGGCGACCGCGTGAAGGGTGACGTGGATAGGCTCAGACAAGAAAACCCGTCCGCGGCGATCCCGGCCGATCTGGTGACCACCTCGGGCAGCGGCCTCGACCCGGATATCTCGCCGGAAGCCGCCCGCTTCCAAGTGCCGCGGGTCGCCAAGGCGCGGAGCCTGCCTGAGCAGCGCGTTCGTGGCTTGGTGGATGCTCAAATCGAAGGACGCACTTTCGGGCTGCTGGGCGAGCCGCGGGTTAATGTGCTCAAGCTCAATCTCGCGCTTGATGGGCTGAAGTCGTAGATTGGCTCCATAAGGGAGCTCTATGGCCACCGACGACGCGCAACGAGCTTCACCCGACGCCCTGCTGGCCCTCGCCAAGAAAGAGGGCCGCGGGCATCTTAAAATATTTCTCGGCGCGGCGCCGGGCGTCGGCAAGACCTACGCCATGCTCACGTCGGCCCGTACCGAGAAATCGGGCGGGCGCGACGTCGTCGCCGGTTTAGTCGAGACCCATGGTCGCCGCGAAACCGAACAGCTGATCGAAGGTTTCGACGTTCTGCCACGCAAACCGATAGTCTACCGCAACCAGATCATGAAAGAGTTCGACCTGGATGCGGCGCTGGCGCGCCGGCCAAAACTGTTGCTGGTCGATGAATTCGCCCACACCAACGTGCCCGGCAGCCGTCATCCCAAGCGCTGGCAGGATATTGCCGAATTACTGGCGGCCGGCGTCGATGTCTGGACGACGCTCAACATCCAGCATCTGGAAAGCCTCAACGATGTCATATTGAAAATCACGAAGGTGCGGGTGCGCGAGACCGTGCCCGACACGATTTTCGACAAGGCCGACGAGATCATCCTGGTTGATTTTCCGCCCGACGAATTGCTCAAGCGTCTCGCGGAAGGAAAAGTCTATGTCCAGGATACCGCGGCCCGCGCCGTCGAAAGTTTTTTTAAACCGCAAAATCTGACCGCGCTGCGCGAGCTGGCGCTCCGGCGCGCGGCTGAGCGCATCGACGCCGACCTGATCGAGCGCATGCAGGCCCATGCGATCGAGGGTCCATGGGCAGCGGGCGAACGTATTCTCGCCTGCATCGGGCCCGACCCCATTTCGCCGACAGTCGTGCGCACCGCCAAGCGACTGGCCGACCTGATGGATGCGCCATGGATCGCGGTCACGGTGGAGCGGCCGGGCGCAAACCTTAATGCGTCCGCGCGTCAAAGGCTGGACGAGGCCATGAAACTTGCCGAGAGCCTCGGCGCCGAGACACAAACTTTGACCGGCAGCGATCTGCCGGCGGAACTGCTGCGGTTTTCGAAATTCGAAAACGTCACTCAAATCGTGATTGGCCGTTCGCGCAGCGGCGTTTTTAGCGAGTTGCTGCGCCGCTCCTTGCCGCACGAACTGGTGCGGCGAACCCAGGACATCGCCATTCACGTGGTCACGCGCGAGAGCGAGGCTCTGCCGTCCCCGCGCATCCGGCACCTATTCGACGGTATGACGCTCGCACCGCTTCCGTTCGCTTACGCGACGATTGCGGTCGCCATGGCACTCGCTGTCGGCGAGCTTTTGACCAGGCTCACGCCGATCCCGAACCTGTCGATGGTGTTCCTGCTGGCGGTCTTGTTCACCGCGGTGAACTTCGCCATCTGGCCAGCGATCTATGCCTCGGTCCTGTCGTTCCTGGTCTACAATTTCTTTTTTATCGAGCCGATCTACACCTTCACCATCGCCGAGCCCTACGAACTGCTGGCGCTGGTGATCTTCCTCGTGGTCGCTGTGTTTACATCGGCGTTGGCCGGGCGGGTGCGGGCACAAGCGGAAGTCTCTGCGACGCGCATGCGCGCGATGCGGCGGCTTTATGAATTTACTCGCCGCCTCTCAGGTCTCGCCACACTCGATGCCGTGGCGGAAGGGGCGGCGAGCGAAATTCACGCCAGCCTGGGGCGTTCCGTGGTGATCATGCTGGCGCGCGATGACGATCTCGATTTGACCGCATCGTGGCCGCCGGAGGATACGCTCGATGCCGCACCGATGACGGCGGCGCGCTGGGCCTATAGTCACGCCGAGCCGGCCGGCGCAGATACGGCGACCCTGCCCATCATTCCGTGGTTTTTCGTGCCGTTGCGTATTGGCGACAAGACACTCGGCGTCATCGGCATTGCCAAGCCGCCCGGAATGTTGCCGCTCGATTCGGAGGCGCGCGCGCTACTCGATACGCTCTCGGAGCAAACCGCCGCCGCGCTGGAGCGCGCCTCGCTCGCGCGCGAAATGGTGAGCGCCAGAACGGCGACCGAAACCGAGCGCGTGCGTAATACGCTGCTGGCGTCGATCTCGCATGACTTCCGCACGCCCTTGTCGTCGATCCTCGGTTCGGCGACTAGTCTCATCAACTATGGCGACAAACTCGATGACGGGGCGAAGAAGGACCTTCTTAGCCAGATCAAGACCGAGGCAGAAAGCCTCGATGAAATGGTACGTAATTTGTTGGCCATCACGCGCATCGACGCTGGCGCACTGGAGCTGCGGCGTGACTGGATCGATCTGCGAGAGATCGTCGATCGTGTTATCAGCGCCGCCCGGCGGCGCGGCGCCGTCCAGGCCTTTGAGATAGCCTTGCCACCCGATTTGCCCATGGTGCGTGCCGATGCCACGCTGGTTGAGCAAGCGGTCGGCAATGTAATAGGCAACGCAATCGTGCACACCCCTGGGGAAACCAAAGTGCTGGTCGATGCGCAAATCAATCCGGCTGACGTGACGCTGCGCATCAGCGATGACGGCCCCGGCATTCCGGCTCAGACGCTGTCGCACGTGTTCGATAAATTCATCAAGGGCGATGCGACCCAGGCCGACGGTGGGGAGGGCACCGGTCTCGGTCTAGCCATCGCCAAGGGCATCATGGAAGCACATGGCGGCTCGATTGCGGCGGAAAGCCCGCCCGCGGACGGCCATGGCACCCGGATCGTGCTGATCTTCCCGCGCCAGGACGTACCGGCATGAGCGCAAAAACGCACGTGTTGGTCGTGGACGACGAGGCGGCAATCCTGCGCTTTCTCAAACCCGCGCTTGAAGCGAACGGCTACGAGATGACCAGCGCGGGCAACGTGGCAGAGGCAACAAAACGTATTGCCGCCGAATCGCCTGACATGGTGCTACTCGACCTCGGCCTGCCGGACGGCGACGGCAAGGACGTCATTAAGCGGGCACGCGAATGGTCGGACGTGCCCATCATCGTGCTGTCGGCGCGCGAGCGCGAGACCGAAAAGATCGAAGCGCTCGACCTGGGCGCCGACGACTATGTCAACAAGCCGTTTAATATCGGCGAACTGTTGGCGCGGATGCGCACGGCACTACGCCATCGCATGCAGCGCAAGGCCGAAGTCCCGGTGCTGCGTGTCGGCGATCTTGAAGTCGATGCCGTGCGCCACCGCGCGACGCGTGCAGGCGTTGAACTCAAGCTGACGCCGAAGGAATTCGAGCTTTTGTCATTTCTGGCA
>Ga0134126_10009397_pt1 | contig 12318 bp, 12 predicted proteins | sample KB31752_FD_96881 | JGI IMG/M metagenome (GOLD analysis project Ga0134126, IMG submission 96881) | Terrestrial soil microbial communities with excess Nitrogen fertilizer from Kellogg Biological Station, Michigan, USA - KB3-175-2 | ecosystem: Environmental > Terrestrial > Soil > Unclassified ...
GCCTTTTTACGCTCTTCCTCATCCACGCTTCGGACCCGAAAACCACTTGTGTAGATACCAATGAGTACAGGGGAGAGGGGAGAAAGAGAAAGCGCGAACCGAGATTTCTCCGAAATTTTCCTTGAAATGATTCGCGCCATTCCTGTCTTATATCTAGGGACATAGAACATCGGGGGCGAATGCCACGTCGCGGGGAGCGACGGGGCCGACTCGTTACTGCAACTTTGTGGAGAGCCACTCGTGCTGAATGTGAACACGTATCTCGTCAAGCAACAGGCCGGCCTATTCAAGCGGACGGCCGCCTATGACATTTTCGACGCCAACACCAACCAGCAAGTTGGCAACGCCAAGGAGCGACCGTCCACCTTGGTCAATATCCTTCGGCTGTTTATGAACAAACAGAAGTTGCCGACCACGGTGGCGTTCTTCGAGCAGGGCAAGGACCAGCCGCTGTTCAGTATCTATCGTGCCTTCTCGCTCTTCCGCTCCAAGGTGCAGGTTTTGGACGCCGAGGGCCAGGTCATCGGCTCGTTCAAGAGCAAGATAATGTCGCTGGGTGGCGGTTTCTGGGTATACGACGCCGAAGAACAGCAATTCGCCGAGGTCAAGGGCGACTGGAAGGGCTGGAGTTTCAAGTTCTTGACGACCGACGGCCAGGAGTTGGGCACCGTCGGCAAGAAATGGGCGGGCATGGCCAAGGAATTGTTCACCTCGGCCGACAACTACGTGATCGCTCTCAACGATGCGGCGAAGGGGAAGAAGAACAGCAATCTGTTGCTGCTGGCGGCCGGCTTGGCCATCGACATCATCTACAACGAGTGACGCGGATGGAAGAGAATGCCGCTTGCGGCTTAGCGCCTTGCCGCGCTAAGCCGCAAGCGACGTGCGCGGATTTTTCCCTGCTAAGCTGGTATGGCTTCCTCCCTCCGTTATACTGTATCTGTACATGTGTGAGGGAAAGCAAGTCCATCAGAAACAGCCGGCAGCCATCGCTGCTATTCATCGATTTCACGAGGGGAAAAACATGGCCGAAGCATCGCAGAGCAAGGAATTGAAAAATGTCCTGGCCCAGATTGAAAAGGACATCGGCAAAGGCTCCATCATGCAGCTGGGGGAAGCCTCCGCGCTGGACGTGCAGGGCATTCCAACCGGGGCGTTGAGCCTGGACATCGCCCTGGGCGGGCGCGGTCTGCCGCGCGGTCGAATCATCGAAATCTTTGGGCCGGAATCGAGCGGCAAGACGACCGTGGCCCTGCATGCGGTGGCCAACGCCCAAAAGCAAGGCGGCGTCGCCGCTTACATCGACGCCGAACATGCGCTCGATCCGGGTTGGGCCAAGCGTCTGGGTGTCGATCTGGAAAGTCTGCTGGTCAGCCAGCCTAGCTACGCCGAGGAGGCGCTGCGCATCGCGGAAATGCTGGTCAAGTCCAACGCCGTGGACCTGATTGTCATCGATTCGGTGGCCGCCCTGGTGCCCAAGGCTGAGATTGAAGGCGAGATCGGCGATTCGCATGTCGGCATTCAGGCTCGCCTCATGAGTCAGGCGCTGCGCATTCTCAATCCGACCATCGCCCGAACCAAGACGTGTATGATCTTCATCAATCAACTCCGCCTGAAGATCGGCGTCATGTTCGGCAATCCGGAAACGACCTCCGGCGGTCTGGCGCTGAAGTTCTACAGTTCGGTGCGGATGGACATTCGCAAGGTGACGGGCATCAAGGACGGCGATGTGACCGTCGGCTCCCGGACCAAGGTGCGTGTGGTCAAAAACAAGGTTGCCCCGCCGTTTCGGCAAACCGAGTTCGATCTGATGCACGATCGGGGCATCAGTCGCGAGGGCGATCTGATTGACCTGGGCATCGAGGACGAGATCATCCAGAAGAGCGGCGGTTGGCACAGTTACGGCGAGATTCGCCTGGGCAACAGCCGTGAGAATGCCAAGCAGTTCTTACGCGACAACCCGACGCTCATGGATGAAATCAGCCGTAAGGTGCTGGAGAAGCGGGGCATGCTGCCGCCGACGGGCGGTGCGGAAGAGGACGGCAAGGTTGAGGAAACGCCTGCGACCGAACCGGAAACCCCTTCCAAGGGATCGCGTCGTCGCTCCGCGGCGTCGTCAGAGTGAGACCGTTTATGAGCGAACAGCTGGCTTACGCCAGCTGTTCGCCATTAATCAGGCATACCTCATCCCCGCGCTGTCGAACCCTCTCCAGACGGCGAATCCATTCCGATGAACGGATCCACTCATTTGGATGTAATTATCTTGTAGTTTGCCCCGAATTCGCGGGTAGGCGTGCCACGAAGAGTCCCATTTCTGTCCTCTCACGTCCAGACCAGACCAACGAAGAATCTGCGCCGCGGCCGGCGTCGAGTGACCGTGAAAGATCGCGGCCCCCGCCGCGATGATGAGGGATAACACACAACCGCAAGTTGGCCAATCCGATAGGAGTATCTCAAGTGCCACGCCGGTGCCTCCTCAATGTTCGCTGTTCCCGGTCTGCCCAAATTGTCACCGTCTTTGGGAACTCATCTGCAAAACCGTGAACACGTCCCCCTCAATTATCGCAGGGACCATGCGCGGAAACCAGTGAATTTGCTCCCTTCGGCAACTCTCCAACTTCCTTAAGAAAAATTATCGCAATCTTCATGCCATGTGGCGGGCCTGAGTCGGCAAGCAGGGGAGCGGCCGTTCTTTTCGGAAAATTCGTTAAAATTCCTGCAATTGATTTATCTGGTCGGTCGATGAAGGAATGGGGAGAGGAGATAGAAGCCTGACGCAGGCGCCCCGCGAAGAAGAAGGAGCCAATATGGTCCGACCGTCGGCGATGTCATTGTTCGTCGCTTGCGCCGTTAGCCTGTGTTTTCCGTTCGCCTCGGAAAAAGCGGTCGCGGCGGAACCACCCTATGTAATCCTGCTGCGTTCGCGGAGTGCGATTGTTACTCCGGAGAAGAGCCGAGACGCCCAAACGGGCGGCGGCTTCATTCAAGTGACGCAGTTGGAGCCGAACGTGATTATGGCTCTGATGCGCGGTGCCGTGGCCACGGGGGCCGGGCACAAGGAAGGGTCGGCCTCGATGCAGTTCGATTTGAATCAGGACTTCGAGATTGTACCAACGCGGGCCACGATTCATCCGCCGCGTTTGGTCGTCTCCGGTTGGCTCATCGGCGCGCTCGACTCCACGGAGCCGGAAGGCGGCTCAGCGGATCAAAGTCCCGCCTGCGCCACCGTGCAATCGGCCGGTCAACCGATTCTCAATCTGTGTTTGAAACCTCATTCGGTGGTGAGTTGTCAGAACCTGCTTGTCAACGATCGCGTCGGGCCGCTCGAACAACTCGTCGCGCCGGGAGGCTTTTGTTTGCACCAGACTTTCGCCATCAACGCCATGCAACCAAAGAGTCATTGTCATCCCGGTAACGCCGCCAGCGACTTCGATCCCGACCCGAGGCTCGACTCGCAGTGGAACCATGTACTCAAGCCGTTCCGCGCCGTGCCGCACAAGGATTTCGGCTTCCGCGTTATCGTCCGCGTCGTGGAGGATGTGCCTCTTCCCGCGCTCGCCAGTCCGCCGGCACTCCTTCACCCACCCGGAAAAGTGGATAAGGAAGCGGCGGCACCCGTTCTCGATCCCAAAGCCGCCAACGAGTGAACCGAACCGCGTCATTCGCTGTCTAAAAGGTCGTGACATAATGGCGAACGGCTGGCTTACGCCGGCCGTTCGCCATTTGTGTTCGTTTTGACGCGCCAACGGTGAAGGCGATATTGTTGCGGCGAACCGGCGTGATATAAAGAGAGGGTTAGACGCGCCCGTAACTCAGTGGATAGAGTGTCGGTTTCCTAAACCGAAAGTCGCAGGTTCAAATCCTGCCGGGCGCACTTCTCTCCTCCATCTCCGAAAGCGCGGCTTGCTCGCTCCTGGTTCGTGACCTACGGTTTATCCAGGAGGTCTCCATGAGCCAGCCATCCGCCGATCGCAATCGCCGCCGCACGCGCCGGCAAGTCTCGAAAAGGACCATCAAGGTCCGTTGTCATCGAGGCATCAGCGGTATGGGAACGAACCTGGCGCGGACACTTCTCGATGTGTCCGCGGACGGCGCTCGCCTCGTGGTTGCGTCGCCGCTGGAGCGCGGACAAGACATCACTCTGAGTCTGGAGGGCGTTTGGCACGCGCGACCGCTCACGGCTCAGGGCAAGGTTTGTTGGTGCGCGTCTCTGGCCGATGGAACATACTGCGTTGGTATCCACTTCGACAAAACGCTGCCCTACCACGAAGTTCAGGATCTCGCCTCGGCCCCACGCGGATGAGGTCGGTTACTCCAGCCGAACGACATCGCCGCGACGAACCGTGCCGCCGTGCAGTACGGTGGCGTAAACGCCGACCTTCCCCTCGTTGTGCTTGACGGCCGTTCGCAAAATGCCGGCGTCGCCGGGCAAATCCGCCTGCGGCAGCGTCGTCATCACGCAACGGCCACACGGCCGTGTGATCTGCAAACGCACCTCCGACCCCAGCAGCAGCGTCCGACCAACCCAGTCCTTTTCGACGAATGCTTGCGGTTCCCCTTCTACGGCCACCACGAGATTCGGACGGAAACGGCGCACCTCGAAGCGCCCCGGCGGATAGAGAGCGCGCAGGCGGTCCAGCGTCGCCGTCGTCAGCAGGTGAATGGGAGCGAGATCGAAAAAACTGCCCAGCGGCATCGATTCGTCGGTGACGGCGTCCCGATGATCCATTCCCTCAATGTCCGGCCAATACTCCTCAAGGACTGGCTTTTCCGGCGCGGCGGTGTGCAAGGCGACCGCGCGACCGAGGATCGGCGATAGCAGAGAAGCAAGTCCGGGCTGATCGCTGGTGGTGAGGGTGCCATCGGGGAGGGTGATCCGCACCGGCGGCAGTGCGGCGTCGGAACGCGGCGGTTCGCGGTAGCCGGCTCGGAAATCGAACAGGTGCGGCCATTTTCGCGGATTCTTGGCACTGGCGATTTTGCCGTCTGCCGCATCGACAAGGGCGTAGGCCCGATCGCCGAGCAAACCGCGCTCACTCACCAGGCTGGCATTCAGTTCCTCACCCTGCATCGACTTGACGGGATAACGCCACAGGGAAACGAGCTTGCCGGATGCTTGGGAGGGGGTCATGTTGGGTTCCTTTGCGAAAACGGGATCGCTGGGAAGTCATAAAACAGTAAGGGCTGACAGACAAAACCCTGCCAGCCCGCAGCGCCAGCAAGGGAAAGAGTACCCTTGCTGGTGCTGCGGGCTGGCAAAGCAAGGAGATCGTCATGCGCACTACCGGGAAACAAGGGGCGGTCCTCATCGCGACGGCCCTCGCTCTGGCTGTTATTACTCCGGCCGTCCGATCGGCAAGCCCGTTGGCCGGCAACTGGAAGGTCGCCGCCGTCAGCGAAGGCAAGGAGATCACCCTTCTTATCATCAAGGTCGAGGACGGCGACGGCAAGCCGGCGATCAAGGTTCTCTGGCCGGCCGGGATCAAGGATACGCCCCTGGAAGATGTATCCGTCGATGCTAATTCCCTGCGGTTCACGCTACGAACACGCAGCGCTCCGCTGCGGATGATCGCCCATGCTCCCAAGGGTGAAGCGAAAGCGAAGAAATTGCTCGGTTCCGTGCATCCGCCGGGCAATGCCGAACCATTGATCCTCGAGCGCACCGACAAGACGGAGACCGCCGCGAAGGACGCCGAGAAGGACAGTCCCGGCTTCGATGAACTGGAGCGCGCGCTTGAAGCGAAAGACGCCGCGAAACAGGAAGAGGGTTTGAAGGCATTGGTGAAAAAGCGTGCCGATGCACCCGTGGCCCTGGCCGCGACCGAGGCGCTGGCGCAGATCGCCATCGCCAAGGGAGCGACGGCGGACAAGATCCGATCGCTTGCCGATCAGTATGTCAAAACCGCCTCGGTGTATGGCCGCGATATGGAACTACACGCCACGTTGCAGATGGCGAGAGGGCTATTGTCCAGTGGAGAGAAGACTCCTCTCGCTCTCGATTACGCTCAAAAGGCCGAGAAGCAATTGACGCCGAAGGATTCGCTCGATCAACAAGCCGCCATCTTGAAGACCCTGACGCGAGCGCTGAACAAGGCCGGCAAGGGCGACGAGGCCAAGACGATAAAAGCTCGCATCGCCAAGCTGGACGAGCGACTCGATGAGGAGTTCGAGAAGCGTGCCATCCCGTTCAAACTGGAAGCGGCTCCGCGTCGCAAGGGGAACAGTGAGCGCGTCGTTCTGTTGGAGTTGTTCACCGGCACCCAGTGTCCGCCGTGCGTGGCCGCCGACATTGCCTGTGATGCCGTGCTGAAATCTTACAAGCCCAGCGAAGTCGTCGTGCTTCAATATCACCTGCACATTCCCGGCCCCGATCCGCTGACCAATACCGATAGCGTGGCGCGGCAGGAATATTACGGCAAAGACATCGAGGGCACGCCGACGGCCTTTCTCGATGGCAAGCCAACCGAACCACTGGGCGGTCCTTCAAGCGGCAGCAAGGAGAGTTACGACTCGCTGCGCAAGCAACTCGATGGCGTACTGCAAAAGAAAGCCGGCGCCAGCATCAAACTGGATGTCCAGCGCACCGGTGACAAGATCAACGTGTCGGCCGAGGTCGCCGACCTGACGAAGACCGGCGACCGTGTGCGGTTGCGTTTCGCGCTGGTTGAGGAGGTGGTGCGCTATCCTGGTCCCAATGGCCAGCGCTTGCACCATCATGTCGTGCGTTCCTTCATTGGCAGCGTCAAGGGCTACGCCCTGCTGGAAGCGACCGAAAAGCAAAAGCTCACCGCCAACCTCGCCGACGTGAAAAAGTCGCTCAACGATTACCTGACCGGCTTCGCCAAGGCCAATCCGTTCCCCGGCGACGACTGGCCATTGAATCTGAAGCGCCTTAAGGTCGTCGCCTTTGTTCAGGATGACAAGAGCAAGGAGATTTTACAGGCCGTCCAGACGGATGTGCCCGAGGCGAAGTAATCTCCTCGTCTATAGTAAGAGATTTGTCCACCAATAACTTCTCGTATAGCCGCGACGGGCAGCGAAGCGCTCTGCTGCCCATCGAAGGCCGCTCACCGAGCGGTTCGCCGACTCGACCTTGCCGCGAAAGGAAAGCGAGATGCTCCCGCGAAATGCCGTGATTTGCCTGACAACGATCCTCCTCCTGGTCGGTACCGCGGCATGCGGCCGGGCCGCTGACGGCGAGAAAACGCCACCTGGACGGCTGAATGTCGTCGTCATTCTCGCCGACGATCTCGGTTGGGCCGACCTCAGCTGCTACGGCAGCAAGTACCACAAGACGCCGAACCTCGATCGCCTCGCCGCTCGGGGGATGCGCTTCACCGATGCTTATGCGGCTGCCTCTATCTGTTCGCCGACGCGCGCCGCCCTGCTGACCGGTAAGTATCCCGCACGGCTCAATCTCACGGATTGGCTGCCCGGACGAGCGGATCGTCCCGATCAGAAGCTACTCCGCCCGGTCATCAATCAACAATTGCCATCCTCGGAAATCACACTCGCCGCAGCGCTAAAGGCGGCGGGATATGCCACCGGCCACATCGGTAAATGGCACCTCGGCGGCAAGGGAGCCGGACCCCAACAACGCGGTTTCGATGTGAATATCGCCGGCGATGCCGCCGGTTCGCCGCGCAGTTATTTCGCTCCGTTCAAGAGCAAGGATGGCCGCTTCATTCCGGGATTGGAGCGTGCGCCGGAAGGCGAATACCTCACGGATCGCCTGACGGTGGAAGCCGAGAAGTTCATCGAGAGCAACCGCGCCAAACCGTTCTTTCTCTACCTCGCGCATTACACGGTTCACATTCCTCTTCGCGCGAAGGCCGACATGGTGGCGAAGTACAAGCCCGGCCGGCCCGGTCAACAAGGCAATCCGACTTACGCCGCCATGATCGAGAGCCTCGACGATGGTGTCGGCCGCATTCTCAAAAAACTGGATGAACTGAAATTGTCTGAGCGCACGCTCGTTGTGTTCACCTCGGACAACGGCGGCCTATCCGTGCTGGAGGGACCGAACACGCCGGCGACGATCAACGCTCCGCTGCGTGAGGGCAAGGGCTATCTCTACGAGGGCGGCCTGCGTGTGCCGCTGATTGTCAGGTGCCCAGGGGTCACGCGGCCAGGCAGCACCAGCGCCGCGCCGGTGTGCAGTTTCGATCTTTTTCCGACGATCCTCGACGCCTGCGGGGTGAAGAGTGACAGCAAGACTGATGGTGTCAGCCTGGTGTCACTGATGAAGGGAGACGCCCTGAAACGCGAAGCATTGTTCTGGCACTATCCGCACTACAGCAATCAAGGCGGCCATCCCGGCGGTGCCATTCGCGCCGGCGATTACAAACTCATCGAGTTCTACGAGAACGGTCGCCGAGAACTGTACGATGTCAAAAAAGATCTTGGCGAGTCTCGTAATCTGAGTGCGGACAAGCCGGAGATGGTGAAGGAATTGGGCGAAAAGCTCGCCGCCTGGCGGAAAGCAGTCGGAGCGAAGACGATGAAGCCGAACTCCGACTATGTGCCCAATCCGCAGGCGGCGGGAGGCACGATTACGCTGCCGGCGCGAACGGCGGAGGTTCACGGCACGCAGTTGCGCTACGAACCGCTGCCGCACAAGAACACGCTGGGCTTTTGGGTGCGCACAGAAGATTGGGCGTCGTGGGAATTCACGATCACTCGGCCCGGTTCGTTCACGGTCGAAGTGCTGCAAGGCTGCGGCAAGGGGCAAGGCGGCAGCGTGGTCGAAGTGTCCATCGGCGAACGATCGCTGACGTTCACCGTGGAGGACACGGGGCACTTCCAGAACTTCAAGTCCCGCACCATCGGTACGGTGACCCTCGACAAGGCAGGACGGTATACGCTGACGGTGCGGCCGAAGAAAAAGGCTGCGGCGGCGGTTATGGACCTGCGCGCGGTGACGCTAAAACCGGCGACAAAGTGAAGTGTCGTCCAGCACTACCCGAAAGCCCATGCGGTGCGACAATTGCTGCCGGGACTGCTCCAACAACCGCCACGCGCCACGCGACGATCGCCTCTCGCCGGACCCTACGGATCATCGGCCGGACTCTCCTGATAGTAGTGTTCGCCGTACCAATCGTGGCACCACTCCCAAACGTTGCCGTGCAGATCGAATAGGCGAAGGCATTGGCCGGCGGAAACGAGAATGATACGCTGGAGCAGAGCATATTTGTCACAACAGCCACCTGCACGATCCGCTGGAAGACCAGCGGCTACATGGTACAACTTCACCGTGACCCTTTTTGTCAGTCCTGGAGCCATCCACAGAGGGAGGCGACCAGCTATGCTGGAGTACCTGATCCGCCGCACGGACGACGAATGGTTTTCGTTCCCGTTCGACCAGTACCCTGTAATCCTGTGTCCAGCCCGAACGCCGTCAAAACGAATCGACGGTTGGGGCAGCAACCGCATCGAGGTCGAAGGGGAGGAAATCAGTTTTTCGGATGAAGACCCCGGCTTTCAGGTCGTCTTCGAGACAGGTACTCTACCAGAGGAGAGAGCCGATCAAATCGTGTCCGAAATCTGCGAGAACATCGAGGCTCGAACCGGCCAGAAGGCGAGAATAGTCAAACTGTAGTCCAGCGAGGACGTGCCGCATGAACGAGTTGATCGACCAATTGGACGGCTACCTCGCTCGTTGTCGTCCTGATTACTACCGTCAGCTTCAGCCGGGCGTCAGTGAACAAGCCCTCGACACATTTCAATCCCAAGTGGGGGTGAAACTACCGCCTCTGTTTCTTCACTTGTACAAGTGGCGGAACGGCCAGGACGCCGACTGTTCGGCAAACCTGACTGACAACTGGATGTTCACTCCGATAGAGGAAGTGATCTCTATCAAAGAGACGCTCGATGGCATGATCGGCACTGATTTTGAGGAACCGAACTGGTGGAGTCGCGGGTGGGTTCCGTTCCTGAGCAACGGCGGCGGGGATCATCTCTGTCTTGACCTGACCGCTGAGTTTGGAGGCGTGCCGGGGCAATTGGTATCTTTCTGGCACGACTGGGATAACCGCTCGGTCAAGTTCCCCAGCATGGAGGCGTGGTTACAAGCGGTGGTGGATTCGATTGCTGAAAAGGGTTGAGCGAAACCACAGATTTCGGCTCGATATACTCAGTAAAGGCTGGGGATTTGCCGCGGTAGGCGGTGCAACAGTTGCTGCCGGGACTGCTCCAGTAGCCGCCGCGCACCATGCGGCGATCACTGCTCGCCGGACCTCGCGGATCTTCCGCCGGACTCTCCCGTGATGCCATCGCAACCGATTCCTGGGTATTCCCAACTACCGGCGAGGGGAAATCCGATTGGGAGCGGAGCAGAAGGAACGGTGTTCGACCTCCCAAGTCATCCGGATTGGGTTCTCAAGGAGTATAAGCCAGGAACGATTGCTACCCAGGCAAGCAATGAAGCCAACAACCTGGATGCCCTGCGCCGAGTCTTCGGGGATCGTCATGTCGTGCAGACCGTGACGCCGCCCAGGCGGTTTGCTCCAGGTCAGCCGGTTGTCCTTCTCAAACAGAAAGTCATCATCGTCGTGGGGGGCGAGGATCAAGCTGCTCTGAAGGTAATTGTTGATACATTAAAGAAGAACAACATTACTGCCGACGTGGGCAAGAACTTGATATGGGGTCACACGGGCGATGGGATTTTCCGGTGGATCTGGATCGAATAATCGAATTGGGGCGTCAAGCAAGGTAGATAGGGAGGGTGTCATGGATTTCTTAGAATCTAGGCGAGAAGCCGCCGAGCGTCTTCTTCGCTTCGCTGCTGCTCAGGATGCTGATATTGCGCCATTCCGAGATGAATACGATGTTTTTTCCCATCGGAAACGGTGGATTGACTTTTGGTTGGAAAGCGATGCGGTTGGCTACCATCTTCGGGGTGAGATTGCTAAGCTGCCAATACAGTTTGCCACTTCACAATCCTCGTTTCGAGGCATTTGGGATGAAGCAGGATCGATCGATGATCTTCATCAAGCATTGGAACTTCTCCAATCCTGGCTGATCGATGCCAAGGAGATCGATGAATTAACGGATCGGAGGATTCACCGCTCTATGATCTAGCGTGAGACTGTCGCCAATCGGGGGAGCATGTACGAGGATGTTGGATCGTGGACCTGATTTTGGGCAAGGAGTGAACGGAATGACGGAGAGCGAGTGGTTGGACTGCAACAACCCTCGGTTGATGCTGCGACATCTCCGACGACCTCTGGGCCGAGATTGGTGGACTACTTGGTATCGTCTTCCGAATCGTGTACCCCGCAAGTGGCGGTTGTTCGCCGTTGCATGTTGTCGCCGGTTGCGTCGGCTCAACAGACATGAGGGAATGCTTCTGGATTTTGTTGAAACGGTGGCCGATTCCCCAGCAGGCAAAGTAGATTGGGACGCAACAGAAGTAGAGTGTAAAAGACTTGCGAGTTTCTGTCGCCACTCTTGGTCTACCACGGACGTGTATTATGGCGGTCTAACGGCGAATGTTGCCGGGCATGTGAGACGGGAAATTGCACGAAGAGCCGCATCAAAATATAAAGGTTCTCAGAATCCAGTGGTTCAGGGATGGATTCTTAACGGTGAGAGATGTCGTCAAGCTGACCTGCTGCGTGACATCTTCGGCAACCCATTCAGCCCTGTGTCTACCAACCCCACCTGGCTTACGCCGAGCGTGATCACGCTCGCCCCAGCCGCTTACGAAGAGCGCCCCCTGCCTTCGGGCGAACTTGACACCGCACGCCTTGCCGTGCTTGCCGATGCCCTTGAAGAAGCCGGTTGCCACGACACCGACATCCTTGGGCATCTTCGCAGTCCTGGCCCCCATGTTCGTGGTTGTTGGGTTTTGGATGCTCTCCTTGGGAAAAGTTGATCGCTAAGGCTGGCCCGTTACGTTTCCAGCACTACCCGAAATCCCACGCGGTACAAATGATCGCCCGGTTCGAGTTTGCCGCGGTAAGCGGTGCGGCAATTGCTGCCGGGACTGCTCCAACAACCGCCGCGCACCACGCGACGATCACCGCTCGCCGGCCCCTGCGGATTTTCCGCCGGACTCTCCTGATAGTAATGCTCACCGTACCAATCGTGGCACCATTCCCAAACATTGCCGTGCAAATCGAACAGGCCGAAGGGATTGGCCGGATACGAACCGACCACCGAGGGTCGCCGCAGATAGGGGCCGCGCGGCGCGCCGCCGTAAGGATAGTTGCCGTCGAAGTTCGCCAGCGTGGAGGATAGCGAGACACCCAGGTGGAACGGCAGAGACGAATCGGCGCGACAGGCGTATTCCCATTCGGCCTCGGTCGGCAAACGATA
>Ga0134126_10009398_pt1 | contig 12318 bp, 11 predicted proteins | sample KB31752_FD_96881 | JGI IMG/M metagenome (GOLD analysis project Ga0134126, IMG submission 96881) | Terrestrial soil microbial communities with excess Nitrogen fertilizer from Kellogg Biological Station, Michigan, USA - KB3-175-2 | ecosystem: Environmental > Terrestrial > Soil > Unclassified ...
CCGGTTGATCTACGGCACAGCGCCGCCCGCGTAGCATCGTCTTCGTGACCGTAGCCCCCGAAGGTCGGAAACTTCTTCGTCTCGAAGTGCGCAATGCGGAGACCCCGATCGAGCGAAAGCCGCCGTGGATCAAGACGCGGCTGCGGATGGGACCGGAATACACCGAACTCAAGAAGCTCGTCCGCCGCGAGGGCCTGCACACCGTGTGCGAGGAAGCCGGCTGCCCCAACATCTACGAGTGCTGGGAAGACCGCGAGGCCACCTTCCTGATCGGCGGTGAGGTCTGCACTCGCCGTTGCGACTTCTGCCAAATCGACACCGGCAAGCCCGCGTCACTCGACCGCGACGAGCCCCGGCGGGTCGCCGAAAGCGTGCAGGCGATGAGCCTGCGATACTCCACCGTCACCGGGGTGGCTCGCGACGACCTGCCCGACGGCGGTTCCTGGCTGTACGCCGAAACCGTCCGCGCCATCAAGCAACTCAACCCGTCGACGGGGGTGGAGTTGTTGATCCCCGACTTCAACGGCGATGCGGATCAGTTGCGTGAGGTCTTCGAATCGCGACCAGAAGTGTTGGCGCACAACCTCGAAACGGTGCCCCGCATCTTCAAGCGCATTCGTCCGGCCTTCTCGTACGAGCGCAGCCTCGGCGTGCTCACCGCGGCCCGCGAGTTCGGGCTGGTGACCAAGAGCAACCTCATCCTCGGCATGGGCGAGACGCCCGACGAGATACGCGCCGCGCTGGTCGATCTCCGCGAGGCCGGGTGCGACATCGTCACCATCACCCAGTACCTGCGCCCGACGGCGCGCCATCACCCGGTCGACCGCTGGGTCCATCCCGACGAGTTCGTCGAGTACGAGCACTACGCCGAGCAACTCGGCTTCGCCGGAGTGCTGGCCGGTCCGCTGGTGCGCTCGTCGTATCGGGCCGGGCGGCTCTATCAGCAGACGATCCAGCAGCGCCACCAGACGCCGACCGCCCAGCCAGGCTGACGCCGGCCGGTAAGTATTCTTGGCGATTATGGCCAGATCCCGCGGCGCCAAGCCGAACAAGGCCGCCCGAGCCGAGGCGAAAGCCGCTCGCAAGGCGGCCAGTAAAGAACGCCGCAGTCAGCTCTGGCAGGCGTTCAACATTCAGCGCAAAGAAGACAAGCGGCTGCTGCCGTACATGCTCGGCGCGTTCGTCCTGATCGTCGCCATCGCGGTGGCGATAGGGGTGTTCTCCGGCGGCCTCGCGACGATCTCGATGCCCGCGCTGGGTGTCGTGCTCGGCGCGTTGGTGGCGTTCATCATCTTCGGCCGGCGCGCGCAGAAATCGGTCTACGGCAAGGCCGACGGTCAAGCCGGAGCCGCCGCCTGGGCGCTGGACAACCTGCGCGGCAAGTGGCGCGTGACCCCCGGGGTCGCCGCCACCGGTCATTTCGACGCCGTGCACCGGGTACTCGGCCGGCCCGGGGTGATCCTGGTCGGCGAGGGCTCGGCCACCCGGGTCAAGCCGCTGCTCGCCCAGGAGAAGAAGCGCACCGCGCGTTTGGTCGGCGATGTGCCGATCTACGACATCATCGTCGGCAACGGTGACGGTGAGGTTCCACTCGCCAAGCTGGAGCGCCACCTGACCAAGCTGCCCTCCAACATCACCGCCAAGCAGATGGACGCGCTGGAGTCGCGACTGACCGCGTTGGGCACGCGGGCCGGCACCGCCGCGATGCCCAAGGGTCCGATGCCGGGCAACGCCAAGATGCGCGGCGTCCAACGAACCGTCCGCCGCCGATAGCGGCGCCCGTCAGCGCCGCGACATCAGCGCCGCACGACGGCGGTGCCGGTGACCCGGTCCTGGATACCGCGCCCATCGACATCGACGAACAACGCGGGAATGACGAACGCGATCAGCACCCCCCGGGCCAGCGCACGGCCTACCCCGACGTTCAGCCGCCCGTCGACCGACGCCACTCGCAGGCCCAGCACGAATTGCCCTGGGGTGAACTGGAATAACCGTACGGCCACCACGCCGAGCACCAGCCACGTCGCCAGCACAGTCGCCGCTCCCGCTTGCCCGTAGAGAAACTGCTCGGTCGTCATGAGACCGAAAGTGACCGTGAGACGGGCCAGGCCGTAGGCGATGAACCAGTCGACCAGCAGCGCCACCAAGCGCCGCCCCAGGCCGGCCAGCGAGCCCGACCCGCTCTCGGGCAGACCCAGCAGCAGGCCCGGATACCCCTGCGACTGTTCCGAATCGCCAGATTGCGGGGGCCGGTTGCTGCGGTTCATGACCCCACAATAAGGTCAGGTCTGGCCGGACTAAGAGGCGCAACATCCTGCGGCTTAACGCAGATGTAACACAAGGTTTGACTCAGGCAACATTGCGTCCCTAGCGTCTGACCGGGCTTTCAATTACGGCCACGTAAAAGAAAGCTCATCAGCGACCACAGTGGTTCGAAGCTCGCAGCAAAGGAGAGCGCTTCGGTGTCCGAAAACACGGCCGACGACATCATCAAACTGGCCAAAGACGAGAACGTCGAATTCGTCGACGTCCGGTTCTGTGACCTGCCAGGCATCATGCAGCACTTCACAATTCCGATTTCGTTCTTCGACGAGAGCGTCTTCGAGGAAGGTCTGGCCTTCGACGGCTCGTCGATTCGTGGATTCCAGTCGATCCACGAGTCCGACATGTTGCTCCTCCCCGACCCCGACACGGCGCAAATCGACCTGTTCACCCAGGCCAAGACGCTGAACCTGAACTTCTTCGTGCACGACCCGTTCACCCTCGAGCCCTACTCGCGCGACCCCCGCAACATCGCCCGCAAGGCGGAGAATTACCTGAAGAGCACGGGCATCGCCGACACCGCCTACTTCGGCGCCGAAGCCGAGTTCTACATCTTCGACTCGGTCAGCTTCGACTCGAACATCAACGGCACCTTCTACGAGGTCGACGCGATCTCCGGCTGGTGGAACACCGGTGAGCCGACCGAGAACGACGGCAGCCCCAACCGCGGCTACAAAGTGCGCCCCAAGGGTGGCTACTTCCCCGTCGCTCCCGTCGACCACTACGTCGACCTGCGCGCCAAGATGCTGCAGAACCTGATCAAGGCCGGCTTCAGCCTGGAGAAGGGCCACCACGAGGTGGGCACCGGCGGCCAGGCCGAGATCAACTACAAGTTCAACACGCTGCTGCACGCCGCCGACGACATGCAGCTGTACAAGTACATCGTCAAGAACACCGCATGGCAGCAGGGCAAGACCGTCACCTTCATGCCCAAGCCGCTCTTCGGTGACAACGGGTCGGGTATGCACACCCACCAGTCGCTGTGGAAAGACGGCAACCCGTTGATGTACGACGAGACCGGGTACGCCGGCCTGTCCGACACCGCACGCCACTACATCGGCGGCCTGCTGCACCATGCGCCGTCGCTGTTGGCGTTCACCAACCCGACGGTGAACTCCTACAAGCGTCTGGTCCCCGGCTTCGAGGCGCCGATCAACCTGGTCTACAGCCAGCGCAACCGCTCGGCGTGTGTGCGTATCCCGATCACCGGCAGCAACCCGAAGGCCAAGCGTCTCGAGTTCCGTTGCCCCGACTCGTCGGGCAACCCGTACCTGGCATTCGCGGCCATGCTGATGGCCGGCCTGGACGGCATCAAGAACAAGATCGAGCCGCAGACGCCGGTCGACAAGGACCTCTACGAGCTGCCGCCGGAGGAAGCCGCGAACATCCCGCAGGCTCCGACCCAACTGTCGGCTGTGATCGACCGCTTGGAAGAGGACCACGAATACCTCACCGAGGGAGGCGTTTTCACGTCCGACCTGATCGAGACGTGGATCAGCTACAAGCGCGAGAACGAGATCCTGCCGGTCCAGATCCGGCCGCACCCGTACGAATTCGCGCTCTACTACGACGTGTAGGCCAGTTGCACAGGAGTTAAAAGAGAGCCCCGGCCTTTCGCAGCCGGGGCTCTCTTCATCGTCAGACCAGTCAATTAGCGTCCCGCTGGCGTTCTGATCTGAACCCCAATGAGATGCAGACCGCGTACTGACGCGGATGTTTGCTCAGCCCTTTTTGCGAGCTTGCAACTTACCCTTCGCACTTGCCTTCGTGACCCTGCTTTTCTTCTTACCGCCAACAAGGACGGCACCAGCAGATCTGTTTGCGGCAACACCCAGACGCGTCTGTACTCGGCGAGGAAGCTCCATCCCCACTATGCGATGTGCAGCAGGTTTCACCGGGGACGGCTCGACAGCAACGGTAAGTCCGACCGCCGGCAACATCTTGACCAAGGCATCAAGACTGAACTTGTCGATCTTCCCGTTCACGAGGTCTGACACGCGGGGCTGCTGCACACCCAAAACTCGCGCAGCTTGGACTTGAGTCCACCCGTTCTCCGCGATCTTTTGCTCGATAGCGATCATCAACAGACTGCGCGCTGACAGGTTCGCCGCCTCCTCAGGAGTGTCAGCAATCTCGTTGAAAACGCTCTCAGCCATCCCTCGCCTCCTTGTACCGCTTCTTGGCTATATCAATGCCCGACTTCGCGGTCTGCTGCGTCTTCTTCGTGAACACGTGCAGCACATGGATTTTGCCGCCAAACTTCGCTACATACATCAACCGAGCGATGCCAGCGTCGTCAGTGGCCCGTATCTCAATAGTGCCCACTCCGACCTCGGGCATCGGCTTGAAATTCTTCGGCGACAGACCAAGCTGCACACGATCTAGTTGGTACCCCAGCTCGTCCTTCATCGCCGTGCGCTGAGCCCGTAGGTCGTCGAGACTAGTTCCCAGCCAGACGACGGGCTTGCGCGACAGCTCACCCATAGCAGACGGTTATATCAGAACCAATATACCCGACAGGACGCTTTGCCGCACGCTTGGCGATCAGTGGAGTAGGCGTGTTCGCCTATACGCACCGGGTGGCGGCAGATTGGCGAGAAGGTAAGCGGGGCCTGAAAAATCGTCAATCAAGTTCTCCACTTCTATTGCCGGGATGTGTCGGTGCTCGAGGTTAGCTCGCCGCGCTGACACGACGCTGTCGTCGTGTCGATGACGTCCGATCGCGTTCGCCCTGCGACGCTGCGCGGCCTGGTCACCAAAACCGCCGACCCGCACGACCCCCGCGGGGTGCGACGCCATGCTCACCGAGTCGACCCGCACGCTCGACTCACCGCCCTGCCCGCCAACTCGCTCGACTCCTGAGCCCGTGGTCGACCCCCGCCTCGATCGGGTATCGTCAGCGATGCTAAGCAGGTGCTCAGCAATCGGTGGAAGGGATCAGATGGCGCTGCAGACAGTTTTGGACGACATCCGTAAGCGACCCGGCTCGGGTGACGTCATTGCGGTCATCAATCCCGCGACCGAGGAGACCATCACCGAATTCACCGACTGCGGCCAAGAAGCGGTCAACGAGGCCGTCGCGCGGGCGAAGGCCGCCTTCGAATCCGGCGTCTGGTCCCAACTGCCCGGCCGTGAACGGGCCAAAGTGCTGTGGAAGATCGCGGATCTGATCGACGAACACGCCGACGAGTTCGCCCAACTCGATTCGCTGAACACCGGCATGCCGCTGCTGCAGGCCACCCTGCAGATGTCCACGTGTTCGGAGTTCTTCCGCTACTACGCGGGCTGGTGTTCCAAGCTCAACGGCGTCGCCTACGACGTGAGGACGGACGGCATCGCGACGGACGCCTACGTCAACATGCACGCCTACACGCTCAAAGAGCCCTACGGCGTGGTCGGCCTGATCTTTCCGTGGAACGGCCCGATCTTCAACGCCAGCGCAAAGCTCGCACCCGCCCTGGCGGCCGGCTGCAGTCTGCTCGTCAAACCTGCTGAGGAGACGCCGCTTTCGGCTCTGCTCCTCGACCGCTTGATCCATGAGGCCGGTGTTCCCGAGGGCGTCGTGAATCTGCTGACCGGCTACGGCCACACCGCGGGTGCCGCGATCACCGCACACCCGGACGTCGAGAAGGTCGCCTTCACCGGCTCGACGGAGGTCGGCAAGGAGATCGTGCGGGCCTCCGCCGACAACCTCAAAAAGGTCACGCTCGAACTCGGCGGCAAGTCGCCGGTGCTGATCTTCGACGACGCCGACATGGACAAGACCATCCTGATGGCATCGCTGGGTATCTTCGTGCACTCCGGTCAGGGCTGTGTCTGCGGATCGCGCATCTTCGCCCAGCGTGGCGTGTATGACCGTGTGGTGGAAGGCATTTCGATGATGGCCAACACTTTCAAGTTGGGCGGACCCAGCGAGGAAGGTTGCGTCAGCGGCCCGTTGATCAGCCAGAAGCAACTGACCCGCGTGATGGGTTTCATCGACGAAGGCAAGACCGAGGGCGTCGAGGTGGTCACCGGCGGCCACCGCCTGGACCGCAAGGGTTACTTCGTGCACCCGACGGTGCTGACCAACGTCGACCCCGGTATGCGGCTCTACCAGCAGGAGATCTTCGGCCCGGTCGTCAGCATCCTGCCGTTCGACGACGAGGACGAGGCCATCGCGATGGCCAACGACACCACCTACGGCCTGGCCGCCACCGCCTACACCGAGAACCTCAGCCGCGCCCACCGGCTCGTCAAACGCATGCAGGCGGGCAGCGTGCAGGTCAACTGCCAGTTGGTGTTTGACCATGACGTGCCCTTCGGCGGCCACAAGCAGTCCGGCTGGGGTCACGAGTTCGGCAAAGAGGGCATCGACATGTACATGAAGACCAAGTCGGTCTGGATGCAGCTCTAGGCACGTATTGTCGGCGCATGCCGCGAAATCTGGAGGCCCGGCTGAATTCGTATCTGCCGATCGCCCTGTCGGTGTTCCGGGTGATATTCGGGCTGTTGTTCCTCAGCCACGGCCTGTCCGGAGTCATCGGCTGGCCGGCGGCGGGTCACGTTGCGCCCGTTGGACAGTGGCCGGACTTCTACGCCGCCTGGATTGAGCTGATCACCGGCGCGCTGATCACCCTCGGGTTGTTCACCCGGCCCGCAGCGTTCCTGGCGTCGGGCGAGATGGCGTTCGCCTACTTCACTGCCCACTTCCCGCACGGGTTCTGGCCGATCAACAACCACGGCGAAGAATCGGTGATGTTCTGCTTCGCGTTCCTGCTGCTGGTCTTCATCGGCGGCGGCCCTTACGCAGTGGAGGGCCCAAGCGGCGGATCGAGCCGTCGAATTCGACTGCGGCGCTGAGACTTAACGAAGCGTCGCGAAGAACGTGCGGACGTCGTCGACGTACAACTCCGGCTGTTCGAACGCGGCGAAGTGGCCGCCGCGCGGCATCGTCGTCCAGTGCGTGATGTTGTAGGCCGCGTCGCACCAGCTTCGCGGCGTCCGCAGGATTTCCTTCGGGAACGAGGCGACACCGGTCGGTAACTCGACGCGGCCATCGCTGATGAATCTGTTGAAGCTCTCCCAGTACAGCCGGGCTGACGACGCGCCGCTCCCGGTGACCCAGTACAGCATCACGTTGTCGAGCAATTCGTCACGGCTGAACACCTTTTCGGGATGCCCGTCGCAGTCTGCCCACGCCCAGAACTTCTCGATCACCCACGCCATCTGGCCCACCGGCGAGTCGACCAGCCCGTAGCCCAGCGTCTGCGGCCGGGTGGATTGCTGCTTGGAATAGCCGGTGCCCCACTTGCCGTGCTCCGCATACGCGGCCAGGGCCCGTTGATCGTCCTCGCTGAAATCGGTCGCCCCCGCGACCGGTTTGGCGATCGGCATGTTCAGGTGGATGCCCACGCAATGGCCGCCGTTGCGACCGATCTGCGTCGTGACTGCCGCACCCCAGTCACCGCCCTGGGCGCCGTACCGGTCGTATCCGATCCGCCCGACCAGCGTCTCCCACACCTCGGCGATCTTCTCCACACCCCAACCGGTTCCGGTGGGCTTACCGGAAAACCCGTAGCCGGGCAGCGACGGGCAGATCACATGGAAGGCGTCCTCGGCGCGGCCGGCCGGGGGGCTGACCAGCGGTTCGATCACCTTGTGGAACTCCACCACCGAACCCGGCCAGCCGTGAGTGATCAGCAGCGGCAGCGCGTCGTCGTGCGGCGAGCGCTGGTGGATGAAATGGATATCCAGCCCGTCGATTTCGGTGAGATAGTGGTCGAAGCGGTTCAGCGCAGCTTCTCGGGCGCGCCAGTGGTAGCCGTTGGCCCAGTAGTCGGCCAGCTCGCGGGTGTAGCTCAGCGGGATGCCCTGGCTCCAATCGTCGACGGTCTCACACTCCGGCCACCGCGTGCGCGCGAGGCGCTCCTGCAGATCGTCGAGAACGGCGGCGGGAACGTCGATGCGGTACGGCCTGATTTCCGACATAGCCTTCATCATGCAGGCCGGTGCTCAGCCGTCGAGGCCGAGGTCCTTGCGGAACCGCTTCATCCCGTCGATCTTCTGCGACAGCGTGGCTAGCGGCCCCGAGTAGAACATCCACGGCATGGTCAGAATCCCGGAGATGCCGGCCTCCTCGGCCCGCTGATAGTGGGCGGCGGTGAACGCATCGGTCAGCGGGGTGAGGATGGTGAAATCGTCCATCTGCAAACCATTTTCGGCTCGCAGTTCGCGAATTCGATCGGCCGCTTTGATGGCCTGGTCGGTGTTGATCAGGTCGCCGATCCAGCCGTCGTAGCGGGCCGCGCGACGCAGCGCGATCTCGCTGAGCCCGCCGACGTAGATCGGTATCCGCGGTGGCGTGGGCTGCATTTCGAGCTTCGGCGTTTGATAGAACTCGCCGTCGAATTCCGTCCAGCCCGGCGACCACAGCGTCCGCATCAGGTCGAGCATCTCGTCGGTGCGTTTGCCCCGCTGCGCGAAGGGCTGCTCCATCAGGTCGAACTCTTCCTCGCACCAGCCGACACCGATGCCGAGCTCGACCCGGCCGTCGGCCAGATATGCCGCCGTGCCAATGGCTTTGGCGGCCGAGTATGGATTTCGCATCGCCGGAATGTAGACCGTGGTGACGAACCGCAGCCTGGTGGTGACCTGCGCGAGCGAGCCGACCAGAACCCACGGGTCGGGCCATTCGGTGAACGGCTGCCAGCGGCGCTCGCCGTCTTTGGTGTACGGGTACGGGGTCTTCAACGTTTCCAGGTTGACGATGTGATCGGGAATCGCCATGCCGTCGTAGCCGAGATCGTCGGCCACCTTGGCGACCTCGACGATCTCTTTGGTGTCCAGGAATGCGCTACTGATGTAGAACTTCATTCGGCGGCCCGCGCCCATGACGGTGTGATGAAGATCCCCTCCGCTTCGACGGTGACCCCATCGGCGTCGGAAAGATGGCCGGAGACAAAGGATTTGATGCCTTCGGTGCGCTCGACAGCGGCGTCGGCCCGCAGCCTGCCCAACGGTGTGCCGCGGACGAAGCGCAGCGTGAGAGTGCCGGTAAACAGCGGTTTGGTCAGGCCCGCGCTGGCCGCCTCACCGAGGACATGGTCGAGCACCAGGGCACAGACTCCGCCGTGCACCCAGCCGGGCGGGCCCTCGTAGGCGGAGCCGAGCGTGAACTCGCTCCAGCAGGAGACAGCGTCGTCGCCGTGCTGGATGGTCAGCGGGGGCGCGATCGCATTGCGCAAACCGACCACCGCGTTGCCCCACACGACTGGCCGGCCCCCGACCGCGTAGCGCACCACCCGGCCCTCGTCACGCTGCCTGTTGCGCAACGCGTCGGTCGCCGACCGGATCGTGGCCCGGACGTCCTCGATGGAGTCCGGCTCGGCCTCGGTCTTCAGCGCCGCCTCGATCAGCTCGCGCACGTCCTGAGTCAGCGGACCGTAGATCGCCGCGAGCCGATCATGTTCTTCGGCGCTCATCACCTCGTAGGGGATCTTCGCGTCCAAGCCCGCCTCCTGGCGCTCGTGGCGGGCCTTCGTCAGCAGCCGACCGTTGCCTCTTTACTAACACCGAAGGCTGGCAGGTACCGCTACCGGGGCAGGTTCACTCGTCGAAGATCTTGTGCACAACCGCTTTTGCGCGCCGCGTCACCCGAAGGTAGTTGTCCAGGAATTCGCCGCCGTCACCGTTGCGCGGCCAACCGGCCGCCACCGCGACCGTGTTGAGCAACCGTCCGGGTCCGGGCAGCTGATCGGTGGGCTTGCCCCTAACCAGGACCAGCGCATTGCGGGCCCGCGTCGCCGTCAGCCACGCTTCCCGCAGCAGGTCGGCGTCCTCGCCCGCGAGCAGGCCGGCCTCGGCGGCGGCGTCCAGACTCTCCAGCGTCGAGGTGTTGTGTAAGGCCTCGATCTCGCTGGCGTAGCGCAACTGCAGCAGCTGAACGGTCCACTCGATGTCGGCCAGTCCCCCGCGGCCCAGCTTGGTGTGGGTTTTCGGGTCGGCGCCGCGCGGCAGGCGCTCGGAGTCGACGCGCGCCTTCATCCGACGGATCTCCAGGACGGCCTGCGCGGACACCCCGCCGGAGGGGTAGCGCGTCTTGTCGACCAGATGCAGGAACCGCTGGCCCAGATCTGCGTCGCCGGCGACCGCATCCGCCCGTAGCAGGGCCTGGATCTCCCACGGTTGGGCCCACTGCTCGTAATAGGCGGCGTACGACGCGAGCGTGCGGACCAGCGGGCCGCTGCGTCCCTCGGGCCGCAGATTGGCATCGACCTCCAGTGGCGGGTCCGCGCTGGGGGTGCCCAGCAGTGCGCGGGTCTGCTCGGCCACCGTCATCGCCCACTTCACCGCGTCCGAATCCTGAACTCCGTCGGCCGGCTCGCAGACGAACAGCACGTCGGCGTCCGATCCGTAGCCCAACTCGCGGCCACCGAGGCGGCCCATACCGATCACCGCGATCGCTGCCGGGGGGTCGCCACGCTCGGGCAGGTTGGCCCGAATCACCGCGTCCAGCGCGGCCTGCAGCACCGCGACCCAGACCGCGGTCAGCGCCGCGCACACGTCGGTGACGTCGAGCATGCCCAGCAGATCGGCCGACGCGACGCGGGCCAATTCGCGGCGGCGCAGCGAACGCGCGACGGCGATGGCACGAGCCGGGTCGGCCTGCCGGCCGGCCGAGGCGACCAGCGCACCGGCCACCGCTTCGGGGTCGACGTCCAGTAGCTTCGGCCCCTCCGGCCCGTCGCTGTAGTTCTGCACGACTTCCGGCGCGCGCATCAGCAGCTCCGGCACGTAGGTCGAGGTGCCCAGCACGTGCATCAATCGCTTGGCCACCGAAGGCTTGTCGCGCAGCGTGGACAAATACCAACGCTGGGAGACCATCACCTCGCTGAGCCGGCGGTAGGCCAGCAGCCCGGCGTCCGGATCAGGGGTGTCGGAGAGCCAGTCCAGCAGTCGGGGCAACAGCACCGACTGCACGCGGCCGCGGCGGCCGCTCTGGTTGATCAGCGCCGACAGGTGGGCCAGCGCGTTGTGCGGAGCCTCGTAGCCGAGGGCGGCCAGCTGGCGCTCCGCGGCCGCGGGCGTCATCCCCTCCGAGAATTCCAGGCCTTCTGGCGCAAGCGATTCCAGCAGCGGTTGATAGAACAACTTCGTGTGCAGTCGCGAAACCCGGAGGTGGTGACGTTTCAGCTCGTCGCGCAGGACCTCCAGCGTGTCGTGGTTCCCGTCGGGGCGGACGTGCGCGGCCCGGGCCAGCCAGCGCATCGCCTCGTCATCGTCGGGCGCGGGCAGCATGTGCGTGCGCTTGAGGCGCTGCAACTGCAGCCGGTGCTCCAGCAGGCGAAGGAACTCATACGACGCGGTCAGGTTCGCCGTGTCGTCGCGACCGACGTAGCCGCCGGCGCCCAGCGCGGCCAGCGCATCGACCGTCGACGCCACGTGCAGCGACTCATCGGTGCGGCCGTGCACCAGTTGCAGGAGCTGCACCGCGAACTCGACGTCGCGCAGTCCGCCGCTGCCGAGTTTGAGCTCGCGGGTTCGGACGTCGGCGGGTACCAGCTGTTCCACGCGTCGGCGCATGGCCTGTACTTCCGGCACGAAATCCTCACGCTCGCAGGCGTTCCACACCATCGGCATCAGGGTGTCGGCATACTGCTTGCCCAATTCGGCGTCGCCGGCCGCTGGGCGGGCTTTGAGCAGCGCCTGAAATTCCCACGTCTTAGCCCACTGTTGGTAGTAGGCGACATGCGAGTCGAGGGTGCGGACGAGTTCGCCGTGCCTGCCCTCCGGGCGTAGTCCGGCGTCCACCTGGAAGAAGGCCTCCGAGGCCAGCCGCATCATCTCGCCGGCAATCCGCGCCGAGACCGGGTCGGCCGGCTCAGCGACAAAGATCACGTCGACGTCGCTGACGTAATTCAGTTCGCGCGCACCGCATTTGCCCATCGCGATGATCGCCAGCCGCGGCGGTGTGTCGTCGCCGCAGACGGTGGCCTCGGCGACCGACAGCGCCGC
>Ga0134126_10009400_pt1 | contig 12315 bp, 9 predicted proteins | sample KB31752_FD_96881 | JGI IMG/M metagenome (GOLD analysis project Ga0134126, IMG submission 96881) | Terrestrial soil microbial communities with excess Nitrogen fertilizer from Kellogg Biological Station, Michigan, USA - KB3-175-2 | ecosystem: Environmental > Terrestrial > Soil > Unclassified ...
CATCTCGCGCCGCAGCGTGGCCGTCAGCACTTCGGGCGCGGCGTCGAGCAACGGGCTAAGGCTTCCCACGCCCGGCAGCCGCGGCCGCACGACGTGAATGTGAGTATCGATCATGATTGGTCGCGGCATCCTTACCAGCCCGGAGCGCCAGCGACGGGGTGAAACTCCCGTCGCTGGCGCTCCGGGCTGGTCCTCTCGTTACTCTTCAAACAACGCCACGCTGGCGGTGAAACCGTGGATGAAGTTCTGTCCGCCGACCGGACCGAGTTCGCCCTGGGCGAAAAATCCAGCTACCGGAATGTCGCCCGCTTCGGCGCGGAGGACGCGGGCATCGTGATGGGCTTCGGGAAACAGCCGAGTGCCGCGGCCGTTGCAGCTGAACAGCAACGCGCCGCTCGGCTTGCGATCGTGCGCGTCCATGTCCAGACGCAACAGAGCATGCAGATCCTCGTCGGCCGTCGCCGCGTCGCGGACGTGGAACTGCACGGTCTGGCCGACACGCACGCGGTCGGTGATGGCCAGCGAACCCGTCTCGCGTTCCAGAGCGAGGACGTTGCGGACCAGGAAATCGCCGCGCAAGAAATCGCCCTGATACTCATTGAGAACCCGGCCAATGTGCAGCCCTTGCTGGAATAGGTTCTGCTCCTCCGCGCTCAACGTCGGCCATAGTTCCTGCAAGTACGCCAACGGCGTCTGGCCGCCCAGTTCGAGGATGAGGTTGTCCTGAGCGCGCGTGATGACCAGATGCCGGCCGATAGGCCGGCACCCCTGCGAGACGATCGAACGCAGGCCGAGCGATCCGCGCAAGAACACGCCGGCGGCTCCCTGATCCTTCACCGTATCCTGAAACAGCAGCCGGCACTGGCCCGGCGCGCGGATACCGCTGGCCATGCCGCCCAGCACGCGCACACCCGGCGAATCCTCGTTGACACGCCGCAAGAATAAGTCGATGGGGAAGGTGAACGGATCGCCCAGGAGCAGGACGGCGGTGTTCTCGCCGTCTGCGCCGCCCAACTCGTCGGGCCAGCCGAACAAACTGGGGCCATCGGCGGTGCGTTCCATCACGAGGTGGAAGGGATCCATCGTCACGGGGTGCGCCCAGCGACTGGCCCACAGGCTCAGCGCTGGACTTTGCTCGATCTCACGATCGTTGCCGACGACGGATTCAGCGACACAACCGAGCAGACAGCGCGGCGCCAGGCGTTCGCGCACCCGACGCACAATGTCCTCGGCGGCGCGAGCGTGATGCGTCGAGAAAAAGAGAATGGCCAGATCCACCTCGCCGGGCAGGTGCGTGCGCGTGTGCGCACACACTTCCTCCACCGCTTGGAGGGTCGGCTCGGCCGTGGATAGCGCGGCGGCGAATGGCATGGCATCTCCTCCATCTCAGGAGTCAGGAGTCAGGAATCAGGAGTCAGGAATCAGGAGTCAGGAGTCAGGAGTCAGGAGACAGCGAACTGATTCCTGACTCCTGACTCCTGACTTACAGCGTGCGTTCGAGGATAGGAAAGCTCGCCTGCCGTTGAAAATATTGTTTGTGAAAACGGAGCAAATGACCAGCGTCCGAGGGAACCTGCGCGGCGAAGGTCTCGACTTCGGTATCCCGCAATTTGTAGGCCGCATAGCCCAACAGATCGAGGGCCAGCGGATTCGTGTCGCGTGTATCGGCCGTCAGAAAGCTGAAGAGGCCGTTGATGCGCTTGCATTGCATGCCCTCGGTCCCGAACGCTCCGAGACGGAAGCACGGCATGGCGGCATCGACCTGCCGAGGGTTGGCATAGGCGGCATTAGCGATCAGAATCCCCACGGCCAACGGCGTCGTCCCCGTGCGGGCACGCTGGACAAACACGGAATCGGCTGGAAAATAGGGATTGTGGAAGAGATATTGTTCCAGAGCCGCCCGCTCGCGCACAAGGAGGAGGTTCGCCCCCAACTCCAGAATGCCCGGCACGTCGTCGGGTGTCGCCGGCCCAATGGTGCTGCTGGGACGCGCCATTGGCGTCGGCATGTCCACAATGTCGAGGACGAAATTGACCATCTCGCGCCGGAGTTGAAAGCCATTCTTCTGAAAAAATTCCAGCTGCCTCGGCCAATCGCCGCGATAAGCGGCGAAGGCATGCGATAGGCCACGTCCTTTCATCGCCTGGAGTACACGGTCGAAAAGCGGCTGCGCCGCCGTTTCGTGATCCTTACGGCACCACGGATAGCTGACTCGGCCGTTGGCGCGAAAGCCGGCGTAGGCGACGGGTCGGCCATCCACCAGGGCGATGAAGCGGGTGGAGGGATCGTAGTCCGGAGCGTGGGCACGGCGGCGTACCTCGTCCAGCGTCGCCGTCTTGAACTTCGGCAAGTCGGCGGCCGCCTCGTTGTAAATGCTCACCTGCGTCACATCGTCGCCGGCTCTGTACGTGCGGATTTCCATGAAGGCGTTCCTTGGGGAAGTAAGTTAATCGTCCGGCTCCCGCACGGTTAGTCCTTTCCGTGGAGTTCGTGGGCGTGACGGTTTATTGTACAACGGGCCGGCCAAGTCAGCAGGGGTAGGCGTCGAGCGGGGTGGAGAACCGTCGCGAAGCTGTGGTACAATTGAGGCAGCGAGATGAGCGGTTGCGCTCCCGAGGAGGTTCACGTCATGACGCGAGGTTCTTTGCTTTGGATCGTAACGCTGGCGATGCTGCCGATGGCGACGACAGGACGGGCGGCCGACGCCGAGGCCGTGCAGCGCGGCCAAAAAGCACTCCTGACCAAATGCTACGCTCCGCCGACCATGACCCGTCGCGCTTACGAGACAGTCTGGAAGCAATGGGGCCTGAAGGAAAAGCCCGTCCCAGCCGACTACAATCGTCTGTACCGCGAGCGCTACGGCTTGCACGAAGCACCCTATCCCAATGATGGTTTACCGATGGGGCTGCGTCCAGCGTCTCTGCCCTTTGGCCTCGGCAAGGGCATCAGCATGGATTGCATGGTTTGTCACGGCGGTTCCCTCGCCGGTAAATCGTATGTCGGCCTGGGCAACTCCGTCCTGGATTATCAGGCGTTCTACGAGGAAATGCTCGCCGCGGACGGCCATGCGCCGCATACGCCCTTCCACTTCTGCAACGTCCGCGGCACCAATGAAGCCGGCGGAATGGCCGTTTATTTGCTCGGCTATCGAGAACCGAATCTGGATCGCCGCGTCAATCGTCTCGATCTCGACTTGCGGGATGATCTGTGCGAGGACGTACCGGCGTGGTGGCTGCTGAAAAAGAAGAAGACCATGTATTTCACCGGCGGTTCCGACGCGCGTTCCGTCCGCTCGCTCATGCAGTTCATGATGAGTCCGCTCAACTCCGCTTCCGACATCCAGAAGGCTGAGGGCGACTTCAAGGACATCCGCGCGTTCCTGTTATCGCTGTCGCCGCCGAAATATCCTCTGCCGATCGATCGTCCGCTCGCCGCCAAGGGCGAGGAACTGTTCCAGACCAATTGCGCCCACTGTCACGGCACCTACGGCGACAAGTGGACGTATCCAAACAAAATCGTTCCCATCGACAAAATCGGCACCGACCGCCGCCGCTTTGACGGCATCACGCAAAAATTCGGCGATTATTACGAAAAAAGTTGGTTCAACAAGGACTATCCAATCCGCGAAACCAACGGCTATCAGGCGCCGCCGCTCGATGGCATTTGGGCAACCGCTCCCTACTTCCACAATGGCTCGGTCCCGACCGTCTATCACGTCCTTAATTCAAAAACCCGGCCAAAAGTCTTCACACGCTCGTATCGCACCGATCTCGACGCTTACGACACTGGGAAACTCGGCTGGAAGATCGAGGTGCTGTCCGCGAAGCCGGACGCGAAAAAGCTGTCGCCGATCGACTATCGCAAGATTTACGACACGACGCAGGCCGGACGCGGCAACGGCGGCCATACATTCGGCGATAAGCTGAGTGAAGAAGAACGCATGGCGGTGATTGAGTATCTGAAAACGCTGTAATCAACGACTCCGGCTCCGGCGTTCACCCTACGGCTTGTCCTTTCGTTGGACCAACCGATGATATTGATCGATGGCCAAATCACCCCAGTGCTGTCGTTCGCCATTCGGCCAGACTACTGTGAGACAGTCAACCTTCGTCGCTTTCTCCAGCCCGAAGACGTGACGGCGATCGCTGGAGGAAGCGTAGCTTCCGCCGCCCTTGGCGAAACGTGTCTGCTTGCGATCTCCACACTCCAGGATCAGCCGCGCGCCTACCACATCGGCATGATCTCGCCCCACCAGTTCGATTCCCAACCAGTGATTGTCCGTCGCCGCCTCATTTCGCAGTAGCACGACGGGTTCGTTAAGGTGGCTGATAACCAGATCGATTCGGCCATCGTCGTCGAGGTCGCCGAGAGCGACGCCGCGCGCCAGGTGCGTGGTGCGGAAGTACGCACCGCCTTCGTGGGAAATGTTCGTGAACTTGCCGCCCTGATTGCGCAACAGGATCGGCCGTTGTCGCGGATCGCCGCCGCCGCGCGGCGGATAGCGAATGGCGTGGCCGGTGGCGACGAACAGGTCTTCCCAGCCGTGATGATCGAGGTCAAGAAAGCCGGTGCCCCAGCCGACGGTACTCTGTCCCAACGAGCCAATGCCCGCCGTGGTCGAGGCGTACTGAAAGAGGATGCGGTCGTCCTGGCATTCGTTGCGGTAGAGCGCGTGCAGCTCGTTCTCGTAGTTGGTGACGAACAGCGAGGGCCGACTGCTGCCGTCGTAGTCGGCGGCATCGACGCCCATGCTGCCGTTGGGCGAACCGCCACCGTCGCGCGCCGTGCCGCTGACCAAGCCGCGCTCCGCGAAGTGAAAATGTCCCGGCGTACAACGGTTGACGTAAAGGAAACTATCAGCCGTATCGTTGGCGACGTAGATGTCCGGCTTGCCATCGCTGTTAATATCCACGAGCAAAACGCCAAGTCCCTTGCTGGCGTCTGGCCCGCCGGGCCGCAGGCCAGCCTCGATGCTCACATCGGTGAAGGTGCCGTCGCGGTTGTTGCGGAAGAGCTTGTGAGCCAGGCCATCGAAGACCTTCGGCGGGCAAATATCCGCCGGTCGGCCGCAGCGAGGATGATTGGCGAACGACCAGTTGACGTAATGGCAGACGTACAGGTCGGGATAGCCATCGCCGTCGAAGTCCGCCCAGCCGGCGCTGGAACTCCACGACTGCGAGTTCAGTCCCGCCTGGCGCGTCACATCGACGAATCGCCGTCCCTTCGTGTCATCCTTGGGATCGACGGCCTCGTTGTGGAACAGGGCCAGCCGTCCCCAACCCGTGAGGAGCAGGTCCGGCCAGCCGTCGCGGTCGAAATCACCCACGGCCGCGCCGTGACTGTAGAACCAACCGCCGTCCATGTGCAGACGCTCGCTGACATCGGCAAACTTGCCGTCGCCGAGGTTGCGATACAATTTGCACGCTCGACCGCGGATTTCCTTACCCTCGAAAGAACCGCCGCCCGGCAGAAAGATGTCGAGTCGATGATCGCCGTCAAAGTCGAGCAGGGCGACGCCGCCGCCCAGCGATTCGAGAATGGATAGATGGCCCGCTTCCGCGCCGTTGCGATAGCGAAAATCGATCCCGGCAGAGGTGGTGATGTCGCGAAAGAACGCGGGGCCGTCGTCCTTCGCGGCAGAGCCAGGCACGCTGGCAGGGGAGGACGCGCGCCAACTGCACGCCACGGGAACAATCGTTAGTCCAAACAGCGCGAGTATCGCGAGCCGTCGCCAGGTCATGCCCTTCACCGTCATGCCGAGGAGAGACAGGTCCATCCTTTCTTTATATCGCATTATGCGACGAGCCGAAGAGGGCCATTCCCTGACCAGTAGTTTCAAGCTGCGGTCGTGGCAAATTTATCTCAGAGTAAGCGAGTCTCCCGCGTAAGCGGGGGCGAACACTCCCCCCGCTTACGCGGGAGACTCGCCATTGTGTTAGCGCCTCGCCGGAAAAACCGAGAATAAGATTGAACCGAGAGCCTCTCGCCCTTTATCCTTAACTACACCGATACACGACTGCGGTTCGTGCCGAGACCGCCGGAAGGCCCACCCGGAACGATGTAATCTCCCTTGAGACCATCGATACTAGGATCATGCGGACAGGAGTTGACGCGATGACAGTGCAGGCGCATTCGCATACTATACAGCGAGCCTTCTGGCTCTCCTTCGCGATCATAGCCGTGGCGAACAGCCTGGCGCATGCCGACGAGGGAAAAATCAGCTACGACCGCGACATTCGGCCCATCCTTTCGGATAACTGTTTCGCCTGCCACGGTCTCGACGCCAAGCAGCGCAAGGCGAAACTGCGCTTGGACACACGCGCGGGCGCTCTTGCCGAACTCAAGAGCGGCGAACATGCCATCGTACCAGGCAAGATCGATGACAGCGTCCTGCTCGAACGCATTACGGCCGAGGATCGCTCTCTCCGCATGCCGCCGAAGAAAACCGGCAAACAGCTGACGGCCACGCAAATCGACTTGCTCCGCCGCTGGATCGCGGAAGGAGCGCCCTACGCGCTGCACTGGGCATTTGTCCCGCCGAGCCGGCCCGCGCTGCCGAAAGTGAAAAACGCCGCCTGGCCGCGCAATCCCATCGATGACTTTGTCCTCGCTCGCCTCGAACGCGCCGGCTTGCAACCGACCGCCGAAGCGGATCGCACAACGCTCTTGCGCCGTGTGACGCTGGATCTAACCGGCCTGCCGCCGACGCCGGCCGAGGTCGATGCCTTCCTCGCCGATAAGTCGCCCAACGCTTACGAAAAGGTGGTCGATCGGCTGTTGCAGTCGCCGCGCTACGGCGAACACATGGCGCGCTTCTGGCTCGACGCCGCCCGCTACGGCGACACGCACGGACTGCACCTCGATAATTACCGGGAAATATGGCCATTCCGCGATTGGGTCATCAAGGCGTTCAATAGCAACAAACCCTACGATCGCTTCGTCACCGAGCAACTGGCCGGCGATTTGCTGCCCAGTGCGACGCTCGATCAGATTGTCGCCACCGGCTTCAATCGCTGCCATGTCACCACCAGCGAGGGCGGTTCGATTGAGGAAGAAGTGTACGTCCGCAACGTCCTCGACCGCGTCGAGACGACGGGAACCGTGTTCATGGGGCTGACGGTCGGCTGCTGTCGCTGTCACGATCACAAGTTCGATCCGATCAAGCAGAAAGAGTTCTATCAGCTGTTCGCGTTTTTCAACAATCTCGATGGTCCCGCTCTCGATGGTAATGCCGCTTTGCCGGCGCCGACGGTGCGCATTCCGACCATTGAGCAGAAGGCGGAGTTGGAGCGCCTTCAACACGAGATCGCCGTCCTTCGCACGCGGATTGACGCGGAAGTGGCGAAGGTGAAGTACGACGATCGCGCTGATGTCAAGGAACCAGAGCAGACGGCGCGGGCGGAGTATGTCTGGATCGATGACGCCATCCCCGCCGGCGCGAAGCCGTCCAGCGATGGCGGCATCAATGGTCAGTGGAAATTCGTCACTCGGCCGAAACACCCCGTTTTCAGTGGCGAAAAGTCGTCGATGCACACGGCCACGGGATTGAGTCAACACTACTTCGAGAAAGCCAGTTCTGGTTTGCGCGTCGGCGCGGGGGATACGCTGTTCGCCCATGTTTATCTCGATCCGAGCAACCCGCCGAAGGAAATCATGCTTCAGTGGAACACCGGCGATTGGAAACACCGGGCCTACTGGGGCGACAACGCCATTCCGTGGGGGCGAGAGAACACCGGCGAACGCCGGCATCTTGGTCCGCTGCCGAAGAAGGGCGAATGGGTGCGTTTGGAAGTCGCGGCGGCGAAGGTCGGCGTGAAACCTGGCATGGTCATCAACGGCTGGGCGTTCACGCAATTTGGCGGCACGGTATATTGGGACAAGGCCGGTATCGTCACGCAAACGCCGCAGAACAATCAACCGTTTACGACCCTTTCAGGTTGGATCCGCGTGCAGCGGGCCGCCGGCGGCGCGGGGCTGCCGCCGGGGATTCAGCAACTCATCAAGCTCGAACGCGCCAAGCGAAATGAGCAGCAGAACAAGCAACTGCTTGCGTATTTCATCGAAAACGCCTACACCAAGGCGCAAACGACGCTCGCCCCGCTGAAGCAGCAGTTTGCGGCCCTGGAGAAGAAGCGCACGCAAATTGACAAAGCGATGCCGGCGACGTTGGTATTCAAGGAGCGGTCCACGTTGAAGCCGGCCTACATCCTCAAACGCGGCGAATACGATCAACATGGCGAACAAGTGGGACGCGACACGCCGAAATTCCTGCCACCGCTGCCGGACAAGGCGAGCCGCGATCGTCTCGGTCTGGCGCAATGGCTGCTGTCAGCCGATCATCCGTTGACGGCGCGCGTCGAGGTCAATCGGCTGTGGCAGCAATGTTTCGGCGTCGGCCTCGTCAAGACGACGGAAGATTTCGGTTCGCAGGGCGATTCGCCGAGCCATCCGAAATTGCTCGATTGGCTGGCGGTGCAATTCCGCGCGGACGGCTGGGACATCAAGAAGATGATGAAGCGCTTCGTTATGTCGGCGACGTATCGGCAATCGTCCCGTGTGACGAAGGATCGGCTGGCGAAGGATTTGGACAATCGCCTATTATCGCGTGGACCTCGCTTCCGGCTCGATGCCGAGATGCTGCGCGATCAGGCGTTGTTCGTCAGCGGTCTGCTGGTCGAGAAATTGGGCGGGCCAAGCGTCAAGCCGCCGCAACCGTCCGGCTTGTGGGAGGCGGTCGGCTACACCGGCAGCAACACGAAGAATTTCGTGCCCGATCATGGCCATGAGAAAGTCCATCGCCGCGGCATGTACACGTTCTGGAAGCGCACGGCTCCGCCGCCGGAGATGAACACGTTTGATGCACCGTCACGCGAGTCGTGCACCGTGCGCCGCGAACGGACGAACACACCGCTGCAAGCGCTGTTGCTGATGAACGATCCGCAATTCGTCGAGGCAGCCCGCACACTCGGCGAACGCGCCATGAAGGAAGGCGGCGCAACGCTGGAATCACGCCTCACGTATCTGTTCCGTCTCACGACGGCGCGGCGGCCGGATGCGAAGGAATTGGCGGAACTCGCCGCTGCGTACAAGGATCATCTGGCAACCTACATGCGCGATGCGGCGAAGGCGAAGCAGCTTATTTCGGTGGGCGAACTGAAGCCGGATGCGAAACTCAATCCGAGCGAACTAGCGGCGTGGACGATGATCGCCAATTTGATTTTGAATCTGGATGAAGTGATTAACAAGGGGTAGGGGAAGTCAAGTTGGAACCCAACGATGCTCTGACCGTGGCGGCGAACGCAGCCCAAGGGTTCCAGGTTTACCAGTGCCAGCAGTGCGCGGAGGCTATCAAACAGGCGTTGGTTGCTGCGGGGTATCGGGGGCAACGGGTCGAAATCGTAGGAACGGGACGCCGCGACTTCATGATCTGCTTGAGTTATGATGGAGGGCAAGCGACGATCACACAAAACGGAAGGCACATGGGGATTCGTATTGGTGACATCGTTGTTGACAATCTCCATCCGGATGGGATGCCTTTCGACCAATGGATCAAAGATTTTGATGCGCTCGGCGGGGTGATCGTTCACTCTGTCAGCGATTTTTAGGGGGAAACGGACGATGTCTCCAATACTGTCCTTACTGAAGGAGATGCGCGGCCGCCTGGGAATGTATGTGGGCAGCCCCTCGATCACCCTTCTGGCGGCCTTTCTCCGCGGCTACGACCTCGCAGTTTATAAGATCAGGGGAGGAACTCTTGACTCTTTCCTACCGGAATTTCGCGAGTGGATCTACCAACATTTTCGGAGCAACCAATACACCTGGGAGGAAACGATCCTCTTGCATAGCGAGAACGAAGCCGATGCGGTAAAGCGATTTTGGGAACTGCTCGATGAATTCCTCAAGGAACGCCAAACGGATACTACAACGACTCCGCCGGTCGATGAAAACGTGATGGCGGATTTTCCTCTTGGCGAGCAAACGGGCCGTTAGCTGTCCTACTCCAACTCCGCGTAGACAATGCCGTACCGCGCTCGACGAGCGGCTTGATGCGAGTCTCAGCGAATCCTTGTCAGAGTAAAGATACCCTACATGGCAACAATTACCATCACCCTGCCCGAGCCGGTTCTGCGGAAACTCAAGGAACGGGGCGAGGAAGCAAACGTCACTCCCGAAGAATTGGTGCGGGCAAGCGTGGAGGAATGGTTGCAGCGGCCGAAAGACGATTTCGCAACGGCTGCCAGTTACGTCCTCCAGAAAAATGCGGCGCTCTATGAACGACTGAAGACGAGCATACCGAGTAAAGAAGTCTGCTGCGACATGATGCGGCGGCAGATCGAGACGACGTGCGAGATCCACGCCGACCGATATGACTGTCCTGACTGTCTCATCGCGTACTCGGAACATCGGCGGGAGTATGGTTTGATCGTTCACGATGGCGGTCGCTCCAAACTTCGGATTTCGTATTGCCCCTGGTGCGGTTGCGGGCTTTCAGAGAACACCTAAGTTTCCTTGCTTCGAGGCGAGTAAAGCAGATTTGGCGTAAGGAGCAATCACCATGAATCCAATGCACGAACACATCCAAACCCTTACTCGTCGCCACTTCTTCGGCCGTGCCGCGCTCGGTCTGGGCACGGCGGCGCTGGCGAGTCTGTCGGCGCAACACGCCGGCGCGGCGACGGCCACGGGCGGATTGCCCGATCTGCCGCACTTCGCTCCGAAGGCGAAGCGGGCCATCTATCTGTTCATGAACGGCGGTCCCTCGCAGATGGACATGTTCGACTACAAGCCGGCCATGGACAAACTGTTTGACAAGGATTTGCCCGCGTCGATCCGCCAGGGCCAACGGCTGACGACCATGACGAGCGGGCAGACGCGCTTTCCCATCGCGCCGTCGAAATACAAATTCGCCCAACATGGCAAGTCCGGCGCCTGGGTCAGTGAACTGATGCCGTGGACGGCGAAGATGGTGGACAAACTCGCCATCGTCAAGAGCGTCAACACCGAAGCCATCAATCACGATCCGGCCGTCACCTACATTTGCACCGGCCATCAATTGCCCGGACGCGCCAGCCTCGGTGCATGGCTCAGCTACGGTCTGGGCACCGAGAACCAGAACCTGCCCGCCTTCGTCGTCATGACGGCCTCGTGGACCGGCCGCAAGGAGGCGCAGGCGATCTATAACCGCCTTTGGGGATCGGGTTTTTTGCCGAGCAAACATCAGGGCGTCGCCCTCCGCTCCAACGGCGATCCGGTGTTGTTTTTGTCCAATCCCGCCGGCGTCGATGCCGCCACGCGGCGGCGCATGCTCGATTCGCTGGCCCGGCTGAATCAAAAGCAACTCGATGAAATTGCCGATCCCGAAACACAGGCACGCATCGCCCAGTATGAAATGGCCTTCCGTATGCAATCGTCGGTGCCTGAGTTGATGGATTTGTCGCGTGAACCCAAGCGCATTCTCGACCTGTACGGCCCAGACGTGCAGAAGCCCGGGACGTTCGCGGCGAGTTGTCTGCTGGCGCGACGGCTGGCCGAGCGCGGCGTGCGCTTTACGCAGATCTTTCATCGCGGCTGGGACCAGCACGGCAACCTTCCCGGCGACTTGCCCAACCAGTGTCGCGATGTGGACCAGCCCTGTTATGCCCTGATACGCGATCTCGAACAGCGAGGCCTACTTGACGAAACGCTCGTTGTCTGGGGCGGCGAGTTTGGTCGCACGGTTTACTGTCAGGGCAAACTGACGCGCGAAAGCTATGGCCGCGATCATCATCCGCGCTGCTTTACGGTGTGGATGGCTGGCGGCGGCATCAAGGGCGGTATCAGCTACGGCCAAACCGACGATTTCAGTTACAACGTCGTCGAAAATCCGGTGCATATCCACGCCATGAACGCCACCATCCTGCATTGTCTCGGCATCGATCATCGCCGACTGACGTTCAAGTCTCAGGGACTGGATATGCGATTGACCGGCGTTGAGGAGCAACATCCGGTTAAGGGGCTTTTGGCGTAACCGCGCCTGCCAGCGTCATCGTGTTTGGCTCGGTGGAGAGAGATGAATTCGAGACGTAGACACTTGCGTTGTTGGTGGAGGCGTAGAATCGTGCGGGTGTTGCGGACGGCTGGGATAGAACGTCCAACATAGCCGTGTGGTGCGGCCGAGGGCCAGCAGTTCAGTCTAACAACGGTCCATTCTTCGCCAGTTGCGAGCAGGTAGCTGCGGTCGGCGACGAGTTGGAGGTAAAGATCATTCACATTGACCGGGAGCGCAACAAGATTGCCGGCAGTCTCGTGGCACTACACCCCGAAAGCGACCCCTGG
>Ga0134126_10009401_pt1 | contig 12312 bp, 11 predicted proteins | sample KB31752_FD_96881 | JGI IMG/M metagenome (GOLD analysis project Ga0134126, IMG submission 96881) | Terrestrial soil microbial communities with excess Nitrogen fertilizer from Kellogg Biological Station, Michigan, USA - KB3-175-2 | ecosystem: Environmental > Terrestrial > Soil > Unclassified ...
CGAAGCTCATCGGTAAGATGGGCGAGCAGCATATCCGGTGTCTGACCGCGAACCCGCCCGTTCACGCCGGAAGTGGCAACAGATCCGGTTCAAGCCAGGCCGCGCGGGCCGCTGGATTGCCGATGGTCTCGGCTCGCCAATGCCGCAACGATAGACGCGGATCGAGCAAGAGCGGGAACGCCTCGACGAAGCTTTCGAAGTCGCTAATCTCCGGGTGGACGCCGATCATATGGCCGATCACGCGGATCCAGAATTGGGTCATCGTCTCGTGGTACTTCTCAGGGTGACCATGGTGGGCGGCAAACGCGCGTATGCCCGCCGAGATCTGGGCGCCAGCGCCGTCGATGCCGGACTGCCTAATCAGCAGCCAGCTCAGGCGCAGGTGATCCCGGTGGTGAAATTGCTCCGGAGACAAAGAACCGTCCAGGAAACCTTGCAAGAATACTTCATCGCTCATAGCACCTCCTCAATGATCTTGATCACCCGACGGAAAGCCGCCACGTCCTCCTCGCTGCTTCGCGCCACGAGCGCGTCATCAAGGGCCGAGAGCGCCTCGCCGACCCTTGCCGCGATTGGCCGCCCCTCCTCGGTCAGCCGAACCAGGACTAAACGTCGTGACCGCGGATGCGGCTCGCGCCGAATCAGCCCCCGGCGCTCCAGGCGGTCCAGGATACTGGTGAGGGTCGACCGTTTATGCCCGAAGCTCAGATGCAAGTCGTTGATGGCGCACTGGTGGACATGGGCGAGGTACCCCAACACATGCGCCTCTGGGTGGCTCACGTCCATTTCCTTGAACGAGCGATCGATCCACAGGCTCAGGGCGTGCGTGGCCCGCTCAAGAGCGGGAACAATAGCTGGTCGCGACTGGTATTCCATACGATAATGGATTATACGCTATCGTATGGATAGCGGCAAGGCACACCGCATGAGAGTGCTCCTGGCATATGTGGACGGGCCAGTGACTGGCGTCCACAGACCTTTAAGATAGGGCGCTGGAGGATCGGTAAACGGCACCTGTCCCTCCAGACGGGAAGTCGGGTAGCATGGGGGCGATATGTTGTCTGATCACTCCCCTGCAAGGACGCTGCCCCGATGAAATTCGGCATCCGCTTTAACGACCCGTTCGGTTCGGTGGCCAGGGTGGTGGAACTGGCGAAGCTGGCCGAGCAGGCCGGCTTCGATGTGGTGTGGTATTGCCATGACCTGTTCCTGCGGGACGCCTGGGTGATGCTCACCGCGATCGCCACCGCTACTACCCGAATCAAGGTCGGCACCTGCATCGTCAATCCCTTCACCTCTGATCCAGGCGAGATCGCCATGCATGCCGCCACCTTGCAGGAATATAGCGGCGGACGTTTCATTCTTGGGATTGGTCCCGGCGAGCCCCAGTTTCTTGACCTGGTGGGGAAGAAGCAGGAGCGGCCATTGACCGGGCTCCGCGAGGCGGTGCTGATTATTCGCAAACTGCTGGCGGGCGAGGCGGTTCCCTTTGACGGCACGGTCTTCCGCCACTGGCGCTCGGGCGCCCAGCTCCACGGCGCCGCGCCGCCGGCTACCCCCGTCCCGATCTATATCGGCGGCCAGGGGCCACGGGTGACTCGCCTGATGGGCGAACTTGGAGACGGCGCCTTGCCGCTGATCTTCCCACCCGCCCACCTCCCGCGCGTGATGGACCTGATTCGTGAGGGCGCGGCGACCGCCGGCCGGGATCTGGGGGAGATCGATATCGCGCCCTGCTTCTGGTTCTCGCTGGCCGATGACCGGGGCGCCGCCCAGGACGCCATGCGGCGGATGATCGCCAGCTATGGAGTGTACCTCCGCGATGAGATGCTGGGCTCGATCGGACTTACCCAGGCCGAATTGGCGCCACTTGGGGAACGCTGGCACGCGGGCGACCATGCCGGAGCCGAGGCGATGGTGACGGGCAGAATGTTCGATCTGGCGGTAGTGGGCTCGGTATCTGACGTAATGCCGGCTCTGGAGCGCTTGGCAGGGCAAGGGGTGACCCAGATCAATGTCGGCCCGCCGTTAGGACCGGATCCCCGGCGGACCATTGCCTTGCTGGGAGAGCGGATTCTCCCCGCCTTCGCGGGCCGTTGACCGCCCGGCGCTCCATATGGTAACGTTGCCACCACATTCCAGTTGACCGAAATCCTTTCGCGTCTGAAAGTAGTTCCTCGGCAACAAACGTATCGGATGTGGGCAGGGACGGGGACACGAGGCGATGCTCCCTACCTCGGTCGGTTGCCCTACTCCGCGCGTTTCGGACGCGGCCTCGCGACCATTCCTTATCGAGTTCATAGGAAGGATCTCAAGTATGTCTCAACCAAGGAAGCTCGGCCGGAGGTTGGTTCCTCGCTCGCTCGCCGTAGGGGCCCTTCTCCTGGCGTTTCTGGCCCGCCCGGCGGTGGCGGCGCCGCGCGCCGCCACATCCGCGAGCAACACGCTCGTCGCGGCCATGTACTTCGACGGCAAGAGCCTCGATCCGGGGCGCGAGTTCGAGAACATGGGCAATGCCGCCGTCCACGCGATGTATGACACCCTGGTGACCTTTGCCCACGGCTCGCTGACCACCGCCGTGCCCGATCTCGCGACCTCGTGGAAAGTCAGCAACGCGGGGACCGTCTATACTTTTACCCTCCGTTCAGGGGTGAAGTTCAGCAGCGGCAACCCTCTAACTTCCGCCGACGTGGTGTGGTCGCTCAAGCGGGTGCAAAATCTCCAGGGAAATCCGTCGTTCCTCCTGAATAATATGGCGTCCGTGACCGCTCCCAGCCCGTCCACGGTCCGCCTCACTTTGAAGCACGCCGATCCCGCGATCATGTTTATCCTCCCCAATCCCTCGCTCAGCATTCTCGACAGCAAGACCGTGATCGCCCAGGGAGGCACCGACGCGGCGAGCGCCGCCAAAACCGACAAAGCGGAACCTTACCTGAACGCCCATTCCGCCGGGAGTGGTCCCTATCAGCTTGCCGGCTATCAGCCCGGTAACAGCATCTCGTTCACCGTGAATCCCAAGTACTGGGGCGCCGCTCCGAAGCTGCCCAACGTGTTGCTGCTCAACCAGCAGGCGCCCACTGAGAAGCTGACCCTGGAGAAAGGCGATACGGATCTGGGACTCAATCTCTCGCCGGATCAACTCTCGTCACTCAAGGGGAGCAGCAATCTGAGCGCCTACAGTCTCAGTTCCCCGGTCATGTTTTTCCTTCTCCTCAACATGAGCAAGGCGGTTGGCGGCCCCACCGCGAACAATGGCGTTCGGCAGGCAATCCGCTATGCCCTCGATTACGCGGGGATCGCCCAGTTGGCCGGGCAGGGCTCGGTGCAGCCGGCCGGGATCGTTCCGGTGCAGTTCCTCGGCGCCCTCCCATTGAGCGCGGCTCCCAAGCAAAACGTGACCCAGGCGAAGGCTTTGCTGGCCAAAGCCACTTTCCCTAACGGCTTTACCGCGACCCTTGAATATCCGAGCGACATCACGGTCAATGGCCAGGACTTTGGTCTGTTCGCTCAAAAGGTGCAGTCTGACCTGGCGGCGGTAGGGATCACGATTAAGCTGGCCCCCAAACCGGTGGCCGTGGCCCTACCCAACTACCGGGCCGGCAAGGAGCAGATTGGCCTCTGGGAGTGGGGTCCGGACTACCCGGATCCGAGCGACTACCTGAACTTCCTTCCCGGTCAATTGGTGGGTCTGCGGGCTAACTGGCAGGCGGGCGCGGACGCGCAGCTTGCCCAGTGGATGACTCAGGCATCGACCACCGCGGACAATGCCAAGCGCATCGCGATCTACCACAACATTCAGAACCGGCTCAATGCGATTGGCCCCTTCATTCCGTTGTTCCAACCGGCCCAGATCGTGGCCACTCAGAAGACCGTCACTGGGTTCCATTTCAACGCGATCTGGCAAACGGACTTCAACCTGATCGGCAAGTAGGAGATAGCGACGGCGGACGGATTGGGAGCCAATCCCGATCCGCCTGCCGGCCACAGGCGATGCCGGTTTCATTTCTCATCCGTCGTTTGCTCCTCCTGGTGCCGATGCTGTTCGGGGTGACCGTCGTTGCCTTTGTCGTCTCGCACCTGATCCCCGGCGATCCGGCGGCGGTGAACCTGGGCCAGTACGCGATGAGCGACCCCAAAATCGTGGCCTCCTATCGCCACCAATGGGGCCTGGATCAGCCGCTTCCGGTGCAGTTCGTGGACTATTTGGGCCGGCTGCTGCATGGAGATCTGGGGATTTCCCAGCAGACGCATCGCCCGGTCCTGACCGATTTGCGCGACTACCTCCCCGCCACGGCCGAGCTAGCGATCGCCGCCGTACTGATCAGCATCGTGGTGGGGATTCCCCTGGGGATCGTCTCGGCGGTGCACCACCGGAAACTCCCGGACCACCTCTCTCGGCTCCTGGCCCTGATGGGGGTTTCGGTCCCCGTATTCTGGCTCGGGTTGGTGGCCCTGGATGTGTTCTATGTCCACTTCTCCTGGCTGCCAGGCCCCGGCAGATTGGACGAATCGCTGACCGCGCCAAGAACGATCACCGGCCTGTTTACTGTCGATTCGCTCCTGACCGGCAACTGGGCCGATCTCAAGTCCAGTCTTGGCCATCTGATTTTGCCTGCGGTGGTGCTGTCGGGATTCAGCACCGGCCTGTTCACCCGGATCACCCGATCGGCCATGTTGGAGGTGCTGGGCCGGCACTATATCCGCACCGCGCGGGCCAAGGGACTGGTCGGCTGGCGGGTGATCCTCGGCCACGCCCTCCCCAACGCGCTCATTCCTACCCTGACCAGCGTCGGTCTGGCCTTCGCCAACCTGATGACCGGGGCGGTGCTGGCCGAAATTGTCTTCGATTGGCCGGGGATCGGGCGGTATGCGTTCCAGGCCGCCACCAATCTGGATTTCCCCGCGATCATGGGAGTCACCCTGCTGATCGCCTTCACCTACATCATGATCAATCTGGTGGTCGACATCCTGTATGGGTTCGTCGATCCACGGATTCGAGCCTGAGATGGTGATCCCCAGCAGCGGCTGCTTCGAGCGCGCGAGGGACCGATCGGACGGATCGGACGGATCGGACCGATCGGTCGGATCGGACGGATCGGACCGATCGGTCGGATCGGACTTTGCGAGAGGCCCGAGATGATCCCACAATTGGCGGCCATCGTGGACGACAACGTCGTCCTTGCGGGGACGCGGCAAGCCCTTGGCCGCCGGGCGGGGCGGTACGTGCGCGACAACCCCTTGATCGTGGTAGGTATCGCGATCGTCCTGGTCGAGATCCTGGCCGCGCTCCTCGCGCCCGTGGTCGCTCCGTACGGTCCACTACAGCAGAACATCATGCACAGGCTGGAGCCGCCCGAGGCCGGTCACTTGTTTGGCACCGACGACTTAGGGCGTGACGTGTTCTCGCGGGTGCTCTACGGGGCACGGGTCTCGCTGCCCCTGGGGGCGATTCTGGTTCTGATCGGCGGCCTCTTCGGGACGCTGGTTGGGGCGGTCGCCGGCTACGCGGGCGGATGGCTGGACGAAACCTTGATGCGCCTCACTGACTTGATCTTCGCTTTCCCCACGATCATCCTGGCCATGGCGGTGGCGGCGGCCCTCGGCCCCAGTTTGGAACATTCGATCCTCGCCATCGTGGTGGTCTGGTGGCCCTCCTATGCCCGCCTGGCCCGCGCCATGGTACTTTCAGTGGGGAAGGAGGAGTATGTGACCGCCGCGCGGGCCGCCGGACTGGGAACGATCAGAATCATGTTTTCCCATATCCTCCGCAACGCCATGGGCCCACTGGTGGTGCTCGCCACCCTGGATGTCGGCAATGCTATCCTCACCTTTTCCGGGTTGTCATTCCTCGGCTTGGGGGCTACTCCGCCTACCGCTGAGTGGGGATCGATGGTCTCGACCGGAGCCCAGGAGATCGACCAGTGGTGGCTTGGCGTGTTCCCTGGGCTGGCTATCTGGTCGGTCGTCCTGGCGTTCAACCTCTTGGGAGATGGCCTGCGCGATGCCCTTGATCCGCAAGGCCGCCAAATGTAGGGTCCGGGCCGTACGCGGCGCGGACCGGAAGGAGAAATCACTGATGGCGCTTCCCTACGCGGATCGGCTGGCTCGGACCAGACAGGCCATGGAGCGGCTGGACATTGATCTGCTGTTCCTCACTCCCTCGGCGAATCTGAGCTATTTGACCGGGATCCAGCGCGAACGCCCCAACCATGGCAACGTGAACTACCCCGGCGGTTGGGTGATGGGTGCCTTGATTGGGCGCGAGAAAGGACCGTTCATTCTGGCCCCGCGGATGATCGCCGACTATCATTCTTCCGTGTCGTCGGTGGCTGACATGCGGGTGCTCCCCGATCGCGGCGATCCCATCTCCCTGATGCGGTCGGTCCTGGCCGAGTTCGGTCCGGTGCGTCGAGCGGCGATCGAGGACCGGGCCTGGGCCCAGGCGGTTCTGGCCATGCGCTCTCTCCTTCCCGATGCCGAGTGGCGTCTGGCCTCCGAGATTCTGGCCCCGCTCCGCATGGTCAAGGACGAGGAGGAGATCTCCCTGATGCGGCACGCCTCCCATATCGCCGATCAGGTGCTGGCGGAGGTGGTGCCGCTGCTCAAGGTAGGGATGACCGAGCTGGACGTGGCCCTGGAGGTGGACGCGCGGATGGAACGGTTGGGAACCGACGGACCTTCGTTCACCACCAACGTCTTCCTGATGGGTAGGCACGAAGCGCGGGAGATGCGGGAGAAGGTCAGCCTCCGTCCCCTGCTCCGCGGGGCCTCCCTCTCCTTCGATTTCGGGTGCATGTATGAGGATTATGCCTCCGATTTCGGACGAACCGTCTTCATCGGTGAACCGGACCCCGAGTTCCGCCGCCCCTACGACCTGGTGATCGCCGCCCACGACGCCGCGATCGGCGAGATGAAGTCGGGCGCAATCACCGCCGAGCGGGCGAACGCGACGGCGCGCGCCGTGATTGAGGAGGCCGGCTATGGGGAGCACTTCCGCCATCGCCTGGGCCACGGCATCGGGATGGATGTGCACGAGCCGCCCTTCCTGACCGAAGGCGATACGACAGTACTGCAAACCGGGATGGCCTTCACGGTCGAACCGAGCATCTACTGGACCGGCCATATCGGTACCCGGATAGAGGACGTGGTGATCGTGCGTCCCCAGGGAGGGGAGGTGTTGAACCAGAGTCCGACCGCGCTCCGGGTGGTGGAGTAACCGCCCTTTCCTTTGGGCTTCAACGGGAAAGGGGAGCCAGCCCCGAAAGGCTAACTCCCCTGGTGTCACCTGAGTCTCCATCCTCGCTCGCTTGAACCGCGAGTTTCCCTACACTCCGCCCTGATGCCCAAGGGCCGGGCGTGAGCTATAGGTTGCCCTGAAGCGCCGTGCCGCTTGCTTCGCTACTGGGAATGAGCAAGACGGTGGACTGCGTCGCGCGGTGTCTGGTCGAGTTCGATGTGGCCCGAGGCATTCCGGTGCGTCCTCGGGTCACGTCCGGTCGGCGGTGGCTAGATCGTCGCGTCGGCCGGCCGAAGGCGTCTGCCAACCCTGCCTGCACGATGCCTGGACACTGGTGCGGATCTCGTGCCTCCTTCGCGAACTTGGGTGGTGGTGCTCAGGTAGGAATGACTATAGCACCGGGTAGTTACATGGAGTGAGTAGGTTGTCCACCATTTCGCATCCGGGAAAATGAGCCTTTTCTATCCCTCTCCCTTCGCGGGCAGATAGCGGTCCGCGTGGCCCAGGGCGGTGAACGAGAAGGCGAGCGGGATAAGCGTGGTGATGATGCCGATGGCGCCATAGATCAGGGCAACGTTACCGGTCCGCTGGATCAGGAAGCCGCCGAGCAAGGTACCGACCGGGATGGCCGACCAGGCGAGCACACCGGCAATGCTGATCACTCGGCCCAGGAGGTGGCTGGGCACGATCGCCTGGCGGAGACTGCCCGTATTAATGTTGAACAAGATGCCGAATCCCGCCTGCAATCCCCAGAGGACCACGCTGAGCGGATACCAGTGCGCGACGGCGAAGCCCAGGGTGAGCAGGCCATCGATCATCAGGGCCGAGAGCGCCACCCTACTGAACGAATAGCGCTTGCGGAGCGGGCCGGCGGCGAGGGAGAGCACGATGACCCCGGCGCTTTGCGCCGCGAACAGGACGCCGATCTGCGCGTTGCCGGCATCCAGGCGTTGGCGCGCGAAAAACACCAACTCGGCTCCGGTGGTGGCGCCGACAAAGTTGACCATCGCCATCATCAGCGAGATGTTCCGTAGGACGGGATGACCCAGAACGTAGCGGAGGCCCTCCACGATGTCGCGGCGGATGCTGGTCGGCGCCCGTTTTTCCTCCGGATTGAAGCTCCGGGCAATCATCCCCAGGGTGATCGCCGCGATGAGAAAGCTGGCGGCGTCGATGTACAGCAGGCGCTCGATTGGCATGATCGCCGCCAGCGCCCCGGCCAGCAGTGGCCCAATGATGCTCATGGCGGAGTAGCTGGCCTGAATCCGGCCATTGGCGGTCACCAGATCGTCCTGGCCCACCAGGCTGGGAATCACTGCGAATTCGGCGCTGTTGAAGCAGATGCCCAGGGTGGAACCGATGAAGCCTATAACATAGATCCACTCCACCGCCAGATGGCCGAAGGCGGCAAGGACCGGGATGGTGGCGATGACCAGGGCCTGGAGGATATTGACCACGATCATCAGTCGTTTCCGGTCGGTACGGTCCACCCAGGCGCCGATAATCAAGCCGAAGAGCAAGTAGGGGAGAAACTCGGCGGCGCTACTGAAGGCCAGATTGACGGCGGAACCGGTAAGGTGGTAGACGAGCAGCGGGAGCGCCAGGGTGGTGAACGACGTGCCGAGCACGGAAATTGCCTGGCCGGTCCAGAAGATCCAGAAGTCGGGGCTCAGGCCGCGCCGAGTGGATGGGCTCATTCTCGATCTCTCCATCGTTGTGCGCTATTCAGGGCTCCGATAGGTCGCGGCGGGGATGAGTGGGGAAGAGGGCATACAGGACACGGTACGTGTCGCATCCAGCATTTTGGGCGCCCTCACCCAGCGACTCATACTCATGCAGAAGGTCATGCAGCCGCTGTCCCAGGGAGATCGCTTCCTCCGGGCGGAGTCGTGGAAGATACCAGCCCAGTTGCAACGTGCGGTCACACGGCACGCCGGGGTCTTTCGGCAGCAAGCGGCCTTCACGAATACTCTCGCGCACCTCCTCGGCGGTGATGGCGATGTAGCTCCCGGCCACGATCTCCAGGCCCTGCAACGGCGTCTCCCCTTCTCCCGGTTCCAGGTCGCCATAGAGGAAGAGATAGGCCGTAGCCCGATATCGCTTCTCGGTAATGCCGGAGACGAGCCGGGTCTCCACCACGCGGATCAGACCATGTCGCTCCAGGAGGCCAAGATGATAATAGAGTGACTTTGGCGAGGTGCCGAGGACGGCCGCCGCCTCCTTGGCCGTGGCGGCGGACTGGCGGAGAATCCGCACCAGGCGGGCACGGAGCGGGTCGGCCATAATTCGTAGCGCGGCCAGATCGTGAATCTCCAAGCGTGCCGCCGGATCGGTGGAGTCGCCTTCAGCCATTAATCCGCCCCATCTTCCAAATTAATTTGGATGGCCTAAAAATCATAGACTGACGGCCCGCCTGTGTCAAGGTCTTTCCGTAGAGCGGGCGTAGGCAGGTTCCGGGAGCGCGAGCATCTTGCTCGCACTGGTGCCTCAGCGCCAGGGACGACGCCCCTGCTTCCAGGGTAAACACGCCTAACGGCCAGAACGTCTGCCAGATGCGCTAACGGGGCGAGCAAGATGCTCGCGCTCCCAGGTGGGCAATCCACAACAAAATCCAGGCGCGTGCCTCCGTCTGCTTGATTCTCCCACTTCTCCGTATTGACCCATCCCCAACTTGTCTATACAATCACTTGTATGGACAAGTACGGAAATGGACACAACGGGACAGCGGAGCCCACCCTGCATCGGCGGATCGCCGACGATCTGCGGCGGCAAATCCGCGCCGGTGAGCTTCGGGCCGGTGACTCGGTACCTTCCGAACATGCCTTGCAAGCGAGCTTCGCCGTCTCGCGGGGAACGGTGCGCCAGGCGCTGGCGGCGCTCAGAACCGAGGGCCTGATCAGCGGCACCCGTGGCAGTCCGCCCAGGGTCAATGGGCTCACCCTCACCCAACCGTTGGACCAACTGGTCAGCTTTTCCGCCTGGATTGAGTCTCTGGGGCAGCGGGCCACCGGACGGGTGGTGGAGTTTGGTCCCCGCCTGGCCTCGCCGGTCGAGGCGGAGGCGCTCGGCTGCCGGCCCGGTGAACCAGTTTTTCACCTCATTCGAGTTCGTTACGCCGACGATGAACCGCTTCTGGTGGAGCGGACCACCTTCCCCGAGCGAATCGGAGCCATGTTGCTTGAGGTTGATCTACGTAGCCATTCCATCTATGCCGAACTGACGAAGCGAGGGATGGTGGTCGTGGCGGCGCGGCAAGTGATCGGCGCCATGGCTGCCGGCAAGGAGGATGCCCGCCTGCTCGGTGTCGCGCTCCGCGCCCCGCTCCTCCGCGCGCGCCGACGCGGCTACGACGCGGCGGGCCATCCCCTGGAAATCGCCGATGATCGATACCTGGCCGACCGGGTGAACTTTACCATCGAGCATGGCGTGGCGGCCTCTGGGGTCGCCCGCCGCCTGAGCTAAGAGGAGACACAGGATGCCGTACGCTGATTCACCAGATACCGTCCACGCATGGGCCACCGAGCGGGCGATCTCGCTCTGGGTTATCTTTAATGGGGATCTGGATCCGGACAGCGTGGACGCGCTCGGACGCGGCTTCGCCGAGGCTCGGGCCGACGGGGCCCGTCTGGCGCTCATCGTGCCTCCGGGTGGCGAACCCTCCGCCGCCGAACGGGAGGCTGTGGATCTCCTGGTGGCAACCGATCCCGGTCGGGCGCGGTTTGCCCTCTTCGATGCGCTTTCGGCGGCCGGGGTGGACGATGTTCGCGAACTTGGGGTGCTGGGAGCGAGCCGCCGCGTCCTGGAAATGGCGCGCCGGGCGGGCGCTGGCGCGGTGATTGGGCTGGCGACGGATATTGAACAGCGCCGCCTTCTTCTCGACGGCCAACCGGATCGGATCATCGCCCCGAGCGGGTTTGCCGCCCTGGACCATGAACTCTTCGCCAGTGGCCGCGCCCATCGCGAACGGGTGCTCCTCAATCCCGGTCCCTCGGTGGTCAGCGACCGGATCCACCGCGCGGTGGGCGGGCCCGACCTCTGCCATCGAGAACCCGAATACAGCGCCATTTTTCAAGGGCTGCGGGAAAAGCTGCTGCGTCTGGCGGGGGTGGGCGATGACTGGGCCCTGGTCCTGCTGGCCGGGAGCGGCACCGCCGCCATGGAGGCGATGACCGGCGCCGCGTCCCAGCCGGGACGGAAGCTGCTGGTCTGCCGGAACGGTATCTACGGGGAGCGGATCGAAACGATTGCCCGTCGCCTTGGTCAGGAGGTCGTGGTGGTCGGCGCCTCCGACCTGGAGCCCATCAACCCGCAAGCGGTCGCGGCGGCCCTGGACGCGGACCCGGCGATTGACGCCGTGGCGGTGATCCACCACGAGACCACCACCGGCCTGCTCAATCCAGTGCACGAGATCGCGCGCCTCGCCGACCAGCGCGGAGTGCCGACCCTGGTCGATGCCATAAGCTCGTTCGGGGCCGAGCGGCTCGAATTGGCCGGTACGGGGATCGATTTTGTCGCCTGCACCTCGAACAAGTGCCTGCATGGGCTTCCCGGCGCCGCCTTCGTTCTGGTCTCCCCACGGGGTCAGGAGCGGATCGCCGCCGTGCCGCCGCGTTCCCTCTACTTTGACCTGGCGGCCTACTTGAAGTCGCAGGCCAAGCATACGGTTCCCTTCACCCCGGCCATCCCCGCGATCTACGGTCTGGATGCCGCGCTCGATGAACTGCTCGATGAAGGATTGGAACACCGCCAGGCGTACTACAAGGCGCGGATGGAGTTTCTTGACGGCCATTTCAGCCGCCTTGGCCTCGAACCCAGGGTGGCGCCCGCGCATCGTTCCCATTCGGTCCGCGGTTTACCTCTCCCTTCCGGGATCTCCTACGATGCCTTGCACGACGCCTTGAAGCGGGAAGGCTACGTCATCTATGGCGGCCTGGGCGAGGCGGCCAGGACGAGCTTCCGGGTCTGTGCCCTAGGCGCGCTCAAGATCGAGGTGCTGGCGGACTTTATCGCGACCCTGGAGCGCGTGCTGGTCCGGTTCGCGGAGCCCGCTACCCTGAAACAGGCATAAGGAGGAA
>Ga0134126_10009402_pt1 | contig 12310 bp, 14 predicted proteins | sample KB31752_FD_96881 | JGI IMG/M metagenome (GOLD analysis project Ga0134126, IMG submission 96881) | Terrestrial soil microbial communities with excess Nitrogen fertilizer from Kellogg Biological Station, Michigan, USA - KB3-175-2 | ecosystem: Environmental > Terrestrial > Soil > Unclassified ...
CCTTCTCCAGCATCCGGAGGAGGACGGCAGTACTTCTTACGTCAGGTATCGTGCGGTGAGATGCGCCTGGAATGCGGCCGGATCGAGGGGCTTGCCGGTGGCCGCGATCAGCAGATCATTGAACCCCAACCGGCTGCCAACACTGTGTACATTGCTCCGTAGCCAAGTGAGCAGCGGTGAAATATCGCCAAGGGCCAAAGACGAATCGAGGCCCAGCACCCGCTGGCGCGCAGTTTCCATCAGTTGAGCCGCGGCCATGGCGCCCAGCGTGTAGCTCGGGAAATAGCCGAATGCGCCATCATACCAATGGATGTCCTGCAGGCAGCCGCGCGTGTCATCGGGCGGCGTGACACCCAGCATTGCTTTCAGGCCATCATTCCATGCACCCGGAAGGTCCGGCACGGAGAGGTCTCCGGCCACCATCGCCCGCTCCAGCCTGAAGCGCAGGATGACATGGGCTGGGTAGGTCATTTCATCGGCATCGACGCGAATGAAGCCGCGCTCGACACGCCGCCAAAGCCGGCCAAGATTCTCCGGCTGATAGGGGGCTGGGTTGACGCCGAACATCGCATGCAGCGTGCGGCCGAGCCAGGAGACATAGGCGTCGGATCGGCACGCCTGCATCTCGACAATGAGCGACTGGCTTTCGTGCACGGCCATGCCCGCCGATTCGCCAACCGGTTGACGTGCATATTGGCCCGGCAGACCGCGTTCGTACAGCGCGTGGCCAGTTTCATGCACCACGGCCAGCACGGCCGGGGTGAAATCCGCCTCGTCGTAGCGGGTGGTGATTCTGACATCCGTGGGCGTGCCGCCGGAGAACGGGTGCTCGGACCGATCAAGGCGTGCATGGTTGAAATCGAGTCCCAGTCGCCCGGCGACGCGGCGGCATAGTGCTTCCTGCTTGTCGATCGGAAAGGGGCCGGAAGGCCGAACCGGTGCGAGCTCCCGCGCCTGGCGTTCCTCGGCCGCGGGCAAAGCATCCCGAAGGAATATCTCGTAAGCGGCGAAAATCGGCGCCACATCGGCCGCAACGATCCCACGCTGATACCCATCCATCAAAGCATCGTACGGCGTGAGACCCAATGCGGGCGCAAGAGCGGATGCGGATTCGCGTATCAGCTTCAGCACCTCGCGCAGGTACGGGCGCACTCGGGTGAAGTCGGATTCGCGCCGCGCCTCCCGCCAGACTTTCTCGCAAGCAGAGTTGGCACGGGCCTGTGCCTCCACCAGAGGTGCCGGCAGGGCGGTGGCACGAGTATGCGCGTGTCGCATAAGGCGAAGGTTCGCTGCTTGCCATGCATCCAGATCGGCATTGGTGGCTTCCGCCGCAGCGAGATCTTCGGTGACGGCTGATGTCGTCAGTTGCGCGTGGCTCAGCCCGGCGAGAGCAGCGAGCTGGTCACCGCGCGCGGCGCCGCCACCCGGAGGCATCATCGCCGCCGCATCCCAGCTCAGCACAGAAGCGCATTCGCCGATCGTCGCGATCCGGACGAACCGATCCTGAAGGCGATGGTAGGCTGACGATCCGCTCATGCTTTCGGAACCTTTCTGGCCCAGGCGATGAAGATGACAGCAAGGGCGATTGCCAGCCCATACCAAGTAATGACGTAGGAGAGATGATTATTCGGCGGCCTCGGGAGATGCGTTGCCGGGTCCGGCCAGTGCGCGCCGGCGGCGTGCGTGACGGGCTGCGGTGCCAGTGCAATCAGGACGAGGGGCGCGACGTGAGAAAGGCCCAGTGCGGCTGAGATTGCCTCGGGATCAAGGGTAAAGAAATGGCGGGTCGCCACGTTGTCGGTTGCGCTGAACCAGCCGGGTTTTGCCGGAGGATGGACGTAGCCGACAATCGTCACGGTGCCTTCCGGCTGGTCGATGGGGGCTCGGCGGGTCTGCGGCACCCAGCCGCGGTCCACCAGGATGGTCGGGCTGCCATCGCGTATCAGCGGAACGATCAGGTGGCTTCCCAACTGTGGGCCAGACGGGGTGTCGCGTACCTCCGCGCCGTATTGGACAGCCTCGTCATCCAGTAACTGGCCAGTCACCGTCACCTTGGTAAAGGGGGATGCACCGATGGCGAACGGAACGGGCGGCGACGCCTCGGCTTGGGCTATCTGCGCGAGGATCCGCTCCTTCCAGTGCAAGCGGTAAATTTGCCAGGTGCCCAGACCTATCAGCACCACCAGCATCGCGAGAGTCATCACCCCAGGCCAGAGGATGCGCCGAAACGTCGGATTCATGTCGGGAGTCTCATGCCGCCGTTCGGGTTCGATCGGGTCCCCCGCGACTGGGTCCCCTTAGACTGGGCTTGCCAGGTGCAGGCTTCGCCTCAGGGGCCACGGCACGGGGCCGCCCCGGGCTGAAAGGGAAGGTATCGCCGTGCGGCCGCACCCGTATCACAGCCCCATCTCCGAGGAGCGATGCCGGTACTGCAGCGCTATCAATGCGGCCTTGGCTGGGCGCATCACTGCAACCGCCAGGGGTATTGTCACGACCGGCCAGAGGACTGCATGGACCCAGAGCGGTGGATTGAAACGAAACTCGACCCAGAATGCCAGTCCTACGACGATGGCACCGAGCACCAGAACCGCGGCGACGATCGCTCCATCGCCTGCGTCCGACTGACGAAGGTCGAGTCCGCAAACGTCGCAGGCGTCTCGTACTTCCAGTAGATTCTCGAGCAGCTTGCCGCGCCCGCAACGCGGGCAGCGGCAGTGCAATGCGACGTACAGGACGGAAGGCGTCGTCGCCGTCACCGTTACCTTATTCGACGGCGATCTGGCCGGCACCGTACCAATAGATGCAAACGAAGAGGAATAGCCAAACGACATCGACGAAGTGCCAATACCAAGCTGCGGCCTCAAAACCGAAGTGGCGTTGCGGCGTGAACTGGTAGGCGCGCGCGCGGAAGAAGCAGACGATCAGGAAGCAGGTTCCAACGATAACGTGGAAGCCGTGGAAGCCGGTCGCCAGGAAGAATGTCGAGGGATACACCCCGCCCCCGTAGAACTTGAACGGGGCGTGGGCATACTCGATGCCCTGGCACAGGGTGAAGCTCAGGCCCAGCAGAATTGTCAGCGCCAAGCCCCTCAGCAGCCCTTTCCGGTCGCCCGCCAGCAATGAGTGATGCGCCCAGGTTACCGTGGTGCCCGACAGCAGCAGGATCATCGTATTCAGGAAGGGCAGGTGGAACGGATCGAAGGTATGGACCGTCGTCGGCGGCCAAACAGTCTGCCCGTTGCCCTGCGTTTCAGGAAGCAGCAGAAAGTTGAAATACGCCCAGAAAAACCCGACGAAGAACATGACCTCGCTGGCGATGAACAGCGTCATGCCGTAGCGCAGGCCGAGTCGCACCACGGCGCTGTGCAGTCCCGGTGTGCGGCTTTCCCGAATGACGTCGCGCCACCAGAAGAACATCGTCGTCAGCACGACGACGACGCCAGCCCCCAGCACGATGTAGTTGCCGAAATGCGCGGCCAGTACGATGCCGAAGACGATCAGGAATCCACCAATAGAGCCGACGATGGGCCACGGACTCGGGTCAGGAAGATGGTACGGCTGCTTCATTCCTGAACTAAGCGTTTCTGGACCGGCTGGAATCGTGGCGCCGTGCGCGTCGCTGCTCATGACGTTCCCATTACTACACCGCCGGGGGAACCGCCCGGCACGGCTGCCGCATCATCATCATATCCCGCATCGGATCAAGGGGCGGAGGCCAATGATCCTGGGGTTTTCAGTTGGCCTTCGATAGGCGGGCCTCGTCTGCCGCCGATATCGGTCCGACGTGCGGGCCGGCTTTCGCCAGGGCGCCGGATTTTGCCGCGTCATCGAGCGAGCGGAAGAAAGTGTAGGATAGCGTGATGACGTGAACGTCGCTCGTGTTGGGATCCTTGGCGATTTCCGGGTCTACCCAGAAACTGACCGGAAATTCCATGGACTGATGGGGTTCGAGTGTCTGCTGATTGAAGCAGAAACAGGCTGTCTTGTGGAAATACTTGCCGACTTTTTCGGGCGTGACGTTGTACAGCGCCATCCCGGACACCGGGGTATTGGCAAGATTGCGAGCGTTGTAGAAGGCGATCTTCTCCTCGCCGAGATGAAGCGTGATCTGGTTTTGGTCGGGTGCAAACGTCCAGGGCAGGCCAGGGTTCGTATCTGCGTTGAAGCGCACCCGGATCAATTGGGCTGTGCTGCCGGGCGCGGTAGCTGGACCGATCTGTGGCGTTCCGCCGTAGCCGGTTACCGCGCAAAAAAGTCGGTAAAGAGGGATCGCCGCGAACGACATGCCGACCATGCCGACCGCCACGCTCGCCAGCGTTATGCCGAGCGCTGTGTTGCGTAAGGTCGCTTTCATGACTTGGTCATCTTGACGATAGTGATTGCGAAAAACAGCACCGCCAGCCCGAGCAGTGCGAGCAGCATGGCCAGATTGCGTCCGCGCCGCCGGCGGCGCAACTCCGCTGCCTCGGCCGGCGTCGGCTGCGGGGGATGATCGTTCATGCCAGAATGCCTAGCCCACTATGCGATCGACGGCCAAAGCCCCGAACAGCGCGAACAGATAAAGGATCGAGTATTTGAAGGCGGCGCGCGCAGGCGCGTCATTGGTCAGGCTGACGCCGGTCGTATCCTGTTGGTCGAAGACCACTCGCCATACGCTGACCAGGAAGGCGGCGCCAAGGGTTGCGGCGACCACCGCGTAGATTGGGCCGGAGAACCCCACGAACCAGGGTGTCAGGCTCAGCGGGACAAGGATCAAGGTGTAGAACGCGATCTGCCGCCTGGTTTCCTTGGCCCCGGCAACAACGGGAAGCATCGGCACCCCTGCCCGGCGGTAGTCCTCGTTGGCCCAGAGCGCGAGGGACCAGAAGTGCGGGGGCGTCCAGATGAAAATGATACCGAACAATATCAATGGGATGAGGTCTACTGAACCGGTGACCGCAGCCCAGCCGATCACCGGCGGGAACGCGCCCGCGGCGCCACCGATGACGATATTCTGAGGCGTGCGGCGTTTCAGCCACATCGTGTACACGAAAACATAGAAGCAGACCGACAGGGCCAGCACCGCGGCGGCGGTGATATTGACCGCCAGCCCCATCAGGATGACCGAACCTGTCGCGAGCACGATACCGAAGCCGAGCGCCGCGCCGGGCTCGATTCGGCCGGCCGGAATGGGCCGGTTGCGCGTCCGGCGCATGACGGCATCGATGTCGCGATCGTACCACATATTGATCGCGCCGCATGCGCCGGCGGCAACGGCGATGCACAGCACCGCGGTGAATGCAAGAACGGGGTGGAGATGTCCCGGCGCAACGATCAGACCGATGATGCCGGTAAACACCACAAGGGTGACCACACGCGGCTTGAGAAGCATGAACCAGTCGCGCGCATCGGCTTCGTTGGCAAATCCGTCATCATGACGGACGCCGGTCGGCAAGGGAGACCGATCCCCCTTGCCGCTTCCGATTTGCTGTGCAGTCAGGTCGCTCACGGTGTTCAGCGAATCCGCGGAAGTTCCAGATAGGTGTGGAATGCCGGCGGCGAGGTCTGGGTCCACTCCAGCGTCGTCGCGCCCTCACCCCAGTAGTTGTTGGCCACGTGCTCCTTCGAGGTGAAGGTGCGGTAGCAGACATAGAAGAACACCAACATCGCGATACCGCTGATATACGCGCCGATTGAGGAAATATAGTTCCAGCCGGCAAATGCCTCCGGATAGTCCGGATAGCGGCGCGGCATGCCGGACAGGCCCAGGAAGTGCTGCGGGAAAAAGATCAGGTTGACGCCGATGAAGGTCAGCCAGAAATGCACCTTGCCCCAGAACTCCGGATACGGGTGCCCTGACATCTTGCCGATCCAGTAATAGAACCCGGCGAAGATGGAGAACACGGCACCCAGTGACAGCACGTAGTGGAAGTGCGCGACAATGTAGTAGGTGTTGTGGATCACCTCATCGATTCCCGCATTGGCGCATACCACCCCGGTGACTCCGCCCAGGGTGAAGACGAACAGGAAACCGATCGCCCAGAGCATGGGTGTCTTAAGCTCGATGGAGCCGCCCCACATCGTGGCGATCCAGGAGAAGATCTTGATGCCGGTCGGCACCGCGATCACCAGGGTGGCGGTCATGAAGTAGGCACGCGTATCCACATCGATGCCAGAGATATACATGTGGTGTGCCCAGACGACGAAGCCGACGACGCCGATCGCCACCATCGCATAGACCATCCCCAGGTAGCCGAAGATCGGCTTCTTGCTGAACGTGGGGATCACGTGGCTGACGATGCCAAACCCGGGCAGAATCATGATGTAGACTTCGGGATGGCCGAAGAACCAGAACAGGTGCTGGAACAGCACCGGATCGCCGCCGCCAGCTGGATCGAAGAACGACGTGCCGAAATTGCGGTCGCAGATCAGCATAGTGATCGCACCGGCCAGCACCGGCACCGCCAGCAGCAGCAAGAATGCCGTGACCAGCTCTGACCAGATGAACAGCGGCATCTTGTGCAAGGTCATGCCGGGCGCACGCATGTTGAAGATGGTGGTGATGAAGTTCATCGCCCCCAACAGCGAGCTGATGCCGGCCAGGTGCAGCGCGAACAGCGTGCAATCCATGCCCATTCCGGCTTCGAATGTCTGGTTGGACAGTGGCGGGTACAGCGTCCAGCCGGTGCCCGACTCGCCCAGGAACAGGCCTGTCATGATCAGCACAAAGGCAGGCGGCAGCAGCCAGAAGCTGATGTTGTTGAGGCGCGGAAAGGCCATGTCCGGCGCGCCGATCATCAGCGGGATGAACCAGTTGCCGAACCCGCCGATCAACGCCGGCATCACGGAAAAGAAGATCATCAGCAGTCCATGGCTGGTGATGATCGTGTTCCACTCCTGCCCCTCGGTGACGATATGGTTGTTCGGGAACTGCAACTGAGCCCGCATGATCTCCGACAGGATTCCCCCCATCGTCCCTCCGACGACAGCGAAGATCAGGTACAGCGTGCCGATATCCTTGTGGTTCGTGCTGAACAGCCAGCGTGCGACAAAGCTGGGCTTGTGATCATGCCCGTGTGCATGGCCTTCGGCATGGCCATGTGCGTCGTCGTGGGTCGTTGCCGCCATCGTTGTCTCCTTCACGCCTGACCGCGCGGGTCAGCGCTCAATCGTCTGCTCAGCACTGCGGGAAGCTGTGTTATCCGCCGCAGCCAGCATCTGTCCGTGATCCGCATCCGGCTGAGTGACAGCCGCCGATTTCTTCGCCTGCTCAACCCACGCCTTGAAATCAGCTTCCGACACCGCACGAACCGAGATCGGCATTCTGCTGTGGTCCTGTCCGCAGATCTGATTGCACTCGCCGTAGAACACGCCGGGCACGCTCGCTTCCATCCAGGTCTCGATCGTCCGGCCAGGGATGGCATAGCGCTGCACGCCGAAAGACGGGATGAAGAAGCTATGGATGACGTCCGTGCTGCTGGTCAGCACGCGTATCTTTTTGCCAACCGGGATGACCAGTTGATTGTCGACCTCAAGAAGGCGCCGCTGGCCTGGCTTCAGGTCCTCGTCGTGGACATAGCGGCTCTCGATGTCGAGATTGCCTTGATCCGGGTAGGTGTATTCCCAGTACCACTGGTGGCCCGTCACTTTGATCGTCATGTCCGGATTGGGTGTCCGGTCCTGATAATAGATCAGCCGGAAGGACGGGATCGCCATGACCACGAGAATAAGGACCGGGATCACGGTCCAGGCGATCTCCAGCACCGTATTGTGGCTCGTCCTGCTCGGCACCGGGTTCCGCTTCGCGTTGTAGCGCAGCATGACCCAAACCAGCAGGCCGCCGACGAACAGCGTAATGACGGTGATAATCACCAGCACGAGGTGGTGGAGCTCGATAATTCTCTCTTTGATCGGACCATAGGCGGCCTGCATGCCCATTTCCCAGGGCTTCGGCGCGCCAACGACACCATTCTGCGCCATCGCCCCGTCGGGGAACATCAATGGCATGATCAAGAAAAGTGTCAGTGCGGCAAGGAGCCGCCTTGGAACCTGCATCGGCTGACCATCCCGTTTCGTCACCGGCCGTACCGTTACGGCGTCCTGCCTCCGGCCGGGCTCTCGAAGATCGCCTACCGGACCCTGCGCGCGAGATCAAGGTGCCGCCGCACCCGGAAAGGAGCGCGACAGACCCTTCCGACACAGGCCGGGCCGAAGGGAGTTCGGGTCGGGAGTTGATCCGCGTGTCGGCGACCTGTCAGGCTGGTCAGCTTGGCAGGCGGACCAGCGTGAAAATGCCGAACGGCGGCACCGGCTCTGTCTGGATCGCGGCCGCGTCCGCAGGCGAGAAGATCGCCTCCATGGCAAAATCGGGATGCCAGCCCAAGGCCCGCGACGCGGGCGCCATCGCTCGCTCCACCCACCACCGGGGACCTCGCCGCGCGGCAAAGTGGTTCACGAACAGAATGTTGCCGCCCGGCCGCACGAGGCGGCGCATCTCCGCAAGCAGGTTTCGTGGATGAGGAACGACCGAAGCGACAAACATGGCTGCGACGGTGTCGAACGACGCGTCCGGGAAGTCGGTCGCTTCGGCATCCATCTCATGCATGGCCACGACGTTGCGGAGACCAAGCTCCCTCACCCTGTGGCGAGCCTGTTGCAACATCTCCGCCGAAAGATCGATGCCGGTGATCAGCTTGTCGGCCCGATAATGCGGCAGCGCCAGGCCGGTCCCGACTCCGACCTCCAGAACCTCGCGGCCCGGCAGCCGGTTGACCACCGAGACGGCCCGCTTGCGTCCGGCGGAGGAGACACCGCCGAAGAGTGTGTCATAGACGCCGGCCCAGCGGCGGTACGCGTCCCTGATCGAGGCGGCGTCCAGCGCGACAACCGGAGCGACACCGCGCGCCGGTCTGGCGGCATGGCGTTCATCCAGGGTATGGCTCATGGGTGCCCATCGTCCTTGATTCACCACTTGCCTAGATGACGCCGCCGCGCCGCGCAAGGATCGACTGCCGGTGCTTGTGATCTGGAATCGAACCCACGGCACTTTCCCAGCCCGGGTTGCACCACGGCAACCAGGGGGCAGCAAGGGGTGGATTGTATGAAACCGACGGGTCGGGTCGCCCCAATAAGCTGTCGCGGCCCCACCGCTTAGGTCCCGACAGGTGCTTTCCGGTTGCCGCATTTGCGCAGCAAACCGGGTCAGGCGCACCACCCCGGAAGGGAGCACTACCCACTCCAGAAGGAGCCTGGATCCACCTTTGTCGGACTTGACCGAGCGGTCCGACCCTCCATCCGCGCAATGGATGGAAAGGAGTCGTCCGCCTGTCTACTCCGCCATCAGATTGACCGCCGCAGACCGTCCATTCTGCTGCTGCTCAATTTCGAATCCGAGCTTCTGGCCCTCATTCAGCGTTCGCAGTCCAGCTTTCTGCACGGCACTGATATGCACGAAAATATCCTTCCCGCCTGTATCGGGAGCGATAAACCCATAGCCCTTGGTCGGGTTGAACCACTTTACGGTGCCCTTGGGCATCGACGCGTCGCCTTTCTGCTAGCGAGCGGGTCCGGCCGGAAAACCAGACGCCGCCCAGTTGAACAGGGGCGTGACGGTTCGTTGCCGCGACGCCCATCCCCGTTTGGTTGGCTTTCGCCGGGTGGTTGCAGGCGCCCGGGATTAACCAGCCAGATTAACAGAATACGCGGTCGCGCCGTCATCCGCAACGAAACTGTGATCGATCCCGTGCGGCTAGGCACAAACTTGCCGTGAACGGTCCTTGGCAGCCACGTCAGTGGATCGAGTCGGTCACGAGGAGGGCGGGTCGACGCCCGAAACATCGCTTGCATCGCGCTGCATTGCGCGCCATGTGCTTCCTTGCGGCGCGGGCTAGGACGCTCCGGCTGCCGCGTGCCCGGCGATCGGGCGTGAGCGGGGCCGATCAGTGGGCTGGGACGATCGGACCCAGCATGGAGGACACATGGGTAGCTTCAGCATCTGGCATTGGATGGTGGTGCTGCTGGTCGTGCTGCTGCTGTTTGGCGGCGGGAAGGTCAGCAGCTTGATGGGTGATTTCGCCAAGGGGATCAAGTCCTTCAAAAAGAACATGGCGGAAGGCGATGATGCCTCGATGGAGGACGGTGCCGAGAAGCCACCGGGCACAATTGCCGGCCCAGCCGGCCAAACCTCCTCTGCCACGCGGGAGACGACAGCAGCCCGCTGACAGTGACGGGGGTGTCGATCGGGCTGACGTGGGACTCTCAAGCGCTGCGTAATCCGAGGCACACCGGCTATGTCGCTCGTGAGTTGATGGGTCGCCGCGTTGGGTGCAGGCGGCTGTACATTGCCTCGAACCCTCTCACCGGCTTGCTAAGTACGGAGCGATGCTGGACCTTCCGAAGCGGCACGCCGTCAGGAACAGGTCGGGAGGAAACCGTCCATGGCCACCCATCGCATCGCGTCGACCCCCGAAACTGTCCGCTGGGGACTGTTTGACGCGTCGTTCCCGCCGCTTCTGACGGTCCAATCGGGCGATACCGTTGTCCTGGAATGCCTTTCGGGTGGACCGGAGGTCATGCCGCCCAGGCAGTCCGGTCTGGAGATACCGCCGGCCCTTGAAGCGATCCACGCAGCGAACCTGCCTCGTGTCCCCGGCCATCTTATCACCGGGCCGGTTGCGGTGGCGGGTGCCGAATTCGGCGACATGCTTGAAGTTCGCATCGACAGGATCGAATTCGGCGCGGATTGGGGTTACTGCGGCTTTCGCCCCTTGGCCGGTACCCTGCCCGAGGACTTCCCCGAACGCCATCTCAGCCATATCCCAGTGGACCGGGTTCGACGGACTTGCACGCTACCCTGGGGAACAGAACTGAACCTGGCGCCATTCTTCGGGGTCATGGGCGTTGCCCCACCCAGGTCCTACGGCCCTATCTCGACCATTCAGCCTCGTGAACACGGCGGCAATCTGGACAACAAGGAACTGGGGGAGGGAGCAGTCCTGTTCCTCCCGGTTTGGGCGGATGGCGCTCTGTTCTCGGCGGGCGACGGGCATGGCGTGCAGGGCGACGGAGAGGTCTGTATCAACGCCCTGGAGATCTGCCTGACTGGCACATTCACACTGCTGTTGCATAAAGGCGGCGGTCCGCGCGCCCCCTTGCTCACCTATCCACGAGCCGAAACTCCGACCCACTTCATCACAATGGGAATGAACGAAGACCTCGACCAGGCCATGAAGCAGGCGTTGCGTCAGATGATTGCCCTGATCACCAGTCGCACCAACCTTTCGCCCGCGCAGGCGTATCAGTTTTGCTCACTGGCGGTCGATTTCCATGTGACCCAGACGGTGAACGGCGAGAAGGGGATCCATGGCATGCTGAAAAAGGGCCTTCTCTTCTAGCTGTAGTGGCGAGATGCGGAGTTTTCCACAAGTTTTTGTGGTGTCGCCTCATTCCGATATTGAGCAGCGGACCAAGCCCCTCTACCATATCTTGCGCGTTAACGGCAGGGGGCAACAAGATGGAGTGGAGCGAAGAAACCATCGTCCGCCTACGGGACCTGTGGGCCGAGGGGCATTCCACCGCAGAAATTGGCCGGCGCCTGGGCGTGTCGAAAAACGCCATTGTGGGAAAAGCGCATCGGCTCGACCTCGCCGCCCGGCCATCGCCGATCCGCCGGGATGGGTCGGGTCAGACAACGCCCCGACGCGCGGCACCTCGCCGGATCGAAGGCCCGACTTTGCCTCCGCTCGCCAGCACCACTACTCCCACAAATCCAACGACCGACCGCATGGGTGGTTCGGCACCAGGCAGCTTGGTTCGGCAAGGCGACCACACGGGCCGGGCGGAGCGACCGGTCCAGCGCGCGATCCCAGCTTCCCCGCCGAAGGTGCAAGCGGCGCCTGTCCCTCGGCCATATGGCCGGGTCGTGACCTGCTGCTGGCCGCTCGGTGAGCCAGGCACGCGCAGCTTCCGCTTTTGCGATGAGCAGTCGGAACCGGGCAAGCCCTACTGCACCGAGCATGCGCGCCTGGCCTACGTGAAAGTGCGGGACCGCCGCGACGACGCCGCGTGACGCGACGGCCGGCCTTTCGAATCGTGGAATACACGGCTCTTCCTGGCTTTGCACCCGCTCAGGGCGGCTGAGGACGCAGGCCCGCGGGTCTTTGCGAACGGCGCCCGCTCTGGGGAAGGACGTGATTGATCCGCGCTGTGAGAGTGCGGAAATGCTCAGCGGTGTTGTTGCTTGCCGCGATACGCGGGGCAGCGTATGCGTCCGCCGCCCGCGCGGATATCATCGCCGGCCCACATCAGGTCCGCCCGACACGGCGCCGGACAA
>Ga0134126_10009403_pt1 | contig 12310 bp, 8 predicted proteins | sample KB31752_FD_96881 | JGI IMG/M metagenome (GOLD analysis project Ga0134126, IMG submission 96881) | Terrestrial soil microbial communities with excess Nitrogen fertilizer from Kellogg Biological Station, Michigan, USA - KB3-175-2 | ecosystem: Environmental > Terrestrial > Soil > Unclassified ...
CGGCCTTGACCTGCTCCTCCGGCACCGACGCCCTGCATCTGGCTCTGCGGGCGGTGGGGGTGGGGCCAGGGGATGTGGTGCTCACCTCGGCGTTTACCTTCTTCGCCACCGCCGGCGCCATCCTGCTGGCGGGCGCGACGCCGGAGTTTGTGGATATCGAACCGGAGAGTTTCAACCTCGACCCCTCGACGCTGGCGCGGGCCCTGGCCCGCCCGCGGCGCGAGCGCATCGCCGCCATCGTGCCGGTGCATCTGTACGGCCGCGTCGCCGCCATGCCCGCGATCATGGAGCTGGCCAACGCCGGCGGCATTCCCGTGGTGGAAGATGCCGCCCAGGCCATCGGGGCGGCGCTCGACGCCCGCACCGCGGGCAGTTGGGGCGCGGTGGGGTGTTTCAGCTTTTATCCCACCAAGAACCTGGGCGCCATGGGCGAAGGCGGGCTGGTGACCACCTGCGACCCGGAAATCCTCGACCGTCTGACGCTGCTGCGCGTCCACGGCAGCCGCCAACGCTACGAGCACGAAACCATGGGCTGGAACGCCCGCATGCATGAGTTGCAGGCCGCCATTCTGCGCGCCAAGCTGCCGCATCTGGCCGGTTGGAATGCCCGCCGGCGGGCCATCGCCGCCGCCTACAACCAGCAACTGGCCGGGGTGAAGGAAATCACCCTCCCCTCTCTGAACGAAGGGCACGTCTTCCACCAGTACGTCATCCGCGCCCCGCGGCGCGAGGCGGCGCGCGCCTTCCTGCAGGAACACGGCATCGGCACCGAGGTCTACTACCCCATCCCGCTGCATCAGCAGCCGGTGCTGCGGCGCTATGCCGGCGCCGCCTTGCCGGAGGCCGAACGCGCCGCCCGCGAAGTCCTGGCGCTGCCCATGTTCCCCGAGCTGAGCGACGCCGAGGTGGAACGGGTCACCGGGGTGCTGCGCAGCTTCTACAGTGACTCACGGGGAGCCGGCCAACGCGAGGCGCGGGGCGCCGCCCCGGGTAAGGGCGGCGTGAGCCAATGATCAACCGCATGATTGTGGCCAACCTGCGCCGGCGGCCGGTGCGCAGCCTGGTAAGCGTGGTGGCGGTGGCCATCGAGGTGGTGCTCATCCTCATGGTGGTGGGGCTGGTCAACGGCATGATCAACGACCACCGCGCCCGGGTCGAGGGCATCGGCGCCGATATCATCGTGCGCGGCGGCGGCGCTTCCATGCTGACCGAGTTGAGCGGCAATACCCTGCCGCTCAAGATGGCGGCGGTGTTCCAGGAGGTGCCCGGGGTGGCGGCGGTGGCGCCGGTGGCCTACCAGTTGGGACAGGCGGCGCAGGCCATCGGCGGCGTCAACCTGGCCGAGTTCAATGCCGTCAGCGGCGGCTTCCACTTCCTCAAGGGCGGCCCCTTCCATGCCGGCAGCTACGAGATGATCGCCGACGATCTCCAGGCCGCCAGCGCCCATTACCACATCGGCCAGAAGATTCCGCTCCTGGGGCAGCAATTCACCCTCACCGGCATCTTCGAGCACGGCATGGGGTCGCGCGTCTTCATCCCGCTCGACGTGCTCGATCGCCTGGGCGGCACGCCCGACCGCGCCGCCACCTTCTACGTCAAGACCCGGCCCAACGTGCCGATACAGGCCGTAGTGGAGCGCTTGCGCAAGCTGGCGCCCTCGCTCAAGGTGGACTCGCTCAACCAGTTTCTGTCGTTGTTCACCGCCAGCCGTATCTCGCCGGCGGTACCCATCTTTCAGCGGGTCATGGTGGGCATTGCCGTGGCCATCGGGTTCCTGGTGATTTTTCTCTCGCTCTACACCACGGTGCTGGAGCGGACGCGCGAGATCGGCATTCTCAAGTCGCTGGGCGCGTCGCGGAGCTATATAGTGAGTGTGATCCTGCGCGAGAGCGAACTGCTGGCCGCCCTGGGCGTCGGGGCGGGAACGGCGGCTTCCTACCTCTTGTGGCGGCTGTTGCAGCAGGTCTACCCCACCTTGACGCTGGAGTGGACCTGGCAATGGGTCGGGTGGGCGGCGGTAATCGCCTTGGGGTCAAGCGCGGTGGGGGCGCTGTATCCCGCCTACAAGGCGGCCAGCCAGGATCCCATCGCGGCGCTGGCGTACGAATAAGGCACGGAGAGTAGGCATGAAGCACTATTTCGGCACCGATGGCATTCGCGGCGTGGCGGGAGAGCCGCCGCTGGACCCGGCCACCGTATATGCGGTGGGCTTGGCGTTGGGCGACGACCTCGGCCCCGGCGCGCGCGTCGTGCTGGGCGAGGACACACGCCAGAGCAGCGCCGCCATCGCCGGCACCCTGGCGGCCGGACTGGCCAGCCGCGGCGTCCAGGTCGAGCATGCCGGCGTGCTGCCCACGCCCGGCGTCGCCTTCCTCGCTGCCCGCCGCGGCTTCCAGGCCGGGGTAATGATCTCCGCCTCCCACAATCCGTATCACGACAACGGCATCAAGGTCTTCGGAGGCGAGGGATACAAGCTGCCCGATGAGGAGGAGGCGGCGATTGAGCGCGGCATCGCGCGCTACGCCGAAGCGGGCGTCCGCCCCCCCGCCCCGCAATCGCTGGCGGTCGACCCCGGGTTGCGCGCCGCCTACGTGAGTCATCTCACCCAGCGCTTCCGTGACACCGATTTCAGCGGCCTCCGCTTCATCTTCGACTGCGCCCATGGCGCCGCCAGCGCCGTCACCCGCGATCTCTGCCTGGCGCTGGGCATGGAGGCCGAAATCCTCGCCGCCTCGCCCGACGGCCGCAACATCAACGCCGGCGTCGGCGCCCTCCACCCCGGCGCCATGTCCGAGCGCGTGCGCCGGGATGGCGCCGATGCCGGCGTGGCGCTTGACGGCGACGCCGACCGCGCCATTCTGGCCGATGCCTCCGGCGCTATCGTCAACGGCGATTGTGTTCTGCTGATGGCCGCCCGTGACCTCAAGTCCAGCGGCGAACTCTCCCCTCGCGTGGTGGTGGGTACGGTGATGACCAACCTCGGCCTGGAGCGCGCGCTGGCCGCCGAGGGCATCGAACTGTTGCGCACCGCGGTGGGCGACAAATACGTCCTGGAGAAGATGCGCGAGCGCGGCGCCCAACTGGGCGGCGAGCCCAGCGGCCACGTCATCTTCTCCGCCGAAGCCACCACCGGAGACGGTCTGTTGACCGCCCTGCACTGCTTCGCTTTGATGGCCCGCCGCCGTCAACCGCTGCAAAAACTCTGCGACGGCTGGCAGGAGATGCCCCAGACCATTGTCAACGTCAAGGTCGCCCGCAAGCTGCCGCTCGAGGAGTTGGCCGGCGCCCAGGCCGCCATCCGCAACGCCGAGCGTGAATTTCAGGGCGCCGGCCGCGTGCTGGTGCGCTATTCGGGCACCGAGAAGCTGGCTCGCGTGATGGTCGAGGCCGCCGAACGCGCCGCCGTCGAGCGCCACGCCCAGGCCATCGCCCACGCCCTGGAACGCGACCTCGCCTGAAAGGGCGCAGGGCGCGCAGTCAGCCGGTCAGCAACGATCTGCGGCCGCGTTCACCGCGGGCTGAGCTTCTTCAGTTCAATGTCCGCCTGGCGGGCGGCTTCGGTGCCGGGGTGATTCTTGGCCAGCGCGCGCAACTCGCTCACCGCGGCGGTGCGGTTGCCCTGCTTCGACAGGCTGATGCCCTTGTTCAACTCCGCCATCGGCGTCTTGGCGTTGTCCGGGTACATCATGATCAACTGGTCGAACTGATTGATCGCCTCATTGTACTGGCCCTTCTGCATGAACACCGTGCCCAGAAAGTAGGTGGCGTCGGGAACGGAAGGATCGTTGGGATAGGCACGGATGAAACCCGCCAGCTCCGACTGCGCCGCCGAGCTGCCGCTGGTGAAGTCGTTCAACGCCTGCTGATAGATTTGCGCCGGCCCGTTGGGCGTCGCCACGCCGCCCGTCATACCGCCGCCCGCCGCCGGATTCGCATTCGAGTCCACGCTGCCGCCGTTGGCGCCGGCCGCCGGAGCCGGGATGGTCTGCTGCATCTGGTGGATCTGCTTCAGCGTCTCATCCATCTTCTGCAGATGGGCCTGCAGTTGGGCCATCGTGTCAGCCATCTGCTGAAACTGCTTGCCGATATCGGTCTGGTGTTGCGAGCTGACCATGGCGTCGCCGTTCAAAGTGTGCTGAATGGCGTCAATGGCGCTGGAAAGCTTGTTCACCGTATCGGTGTTCTGCGTCACCAGCCCCTGCATCATCCCCAACTGTGTGTTGAGGCTTTTTTGCAGGTCGGCGACCTGGCTCATCAGCAGGCTGACGCTCTGCTGCAGGGCGATGATGCCTTTGTCTTCAGCCACGGCGGGGCGCGGCTGGGCCACGGCCAGAAGCAGCACCGACGCTAGAATTGCGATTGCGAGCTTGCGCATACTTGCCTCCCAAGAGCGACGGGCGGCGGCCTGCGCCTCCGCCCGTCACTTATTCTCCCACTTTCCTTGCTTGACTACTGCCCGCCCTTCAGCATGTGACCGCGCCGGTTCTGCTGGTAGCAGTCCTCGGTGGTCTCGGTGCAGAAGGGTTGCTCCTTGCCCACGCTGTTGGTGGTGATGCGGCTGGCGTCCACGCCCTGCGACACCAGATACTGTTTCACCGACTCGGCCCGCCGGCTGCCCAGCGCCAGGTTGTACTCGGCGCTGCCGCGCGCGTCGCAGTGACCGACGATCTGCACCGCCAGCTCCGGGTGTGCCTTCAGGAAGGCGGCATCGGCTTGCAGGGTCATCTGCGCATCCGGACGGATGTCGCTCTTGTCGTAATCAAAGAAGGCATCGCGCACCTTTTCGTCAAAGGTCCCGATGTCGCCCGTGGTGGGGGCCGCCGCAACCGTGGGCGGCGGCGGCTGGCTGACCGTGATGCGCGCCGCGGCGGTGGCCGTGCGGCCATCGGCGCTGGTGGCCGTGATCTGATAGTTGGTCGAGTCCGTGGGGCTCACCGGCTGCGAACCGTTGAGGTTCACCGCCGTGCCGTCCAGTTCGACCTTGACCGCGTTCTCCGATGTCCAGCTCAGGCTGGAGGATTGCCCGCTCTCAATCGAGGTGGGCGAAGCGTTCAGCGTTACTGTGGGCGCGGGCGCTTCCGCCGCCGGCGGTGCGGGTGGAGGCGGCGGCGGCGCGGCCTTCTTGCCGCAGGCGGCCATGCCAAAACTGAGTAGGAAAACTGAAGCGACGGCGGCGACAAGCGACCGGCTCGATGGCTGTTGCGATTCCATGTTTGTCATTCCCCCTTGGTGGTACTTATTAAGTTCCGTGGGACGTTAATGCCACGACCAGTTGGGCATTTCGTTGTCCCCTCTGTTGGTCAACTGCGCCGGCACCGATCCGTCTGCGGCTACGGAGTAGAGCTGGTTGTGATACGGCGGTCCAGATTCAAACACAATGTGCCGGTTGTCGGGTGCCCAGCTCGGAAAATCGTTTCGCTGTTCATTATGGGTCAATTGCACATATTTCTGTCCGCCGAAATACCATATGTATATGTCGGAGGCACCACTGTTCTCACCCCCACCCTGCCGCACCCAGGCGAAGGCCAGCGACAGCCCGTTGGGCGACCAGGAAGGGCTGACGGCGTAGCCGGAGAGCGGCAGCCGCTGCTGGTTGCTGCCGTCGGCGTTCATGGTGTAGATCCCCGGCAGTCCGAGTCGGCTACTGACAAAAGCGATCTGCCCCGTGCTGCCGGCCGGCGGCTTGGGGTTCCAGGTGGGCGCCAGGTTGTCAAACCCGCGCGAGTGCGTCAGGCGCGTCAGCCCGCTGCCGTTGGCGTTGATGGTGTAGATCTCCAGGTTGGGGCCGCCCATCTGGGCAGCGAAGGCCAGCTTGCCGCCGTCCGGCGACCAGGCGGGTGTGGTGGACATCCCTTTGAACGTCGGAAAGGGCAGGAGACGGTTGGTGATCAGGGATAGCAACCGAATCTGGGGCTGGCCGCTGCCCACCTTGCTCATGAAGGCCAGCGTTTTGCCGTCAGGCGATATGCGGGGCGAGTAGGCGATGCCGTGCAGGTGGGTGCGCTGCTGCGGGTTGGCGCCGTCGTAGTCCATGGTCCAGACTTCCTGGCTGCCGCTGCGGTTGCTAATGAAGGCAATCTGCGAGCTGGCAATGCCGGGTCCGAAGCCCAGCGCGGCGATGACGTCGTCGGCCAGGTGATGCGCGATCTGACGCGCGCCCTCCGCCGTGGCCGGATTGGCGTAGCGGCGCGCCAGCAGCCGGCCCGCCCCAGGCGGCTGGGTGACGTCGTAGAGATACCCGGAAACCACCAGCCCCCCGCCCGCCATCTGCATCTGGCCAAACACCAGCCGCTGGATGTTGAGCGGCGCCGCCGTCCATTGCTGCCGGTAAGCGGGGTTGCTCAGGTCCTGCTCCCCCGACGGCGCGGCGGCGGTATAGAGGCTGCGGCCCACCATGGTTACGACGGCCGACTGGTAGAGATCGTTCCAGAGAACCTGGTTGAACGTGGTCTGCAAATCCGGCGCCACGCCATTGGCCGGGAACAGCGGCACCGCGAGGTTGAACTTCGAGGTGCCGGTGATCACGATATTGGCTTGATCCTGGGCGCCGGCAAAGGCCGCGCAGGCAACCATCAGAAGAGCACAGGCAAGGACACGCGCTGTTTTCATCGAGACCTCATTTGTAGTGCGCGTCCGCGCGCAGGGTGCGGATCATATCCACCAGTTCCCAAAGTTGTTGGTCGGAGTCCTGCGTCCAGGCGGGCATGCCGCTCATTCGCACCCCGTTGCGGATGGTGTAGAACAAAGCGCCATCGGTCTTGTTCTGGGTGAGCCCGCGGAGGTCAGGTACCTGCGGGTACATGGACTGCCCCAGCGAAGTTTTGCCGTCGCCGTTTTGGTTGTGGCACTGCTCGCACTGCGTCTGGTACAACTGCCGCCCGCTGGCCACCCGCTCCGGCGTGCTCGGGAACGGGTTCTGAATCTGGTTCTCGCGGCCGGGCAGCGCCAACCGGCGGCTCAAAGCCGCCAACTGGGCTTCAATCCAGGTGGGCTTGGCCGTGGCACTGAACCCACCGGCCGAGTGCAGCCACACGGCGCCCCCGGTCAGGCCCAATAGAACAACCACGGAGATGGCGATCAGCCACTTCTTCATGATGAGCGGAACAGTACTTTAAGCTTACTCTGGCCAGCCCAGGTCGCTCAAAGTTTTCGGGATTTACCGGGCAGCTACCTGGCTGACAGAAGCCGGCCGCGTCGGTACGGGAGTCGCCAGAATGGTGTCCACCGACTGCCAGAACGCCCGAAAGCCATCGTACTGGCCGGGCAATACCCTCTCCGCCAACTGCCGCACGCGGGAGTGTACCCGCAGCCGGCCGCCGTCGCAGCGCGCCGTAACCTCGATCTCGCCGTATGGGCTGGTGCGATGTACCGGCGGCGGTAGTTCTTGCCGGGCGCAGGCCGCCGGGTCGCCCAAGTCCAGCGTCCAGGCATCGTCAGACTGAAAGCGTGTGGGCAGGTCGAGCCACTGGCCGCGCTGGCCCTCCTGCGCCAACTGCGCGGCGAAGTCCTGCCGCGCCCAGGCGATCGAGAACGAAGCCGCGGGAATGCGTGCCTTGAAGTTCAACGTAACCACGGCCGCCGGCGGGTTGATGCCGGCAGCCTCCACCGACTCCATCTGCGATCCCGGGAACACTCCCTCCAGCCACGCCTGCAGCTTGGCCTGCCGATGAGCGGGCTGGGAATAGGCGCTCCGCAGGTCGGGTGCCGCCGCTCCCTGCACCGAGATGGTGCCGGTGGCCGCCAGCCAGCCCTTGCCGGCGGGCTGCAGTTCAAGGTCGCGGCGGGTGAGGTTGGCTGTGGCGGTGGCGGCGGGCACTCGCACCAATTCCTTCTGCCCGGCACGGACGATCAACGCCAGGCTGTTCTGGTCAGCCACCGGCAGTTCGCTGTCGAGGTGATGCGGCGCCGTGGTGTCGATCCATTGGCCGGTGATCGGAACGTACACCAGCGCATGGTCAAAGGCCGCCATGGTGGCCGCCACGCGGCCGTATCGGGTGGGAGCGATCTGACCCATGGCCGGGGTCCGAACCAGCGCCAGATCGGCTTCCACCCCGACCGCCCGCAACCAGGAGGTCAGCAGCAGCGCGCCGTCTTTACAATCCCCCTGTCCGGCGGCAAAAACACTGGGTGCCGGCTCGGGAACGTAGGCGTGCACTCCGCGCTCGTCGCCCAGGTATGAAAGATGTTGCGACAGGTACCCCCACACGCGCGCCACCACGGCGCGCGCCTGGACGGCATCCGGCGCGGACACGACCGGCTGGGCAATGGCCTGCAACTTGGCCATCACCTCCGGGCTGAATGCGCCGCGGTTGGCCAGCAACCCGCTGTACCAGTCGGCCATCGCCGCCCAGGAATCGAACCCGCCCACCTGCACGAACGGCGACACGTCGGTAATGGCGGGACCGTTGCTGGAACTGAAAAAGGCCGGTTGATGGTCCGCCTCCCAGGTCCTGGTGGCGAAGCCGCTGCCATCCACCCCGACCTGCGGCGGCCTGAGCCCTACCGCGCTGGTGGCCACCGGCGTGGACGAGGCCAGCACATAGCGCGCCCGCTCGGTGGCGAAGCTGTCGCGCAGGGCAAACATGTTCCCCAGGAAGTGGCCGCCCAGCAGCGACCAGTCGAGGCGCGGCTCGGGCGTGATGGTGTACAGAATCGCCACCCGGTCCCCGGCGCGCAGGTCGGGCAATTGAATCTCGCGCGGGCGGTTGGCGCCGAAACCCGGTACGTCGCCGGCGTCGCTGCCCTTCCCGGCAATGCCCCAGGCGCCGCCGCGCTGCCGCCAGACCGTGGCGGAAGCCAGTTGGAAGCTGCCGCGGGCGTGGTCGTACCAAACATTGTCGGGCGCGAACATCGCCCCCGCCTGCCGGTCGCGGATCTGGTATACCTTCTGCACCAGCAGCGCCGACAATCCGTCGGGCAGAACCCGCTCATAGCGCAGGTGATAAAGCTGCACCACGCCCTCATGCGGAAACTGCGAAGCGTCGTCGCCCAGCGCCGCCGGATCGGCGACAAAAGACGCGGCGGCGGCGGCCAGCTCCTCGCCCGACATGGCCGGCGAGGACACGGCCGCACCAGCGGCTGCCGTGGCGGCCGCGGTGGCGGAGTGCGCCGCGCGTGGCACGGACGCCCCAGTGGCGACCGCCAGTACACACACAGCGACAGTGAAAAGAAGACGGCGGCGAAGTGGCAATCGGCGCGAGCTCCTGATGCCCTCCAGTGTGCTCGGACCGCTTCGGCTTGCCTATCGGGGAGAACCCTTATGTCGCCAAATACCGTGCCGGGTCGCGCGCGCTGGCGTACAAACAATACGTGGCCGCCAGCTTGGTCAGCCGGTGCAGGTCCTCGGCGTTGGCGGCCCAGTCTTCGTCCCCGGCGCTGGGCGCAAAAAACGCGTCAATGGACTGATCCACCGCCGGCAGGCTGAGCGGCACCTCCAGCGGGATGAACCCGAACTCCCCCCCCTCGTCACAAGTAACGATCATCAGCGTCAGCTCGCGGTCGTCGGCCGGGGTGGCCGGCTCGCAGTGGGTGAGATAGATCTCCTTGGCCCACTGCGCCGGCCCTCCCCCCACCCCGCGCACCGGCTGGGTCCAGTCGACAAACTGCAGGCACAGCGCCGGGGCCGGCGAGCGGAACTGGGTGGTGTTGATGCGCAGGTAGCGGGCATCGGTGAAGGTCGCCGCCAGCGTCTCCGGCAGCCGGGCATGCAGCGCGCCAAAACGGCGGTAACAGGTCCAGGTGTGCAGCATGTGCAGGAAAAGGTTCTGGTCACGCTCGTCGGGGTGGTCGGCGGCGTAGGTGGTAAACAACGGCAGGTCGAGGTAGCTCAGCAGGTTGATGACCGGCAATCCCTGGGATTCGATCCAGGTGATGGTCTCCGAGAGATTCTTCTCCATCTCCGGGTCGTCGGCCCGCAAAATGTCGTACAGCGGTTCTTCCGCGATCACCGCGCGGTTGCGGGCCAGCGCGGCGCGGGGTGCGGCCGAAGCCGGTGTCACGGCAACCGGGGCCGGTTCCCAGGCGCTGGGCGGTTGCCACTCGTAAGCATCCGCATCCGCCTCCACCAGCTCCAGTCCCAGGTTCACGTCGAGGCAGCGGCTATGCAGTTCCAGCCAGAAGGCGCGGCCCTGTTCCTCGGCCTGCTCCAGGCTGCCGGCAAAGTCCGTCCGCAGCCACCACTCGTCGCCCTCCCGCCGCACCCGCAGTTGGGCGGCAAACTCGCCCGCCAGCCCTTGGGCGAGTTCCAGGAAATCGGCGGTCTGCTCCGGAAAGGGAGTGCGGAAGACCCAGCGAAAGGCGGCATCACCGTCCATCCGCCAAGCCTACACTAGAGCTATATGCGGCGCAGGTGCGAAGGGCTGCTGCTGGGGCTGTTGGCCACCGGCTTCGCCACCCTGGCCATCACCGGGCGGCTGGGCTGGCCGGTGACGGTGGCGGTGAGCTGCGCCTTCATTTTGCGCGGCGTGTTGTTCGCGTTGGGCCGCGAATGGCGCATCTCCACCCGCGCCTGGTCGCTGACCCTGGTCGCTTACCTCCCAGTCTTCGCCCTCGACGGCTGGTGGTTTTCGCAGAGCTTTTTGGTGGCCAGCCTGCACTTGGTGGTGCTGGCCGGCGCGGTGCGCATCTTCGCCCCCCGCCAGGGGCGCGACGACCTGTTGCTGGGCATCCTGGCGTTTCTCGAAGTTCTGACTGCGGCGCTGCTGACCGTCTCCGGCGTCTTCCTGCTGCTGTTCCTGCTCTTCCTGGCGCTGCTGGTGCTGACCCTGGTGGCTCAGGAGATGGCCCGTGCCGAGGCTGCCGCGGCGGTGCGGCTGGCGGCGGCCGAACGGGTGCCGTCCGGGCGTCTGCTGCGCTTTTCGCTGCTGCTCACCGGCTTGGCGGTGGCCGTCGGCGGGCTGGTCTTCTTCCTGCTGCCGCGCACCACGCTGGGCGGCTGGGCGGCACGGCCCTTGGGCGCGGGGCTGAGCGGGTTCAGTGATGAGGTCAGGTTGGGGGCCATTGCCAGCCTGCAGGAAAGCGACCGGCCCATCATGCACATCCGCATGATGGACGCCACCCCGCCGCTGGCCCCGGCGGAGTTTCAGCGCATCCCCTGGCGCGGCCGCGGCCTCACCCGCTTCGACGGTCAGCGCTGGTATGACCCCGATCCGCCCGCGGTGTTCGGCACCGAGGACGGACGCATCCAGGTGGGGCGCCCGGCTTGGCGCGAACCGGCCGAACTGGTCCGCTACCAGGTCCTGCTCGAACCCTTGCGCAGCCCGGTGCTGTTTTTCCCCCCGCGCCTGTTGAGCGCCGCCACCCACGATCCGGTGCTGGCCTGGAACAACAACACCGCCACCCTCGCCGGTCTGGCCTCCGACGCCAGCGGCGGCGCCTACTCCGGCGTCTCCGATCTGGCCGTGCCCAGCGCCGACGATCTGCGCCAGGCGGGCGACCCCGGCCGCGCCCGCCTGCGTCTGCGCCCCTTCCTCGAACTGCCGCCCCAGTTGGATCCGCGTATCCCGGCGCTGGCACGCGCCATTGTCGCCGGCGCCCCCGGCGACAGTTGGGACCGCATGCAGGCCCTCGCCACCTACCTGCGCACCCGGTACCAGTACAGCCTCGAGAACCTCCCCGTCGGCAAGGACCCGCTGTCCGCCTTCCTGTTTGACCAGCGCAGCGGCGACTGCGAGTACTTCGCCTCGGCGCTGGCGGTGATGGGCCGCAGTCTGGGCATCCCCACCCGGGTGGTCAACGGCTTTCTGCTGGGCAGCTACAACCAGCTCACCGGCGAATATCTGGTGCGTGGACGCGACGCCCATACCTGGGTCGAGGTCTACTTTCCGGTGTCGGAAGCCATGCGCCGCGACGGCTTTGATCGCCCGCAGTGGATCACCTTCGACGCCACCCCCAGCGCCGGAACCCAGACCGCCGCCGCCCAGAACGGCGCCGGCATGCTGCTCGATGCCCTCTCCAGCGTGTGGCAGGAGTGGGTGGTGAACTACGACTGGCTGCGTCAGGCCCGTCTGGCCGGCGGGCTGCAGGGGGGCGTGGCGGGCGCAGCCGCCGGCGTGTTGCGCGATGGCGGCGAGGCGGCCGCCGCCGCCTGGAAGGCCGCCCTGCACCCGGCCTACCGCCGGCAGGCCGGCTGGCTGATCACCGTGGTGCTGTCGCTCGCGCTGGCTCTGCTGGCGCTGCTCAGCGGATGGTTCTGGCAGCGGCGCTCCCAGCGCGCTCGGCAGGCGCCGGGACACCTCGATGAGGCGCAGCAGGCGCGGGCGCGCCGCGCCTACCGCAGCTTCCGCCGCCGCCTGGCGCGGCTGGGCGTGGA
>Ga0134126_10009404_pt1 | contig 12310 bp, 9 predicted proteins | sample KB31752_FD_96881 | JGI IMG/M metagenome (GOLD analysis project Ga0134126, IMG submission 96881) | Terrestrial soil microbial communities with excess Nitrogen fertilizer from Kellogg Biological Station, Michigan, USA - KB3-175-2 | ecosystem: Environmental > Terrestrial > Soil > Unclassified ...
GGGGAAGCAGCGACGGGGATTGGCACGAAAGCTGCTTCGTTCCACCCGAGCTTCTGGCTCACTGGCCCGCTGGCCAGGGGGTTCGCATCAGGGGCTTGCACTTTGGGCATTCCCAACCAGTAGACCAGTTTCCACAAGCACAGAGGAACCAACCATGAAATCCATGCAAAAAGGCTTCACCCTGATCGAACTGATGATTGTCGTTGCGATCATCGCGATCTTGGCAGCCATCGCCATCCCGGCGTACCAGAACTACCTGATCCGCACGCAGGTGACGGAAGGTCTGTCGTTGGCCGGCGGCCTGCAGACAGGCGAACTCGAGTACTACGCCAACTACGGCGAATGGCCTGCCAACAACCACTCTGCCGGTGTGGCGTTGGCGACCTCCATCGTGGGCAGCTACGTCACTAACGTGACCACGGGTGCCGGAACCGGCGTCATCACCGTCACGTATGGCGGCAAGGCCAACACCGCTATCAACACGCACACGCTGACACTGTCTCCCTATTCCAAGAACGGCGGCAGCTTTGCGTGGACTTGCAACGGGGCTGCCCACCCCGGCACTGTCGACAACAAGTACCTGCCTGCAAGTTGCCGCGGCTGAGCTTGCTGCGATTTTGCTTGACTGGAAGGGCCGCTCACGCGGCCCTTCTTTTTTGCCGCCTCTCACGCTGATCACAACACGGTAGGTATGAAGCCCGTCACGAGACAGGGCGGACCGTAGCCGAATACCGGTGATCACGTATCCTTGCGCGTCATGAAATCCCCGGAAGTCGCACGGTGAACTTGCTCAAGACGGAGCGGCGGCAGCGCATCTTCTTTATCCTGACGTTCGCGTCAGTACTCATTGCGTTGCTCGCCGTCACGTGGTGGATCTACCACCCGGGACTTTCCGGCGATTTCCTGTTCGACGATTTCGGGAATCTCCCGGCCATCGGCGCAACCGGACCCGTGAACAACTGGCCGGCATTCTGGCGCTACATCACCTCGGGAGATGCCGACCCGACGGGGCGTCCGCTGACAATCCTGACGTTCCTCATCGATGCCCGCAACTGGCCCGCCAACCCATATCCGTTCAAGGTTACCAACGTCATCCTGCATCTGCTCAACGGCGCGTTGTTGACGTGGGTGTTATGGAAGTTGGGGCGGGTACTGGTTTCGGGCGATCCGCCATCCCCCCGCGGTTCCGCCGCGCCCCCCTTCGCAAGCGAAGGGGATGAAACGCAGGCCGCATCGCGCGCTTTGCGTCCCCCTTCCGCAGAACGGGGGACCGAGGGGGATGCGCTTTTTGCGCCCGAGAACCGCGGCGTCGCCATTGCCGCGTTGTTCGGCGCGGGTGCGTGGCTGCTGCACCCATTGTTCGTATCTACCACTCTGTACATCGTCCAGCGCGAGGCGATGCTGCCCATGACGTTCGTACTGATCGGCATGCTCGGCTGGATGGCCTCACGCGAGGCGTTGGCGGGCAGTCACGTCAAGCGCGCGCTTGCTGGCATGGTGCTTTCAGCGTGGCTATGCACCTTTTTTGCGGTGCTTTCGAAAGCCAACGGCGCGTTGTTTCCGATCCTGCTCCTATTGACGGAGTGGATCGTGCTAGCGCCGCGTCATCCCATGCCGGATCAGCCGCTGGAGCGTTGGCGCAAACGCGCCGTGGGCGTCTTCCTGATTCTGCCAAGCGCAGTGGTGATCGCTTACCTTCTGTACCTGTTGCCCAGCGTGATCGCGAACACAGCCCAATTTCGCGGCTGGACGGTTGGCGAGCGATTGCTCACCGAGTCGCGCATTGTCATCGACTACCTGCGGCTGCTGTTCATCCCGCACGCGCATTCGACGGGCCTCTTCAATGACCAATTCCCTATCTCAACGGGATGGACGCATCCGGCCTCGACGCTGCCGTGCATAGCGCTGATATTCGCCCTGATCGGTGCAGGCTTTGCCTTGCGCAAAAAACATCCGGCAATCGCACTCGCGCTGCTGTTCTACTTCGCCGCTCAATTGATGGAATCCACTTGGCTTTCGCTGGAACTGTATTTCGAACATCGCAACTACCTGCCGGCGATGTTGCTGTTCTGGCCAATCGGGTTGTGGCTAGGCAAACCAGGCTCGCTGCGATTCCTTCGCGTCGGCGCGGCGGCACTGGTCCTTGCGGCGCTGGCAACCATGACCACACAGCGGTCCACGCTGTGGGGCGACGCTTTCAGGCAGGCACAGGTGTGGGCGGCCATGAACCCGGATTCCGCACGCGCACAAGCCAATGCGGCCTTGTACGATCTGCAACACGATCGCCCCCGCCTCGCGGCGGCGCGCTTGAGGCTATCGCTGCCGCGTCACCCGGACGACATCCAGGCACCCATCAACCTGATCGGCGCCGAATGCAAATTGGGGGCCGTGCAACCTCAGACACTAGCCCACGCCGAGTTCGCGCTGGCGCACACCCGCCTTGGCGGTATGGCGGCATTCAAGTGGTTTGACGAGGCATTGGACATGGCAGTCCATCACGACTGTTCCGGCCTTGACTTTGCCGCATTGGAGGCGACGCTGAACGCTGCACGGAGAAACCCATACTGGCGGGACCAGCCGGGACGCCAGCAGGATCTCGACCATATGCAGGGGCAACTGGATCTCGCGGAAGGCAAACCGAAAACCGCGCTGCAAGCATTCAACACAGCCTTGGCCGCAGCGCCCGGGCCCGGTTCGGCGCTGGCGCAAGCCGCCTACCTCGGCGCACACGGCTATCCACAATTGGGACTCGACCACCTCGATTACTTTGACACGCTTCCTCCCGGGCCGAAACCCGGGGTCGGCATGCCACGCATTCATGCATGGGTACTGCGCCAGCAAGGATGGTGGAAGACGGAAACCGATTACCTGCGCAACACGTTGGAGCAGGATGCCAGGGCCAAAGCAGCGAAAGGCTCGTCCGACACATGACGCGGGGTCGCTATGCCACTCGTTACCATATCTGATTCCACTCTTCCCGGGATGCGCCCATGCACCTGAATGAGCGCGCACGCAAAGTGTTGCCGTGGCTGCTGCTGGCCGCGGCAGTCATCGTGACAGCTGCCGTGTACTGGCCCGGGCGCACCGGCGGATGGGTATTCGACGATTATCCGAATATCGTGGACAACGCTGCCATCCATATCACGCGAGGCCACTCCACGCTGGTCGCATGGGTCAACTCGGCGTTGTCCTCACCCTCAAGTTTTCTTCGCCGGCCGCTGGCGTCGCTCACGTTTTCGCTGAATTGGTATTTTGGTGGCGGCGATCCCTGGCCTTTCAAGATCACCAACATCGTCATTCACTTGGTCAACGGCGTGCTGGTGTTCTGCATGCTGCGATCATTGCTGCGGTTGCTGGCATTGCGGGTTGGCATCCCACCGGTGCTTCGCGCCAACCCCCTTCCTGTGGAAGGGGGTGAGCAGACGCATGCCGCTACCGATTTTCTTTCCCCTTCCGCGAGAAGAGCGGAGCGAGGTGAACGCGCGCGAAGCGCGAGAGGGAATGGCTTTCCGCGCACCGACGAATCCGCCGCCACGCGCCTGGCGTTGATCGTAAGCGCCGCCTGGATGCTGCTTCCCGTCAACCTGATGGCGGTGCTGTACGTGGTGCAGCGGATGGAGAGCCTGTGCCAGATATTCATCCTGGCCGGATTATGGGCCTACCTGCACGGCCGCTGGATGATGCTGACGGCTACCGATGCGCGCCGTGACCGGCGCGGATTCGCGCTCGCCGTTTCGGGCATCGTATTGGGCACCGTACTCGGGCTGACGTCGAAGGAAACTGCGGTACTGCTGCCGGTATTCACCTTCCTGGCGGAGTGGATCGTCATTGGATTTGATCGTGGGAAGAGCTTTGGCATTCCTTTCCTTTCAGGAAGGGCGGAGGAAAATCGCGCGCCTAGCGCGACCGCGGGGAATGCAGCTTCCGGGCACACGGCACACATCACATCTTCCGGCGCGCCCCTCTTCGCAAGAGAGGGAAGTCGAGATCGCCGAATCTGGTGGACATATGTTTTCACATTGTTTGTCCCGTCGGTGCTCGGTGTTGCGTGGCTGCTGCGCAGCGCATTGCACGCTGCTTCATGGTCGGGTCGCGACTTCACGCTGGCGCAGCGGCTCCTGACCGAACCACGCGTACTGGTCGATTACTTGCACTGGACGCTGTTGCCCAATCCCATGGTGTTAAGCCTGTACCACGATGAGATCGTGCCATCGAGCGGGCTGCTGAGGCCGTGGACCACGCTTGGCGCGATTCTGTTGCTGGCTGGGTTGATCGTGGTCGCAGTATGGCTTCGCAAACGTCGACCACTGGTCTCGCTGGGCATCGGCTGGTTCTTCGCTGCGCAATTGCTGACAGCGACCATCATTCCGCTGGAACTCGTTTATGAACAGCGTATGTACTTCGCGTCGATCGGTGTGCTGCTCGCAGCGGGGGCGTTGCTGCTTGGGCTGCGCTGGAAGATAGCGCTGCCGATCCTGCGCGGATTCCTCGCGACCGTAGCACTGCTGTGGTTTGCCATCGCCACTAATTTGCGCGCACAAGAATGGTCCAATCCATTGCGTTTGGCAGTAGCAGAAGCCAACCGCCACCCTGAATCACCACGTGCAGTCTACGAGGCGGGGCGCCTGCTTCTTATCGCGTCGAGCTACACGCCAGGCAAAACTTTGGACAACGCCTGGAAGTACCTGCACCACGCCTCCGCCATTCCAGGCTCATCGTCGCTGCCTGACCAAGCCATGATCATGATCGCCGATCATCATCAGCAAGGCGACGACACCGAATACTGGATTTCGATGATCCATAAGCTCCGCGATCAGCCCACACGGCAAGAGGACATTTCCGCGCTGGTTTCGCTGACCAATTGCTACGAGGCCCACATCTGCGAGTTCGACAAGACATGGCTTCAGCGTGCTTATGAGGCCGCGATTTCCCGTCCGCACCCAATTGCACGTCTGTATGGCGCGTACGCAGACTTCCAGCGCGACATTCTGCACGACGACATGCAGGGGGAGAAATACCTGGCGCTTGCGGTTGCTGGAGACCCGGGCGAACCGGCCTACCGGATTGACCTGGCCGCCCTGTATGCACGCAACGGCCAGACAGAGAAGGCGTTGGAACAAATCGATGCACTGCGGCGCATGAACCTCGCTGGGCGGCTTGATGGCCAGATTGCAACGCTCGAACGCTTGACGGAACAGGGCAAGGTCTCGACACCGCGATAATGCAACAGCGATTGCGAGATTTCCAACCATGAAAGCTTCGATCTCTGACCTGCCCTTCCTGATCTTCGGTTCTCCGCTGATCGAACAGGCCGAAATCGACGAAGTCGTCGCCTGTATGGAGTCGGCATGGCTTGGTACGGGACCGCGCGTGGCGCAGTTCGAACGTGATTTCGCGGCGTATCAGCATTTGCAACCCTCTCAGGTTGCAGCGGTCAATTCCGCCACGGCCGCGCTGCACGTCAGCATGGTGGCGGAAGGGCTGGAACCTGACGCCGAAGTCATTACCACGCCGATGACCTTCTGCGCGTCGATCAACGCGATCATCCACGCCGGACTGACGCCGGTGCTCGCGGATGTCGATCCCTCCACGCAGAACATCGATCCCGCCGCAATCGGAGCGGCCATCACGCCGCGCACGCGGGCAATCCTGCCCGTGCATTTCGCGGGACGACCCTGCGAGATGGATTCGATCATGGAAATCGCACGCAAGCACGACCTCAAGGTGATCGAGGATTGCGCGCACGCAATCGAGACCAGCTACCACGGACGCAAGGCCGGGACGTTCGGCGATTTCGGTTGCTTCAGCTTCTACGCCACCAAGAACGTCGTCACCGGTGAAGGCGGCATGATTGTTGGCCGCGACGACGCACGCATTGCGCGCGCGAAGGTGCTGGCTCTGCATGGCATGAGCAAGGATGCTTGGCACCGATTCGGCGACCAGGGTTACAAGCACTACCAGGTCGTGGAAGCCGGCTTCAAGTACAACATGATGGATTTGCAGGCCGCAATCGGTATCCACCAGCTCGCGCGTGTGGAGAAGAATTGGAAGCGACGGGAAGTCGTGTGGAACCGGTACATGGAAGCGTTCGCGGACCTGCCGATCGGCCTGCCCGCGCCCCCAGCCCACGACACGAAGCACGCATACCACCTGTTCACCATCATGCTGGACGAAGCGCGCTCCGGCATCTCACGCGATGACTTTCTCAACGCGATGAACGCGCGCCGCATCGGCACCGGCGTGCATTACCTTTCCGTGCCGGAACATCCGTTCTACCAGCAACGATTCGGGTGGAAGCCGAAACATTGGCCCAATGCGACACGCCTGGGTCGGCAAACGGTCAGTCTGCCGCTGTCGCCAAAGCTCACCGATGCGGACGTTGAGCGCGTGATCGACGCGGTTTCCGGCATCGTGTGTCGCACCGGTAAAATCACGGCATGAATTCGATTGCACAACCCGCCCGCCACAAAGACCCAGAACTGCGGTTCGCGTTCGGCCGCAACTGGAAGTCATTCCTCTCGACGCTTGATGAGCACCGTATCGAGGAAGCGCGACGCAGGTTATGCGAATCACTCGGCCGGAGTGACTTGCGCGGCGTTCGTGCACTGGACGTAGGGTCCGGCAGCGGCCTTTCCAGCCTGGTAATGCATCTGCTGGGCGCCGATGTCCTGGCTTTCGATTACGACACCGATTCGGTCGCCTGCACTGAAGAACTGCGAAGGCGCTACGCGCCAGATGCCACTGACTGGCGAATCGTGCAAGGCTCGGCGCTGGATCCCGCATTCATGGCCGGACTGGGGCAATTCGATCTGGTCTACAGCTGGGGGGTTCTGCACCACACGGGGGCGATGTGGCCAGCCATAGAATTAGCCGCGGCGCGTGTCGCCTCGAACGGAACATTGCTCTTGGCGTTGTACAACGACCAAGGCCGTCGTTCGCGGGTTTGGCACGCGATCAAACGTCTTTATTGCAGCGGCGCATCCGGGCGCTGCCTGGTTGCAGCGGCGTTCTATCCGTTATTTGCCGCATACGCGTTGTGGCAGGACCTGCGGCGGCTTCATATGCCGGGAACCCATGCACGCGAGTACGCGCAAAAGCGCGGAATGTCGATCTTCCATGACTGGCGCGACTGGCTGGGGGGTTTTCCCTTCGAAGTCGCAAAACCGGCGGACGTCGAATGCGCACTGGCAGCAAATGGCTTTACGTTGCGGCGCGAGACACTCACCCACGGGCTGGGTTGCAACGAGTTCGTCTTTACGCTGAAACGCAAATAGGCGAGGCGCTGCCGCCTGCAGAGGTCATGCGGGTGTGGCATACACCTCGATGATATTGCCTCCCCGATGCACAACATCGGCAGAGTAGAGCATGGGCCGGAGAATCCAGTTCTTCATTGCCGGCGGCCATAGCGGCGTTTTGTTTCGATTGGACGTGGCGAGGGTCTTGATCTGGAATCCGGCCTTCCGCAAGAGCGTCGCCATCGTGTGCGGAGTGAAGAAGTAAGTGTGATGGAGGGAGTAGGCGTCGAAGTTTGGCCGTTTTCCTCCAATGCGCAGCCAGCGGCGGAGGCGATCAAGGTCGTTGTCGAATTGCTGTGGAACTTCCAGGACCAGAAGCCCGCCGGGATTCAATCGACTCGCACACCAACGCAAGTGTGCAAATGGATTCGGCATGTGCTCGAGGACATGATTCATGTGGATGACATCAAATCGCATACCGCTGATTTCCTCCATCTGCTCAGGCGCCAATAGCGACACGCCGTTGCGTGCCTTGGCCGCCGTTCGCGCGTCCGCCGACAGCTCCATGCCGGCGCAAACGTGGCCCTCCTCAAGTGCAACCCGCACAAACTCGCCCGTCGCCGCTCCATAGTCGAAGAACGCGAGTGGAGGACCATTGCGTCCCAGCATGGTCGCAGTCGCTCGAATTCTGGCGCGCCAGTAGTCCACCCTGTTTTTTGCCTCGCCCTGATAGTCGGCTGGCGACGCACCTTTGCCTCCGAAATACATGTCGCTGCTGTACAGCTTTCGATAGCCTTCAGCGTCCGGCCTCGGACTGAGCCAGCGCAGCCCGCATCGGGGGCAACGAAGGATGTCATACGGTTCAACGAGACCCAGGTATCGATACCAGCGTTCGTCGTGCTCGCCTGCCACTCCGTCACAAAGAAGACAATCCCGTACGGTTTCGACGGAAAGGTTGCGCAATTGCTCTTGCCAGACTTCTTCCACGGCTTTTCCCTTATGCCTTGCTGGAAACGCTTCCGATGAACACCAGCAACATGTTCGCCACCACGTGCGCAACGCGTATCAAAATGGCCAGCGCGCCCGCTTCTGCCACGCTCAGCCCGAACCCATGGCCACCGAGCATGTAGATCGCCTCAACCACACCCAAATTGCCGGGCAGGAACGCCACCAAAGAAGACATGTAAGCGAGGCAACAGATTATTAGCGCTTGCCCCCAGCCAACTGACGCTCCGAAACGTGTATAGATCCAGAAAAGCAACAACGTACCCAAAACGTACTGGACGGCTACTCCAGCTATTCCATGCCAGGTTATGTTGGCCGCGGCACGCTGCAGCAGATCCTTGCGGCTTGCCAGCCAATTGGGGCGAGTCAGGTTACTCAACCACCCGAGCCAAAGCTTGCGCAGTATGAAAGTGGTCACCCACGCGATCCCCAGCACCAATGCTGGCCAGCGCCCGCGCGGGTCGCCTGTCAGCAACAGACCGGCTGCAAGTCCAAGCATTGCAATCCAGATACTGACGACGAGCTGCCGCCATGTTGCCAGTAAACCCTCCGGGACACTGATGCCACGATGCGACAGCCACGCCACCCGCACGGCAATGCCGGGCTGCAGCGGAGCCACATAGTTGGCCAGCGCACTCAAGGCCCAGACTCGTGTGAAGCGCCATCGCCGCACGGAATGCCCGACATCAAGAAATGCAAGAAAATTGCGGGCCTGCACGAAGGTGCCACAGACCATCACGACGACCGCACCGGCAAAAGTCAAAGCCTGCTCCCGCCAGATCCTGACCAGAACGGGCCACCAGATCACGACGAGTGCAACGGCGACGGCTATCAGCAAGAAGTAAACACCGTTGCGCAATCTTCGTACTGCAGGCGCCGACACGGCGGGCATTTTCATTGCGCACCGTCCAGGACGGCCAAATATCGAGACGCAATCATTTGGGGCGCGTGCCCGGCGACCACACCGTCAGAAGAGCACAGCGGACGGTTCATTTCTTCGTCCATCGCACGCGCCAAGGCAATCGAATCCCCAACGGGAACCGTGCGTCCACGGCAACAGCCGCCAAGGAGTTCGCGAGGGCCATGTCGACAGTCGGTCGCAACCACCGGAACGTCTAATGCCAATGCTTCAAGGAGAACATTCGGATAGCCCTCCCAACGCGAGGACAGTACGAGCAAGGCCGCATCAGCAAGCACGTGGAATGGATTGTCCAAGGCTCCTGCAAGCAAAACGCGATCCGCGACCCCGAGATCGCGAACAACGCTTTCCAGCTTGGCGCGTTCTTCGCCTTCGCCGACGATCACGAGCCGGTGGCTGTGTCGCAACTTGCTGGCCGAATAGGCCCGCAGCAAAGTGGGGTAGTCCTTCGCTTCCGTCAGCCGTCCGAGCGCCATGACATAAGGTACGCCGTCCAGGTTTGGAAGCGTGGGGCCTACTTCCGCGAGATGACGCAAGCGCTTCTGGTCAACCGGATTGTTTATGACGCGAATTCGATCGCTCGGAACACCCAAACCCCGCAAATCTTCCGCAACCCCGTTCGAAACCGCAATGACCGAGCCGGCTTTTCGGTACAGCCAGCGCATGGCTTGGCGCTTGAAGATGCTGCGTGCGTTGACGAGACTGGATGCTTCGCGCAAGACTAGGCGCGCGCCCACGCGCGCGCGGATGCACGCCAAAATGGTCAGCAAATTGGTGCCCGTCATTGTGCTCAATATCGCTTTCGGTTCGACCGTGCGCAGAAGCGACGCCAGTTTCGGGAAAGCACGCCAAGCCAACGTGAAACTTTTGGCTACACGATCAGCATCAATCAGCTCATGCAATACGGCAGCGTCCGGAACGTCGCCCCGCAAGGGACCACCACCCACCAGGACCGCCACATGCACTTCCCTGCCGGCTGCAAGAAATGAGCGCGCGAGTTGCAGCAATACGCGCTCGCCGCCACCCCGCTCTAGGCTGGGCAGGACAAGCAATATGCGCTGGGCTTGCGCAGCCATGCGATCAACCGGCGACATCTGCGCGCCAGCGCAGATAGGAATAAGCAAGCCAAAGGGGTTGAGAGTGGTCCAGGCTCCCTGCGCGGTGTTCGCGCAGCAGCGCACGCAATCCATCTGCGTCCACTACGCCGGTATCCCCCGAACGCGCCATGTCCAGCAGGTCATCGCCCAGCCAATCGCGCAACCAATGGCTGACCGGCGATGCAAACCCCTGCTTGCGGCGATCCCAGATGAAATCGGGCACGCGGCCGCGCATCGCCGCCCGCAACAGACGCTTGCCACGAAGGCGATCGAAGTGCCATTGCCGGGGAACGCGGACCACGAACTCGAAAAGCTCCTTGTCCAGGAAAGGACTGCGGGCTTCGACCGAAAACATCATCCCCGCACGATCGACCTTCTGCAGGATGTCCTGGGGCAGGTAGACCAACGAGTCCATCAGCAGCATATGGCGTATTTCGTCGGGGTCATTCGACCATGGCAGCTCGGGCATGGTGTTGCCCGGACCCAATCCAGGCACCAGCCGCGCGAGTGTCTCCTTGCGGATGGCGGGCGGGCCGATGTAGGTATCCCTGTCCTCACGGGCCAGGCGCACGAACAAATGTGCGCGTTTCATCAGACTGCCACTGTGATGTGCGTAGGGCTCGGGCGTTGCGAGCACGGCGCGTTCGATCACGGAGCGCAGCGCGGCAGGCAGCCGCTGGTATCGCTGGCGCAGCAAGCGTCCGGCATATCGGGCGTAGCCACCGAAAATCTCGTCGCTGCCATCGCCCGTCAGGACCACCTTGACGTGCTTGGCCGCAACCGAGGCTACCAACGCACTCGGAACCAGCGAGGAGTCACCGAACGGCTGGCCCATGCGGCGCGGCAATTGGATGGCAAGGGTTGCCGCCGTCTTCGGATTGATTTCTTCCGCCGTGTGCAGGGTGCCCAGCTCGGCGGCTGCGCGTGCGGCGGGCGCTCGCTCGTCGTAGGTGGGTTCGGCAAATCCCGCGGTGAACGTCCTGAGCCGTCCAAAACCCGATTGCTGCGCGAGTGCGCACACGGTAGTCGAATCCACGCCACCGGAAAGGAACGCGCCAACTTCCACATCCGACGCCAACTGGCGTCGGCGCACGCTCGCCGTCAGCAACTCGCGTACATTCTCGGCAGCTTCATTGAAGCTGCCTGTCCACGGTTCGGTGGAGGGCGACCAATAGCGCTTCTGCACGACGGAGCCGTCCGGATGTCGCCACATCGCATGCGCGGGCAGAACCTCCTTGACGCCGGCAATGCAAGTCCTGCCCGGCAACGCGTAGCCATAGCGGAAATAATCCGCGATACCTGCATCATCTTCAGTCAACGCCGCGTCCGGCGTCAGCACTGCAAGCGCCGGCAGTTCGGATGCGCACGCGAACAGCGCGCCATCGCGGCGGTAATACAGCGGCTTCTTGCCGAATCTGTCCCGTGAAAGGAACGTCTCGCCGGACGCGATGTCATGCAGGACGAACGCCCACATGCCATCCAGTCGTTCGACGAACTGTGGCCCTTCGGTAACCAGTCCCGCGAGCAGCACTTCCGTATCGCTGTCATCCCGGAACTGCCATTGTCCTTCCAACTGGGCGCGGAGATTCTTGTAGTTGTAGATCTCGCCGTTGAACACCAGCACCCAACGCCCTGTTGGGTCATGCAGCGGCTGGTGACCCCCCGCAAGATCGATGATCGCCAGCCGGGTCTGCCCCGCAGCGAAATCGCGATCAGCGAAGCAGCCAGCTTCGTCAGGCCCGCGATGTTCGAGGCGTTGCAACGCCGCGATCATGCATTCCCGACGTTCCGCGGACGACAGATCGGGGTCCAGGAGAAAGGCTATCCCGCACATTGGGGGCGCTTCCTTTCATGGGACGCCATGGCTGCGCGGAACAGTGCGTCGTAGGCCCGTGCAGTGTCCGCCCATGTGCCGAGTCGGGTGTTTGCCATCTCGCGTGCACGTTCGCCCCGACGACGCAGTTCCGCACGATCAGCGTTCGCCCGGTCCAGCGCCGCCGCCAATTGATCGGCGTCACCTGCTGCAACCAACCAGCCGCTATCACCCTCCGTCA
>Ga0134126_10009405_pt1 | contig 12310 bp, 9 predicted proteins | sample KB31752_FD_96881 | JGI IMG/M metagenome (GOLD analysis project Ga0134126, IMG submission 96881) | Terrestrial soil microbial communities with excess Nitrogen fertilizer from Kellogg Biological Station, Michigan, USA - KB3-175-2 | ecosystem: Environmental > Terrestrial > Soil > Unclassified ...
CCCGAACAGGCCGAAGGCCATCGGCCGCTGACGCGGCGGGAACACCTCCGTCACGATGCCCAGGCCCTGCGGCAGCATCACCGCGCCGCACAGCCCTTGCAGCACCCGGAACGCGATCAGCATCCCCGGATCCTGCGCCACCGCGCACAGCAGCGAGGCGATGGTGAACCCTGACATGCCGAGCAGGAACAGGCGCTTGCGGCCGTGGATGTCACCGAGCCGCCCGCCGACGATGAGCCCGGACGCCATCGCCAGCGTGTATCCCGCGGCCAGCCACTGGATCAGCGTGTCGCCGCCGCCCAGATGGGCGCGGATCTGCGGTCCGGCGACGATCGTGATCAGCGAGTCGAGCAGGTCCATCATCCCGGCCGCCAAGACCACGGCGAGAGCGGGCCATCGCCACCGATAGGGCGCCGGGGCCGGCGTCTGCGTGTTGGTCGTCACCTCGGTGGAAGCCATGGTCTCGATCGGCCCTTTCCGGTCGCGTGGATCCCCCGATCCGCCTTCGACGGTAGGCCCCGGCGCTCGAACCGGGCTTGAACCCGGCGCCGTCCAGCCGCAGCCGAGCGCGGTTCGAGACCGGCGACGCTCAATGGCGCGCGCTGTCTGCTCCCCGCACCCCCATCCGATCCGGAGACGGTACCGGCCTTTCGGGTCGGCGCGCGGCCGGTCGATCATCCCCAGGAAGTGACATGAGCCTCGGTGACCTGAGAGCTGCGCCAACCCATGTCGTCGTGTCGGCGGGCCTCGCCAACGCCGGAGAGGCGACCCGTGCGCTGGAACTGGCCAAGGCGCTGCGCGCGCACCGGCCGCACGGCCGCGAGATCGAGATCACGTTTCTGTCCCACGGCGGCTGGTTCGAGCCGCGCATCACCGCCGCCGGCTTCCGCGTGGAGCGGGCCGAACCGGCCGTGCGCGGCCGCAGCATGATCGAGGACCTGCAGTTCGACCCCCCGGAGTTCGTCGGCTCGGTGCGCCTGGCCCGCGCCTTCATCGAGGGCGAGCGGGCCGCCATCGCGCGGCTGCGCCCCGACCTGGTCCTGCACGGCCTGTGGCCCTTCGCCAACATCGCGGCGCGCCTTGAGGGCGTCGCGACGGCCGCGTTCCTCGCCGTTGCGCCGACCGTGCTCGCCGCCGAGGTCGCGCGGGAACTGCGGGAGAAGACTCCGCTGCACGGCGAAGCCACCCACGTCTTCCGCGCGCGGGAGGAGCACAAGCCGGCGGCGCCGCGGCAGGTGTTCCGGCAGGAGCGGCTCGCGCAGGCGATCGCGCGCTGCGGCTGGACCGGGGCGGTGCCCTCGACCCTCTTCGAGATGCTCGACGCCGACCTGGTGCTGATCAACGACCTGCCCGCCTTCTACGCCGACGAACAGCTGCCGCAGAACGTTCATGTCACCGGACCGCTGTTCGCCGCCCCCCAGCCGGAGCCGATCGCCCCTGAGATCGCGGCGGTGCTGGACCCGGCCGATCCGCGGCCCAAGATCCTGTGCACCATGGGCAGCTCAGGCACCAAGGACGCGCTGCTGGAAGCGGTGCGCGGCATCGTCGAAGAGTCCGGACACGCTTGGAACGCGGTGATCCTCGCGCCGCCCTCGATCTGCCCGGTGGACCTGGTGCGCGCGGCCGCCGGTCCCCGGCCCGGCCTTGTCGTCACCGACCGCTTCTTGCCTGTGCGCGAGCTCTACCGCCTGGTCGACGTCGTGGTCAGCCATGGCGGCCAGGGCACCGTGCAGTCGGTGCTGGCTGGTGGCGTCCCGCTGGTCGGGGTGGCGTTCCAGACGGAGCAGCGGATCAATCTGGACCGCGCGGCCGCGTTCGGGGCGGGGATCCGCATCCCGGCGCAGCACTGGCACGCCGGGGTCGTCGCCGACGCGGTCCGCGCGGTCCTGCGCGACCCGGCCTACCGCCGCGGCGCCCAGGAGGCCGCGGCGCTCATCGGCGCGGCGGACGGCGGCGGGACCGCGGCCGAACTGCTGTGGTCGCGGCTGATCGGGAAGACGCCCGCCCCGGCCGGGAACCGCGGATGACGACGGTCGCCGCGAGCACCGCGGCCGCAGCCCCCGCCCCCGCCGGAGCCGCCCGGTCTGCCGCACGCCGGCGCGGCGTGCTGTTCGCCTGTTGCCTCGCCCAGTTCATGTCAGTGCTGGACATCTCCGCGATGAACATCGCGCTGCCCAGCGTGCAGAAGGCCCTGGGGTTCACCACCGCCAACCTGATGTGGGTGGTGACGGCGTACTCGCTGGCGCTCTCCGGCTGCCTGCTGCTCGGCGGACGGCTGGCCGACCTGCTCGGGCAGCGCCGGATGATGCTGATCGGCATCGCCGCCTTCACCGCGGCCAGCCTGATCGGCGGCACAGCGGTGTCCGGGCCGGTCCTGGTACTGGCTCGCTGCTTGCAGGGAGTCGCAGCGTCGGTGATGGTGCCGGCCACCTTGGCGGTGCTCACCTCGACCTTCACCGAGCCGGGCGAGCGGGCCAAGGCGATGGGGCTGTGGAGCGCGGTGGCCGGCGGCGGTGCCTCCTTCGGCGGGATCGCCGGGGGGCTGCTGACCTCGTTCGCCTCATGGCGCTGGACGCTGCTGGTCAACGTTCCGCTGGGGTTGCTGCTGCTGGTGATCGGCTCGTTGAGCGTGGAGAGGTCGCGCCCGGCCGCCCGGGTGGGCAGTCCGGACGTGCTCGGGGCCGGGGCCGTCACGCTCGGCCTGATGGCGCTGGTGGCCGGCATCGGCGAGAGCGGCAAGTACGGCTGGGGCTCGGCCCCCGTGGTCACGGCGCTCGCGCTCGCGGCCGCGTTGCTGCTCTTCTTCGTGCTCAACGAGGCGAAGCTGGCCCGCGATCCGCTGGTGCCGCTGGTCGTCTTCCGCAACCGTGCGCTGTCCGTCACCAACGCGGTCGGTGCCTTCTCCTGCGCGGCGTTCTACACGACGGTCTACTTCACGCCGCTGCTTCTGCAGCAGGTGCTGCACGCCTCCGCGCTGCGGGCGAGCCTGCTGCTCGCGCCGCAGTCCCTGTGCGTCTTGATCAGCGCGCGCGGCGTCGCCCGCTTCGTGCCGAGGCTGGGCACCAGGACCGTGCTGAGCGCCGGTCTGGCCTCGGCGAGCTGCGGGCTGCTGTGGCTTTCGCGCGCCACCGAACACGCGACCTATCTGGGCAGCCTGATCGGACCCTGCGTCCTGCTCGGCTGCGGCTGGGGCCTGATCATGACCGGTTCGACGGTGGCCGCGGTCAGCGGCGTGCCGCGCGATCAGACCGGGCTCGCGGCGGGCCTGATCAACACCAACCGGCAGCTCGGCGGTGCGATCGGCATCGCGGTGCTGGCCGGGGTCGCCACGGCGCGCAGCGCGGCGCTGCTCTCCGGCCAGGAGGGCACCGCGAGCGCGTCCGCGCAGCGACACGCCGCCGCCGCGGGCTACGACCGGGGCTATCTGGTCGGGGCGCTGCTGATGGCACTGGCCTTCGCTGTCGCCCGCGTCCTGCCCGGCCGCGCCCGCGGCGGCGAGCGGGTTGTCAGGCCTTGAACTCAGCGGCGTGGTCGGCGGCCCAGCGGGCGAAATCCAGGCCGGGCCGGCCGGCCACCTTCTGCACCGTGTCGCTGACCGGGGCCGGCGTGCCGACGTGCGCCGCCCAGTCCGCCAGCAGCACGTCCGCGGGCGTGTACGGGCCCATCAGCTTGCGGGACTCCTCCGGGGAGACCTCCTCGTAGCTCAGCTCGCGGCCGGTGGCCTCGCCGATCAGCCGGATCTGCTCGCGGTGGGTCAGCGACTGCGGCCCGGTCATGCTGTACACCTTGCCCTCGTGCGCGTCCGAGGTCAGCGCGGCCACGGCGACGGCGGCCATATCCGCCTCGTGGATCGGCGAGCATTGCGCCTCGGCGTACGGGCCGCGCACCACATCCCCGGCCTTCAGCTGCTCGGGCACGTCCAGCGCCCACTGGATCGAGTTCGCGGACGCCAGCTCCAGCCGCAGGAAGGTCCAGCCCAGGCCGGAGTCCTTGATCTCCTTCTCCAGGTCCGCGTGGAACGAGGCGACCTGGTTCGACTGCTGTTCGGCGGCGTCGTCGATGGCGCCGGAGGACTGGAAGACGATGCGGCGCACCCCGGCGTCCCGTGCGGCGCCGAGGAACGCGGGCGCGAACCCGGGCACCACGGCGAGCAGGAACACGGCCTCGACGCCCTGCATCGCGGCGCGCATGCTCTCCGCGTCGCCCAGGTCGCCGGCCACGGCCTCGGCGCCCGGCGGCAGATCGGCGTTCTCTACGTCCCGGGTGAGCGCGCGCACCGGCGTTCCGGCGGCGACGAGCTGTTCGACGATCGCGCGGCCGACGGGCGCGGTGGCGGCGGTGACGAGGATCATGGAACGTTACCTTTCCGTGTTCGATTCAGTACTGTCGGTGCTCATACTCTAGGACGTCGCGCCGACATTCTCAGTCCACGATGACGTCCCGACCGCGCCGAGAACGCGGTCTTGGCCCAGTGTGCCCGGGGTAAAGGAACACGTCAGGGCGGCATCCGGTGTTGGGATGCCGCCCCGAGGCGTCGTCGAGCCGCGCTCCAGCGCGGCTCGAGTCCGGGCGCTTTTCAGGCCAGGAGGGTGTCCGCGAAGTTCTTCGCGGGCGCGGTCTCGAACCGCAGCGCCACGTGGCTCGCGGCGGCGACCACGTCGCGCCAGTGCCGTTCCAGCGGATGCGCTTGGGACAGGCCGTTGGTTCCGGCTGCGCGCACGAGGCCGCCGACCGCGTCGACGAGCAGTTCCGCCGCGAGGGCCGCGTCGCGCTCGTTGCGGGCCAGCAGCGCCGGAGTGCAGTCTGCGCCGTCCGCGGTCGCGGCGTTGCGCTCGATGAGCAGGCGCGCGGCGTCGATGCGGCCGGCCGCGCGCGCCAGCCCTTCGTCGCCCGCCGCCGTGCGGCGGCCGTGCTTGAGCAGGGCCACGGCCGAACCGAGCGCGCCGAGCGCTCCGCCGAGCGCGGGCGCGACGAAGGTCAGCGTGCCTACCGCGCGGAACGAGGTGTTGTGGCACACCGCGTCCGAGGTCAGGTTTGGTCCGGCCAGCACCTGCGTGCGCGGAACCGAGCGGTGTTCGGGCACGAAGGTCTCCGGGACGATGACGCTGTGGCTCGCGGTCGCCCGCATCCCGGTGCTGTCCCAGGTCTCCTCGACCCGGCACGCGGACGCCGGCAGCGCGAAGAACCGCGCGTCCGCGATGCCCTGCGGTCCGGGCGCGCACAGCAGCACCCAGTCACTCCAGGTGATGCCGCTGACGTAGCGCCAGGTTCCGCTGACCAGCCAGCCGCCCTCGGTCTGCGTGGCCGCGCCGGACGGGACCAGGCCGGTCGCGATGACCGCGTCGGGGCCGTCCGCCCAGAGCTCGTCCTGGCCCGCAGTGGGCAGATATGAGGCGAAGCGGCCCGAGTACGCCGAGAGCGAGGCGAACCAGGCGGTCGCGGCGCAGGCCTCGCCTACCGCGGCCACCGCGCGGGTCAGTTCGCTGAAGGTGCCTTCGGTGCCGCCGTAACGGGCCGGTACCAGATGCCGGGCGAATCCGGCCTGGCGTACCGCCGCGGCCACTTCTGGGGACAGCGCGCCGGTGCGGTCGGCCTGCGCAGCGTGCCGGGCCGCGGATTCGGCCACGCCGCGGGCCGCGTCGAGCAGCCCGGTCGCGGGTGGTGCTATTGCAATAGACATAGCTTGCCGCCTCTCGTGCTCGTCTGGCTGGACACGCGCTAGGGCGCGTTTTGGAACTTTCGCCTGGGCGCTAGTTCCAAAACACGCGCTAGGCCGTGGCCCGCTCGAGTTCGTCTGCCGACGCGGACTCGGACTCGTCGGTCCACTTGTACGGCGAGTACGGGGTGTCCGCGGCGGAGGTCAGGTCGGCGCCGCCGTCCAGGACGATGATCTGGCCGGTGACCCAGGAACTCGCCGGCTCCGCGAGCTTGGTGATCCAGGGGGTGACGTCCTCGACGGTGCCGGTGCGGCCCAGCGGCATGCACGCGGCGTAGTGGGCGAAGATCGCGTCGGTCTGCTCGTCGGTCAGCCCGTTTGCCGCGTACACCTCGGTGCGGACTGCGGACGGCGCCACCGCGTTGACCCGGATGCCCCGGCCGGCCAGCTCCTTCGCCCAGGTGAGGGTGAGGCTGTGCACGCCGGCCTTGCTCGCCGCGTATACGGACGCATACGGTTCCGGCTTGTGCCCGGCGACGCTGGAGACCAGCACGATGCTGCCGCCGGGGGCCTTGATCAGCGGTAGCAGCCGCGTCGTCAGCAGCGCGGTGCCCAAGACGTTGGTCTCCAGCAGCTCGCGGGCCAGCTTCACGTCGATCGCGTCGATCGGCGTCTGCCGGTAGATACCGGCGTTGTGCACTAGGACGTCCAGGACCCCGGAGCGGGCCTGGACGGCGGCGCCGATCGCGTCGGCGCCCTCCTCGGTGACGAGGTCGGCCACGACCGGCACGATCGCCGGGTGCTCGGCGGCGACCTCGTCGAGCCGGTGCGCGCGCCGGCCGGTGATCACCACGGTCGCGGCGCCCTGCTCGGCGAAGGACAGCGCGGTGGCCCGGCCGATGCCGGTGCCCCCGCCGGTGACCACGACGGTCTGCCCCTCGAATGGCTTGGTCGACATGTTCTTTCCTTTCGGTTTCGCAAGGTCGCGCGGCGGAACGCGCCTTAGCTGCGAGCGGTCAGTTGGCCGGCCCAGTAGCGCTCCCGGCTCGAGGTGTCGTGCCGCAGCCTGCGGTGCCGGGTGCGCAGCACGCCGTCCGCGCCGCGCACCAGCACGTCGCGCACCGTGCAGCTGGGCTCGAATGAGACGGTCCCGTCCGGAGCGGTCAGGCTGACCAGCGCGGTGTACGAGACGCGCACCGTGCCGTCGTCGCAGAGCTCGATGATCCGGTTCTCGAACCAGTGCCGGAAGATCGTCTCGCCGTAGCGGGCGGTGTTCGCGCGGGTCGCCTCGACCAGCTGCTCGCGGCCGCGCATGCTCCAGCCGTCCGGAACGTGCTCGAAGACGGCGTCCTCGGTGAAGGTCAGCCCGAACTGCTCGATGTCGAGCTCTTCGAGCAGCGGCATCTGGCGCGCGTAGTACTGCTGGATCTCCACGTACAGTTCCGGGGTCACCGGCCGGATCGCAGGGTCCGCAGACGCCCCGGGCGCTGCGGAGAGCGAAGTGGTGGACACGCTTCCTCCTACTCGGCGTTGGCGGTCGGGGCGAGCCTGCCGGGTGCCACCTGCTCGGTCTGCGGCACGGGGGCCTGCGCCGGGATCGGCCCCACCGAGCCGGCCTTCGGCCGCGCTGCGGACCAACGGCGCATAACCGGCCGCTCCACCAGCTCATACAGGCCCCAGGCGAGGATCAGGCTGACCACGAATGTCCCGATGAGGAATGCGATGGCAGGCAGCGTCGACCAGGCCTTGGGGTAGCCGTACGCACCCAGGCCGAAGGCGCGGTGCCCATAGACGATCACCAGGTGGTGCACCAGGTAGAAGGCGAAGGAGACCTCACCGAGCCGGATCATCACCCTGCTGGAGAACACGGTGCGGCGCCCGGCGGCGTCGGCGGTGGCGGCGGCCGGGATGAGCAGCGCCAGCGGGATCACGGTCGCGGCGGCGTACCGGTACAGGAAGGGCGCGTGCAGCGAGAGGACGTATCCCGCCACCGCGATGACGGTCGCGGGCAACACGCCGAACTGTGGGATCCACTTACCCGCGAGCACGATCCTGGCCAGCAGGATGCCGAGGGTGAATTCCAGCAGCCGCGCGGCCGGGAACGTGTACACGAACCAGATCTGGTGCCACGAGGCCGGGCCCCAGATGAAGTACGGCTTGTCGGCGAACGCCGCCTGGGCGACGGCAGGCAGGACGAACACCGCCGCGACCACGCCCGCGGCCCAGTACCACAAGTGCGTTTCCTTGATCCGCTTGATCAGCACGAGCAGCAGCGGGAAGGAGAGGTAGAAGAACGCCTCGGCCGACAGCGTCCAGCTCACGTCGTTGACGCCGCTCATGTACGAGAACTGCGGTACCCAGGACTGGACGAAGAACAGGTTCGCCACCGCCTGGCCGATCCCGCTCGGCTTGTGGATCGAGGCCAGCAGGATCAGCGCCGCCACATACGTGACCAGGTAGTTCGGCGCGATCTTGAAGAAGCGGCGGCGCCAGAACGAACGGGCCCGGTCCTGCGGCCGGCTGCTCCAGGTCAGCACGAAGCCGCTGAGGATGAAGAAGAACGAGACGCCGACGAAGCCCGCGGTGCGCGCCGCGGTGAGGTAGCCGCTCTGCGTCGAGGGGTTCGCGAAGACGAACTCGATGCTCCCGTGGAAGAAGAAGACCAGCGCTGCCGCGACGAACCGCAGCCCGGTCAGTGAGTCCAGCCTCGGTTTGAGGCCTCTCGTTGCGACGGTAGGCATGGCGGGAAACCCTTCTGGATCCGGCCGGTGCGGTCGCGGGTGCGACGGTCGGCCGGGCGAGGTTCGCAACCGGGCCTCGCACCGCGGCGGAGCGACGGTGGAGCGGCGCTGCGCCGCGGCCGGGATCCCGCGGGGTGTCAGCGGCCGAACAGAGTCCCTATTCGCCTCCGCGTTCGCGGTGCGGCGCTGGCGGTCCGGCGCGACCGGGTCCGGGCGCCCTCGTGCGCGGCTCTAGCGCGGTGGCCGACCGTGACCCCGCGTCCGCCGCGCGGCCTGTCTGAATCTGATCGCGCGCGGACCCGCAACCGGCGAGACTTCAGGAGGCTCACCATGGGGATCACTGCGGCCCCGGAACGGATTTTGCGCACTGCGCACGACGCGCAGCTGCCCTTCCGACTGCACCGCTCGGCGGCCTGCTCGTCCGGAGCGGCCCTCTCCGACGCCGCGGCGATCGAGGCCTGGCTCGCCGAGCGCGGCCGGGTGCACACCTTCGACGTGCGACGCATCCCGTTCGAGGCGCTGGAGGGCTGGTCCTTCGCGCCGGACACCGGAAACCTGGTGCACCGCACCGGCCGCTTCTTCAGCGTCGAGGGCCTGGCGGTCACCTCCTCGGGCGGTCCGCTTCCGCAATGGCACCAGCCGATCATCAACCAGCCGGAGATCGGCATCCTGGGCATCCTGGTCAAGGAGTTCGACGGGGTGCTGCACTTCCTGATGCAGGCCAAGATGGAGCCGGGCAACCCGCGCATGCTCCAGCTGGCCCCGACGGTCCAGGCCACCCGCAGCAACTACATGCGCGTACACCAGGGCAACGCGGTGCGCTACCTCGAATACTTCGCCGCGCCGCGCCGCGGCCGCGTGGTGACCGACGTGCTCCAGTCGGAACACGGCTGGTGGTTTTACCGCAAGCGCAACCGGAACATGATCGTCGAGGCGGACGGCGAGGTGGAGCTGCACGACGACTTCTGCTGGATGACGCTCGGTCAGATCAACGAGCTGATGAACCAGAAGAACGCGGTGAACATGGACGCGCGCACGGTGCTCTCCTGCCTGCCGCCGGCTGCCAGCGCGCCGCTGGGCCCGGGCGGGTTCCACGACGCGCTGGCCGCTTCGCGCGACCCTCAGGCCGGCGCAGCCGTCGGCACCGTGGAGCTGCTGAGCTGGTTCACCGAGCAGCGCGCCCGGCTGGAGTTCACCGCCAAACAGGTCCCGCTGGCCGGCCTGCCGGGCTGGCGCCGCACCGATGAGGCGATCGTGCGCGAGGACGGCAGGCACTTCCAGGTCGTCGCGGTCGACGTCAAGGCGAGCAGCCGCGAGGTGTCCGGATGGAGCCAGCCGCTGTTCGAGCCGAACGGCCTCGGCATCGCGGCCTTCGTGGTCAAGCGGATCGAGGGCGTCCTGCACGTGCTGGCGCACGCGAAGATCGAGAGCGGCTTCCTGGACACTGTCGAACTCGGCCCGACCGTGCAGTGCCGGCCCGGCAACTACGACGAGAGCGAACAGCCGTTCCTGCTCGACTACGTCCTCGGCGCGGACCCCTCGCGCATCCGGTTCGACACGATTCACTCCGAGGAGGGCGGGCGGTTCCTCAACGCCGAATTCCGGTACCTCATCGTGGAGGCCGACGACTCGCTGCCGGCGCACCTGCCCGAGGAGTACACCTGGGTCACCGCCTGGCAGCTGGGCGACCTGCTGCTGCACGGCCACTATGTCAGCGTTCAGGCACGCAGCCTGGTGGCCTGCCTGAACGCGGTCCGGTGACGCGGTGTCGCCGGACCGCGGGCCGGTCCGGCTCGGCGTCATCGGGTGCGCGGACATCGCGGTGCGGCGCGTGCTGCCCGCCGCGCGGGAGCAGGCCGGGCTGCGCCTCGTCGCGGTGTCGGCTCGCGATCCGCGCCGGGCGGCGCAGATAGCTGGCGCCTTCGGCTGCGCGGCGGAGCCCGATTACCAGCGGCTGCTGGAGCGCACCGACATCGAGGCCGTCTACATCCCGCTGCCGGTCGCGCTGCACGCGCCGTGGGCGCTGGCCGCGCTGCGCCACGGCAAGCACGTGCTCGTGGAGAAGCCGCTGAGCACGCGCGCCGATCTGGCCGAGAGCGTCGCCGGGTACGCCGAGGAGCGGGGCCTGGTGCTGATGGAGAACTTCATGTTCGCGCACCACGGCCGCAACCACACCGCCCGGCGGCTGCTCGGGCGCGGCGCCATCGGGCCGCTGCGCGCCTTCAGCGCGGCGTTCGCGGTGCCGCCGCGCCCGGACGGCGACATCCGGCTGCGGCCCGATCTCGGCGGCGGGTCGCTTTTCGACATCGGGGTCTATCCGCTGCGCGCCGCGCAGTTCTTCCTTGGCCCGCGGCTCGAAGTGGTCGGCGCGCACCTCGACCCCGGCGAATCAGGGGTCGATCTCGGCGGCGCGGTGCTGCTGCGCTCGCCGCAGGGGATCACCGCGCAGCTGACATTCGGCATGCGGCACGCCTATCAGTCCCGCTACGAGCTGTGGGGCGCCGACGGCCGGATCACGGCGGACCGGGCGTTCACCCCGCCACCGGACGTGCCGGCGGCGCTGCGGGTCGAGAGCGGGCAGGGCGCGCGCGACGTGCTCTCGCCGGCGCAGGATCAGAGCTCGAATACGCTGCGGCACTTTGCCCGCGCGGTGCGCGCGGCCGGCCGCCGCGAATTCGCGAGTGCCGGACGCATGGCGTCGCTGCGGCAGGCCGTCGAGCTGGCCCGCCTAGTCGACGAGGTGTTCGCCCGGGCCGGGGTGCCGCCAGGCGACGCCCGCAGCCCCTTTGCTCCCGGCCCGGTGCCGCAGCCCCGGTCAAGCCCGAAGAACCGAGTTCCTGGAGGACCGCGATGACTCTGACCGACACCCTGACCGCCACGCTGACCGACGAGAAGGAAGCCGTCCTGGAGCTGGTGCGAAAGTACCACCAGGCGAAGAATCCGCCCCGGGGCTTCGAGCCGGGGGTGACCGAGATCTGGCCTTCGGGGGCGACGCTGTTCGAGGAGGACCGGGTGGCGCTGGTGGAGGCCGCGCTGGACATGCGGATCGCCGCCGGGCACTCCTCGCGCAAGTTCGAGTCCGCATTCGCGCGCAAGCTCGGCCTGCGCAAGGCGCACCTGACCAATTCGGGCTCCTCGGCGAACCTGCTCGCGCTCTCCGCGCTGACCTCGCCGCAGCTCGGTGATCTGCGGCTGCGCCCGGGCGACGAGGTGATCACCGCCGCGGCCGGCTTTCCCACCACGGTCAACCCGATCCTGCAGAACGGCCTGGTGCCGGTCTTCGTCGATGTCGAACTCGGCACCTACAACGCCACCGCCGAGCGGGTGGCCGCCGCGATCGGCCCGAAGACCAAGGCGATCATGATCGCGCACGCGCTGGGCAACCCGTTCGAGGTCGCCGAGATCGCCGAGCTGGCCGAGCGGCACCACCTGTTCCTCATCGAGGACAACTGCGACGCGGTCGGCTCCACCTACGGTGGCAGGCTCACCGGCACCTTCGGCGACCTGACGACGGTCAGCTTCTACCCGGCCCACCATTTGACGATGGGGGAGGGCGGCTGCGTGCTGACCGCGAATCTCGCCCTGGCCCGCATCGTCGAGTCGATGCGCGACTGGGGCCGGGACTGCTGGTGCGAGCCCGGCGAGAACAACAAGTGCCTCAAGCGGTTTCAGTACCAGATGGGCGACCTGCCGCACGGGTACGACCACAAGTACATCTTCTCGCACGTCGGATACAACCTGAAGGCCACCGACCTGCAGGCAGCGCTGGGGCTGAGCCAGCTGGCCAGGCTGGACGAGTTCTGCGCGGCCCGGCGGGCCAACTGGCGGCGGCTGCGCGGCGCGCTCGACGGTGTACCCGGTCTGTTGCTGCCTGAGGCGACCGCGAACAGCGACCCGAGCTGGTTCGGCTTCG
>Ga0134126_10009407_pt1 | contig 12308 bp, 9 predicted proteins | sample KB31752_FD_96881 | JGI IMG/M metagenome (GOLD analysis project Ga0134126, IMG submission 96881) | Terrestrial soil microbial communities with excess Nitrogen fertilizer from Kellogg Biological Station, Michigan, USA - KB3-175-2 | ecosystem: Environmental > Terrestrial > Soil > Unclassified ...
GAGCTCCGGGCCGCCGTCGGTGACGCGCGCGCAAACGGGAAGGCGATCAAGGTTGCGGTGATCGCGACGAAGCGCGACCTCGGCGGCGTGCCGACACTCTTCGGCAACCCGCTCTACTACGCGCGCTTCCTCGGCGCCGAGCTGCAGTTCCTCTACAGCGGGAAGCTGCTCGTGGTCATGCCCCAGGGGGCGGCGCTCTCCCAGCGGGGAAAGCTGATCGCGGACCGCTCGGTTCAGGACGCGAAGGTCGGGCAGGGCACCGACGGCCTCGTCCGCACGGCAGCGGTGCTCGTGCGCGACCTGGCCGGAGGAGAGCAGGGCAGCAGCCAGACGGTGGTCTCCTCCTCGGCGGGCGGCGGCTTGCCGGCCTGGATCTGGGTCGCCGTCGGCGTGGCGGCCGCCGCAGCGCTCGGTGCGATCGGGTTCCTGCTCGCCCGTGCCAGGCGGCGGAGGCCGGCGTGATCGTCGCGCTGGCAGTGGCGCTCGCGTTCGGCGGCCCGCCGCTGCCGCCGGACGTCAAGCCGTGGCCGATCGGCGTCGGTCCGGGGTTCCGGCTCCGCGCGGCGCCTGCTGCCGTGCTCAGGGGCGAGCCGGTCGGCCGCTTCCGCTGCGCGCCGGACGGCGGACGCCGATTCGGCGCCCACGTCGAGCTCTTCGTCCGCCGGCGCGTCCTGCTCGTCCCGGCGGGGGTCGGGGTCGCGCGCGGCGGACGGTGCTCGTATCCGTTGCGTACGCGCGACCCGACGGGTGTGATCGAGATCCGCCGCGGCACCCGCGCCACCGTCGGCGACCTCTTCCGCCTGTGGGGCCAGCCGCTCGGCCGGCACCGCATCGCCGGCTTCCGTTCACCTGCGCCCGTGCTCGCCTTCGTCGGTGGGAAGCGCTGGCACGGCGACGCGCGGACGATCCCGCTGACCCGGCACGCACAGATCGTCCTCGAGCTGGGCGGCTACGTGCCGCCCCATCCGCGTTACCTCTTCGCGAACGGCCTCTGAGCGCGGGATCACGCGACCGGTGGAGGAACGGTGGCATCGCGGGCGAACCGAGCTTCGGGCGGGCCGATCACCTGCGGGTTGATTTGCCTCTCCACCGCCGGTGGGGTATGCGGCCCGCCCATATTCTCGGTGTGTCGCGAGGTTCTTGCGCATCGTGACGGCCGTGCCGTTCGCCAGGCACTCGACTCGAATGCCGTCCGCTAAGACCCTCACCGGCTCCGCGTCCTGATCGCGAACGAGAAGCGAGAGCGCCACACACCGCTGCTCCCGCGCACGCTCAACCGTCGTCCCAGTCGTAACCCCCCGGTGTATCCATGAATTCGACCGGACGTAGCGGGGGTCGAATCGCGGTTTCGGGAACGTGCTTCGTCGGTGGAATCAGGGTAAAGTGGTGACCCACGGTGCCTTAGCGAAATCGGCCCGTGGATCCCCGGGGACACAAGCGCCGTCCCCGGGAGCGATCCGCCCCTCATGAACCGGGCCGGGTGACGTGGCAGCCCGCCAGAGCCAGCCCGACGGGTCCCATCTGACTTCGAGGAGGGCGGTGATGGCAGTTCCGATCGAGCACATCGAGCCAGCGGGGCGGTCTGCTGGTCAACCGCGAGAAAGCACTCGCGAACTGATCGGCGTCGCCGATCCAGGAGAAGCGATGGACGCAGCCCACACCGGGCACGAAGCGACCACCGAAGTCCGCCGCCCCGAGCCGGGCGTGGCCGAGGTCGTTCTCGGCGGCGAGCACGATCTGAGCAGCGCTGATCAGCTCCAGGACACCCTGGGCGAGGCACTGACGACTTGCTCGCATCTGATCGTCGACCTCAGCTCTGCGGAATTCATCGACTCCTCGACGATCAAGGCGCTCGTCAACGCGAGGAAAGCAGCGAGCGAAAGGGATTGTCCGTTCAACCTCGTGCTCAGTACGACCCCGATCGTCGAGCGCGTCCTCGAGGTTACGGGCGTGCTCGAACATCTCAATCGCGTCCATTCCACCGCGGAGGCCTTGCAAGACGGCAGAACACAAGGAGGTGGGGACGGTGACTGAGCCACAGGAGAACGCGCACTGGAACGTCGCGGAGTGGCACGGCAAGCTGCTGGTCGATCGCGACGGCGAGCGGATCGGGAAGCTCCAGGACGTCTACGTCGACGTGGAGAACGACGAGCCGCAGTTCGGCACCGTCAAGGAGGGCTTCATCGGCCGTCACCTGACCTTCGTGCCGCTCGGCGGCATCAAGGTCGGGCCCGACGAGCTCCAGGTGACCGTGACGAAAGAGGAGATCAAGTCCGCACCGAACATCGAACAACACGGCGAGGAGCTTTCCCAGGCAGACGAATCTGCCCTCTACCACCACTACGAACTCAACTACACGCCGCCGGACACCGAGAGCGGCCGCCGCCTCGCCCGCCGTTGAGCGGGCCGTTGACGCTACAGGGGCGGAGGGACTCGAACCCCCGGCCTACGGTTTTGGAGGCTCTTGCGTTTCGGCTTGTACTGACGTTCTGGGCCGATGCGCGCCAGTCCGCGCGCCAGCACGCTAGACAGCTTGAAGGAACTCGTACATCACATACGCATCTCGAGGCGTAACGAGGGCGCTGTGCTGCGAGGGGCGCGAACTCCATCCGAAGCTCGTTTCGGTGTCGAGTTTGGCTACGACCTGGCTAGGGACCGAAGGGCGCCCAGCAGTCCCAACTCCCATTTCAGGAATTCCCTCAAGCATCGAATCGGGATGAGCCGAAGCATCGACAAAAACCCAAGGAGTCTTGTCACGCTCTCTTCGAGCACCGAAGCCTGCTCGCCGAAAAGGTCTATCTGTGGCGCAGCCAGATCGTCACTAGCTCGGCGGTAGCGAGGGGAGGGATCGTTGACTTTCCTTCGTTGCCAGAAAAGGATTGGGGTTCAACCAGCGAGGTGAGGGAGGAACATGTACGCGACCATCCGTAGCTACTCGGGCGGCGATCTTGCTGAAGCGTTGATCGAGCGCCAGGAAGACGTCAAAGGTGTTATCGCGGCGCTCGACGGCTTCCGCAGCTATCACCTGTTGCGCACCGCCGAGGGGACGACCTCGATCAGCGTTTTCGACGATCAGGCTGGCGCAGAAGCTTCCACCGCAGCCGCGGCCAACTGGATCGCCGAGAACCTTCCAGATGCGTCGTTCGGCGCACCGCAGGTGACGACCGGCGAGGTTGTCGTCAGCTTCTAGTACCGCCGGAAGCAGGCGCTTTCGAGTGGGGCGGCATTACGGCCGCCCCACGCCTACTGACCGCACAACTGTCTCCACTGGTTCGCCCGCGTTCCGAAAGCGCGACTAGGAATGCTCGACCGCGGCGGGTAGCTTCGTAGTCGCATGGGCGAGACGACGATCCTGGTCTGCGCCAGTGCGGAATCGACGCTGACCCTGAGGCTCGCGAGTGGCGTACGTACCTCGACTGCGAGGACACCGTGGTGCCGTTCTGTCCGGAGTGCGCGGAGCGCGAGTTCGACCAAGCCTGACTGCCGCAAATCGACGGGGGAGCGCTCGTCCGGCCGGCGTAGTGTTCGACCCCGCGCCGGGACCGTTCCCTCAATTGAGGTTTTTTGCAATCGGTCACCTTGAAGGGGGATACCGGCGAGTGCCGGTGAGCGCACGCTAAGAAGCGCTGACGCAGAACCGACCATGGCACTCGTAAAGGACACGAGATGGGTAGGCACCGGAAAGCTTGGAGACTGACAGCGCTTGTCGCCGTGGCGCTCGTCGGCATGGCGATGGCAACGTCCGGCGCCCTCGCCGGTTCGCCTAAAGGCGGCGTCAGCGGCAACTGCGACTGGATGAACACGAGTTTGCCGACACCGTTCGCGCCCTGGGATGACTATGGGCAGTACTTTCTTGTCTCCGGGGGCGACTTCGAAGGCGCCCTGAGCGACTGGACCTTGAACGACGGGGCCGCCATCGTGCCGGGGAATGAGAGTTACCAGCTCGGCTCCCCGTCGGACAGTCAGTCGCTGGCCCTTCCGAACGGCAGCTCAGTGACCACCCCCATCATCTGCGTCACGGCTCAAAGCCCGGACCTGAGAATGGCCGTGCTCAACTCCGGCGCAAAGGATCCGAAGCTCCGGGTCTACCTCAACTTCACCGACGACAAGGGCAACCCGCGGACACAAAAGCTCAAAGACCTGCGCGGCGGGCCATCATGGACACTCACGGACTCGCTCAAATTCCTCGGGCCGGTCAACAACATCCTCAAACGAAACGGACAGGCCACCGTCAGCTTCACCTTCGCAGCTGAGGCCAAGCAGGACACACCGGACAGCCACTGGCAGATCGACGACCTCTACGTCGATCCCTACAAGAGCGGATAACTCAGAGTCCTGAGCAGACCCGGCGAATGCGGGGGAAGCGCTCGTCCGGCCGGCGAGAGCTCGACCCCCGCACCAGGCCCTAACACCGCTTTACAGAGAACTTACCTCAGCAGCGTTTCCGCCTAATACGCCCCGGTTAGCTTGTTTCTCAAGCTCCGCCAAGAGGGCCGCGCACCGTGAAGATTCCGCTCTGAGGAGAGGTTGATGCGTAGGGCATATGGGGCGGGCGGAGCATCAGAGCGGGGAGAGGGGGCTGTGCGGCGGCGTCCTCTCCCACGCCCCGCGCTTATCTGGAAGTGCGGATAGCCAGACTCGACTGTCTCGGCTGCTGTCGTGAGGCGGGTCGTCCGGCCGGTGTAGTGTTCGCCTCCTGCGCTGGGCCTGGCTAGCCCGCGCCCGTCCAGCGGATTGGCTGGTTACGTTTCTCTGACTTGGGGAGAGTTGGGACGGTGCATACGCTGCGGCACTATTCAGTTCGTCTGCGTCGGAGCCGGAGGCTGCCCTACGTCCTTGCCAGATGGGGCTTCATCTTTGCCGTCTTGCTTGCGCTCGTCTTGACCGCCTCCCGATAGCGGGACCTCGCTCGGCCGGCCGGCGATGTGTTCGACGCCGCCGGGCGTTGGAAGCGGTGCCCGGACATCGTCGTGCGCGCCAGTTGCGCGCCAGTGCCTGCACGTGTCAGACGGTCTAGAGCGGCTCTGAGCGGAACGTCGCCTTGCTGGCGAGGAAGGGCTAAACCGCTTCGCTATCCGGAAAAGCGCATGTTCTGGTCTACAGGGGCGGAGGGACTCGAACCCCCGGCCTACGGTTTTGGAGACCGCCGCTCTACCAACTGAGCTACGCCCCTCGGTGCAGGGGCCAGTGTAGCCCCGCGCCTGCCCGGCTTACGAGATCGTCAGGGTGCCCGGGCTGACGGCCGTGCCGCCCGGGGTGTCGACCGAGATCGGCCCGCTGGTGTTGCCCGCGGCGACCACGAACGTGAGCTTCGTGTCCGACTTCACCACGAACGACTCGACGTCGACGCCGCCGACCTGCACCGACGAAGCGCCCCAGAAGCCCGAGCCCCCGACCGTGACGTTCTTCCCGGCGGCGCTCTTCTTCGTGAACGACTTGATCGCCGGCGCGGGCGACGGATCGACCGTGAACGCCGGGCCGTCGATCACCCCGTGGCCGGTCGTCACGCGGGTCGGGCCGCCGGTCGCCCCCGGCGCCGGAACGGCGGTCACCTTGCCGGACCTCTCGACGACGCTCGAAGCAGCGGTGCCGCCGAACTCGACGGCGGTGACGTCGGTGAGCTCGTGGCCGGTGATCGTGACCGGCTGGCCGACGACGCCGTGCGACGGGGAAAGCCTCGAGACCGAGCCCGGCGAGTACGACGCCACGCAGTCGGCGTCGGCATTCGACCACTCGAGCTGGAGGTAGTAGTCGTGGCCGTTGATCACCTGGTTGTGCTTCGAGCCGTTCGACCCGGTGGGCCTGCCGTAGTAGTAGGAGCACTTGTCGCCGTTCTCGCCGCCGGTGACGAAGTCCTCGGCGTCGAGCCACCCGCCGAACGGCTCGGGATCGGTGATCGCCTCCGCATGCTCGTGCGAGGTGAGGCTCAGGACGGCGTCCGCGATGTCTCCGTTCGGCTCCTGGACGTGCTCCGCGTCACGGCAGACGTCCAGGCCGTCGAACAGCGGATAGGCCATGTTCGCGTAGATCAGGGCGTTGCTCCCGGAGCCGACGTTGCTGTGGTAGGCGCAGTAGACGTTGTACGCGCAGGTGCCGAAGGGGCCGCCGCTGTCGACGCACGTCTGGACGCCTCTCGGCGTGTACACGAAGAAGATGTTGGTCGCGCTCGCCGCCCAGCCGTTGCCACTGTTCACGGCGATCGCGTGCTGGATCTCGTTGGTGATCTGGCCGTCGGTCAGGCAGTGCGGCGCTGCCCCGAACGGATCGGCGCAGCCGCTGGCCGGAAGGTTCTGCGTGTCGGTCCAGCTCCCCCCGTAGGTCACGTCGGTGGTGATGAAGTCGTCAGCGGCGACGCCGGTGCAGGCGGCGAGGCCGATCGGTGCGCCCGAGCAGTACTGCGTACCGGCGCCGTAGACGTTGGTCAGGAGGCCGCTGTCGGCCTGGAGATCCTGGAAGTACCGGGCGATCAGGCTCTGGTAGCCCGCGCTGTAGGCCGGCTGGCCGTCCCACGACGTGTAGCCGGTCGGCTGCCAGAAGATCGTGTAGACGGTCGAGCTGTGCATGACCGGCCCGCCGCCGTAGCGGAGCAGGCCACAGTCGGCGACCTTGCTCGGGCCGTGACAGCCGCCGCGGGCGGCATCCGAGGTGACGACATGCGGAGCCTCGCCGAACGGGGGGACGATCCCGCCGATCCGGTGAGCGGGCGGCGAGCCGCCCGCGCCGCCGGCCGCGCCGAGCGCGAGACAGGCAAGCAAGAGCAGAACCGACAGGCACCGCCGCAGACCCACGAGCGTGCAGTGTTCCAGCCGTGGCCGATCCGGTCAATCGCCGGGCGGCCAGAGCACCGCGGGACCTGCGTCGCTCGAACTCGGGATCGTTGCCAGTTGCAGAAGTCCTCGTGCAGGTCACGGCGAGCCGATCGCCTGCGGGAAGCGGAACAGCCGGTCGGGGTCGTACTTGTGCTTCACCGCCGCGAGCCGGGCGTAGTTGGAGCCGTAGTACGCCGCCTGCCAGTGCTCCAGGTCGGGATCGATGTAGTTCACGTATGCGCCGCCGGTGACGGACGGGCGCATCGAGGCGTGCAGGGAGCGAAGCCAGGCCAGCGAGGGCGCCTGGTGCTGCGGAGCGCCCCAGGTGGCGAAGTACTGCATCGAGTGGAGCGGCTTGCGGTGCACGAAGGCGGTCGCGTCCGGGTCGACCCGGGCGATCGCGCCGCCGTAGGAATCCATGATCACCGCGCCCGAGCCGTGACCGGAGCTCTGGCGCGTCTCGAGGCCGCGCTGGAGCGTCCGCGCGGCGGCGGCTGAGAAGGGCTTCTGCACGTAGTCCGACTTTCCGGCGAACGTCGCGCGCCCGAGCGTGCCGTGCTCGGCGACGAGGTGGCAGGCGGCCGTCGACTGCCCGAGACAGCCGGCCCAGCGCAGCATCAGGTCGAGGTAGGCGGACGTGCCGCTCGAGTAGCGGATCGGCGGCGAGGCCTTCGTCAGCGGCGCGAGCAACCCCGCCAGGTGGTTCTCGGGGCCGAGGTACTGGCCGAAGATCTGGAGCGTCGGACCGGTCGCACCGGTCGACAGTCGGCACAGCGTCATCAGCTCGTCGGCCGCGTTCGGCGCCCAGCGCTGCCAGGCGGGGATGATCGTCGGGCCCGATGACCACGGCCAGGTGGCGAAGAAGTAGGAGCCGTTGCCGACCGGAGAGGCGCGCAGCCGGAAGTCGGTGACGATCCCGAAGTTCCGGCCGCCGCCGCCGCGGCAGGCCCAGAAGAGGTCGGCGTTGTGCCGTTCGTCGCAGGTGAGCAGACGCCCGTCGGCGGTGACGATCCGCAGCGACTGGACGGCGTCCGCCGTGGTGCCGAGCTTCCTCGAGGCGAGGCCGATGCCGCCGCCGAGAGCAAGCCCGCCGAGCGCGACGGTCGGGCACGAGCCCGCCGGAATCGTCAGGCCCTTGGCGGCGAGCGGCGCGTAGACGTCGATCAGCCTCCGCCCCGCACCGACCACTGCGCTCTGTCCCTCGACGCGGATCCCGCGCAGCCTGCCGAGGTCGACGACCACGCCGGTGCCGGTCGACCAGCCGGCGTAGCTGTGCCCACCCGAGCGGGGGACGATCGCGACGCCGTTCCGCTGCGCCCAGCCGATTGCCGCCTGCACGTCCTTCACGTCGTTCACGCGGACGACCGCGAGCGGGCGGACGGCGTCGAAGCGCTCGTTGTAGACCAGGCGGGCGGCGCCGTAGCCCGGCGAGCCCGGCGCGAGCACCGGCCCGGAGACGAGACGCGCGAGCTCGGCGACCCGCGGATCCGGAGCGGCGGCGAATGCGTCAGCGAGCCGTCCGAGCGCACTGCCGGCCGCGACCGCGCCGGCGGCGGCCGCGAGCAGCTCACGGCGGTCGAAGGTGCGCACGTCCCCAGCTTGCCGGACGCGCGCCGCGGATACCATGCCCGTCGATGCTCCTGTACCTGATCCCGCTGTTCGTCCTCGGCTTCCTGCTCGTCCTCTTCGGCACGCTGGTCGTGCTCTCGCGGTTCCGCGGCGGCAGGTACCTGCGCCCGATCGTCGCGTTTGCGGCGAAGGTGCCGATCCTCAAACGGCTGATCGAGAAGGCATCGCAGGCCGCGATCGAGCGCTACAACCCCGAGCTGAGTTCGGCGATGAAGAAGCTCAAGCGGGCCGGCGCCGACCGAGACCCGAACCAGGCGCAGCGGGCGTTGAGCACGCTGACCGCGGACGAGCGTAAGGCGTGGATGGATGCGATGGGCCAGCAGGGCGCACTCGACCAGCAGCCCGCGAACCGCGAGCAGCGGCGCGCGATGGAGCGCATGCAGAAGGGCCGGATGCCTGCGCCGCAGCAGAAGCGGCGCGCGAAGTAGACCCAGAGGGACTGTCCCCGAAGCGGACTGTTTCCACGGAAACGGTCGCGCCACCACCCGGCGGGGTCAGACCCCGGCGGGGTCTGACCTTGAAGACACGACCGGCGAGACGAGCTCGAAGGTGGTCGCGTCGACCAGGCCGCGGTTCGTCAGCCGCAGCGCGGGGATCACCCCCAGCGAGAGGAAGGAGAAGATCATCGTCGGGTTCGCAACGGTCGAGCCGAGGCTTCGGTAGGCATCCTCGAGCGCGAGCGTCTGCCCGGCGACCTCGGCGACGGGGCGGTCGCTCATCAGTCCGGCGATCGGCAGCTCGACGAGGCCCAGCACCTCGCCGCCGGCGACGGCGACCATCCCGCCGCCCACCTCGACCAGGCGATCGACGGCGAAGAGCATGTCGTCGTCGCTCATGCCGGCGACGAGCAGATTGTGGTTGTCGTGCGCGATCGAGCTGGCGACGGCGCCGCGACGGAGACCGAGGCCGTGGACGAAGCCGAGCCCGACCGTCCCCGACCCCCCGTGGCGCTCGATGCTCGCGAGCTTCGCGACGTCGGCGTCGACGGAAGCGCGGATCTGGCCGCCGCTGACGGGCAGCTCCACGGTCAGGTGCTCGGTCGTGACGCGATCCGAGGCAACGCCGATCGCGCGCACCGTCGCGACCTCGCCGGCCGCCTCGACCCTGAAATCCGTCTCGGCCAGCAGGCGACCGAGCCTGATCGACCGATAGGCCTCGGGCGGGTACGAGAACGACGGCAGCTCTCCCGGCTCGCGACCGTCGGCGAGGACGCGGTGCGGGCGGAAGTCCCCGAGATCCTCGACGAACAGGATGTCCGCGATCCGGCCCGGCGCGATCGATCCGAGGTCGTGCCGCATACCGAAGTACTCCGCGCCGTTCACGGTCGCCATCTGGATCGCGACCAGCGGGTCGATCCCGGATTCGACCGCCCGGCGCACGACGCGGTCCATGTGCCCGTCCGCCGTGATCGTCTCCGGGAGGACGTCGTCGGTGACCAGCAGGCAATGCCGCGGGTCGACGCCGTACTCGGTGAGGACGGCCGCGAGCGCCTCGACGTCGCGGAACGTCGATCCTTCGCGGAACTGGACCCACATCCCGGCACGGAGCTTCGCGAGCGCGTCCTCGCGCGAGGTGGTCTCGTGGCACGAATCGATTCCGGCGGCGATGTACGCCTGGAGCCGGTGGTCGCGGACGCCGGCGAGGCTCCAGTGGCCGGTGACGGGCTTGCCGCGCTCGAGCGTGGCCGCGATCTCCGCGTGGATGCTCTCGTCTCCGTCGATGACGCCGGGCATGTTCATCATCTCGCCGAGCCCGGCGACCCCGTCCCACTCGAGCGCCTCGCGGATCTCGTCCGGCCCGAGCTCTGCCCCCGCGTCCTCGAACCCCGGCAGCGCAGGCACGCAGGACGGCACCGCGAGGAACACCTTCAGCGGCAGCTCCCGCCCCTCCTCGAGCATCCAGCGCATTCCCTCGAGACCGAAGACGTTCGCCATCTCGTGGTTGTCGATGAACGCAGTGGTCGTCCCGTGCGGAAGCACGGCCTCGGCGAAGCGCGTGACGGTGACCATCACCGACTCGACGTGCAGGTGCGTGTCGATCAGCCCCGGGACGAGGTAAGCGCCTCCCGCGTCGATCGTCTCGGTCTGCGGGCCGACCGTGTGCCCGACGTCGCCGAACATCGCCACGCGGCCGTCGGCGATCGCGATGTCGGCGCCGTCGAGGATCTCGCGCGTGTGCACGTTCACGAGCCGTCCGCCGCGGACGACCAGGTCGGCGGGCCGCCGGCCCATGCAGACGTCGGTCAGCTCGCGCGTGAGCTCGAAAAGCGGACGGCGCGCCATCGCCGGATCGTAGTGACGGAGCCCTGACGGGCGACGGTGGAGGACGTTAGGCTGTCCCGCGCTACGGCCGCGAGGACGCACCGGTCTTCCGGTGTGCGGACGTACGCAAAGGCCGGTGCGGTTCTGCTTCTGCCTCTCCCAGCAGTCCGCACCGGCTTTCTCTGTATCGGCAACGCACGCCGAAGCCTGAGCAACGGCAGGCGGGTGATCTAGGCTCACGGACGATGCTGCTCACCTCGCAGGTCGAGCGCGAGAGCGACCTCTTCGCGCAGCGGCGAGACCGGATGGCGGGCCTCGTCGCGGAGCTGCGCGAGCGCACCGCGCAGGTCGCGGCCGGCGGTGGAGAGAGGTCCGTGGAGCGGCATCGCTCGCGCGGGAAGCTCACGGCCCGCGAGCGCATCGACCTCCTGGTCGACCCGGACAGTGCGTTCCTCGAGCTCTCCGCCCTGGCCGCCTGGGACGTGTACGAGGGACAGGCTCCGTCGTCCGGGATCGTCACCGGCATCGGGATCGTCGAGGGCCGCGAGTGCGTGATCGTCGCCAACGACGCCACCGTGAAGGGCGGCACCTACTTCCCGTTGACGGTGAAAAAGCACCTGCGGGCGCAGGAGATCGCCGAGCAGAACCGGCTGCCGTGCCTCTACCTGGTCGACTCCGGAGGCGCCTTCCTGCCGCTACAGGCCGAGGTCTTCCCCGACCGTGAGCACTTCGGGCGGATCTTCTTCAACCAGGCGCGCATGTCGGCGCAGGGGATCGCGCAGATCGCGGTCGTGATGGGCTCGTGCACCGCCGGCGGTGCGTACGTCCCGGCGATGTCGGACGAGACGGTGATCGTCCGCGGCACGGGGACGATCTTCATCGGCGGCCCGCCGCTGGTGAAGGCGGCGACGGGCCAGGAGGTGACGCCCGAGGAGCTCGGCGGCGCCGACGTCCATACGCGGCAGTCGGGCGTGGCCGACCACTACGCGACGAGCGACGAGCATGCCCTGGCGATCGCCCGCTCGATCGTCCGGAACCTCGGCCCGGCGAAGCCGGCGGCACCGTGGGAGATCACTGCGCCCGAGGCGCCGGCGATCGACCCGGGCGAGCTCTACGGGCTGATTCCGGAGACGTTCCGTGAGCAGGTCGACGTTCGCGAGATCGTCGCCCGGCTCGTCGACGGCAGCCGCTTCCACGAGTTCAAGGCGCTCTACGGCGAGACGCTCGTCTGCGGCTTCGGCCGGATCGAGGGCTTCCCGGTCGGGATCCTCGCCTCGAACGGCGTCCTGTTCGCCGAGTCGTCGCAGAAGGGCGCCCACTTCGTCGAGCTCGCGTGCAAGCGGAAGATCCCGCTCGTCTTCCTCCAGAACATCACCGGGTTCATGGTCGGCAAGGAGTACGAGGCCGACGGGATCGCCCGCGACGGGGCCAAGCTGGTGACGGCGGTCGCGTGCGCCGAGGTGCCGAAGTTCACCGTGATCATCGGCGGGTCGTTCGGGGCCGGGAACTACGGCATGTGCGGCCGCGCATACTCGCCGCGACAGCTGTGGATGTGGCCGAACGCGCGCATCTCGGTGATGGGCGGCGAGCAGGCCGCGACCGTGCTGAC
>Ga0134126_10009411_pt1 | contig 12305 bp, 16 predicted proteins | sample KB31752_FD_96881 | JGI IMG/M metagenome (GOLD analysis project Ga0134126, IMG submission 96881) | Terrestrial soil microbial communities with excess Nitrogen fertilizer from Kellogg Biological Station, Michigan, USA - KB3-175-2 | ecosystem: Environmental > Terrestrial > Soil > Unclassified ...
CCGCCACGGGATTCGCGGCGTTCCAGCGCGCCGGCCGCCACCAGCCTTGCCGCAGCCAGCATGTTGAGCAGCGCGGGCTCTGCTGTCTGCTCCAGCCGGCCGATCACTTCAAGAAGTTGGCCAAGGCCCCTGGCGTCGCGCTCCAGTCCGGCATGGCGGGTCATGGCGGCGCGCAGCACATGGGGCGGGGCAGGCAGGCCGAAAGCCTTTGGTGCGGGCGGTTCGCCCCGGGCCATGCCTTGCGTCACGCTGGCCTTGATGTCGTCTGCGGCGCGGGCGCCGAACACCAGGCCCTCCAGCAACGAATTGGAGGCCAGGCGATTGGCGCCGTGAAGCCCGGTGGCGGCGCATTCGCCCACCACCCAAAGACCGGGAAGGGACGAACGGCCGTAGGCATCCGAAGCGATGCCACCCATGTGGTAATGCGCGGCCGGCGCCACCGGGATGGGTTGTTTCGCCGGATCGATCCCAGCGGCCATGCAAGCGGCATAAACGGTGGGGAAGTGGCGCTCGAATTTCGCGCCGATGGCCTCGCGGCAATCCAGGAACGTGAGTTTTCCTGCTGCGATCCGGCGATGCAGCGCGCGCGCCACCACATCGCGAGGCGCAAGCTCGGCATCGGGATGCACCGAAGACATGAAACGCTCGCCGGAATCGTCGACCAGGATCGCGCCTTCGCCCCGCAAGGCTTCGGTGGCAAGCGGTGCCGGATCGCGCCCCACGGCGATGGCGGTGGGATGGAATTGCACAAATTCGGGATCGGCGATCAAGGCGCCGGCGCGCGCCGCCATGCCCAATCCTTCGCCGCGCGCTTCGAGCGGATTGGTGGTGACTCTATAGAGTGCCCCCAAGCCTCCGGTGGCGAAGATCACGGCGCGGCCCTTGAACAGGACCAATTTGGCGTCTTGACCCGCGCCATGGCGGGCAAAGAGGCCGATCGCCCGGCCATCCTCCATCGCCAGTTCGATGGCATGATAGCCTTCGAGAATCCGGATCGACGGCGTCTCCGCGGCGCGTTCGGCCAGCACGCGCGAGATTTCCGCCCCCGCGCGATCGCCCGTCACATGCACAATGCGGGCGCGTGAATGGGCGGCTTCGCGGCCCAAGGCCAACGCGCCGCCGCATGTGCGATCGAAGGGCACCCCAAGCTGCAACAAGTCGGTGATGTGGCCCGGCGCTTCGCGCGCCACCAATTGAACGATCTCGGGATCGCAGATGCCCGCGCCTGCCGTGATCGTATCGGCGGCGTGATGCCGCCAATCATCGTCAACGCCGACTGCCGCGGCGATGCCACCTTGGGCCCAGGCAGACGAGCCTGAATGACCGGGCCGCGAACCCGCCAGCACCAGGGCAGGGAAGGGCGCCAGTTTGAGCGCCGTGTACAGCCCGGCAATGCCCGCACCCAGAATGAGGGCGCCGTCCGTCTCAATCATGGTGCCGGTGGGATTCATCGCGGCCTTAGGCTCTATTTGTGGTCGCACGGCCGGACGGAAAACCGGTTCGCCGCTCCGCGGTTTCCACTTTTCCTGGCCGATGCTCTTTCACCGCCAGCATGCGCGCGATGGCGACACGGGCCTTGGCCGAGACATTTTCATCAACTTCGACTTCATGGGTCATGGTCTGAAGCGAATGAAGGATGCCCTCCAGCGTGATGCGTTTCATGTGCGGGCAAAGATTGCAGGGCCGCACGAAATCGACATCCGGATATTCGACGGCGACATTGTCGCTCATGGAGCATTCCGTCACCATCACCACACGACGGGGATGATGCTTGCCGACATAGCCGATCATGGCGGCGGTCGAGCCGGCGAAATCGGCTTCCGCCACCACCTCGGGCGGGCATTCCGGATGGGCGAGCACGGTGATGCCGGGATTCTGCTCGCGGAAGCGGCGGATCTCATTGGCGGTGAACCGCTCATGCACCTCGCAGGCGCCGGCCCAGGTGATCACCTTGATCCCGGTCCTGGCCGCCACGTTCCTGGCCAGATACTGGTCGGGGACCATGATCACCGTGTCAGTGCCGAATTCGCGGGCGATGGCTTCCACCACCCGGACCGCATTGCCGGACGTGCAGCAAATATCGCTTTCCGCTTTCACCTCGGCGGACGTGTTCACATAGGTGACCACCGGCAGGCCCGGATGCTTTTCGCGCAGCAGCCGGACGTCGGCGCCCGTGATCGAGGCGGCCAGCGAACAGCCCGCGCGGGTGTCGGGAATCAGCACGGTCTTTTCCGGCGAGAGGATTTTCGAGGTCTCCGCCATGAAATGCACGCCGGCCTGGACGATCACCTTGGCCGGGGTAGCGGCCGCCTCGCGGGCGAGCGCCAAACTGTCGCCGGCGAAATCGCTCACGCAATGGAAGATTTCCGGCGTCATGTAATTGTGACCCAGGATCACCGCCTGGCGCTCGCGCTTCAACTGGTTGATCTTGGCGATCAGGGGCGCATGGACCGGCCATTCGATTTCAGGGATGACTTTGGCGACGCGCGAATAAAGCGTGGCTGTCGCTTTGGCGACCGCGTCGGTATAGGCAAGTTCGACACCCATGTCCGCTCCTTCGGCTCGGCCCCGGCCCACCGCCAAATAATGCTCACTTCGAGCATATATCTGGGGTAAAAAACCCGGCCTTCAAGGGCCGGAGATGACGTTTATGCTACACGTGAGCATAACGAGGTCAAGAAGGAGTTAACCGGCGATTTCGCAAGGCAGGTTCCCGCTGCCGTCGGGGCGAAGAGTTCCCTTGAATCCACCGTCCCACCAACTTTTTGCGGCTTCGAGTCCCCGGCTACTTCTCGACCAGGCGGGCGAGCTTATCCAGGCTCTGGCTCCAGCCCAGATCCATGCCCCCCAGCATCGCCACGGCTTCAGGCATCAGCGCTTTGGCGCTGGCGGTGACTTCAATCATCGTGCCCTGGGGATGGTCTTCGAATGTCACCGTGGTAAGGCCTTCAATCAGCCTTTCGCCATGGGGCCCGAGGGCATCATTGCCGAACACAAGTTTCTTGCCAGGCACGATCTCGCGATAGCGCTTGACCATGGGGAAATCCATGTCGAAAGGCGTGCCCTTAGGACCATGCATGGTGATGTGCATCTCGCCACCGACCCGGACATCGCCTTCCATCTTGGGATTGGTGAAGGTCTCGGGCCCCCACCATTCCTTCAGCATCGCCGTGTCGGTCCAGGCTTTCCAGACCAGATCACGGGGCGCCTTGAGCACACGGATCATGGTGATGCTGCGTTCGGCATGGATTGTCACGGTCATGGCGCTTTGCCCTTTTTCGATTGCTGCAATTTGCTGAGATAGGCTTCGAGCCGGTCGAGCCGCGCGTCCCAAAGCCGGCGATATTCCTCCAGCCACTCATCCACGCGTTTCAGCGCCTCAGGCTCCAGCCGGCAGGGGCGATACTGTGCCTCGCGCGAGCGCGAGATCAGACCCGCATGGCTGCACAAACCGTCAACCGGCAAAGAAATTTTTCAGGGCCTGGGCGAAGCGCCCATGCCCGCGCCGCTGGCGATAGGGGGCTGGGTGGTTTCCGGCAGGGGCGCGGATGGACTGTAGCTCACCTGGCCCACCGTGCTGGGCGGGTTGGCGCCGGTTTCATAGGTGCTGCCGCGATTTCCCAAATAGGCATCGCCATTGGGATTGCCGGCGCTGGGCCGATAAAGGGCGCAACCCGCCAAGGTCAGGCTCATCACGCCCACAAGGATCAACCGCGAACTCATAAATCTCTCCATGTAACCAGGCGACCAAACTTGCAGATGTCGGCGCGAGTTTCAACGTCGGTTCAACGCCATACTCAACGCCGGGCGCCTAGTCTCAGACCAGGGGCAGGGCGTTCCCGCAGCACCTCGCGGCGAAAACGGAACAGTTCGGCCGGCCGGCCCCGGGCGGATGGGGCGAATTTGCCTGTGCCTTCCACCAGGCCCTGTTCGACCACCAGGCGGCGGAAATTCTGCTTGTGCAGGCGGCGGCCTTGCAAGGCTTCGACCGTGCGCTGCAATTCGAGCAAGGTGAAGGACGGCGCCATCAACTCGAACACCACGGGGCGGTATTTCATCTTGCCTCTGAGCCGTGCGATCGCGGTGGCCAGGATGCGGCGATGGTCGTACATCATCGCCGCGCCCAGCATATCGTCGGGGGCGCGGCTGGCGGGCTTGCCATTGTCGCGGCGGGATTCCTCGACCAACCCCGCTTCATAAAGCAGCTCGTAACGCTCCAACACTTTTTCTTCGTCCCAGGCCACGCCGTCGGCGCCAAAATAGAGCCGCATCCGGTTCAAGCGCAATTCGGCGCCTTGTGGATTGGCGGCCCCTTTCACGAAATTCTTTAGCCTGGGCAGGATCACGGCGTCGATCATCGACGGTTTCGCCCCGCGCCAATCTTCCCAGGGAAAATAATGATACCAGGGCCGCCAGCGCGTCTCGCGCTTTCCGGCGCTCGCGTCCTCTTCGCCCTGGCGGGTAAGCGCCAGATAGCCGACCGAAACCACCCGCGCTCTGTCGGTTTTCCCGGGAGCCGCCGCCGGCAGATGCCGCCCGCGATCGCCGAAGGTATAGAGTTGTTCGGTATAGCCGAGGTCGAAGCGGGTCTGCTCTCCCACCCATTTGCGCAAGCCCTGTTCCAGGGTGCGTTGGGATTCCGGATCGAAGGGACCGAACGGCAATGCGTCCTCGCCGTCGTCATGGGCCACCACCAGGGCGCACGGATTTTCCTTCTCGACCGAGACGATCGCGGCCGACAGGCCGATGCTGATGGAGGCCTGGGTCATAGCCCGACCAATGGAAAGGTGGTGGCAACTCCTTCAACCGCCATGCTGGACGGCCCCATCGCGGCAAGCGCCGTCACCATGCGGCCGCCACGGCCCAACGCTTCGTCGGCATGGCGCACCAGGAGCGCGTTGGGCTGGGCATGGGGCGCGCGCCGGCGCATCGCCAAGGCGATCTCGACCTCGCGGTTTGGTCCCAGCCGGTCGCACAGGACGGTGAAAGCCGACGCCATGGAGCGGCTGATGCCCGCCCAGCAATGGATCAAAAAGGGTGCGCCCGCGTCCCATTCCCGCGAAAACGCCAGCAGCCGGTCGATATGTTCGCGCCCGGGAGGAAAATCGGCGGCCAAGGGATCGCTTACATCATCCAGCGCCAGTTGAAGGTGTCGGCGCCGATCGAAGCCTTTAGGAGTGGGGATCATATGCAGCGGCGACAGCAGGGTGACGATGTGGGAGGGGTGTTGACGGTCTATGGCATCGGCAAGGCCGGAGAGCGGCGTAACTAGAATTTGCGGCATGGATTCATTCTATCATTTAACGAATGGCGAGCCGGTGAAATCGCTCCAGGAATTGGGCTTGCGCCTCGGGGGTGGGAAGCGGCACCAGGCGGGGCATTTTGGCGCCGGCGGGCGGGGCGCCAAACAGCCGGCGGGCCTCGTTCTCTTCAAAACCCGCCAACTGGGTCGCTTCGTAGAAAGCGGAGAGGTGATCGGCCTTCTTAAACAGGATGGCCAGGGGCTTGGGGACCAGGGCGGGCAGGCCGAACCGCAAATGGATGGCCGCCTGAAGTTTCAGCTCCAAATCCTTGTAATTGACGCCGATTGCCGTCTTGAACGGGCTTATGAGGTCGCCGACAACATATTCCGGCGCATCATGGAGCAGGGCCATCAGGCGGGCTTCACGGCTTAAGCGGGGACTGAGTTCGGCCACCAGCCGCTCGACCAGCACGCAGTGCTGGGCCACCGAGAAGCCATGCGCACCCTTGGTCTGGCCATTCCAGCGCGCCACCCGCGCCAAGCCATGGGCGATGTCCTCAATCTCGATGTCCAGCGGGCTTGGCTCCAGCAGATCAAGGCGCCTGCCACTCAACATGCGCTGCCAAGCGCGGGGACGGCCCCTATCTGGCATGAGACCCCCATCTGGCATGAGATAAATCCGGCATCACACCAGGAGACGCAGGCCGCTGACCGTGAGCGTGGCGGCCAAGAGCAGCCTGAGCGCCAAATCTGGCAGGCGCGGCGCGAACAGGCTGGCGATCACCACGCCCGGAAGGGAACCCGTCAGGAGGGATTCCAATACCGTGACATCAACCCCGCCATTGGCGATATGGCCGAGGCCGGCCACCAAAGTCAGCGGCACGGCATGGGCAATGTCGGAGGCAGCGATCTTGATCACCGGCAGTTCGGGATAGAGCAGGATCAGGGCCGTGACGCCCAGGGCCCCCGCGCCGACCGAGGAAATGGTCACCAGCACCCCTAGAAAGACGCCGGTGGTCACCGTGAAACGGAAAGTCTGTTTTTCCGGCAGCGCTCCCACCCGGCGGGAATAGGTTTCCAGGAGATATCGGCGAAACACCAGTGCAAGCGCAGTCGCCAGCAGCGAAAAGCCCAGCACGCGTGTGATCAGGCCGTTGAGAGCCGCCTGGTCCACTTTGAGCAGATGCAAAGCCCCTAAGGTCAGCAGCGAAGCGGGAAGGGACCCCAGCGCCAGCCTGCCGACGATGCGCCAATCGACGTTGCGGGAAAACCCATGCACCACCGTGCCGCAACTTTTGGTGATGCTGGCATAGACAAGATCGGTTCCCACCGCGGTGGTGGGATGGACATGAAACAGCAGGATCAGAAGCGGCGTCATCAACGCGCCGCCGCCCACTCCGGTCATCCCGACCAGAAAGCCCACGGCGAAACCGGAAAGGACATAAAGCGGGTGAAGGGCAAACGGCATGCTGTGAAATTGGGGCCTTGAAGGGGAATTCAGGAAATGGGGTGCCACAATCTCTCACATTGCGTGAGGTGCGACAATCGAGCGGCGTCAGGTGTGTTTTCGGGGGAAATACGCTAGACACCCGGCCATGACAAAAACTCAGGCTTTGGTGCTTTTTTCGGGGGGACAGGATTCCACCGTTTGCCTTGCCTGGGCGCTGTCGCGTTTCGATCATGTGGAAACCGTGGGCTTCGATTATGGCCAGCGGCATGCCCAGGAACTCGCGGCGCGCCCCAGGATCAGAGCCGCCATGGCGCACTTTCCCCAATGGAAAGAAAAATTGGGCGAGGATCATCTCATTCCCTTGAGCGCGCCTCGCGCCATCGGCGGCAGCGCACTCACGGAAAGCATGGCCATCGCAATGGGGAAAGATGGTCTGCCCAACACCTTCGTGCCGGGCCGCAACCTGATGTTTCTCACCGCGGCGGCGGCGCTGGGCTATCGCCGCGGCATCGCCGACCTGGTGGGGGGCATGTGCGAAACCGATTTCTCCGGCTATCCCGATTGCCGCGATCAAACCATCAAAGCCACGGCAAAGGCTTTGTCGCTGGGATTGGCGCGAGAGGTGAAAATCCACACGCCGCTGATGTTCATCGACAAGGCCGAGACCTGGAGACTGGCGAAAGAGCTGGGCGGCGCGGCGCTGGTGGAGCTGATCGTGGAGGAAAGCGTCACCTGTTATGAAGGCGACCGCACGCGGCGGCACGATTGGGGCTATGGCTGCGGCGCCTGTCCGGCTTGCGATTTGCGCGCAAAGGGATTCGAGAAATTCAAAGCAGCCGCATGACGTATAGCGTCAAGGAAATCTATTACACGCTGCAAGGCGAGGGCGCCCAGACCGGGCGTGCCGCCGTCTTTCTGCGTTTCGCCGGCTGCAATCTGTGGAGCGGATTGGAAAAGGACCGTGGCGAAGCGGTCTGCCGGTTCTGCGACACCGATTTCGTGGGCACGGATGGTCGGGGCGGCGGGAAGTTCAGCGATGCGGCGGTCCTGGCAAATGCGGTGAAGCAACAATGGCCGTTGCAGGCGGCAGGGAAGCCTTACGTCGTGACAACCGGCGGGGAGCCGTTGCTGCAACTGGACGAAGAAGCGGTCAAGGCGCTCAAGGCCGAAGGCTTCGAGGTCGGCATCGAAACCAACGGCACGCTGCTGCCTCCGCCCGGCATCGACTGGGTCTGCGTCAGCCCCAAGGCGGATGCGGAACAGAAACTCATGCGCGGCAATGAATTGAAGCTGATTTATCCGCAAGCGGGCGCGCCGCCCGAGCGCTTCGCCCGCCAGGATTTTGCGCATTTCTTCCTGCAGCCGATGGATAACGAAGCGCGGGCCGCCAACACGAAAGCGGCCACGGCGTATTGCCTGGCTCATCCCCAATGGCGGCTGTCGCTGCAAACCCACAAATTGCTGGGGATTCCCTAGGAATTACGGGGATATGCGCCTTTCGCATGGCCCTCGCGCGTTGCCGTGCCTATCTTCCGCCTGGGGGAAATGACCATCTCACGGCCTCGTCATTCGAGGTCGTTTCATGGACAATTGGTTTGCCACCGCCATTCCCGCTTCCATCGCCTTGGCCATCGTCGGCTACGGGCTGTTCATGGCGTATGCCTGAGTCTGAAACATTCTCAGAAATAACTGACGATCTCGTCCATGTCCGGCCGCGGCCGTTCCTCCAGCTCTATCGCTGACGTGCCGATATAGATGAAGCCGGCGACGCGCTCGCCCGGCTTGAGCCCCAGCCGCTCTTTCACCATGGGATGATAAGCGTACCATTCGGTGATCCAGTTGGCGACGAAGCCCGAGGCATGGGCGGCGATCAGCAGATTCTGGCAGACTGCGCCCGCCGATAGTTCCTGCTCCCACACCGGAATCTTGATTTGCTCGCGGGCAGCCGAAATCACGCCAACCACCACGGGCGCGCGCAGAAAGCGTCTTTTCTCCTCGTCGATTTGCCGTTCCCGTTCGCCTTCGGCCACCAGAATTTCTCCCAGCATTTGCCCGAAGCGTCCCCGCGCATCGCCCCCAAAGACGATGAAGCGCCAGGGAAACAATTTGCCGTGATCGGGCGTGCGCGCGCCGGCCTTCAAGATGGCCGCGAGCTGTTCGCGCGAAGGTCCGGGCTCGCGCATGGCCTTGGCCGAACCGGAGCGGCGGCTGAGGAGCAGGTCCAGGGCATGCGGAGCAGGCAGATTGAGGCTGGGTTTATCGGCGGTCATCGCATGCCCAATCGGGATTTCAACAGGAACCTAAAGAAAGATTGGCTGTTTTGAAAATGCCTTGGTCCCTGTGATAAATAGACCCATGGCAATCGCTCATGAAAAATTGGCGAGTTTCGATCCGGTCTGGGCGCAACTGCGCGAAGAAGCCCAGGCGATGGCGAATGACGAACCGGCGCTGGCAGGATTTGTCCACGCCACCATCCTGAAGCATGACCGGCTGGAGAACGCGCTGTCTTATCATCTGGCCAGAAAGTTGGGAGGAGAGGACCTCGACCCGCTTTTGGCACGCGAAACTTTCGAGGAAGCGCTGGACCATGATCCCGCGATCGGCGAAGCGATCCGCGCCGACCTGTCGGCGGTCCTGGACCGCGATCCGGCCTGCCATTCCTTTGTCGAGGCGTTCCTCTACTACAAAGGCTTCCACGCGCTCGAGAGCTACCGTATCGGCCATTGGCTGTGGCGGCAGAACCGTAAGGCGTTGGCGCTGTTCTTCCAGAGCCGGATCTCCGAACTCTTCGCCGTGGACATCCACCCCGCCGCGCAACTTGGGCGCGGCATCATGATCGATCACGCCACCGGCCTGGTGATCGGCGAAACCGCGGTGGTGGAAGACGATGTCTCGATGCTTCATGACGTCACCTTGGGCGGCACCGGCAAGGAGGCCGGCGACCGTCATCCCAAGATTCGCCGCGGCGTGCTTCTCTCCATGGGCGCCAAGATTCTGGGTAATATCGAGATCGGCGAGTATAGCCGCGTGGGCGCCGGCTCGGTGGTGCTGAAATCGGTCCCGCCCGGCTGCACCGCCGTCGGCATTCCCGCCAAGCTGGCGCATTGCACGGGTCCCGAGCGCCCGTCCCAGGAAATGGATCACGTGATAGACGATCAGGATTCGACCGGCTGACGCCAATCAGGACCGTGCTTGACCGGGGCCGTCCGGTCATGCCACGTGAAAGCCTATACAGCGATCATGCGAATTTCGGAATCGGGACACTAGCATGAAGAGGACAGCATGACCCGCGGCGAGCTTTGGCGTCTGGAAAAATACCTGCGCAACCTGTTCCGCCTCGACACCATCACCATTGTTGAGCGTCCCAAGCAGCAGGATTCGGTCGAGGTGCATGTCAATGGCGAGTTCATCGGCGTGCTGTTCAAGGACGAGGAAGACGGCGAAGTCTCTTATGCCTTCAACATGGCGATCCTGGAGCAGGATCTACCCGAGCCGCCCACCAGTCGGGCCGGCTGATATTCAGCGGCGAAATTTCGCGACCAGACGGTTTACGCCGTCATTGATGGCGCGCCAACTGGACAGTTGAGCGCGCTTGAAGCGATAGGACAGGCTCACGCCAGGCGCGAGGGGCCGGTCAATGGCCAGGCAATTGGGGCTGGGCAAGTCCTGGGCCGGCTGTTCGCAAAGAAAAAGTAGGGCGCCATCATTCCCCGCATAGAGTTCATCGCGGGCATAACCGGACCCAGCGCGGAAACTATAATGGGCGAGCCCGAACGGTCCTTTCTCGCCCGCTGCGTTGGCGATGTAGGGCAGGTAAAGGCGCTTAAGTCTTTCGTGGACCGCCAAAGCGCTCTGATCGGCGCGGATCAAGAGATGGATGACAGGCGAATCGGGGGCGTTACCCGCGAAGAGCGGCGCATCGTTCTGGGAAAACCCGCGCATGTCGGGCAGGGCGGCCACCAGCGCTGCCATGTTCTTTCCACCCGCTCCCGGCTCGATGTAACGCCGCGGAATGCTTAACGCCATGCCGCCCGCATTGACCGGAATTGCGACATCGCTGGCCCGATTGTCCCTGAACGGGGCGGCGCCGGTCCGAAGCGCGAAGGGGCGCATGTAGTAAACAAACAGGGCCGCGCAGAGGATTATGACCACAACCGCCACGGCAAAGGGGATAAGCCAGCCAGAATGTTGGTGAATTTCGCCTTCGTCCGTCACGCGCCCCGTCCGTCCATCGTCCGTAACCAATTTACCATCGCCGCGCGCCGGCCGCAGTGAGTTGACGCATTCTGTGCCCAATTCTTGCAACACGTATCCGGGAAACATCAGGCGCGCCAGGTTGAGACATGAGCGGACTTATTGGTGATCATCTTTCGCGCGACCTGATCGTGTTCCTGTTCGCCGTGAGCGGCGGCGTCACTTTGTCGGGCATCATCGCCAATATCTACCGGCTGGCGGCCAAGAAACCGCAGAGCAAGGCCGGCACGGCCCTGCATTACGCCGTGATGGCGTTTGCCGGTCCCACCGTGCTTTTGGGGAACGCTACCCGCTCCTACCGCAAGGACGGCTGCTCGAACTTCGCCTATGTGATGGCCGTCGCCCTTGCCAGCTACTGGGCCTTCGTCCTGGGCATGGGCATCCTCACGGTTTATGGCGTGATTAAATAGGCCCCCATCTGTCTCTTTCGCGCAAGCGCTCAGAGACGTTCGGCGCACTTGGCCGCGCGTCTCAATCCCCCGCCAGCGACTTTGCCGCGCGAGGGAAGAAAGTCCGAAATAAGTCTACTCTGACCCCAATTTTCACAGATATCGCGCGCCGTGGTACTCCAACTCCCACGCCTCTTGATCGTATGAGTATTTGTTTTGTCCCCACGATTTGATGGCCGCTGCCGTTGGCATTTGATTCGGCAGTGTCAGTCCGTTCACAAGGAGCATTGCGGTCCCTACGATTCCGGTGAGCTATCTGAGCCGGGAATCCCCGGCCCTGATAACGCGTCCAAGTTCATACTGCACCACATTGCAGTCGTGTCCTCGACATCAAAGATTGCGCTTCTTCATCCAAAGGCCCCCCGCGACTCCAAAAAATAGAGCGACCAAGCCGAGCGCTAGAAATCCCTTATACAGAAGGTTTTCTTGAACGGTGATATATAAGTACGTGCCATGATTGTTGAAGGGAACGATATGGCCCGTCAGCGGCTGTGGCTCTTGCGGCGCGCGAGAGAAGCTAAGAATTGTTCCGACGCAAGCGAACATGCTGCAGACGGCTACAACGCCGACCGTGATGGTTATCGTCTTCAGTAATTTGTTATTACCCTTCGCCATCTCCTAATAACCTCCGTTACCAGACAGCGGTATAACTCCGGCAAGAATTGGGGTCAGAGTAAATTTAACTGCCGTTCGTTCTTGTCGGCTTTCGATGGTCTGCCCTTTCGCCCTCAACCTCCCCACCAGCATGCTTCGCATGCGCGGGGGAGGCGGGTCAGGACCAAGCTTAAAGCTAGCTAAAGTACTGTCAGCATCGACGCCACCAGCGGATGGCGCACGATATCGCCGTCGCCGAGCCTCACCACTGGAATATCGGCCAAGGTCTCCAGTCTGCGCGCGATCTCGCTCAAGC
>Ga0134126_10009412_pt1 | contig 12304 bp, 11 predicted proteins | sample KB31752_FD_96881 | JGI IMG/M metagenome (GOLD analysis project Ga0134126, IMG submission 96881) | Terrestrial soil microbial communities with excess Nitrogen fertilizer from Kellogg Biological Station, Michigan, USA - KB3-175-2 | ecosystem: Environmental > Terrestrial > Soil > Unclassified ...
GATTTCGGCGGCACCCTCAGGTTGATGTGCTCCGACGTGCTGCCCGGCGTGGTCCGCTCGTGGATGGCATCGTTCACGAAGATCTATCCCAAGGTGAAATTCGTCTTGGGGCCGCCTTACGAGGGAGGCGATGCGGCGAAGGCGCTGCTCGAGGGTCGGGTGGACATCGCCTTCATCTCGCGGGAGCTCAAGCCGACGGACGTCGCCTCGTTCCGGGCAAAATACGGTTACGCTCCGACGAGCGTGCCCGTCAGTGGTGGCTCATGGCGCCAGTTTGGCTTTCTGGATGCCGTCGTGGTCATCGTCAACAACAGTAATCCCGTCGATCACCTGACGTTCGACCAGCTCGACGCCGTATTCTCCCGCTCCCATCTGCGCGGCGGCCAGCCGGCGGTCACCTGGGGGCAGTTGGGTGCGAGCGGGGCTTGGGCCGACAAGTCGGTGCACGTGTACGCCCTGCAGCCCTGGGGCGGCTACGAGGAGTTCGTCCGGGAACGCGTGCTCGACGCTGGCCGCAAGCGCGGTGACTGGCGCACCGATGCCCATTTCGACAAGCTCGTGTTCCCGATCGCCGCGCGCGTGGCCGCAGACCCGGAGGGCATCGGCCTCACGGGGCTCGCCTTCCTGGACGCACCCGTGAAGGTCCTCGCAGTGGGTCAGGGTGCGGACGTTGTATCCCCCACGTATACCAACGTGGCGCTCGCCAAATATCCCTTGAGCCGGCTGGCCTACGGCAACGTCAACAGACAGCCCGGCAAACCGTTGCCGCCGCTCGTGCGGGAATTCCTGCGGTTGATCTTGAGCCGAGAGGGTCAGCGCGATGTGCGCAGCGAGGGCATATTGTTGCCCTTGCGGGAATTCCAGGTCGAAGCGGCAGATCGCATTGGCGGACTCGCACCGGGTGGAGCAAAGTGATGACGAGACATTCGCGAGCGTCAGGCGCCGCCGCCTTCCTGTCGGCTGCGGCGCTGGGGGCGACGATCGCTCACGCGGCGGACGGATTTCCGTACCGCATGGTGCACCGGATGTCCTTGAGCGGCGCGGCGCCCGTGGCGGCGCTGGCGTTCGATCCCGGGGGCAAGCATCTCTATGCCGCCGTCGATGAGGACCTGCGCAGCTATGACACGGCCTCGGGCGCGCCGGCAGAAGTGGTGAAGTTGCCGGGTGTCGGGGTGGCGCTCGGCGTGGCCGCGCGAGATGGAGGCCTCCTGTATGTTGCGACGCGCGCTCCTGCACGCCTCCTGATACTGACTCTGCGCCCCTTGAGGATCGCGTCTTCCGTCGCGCTCCGCGGTGAGCCTTCGGCACTCCTTTACGACGCTCTGGGGGATGCGCTCTACGTCGAGAGCCGCGCCGGCGATACGGTGGAGCGGCTCGACCCCGGCAGCGGGAAGGCGCTAGGCCTGGCGCATCTGTACGGAAGGCTGGGACAGATGGCGGTCAACGGGCGCGGCATGCTGTATGTGGCCAACGCGGCCCATGACGAGTTGGAAGTGATCGAGACCGGCAAGATGAGTCGAGCAGGCACGGTCCCGCTGTCGGGTTGCAGTGCGCCCACCGGGCTCGCGATGGACCCTGTGGGACGCCGCCTCTTTGTGGCCTGCGGCAATGGCGAGGCGCTGGTGGTCGATGAAGATATGGGTATGACATTCGTCCGTCTCCCCATCGAGAAGGCCGGAAGCCTGCGGGCCGTCTTTGCCTTCAATCCCCTGGGGGCGGGCGGCTGGAAGGGAGCTGCTTTCATGGCGGGTGACGCGCCCGCGCTGGATGCCATCCAGATGAAGGCCTTCATCAGCTACGTCGGCGGAGGCAGTCTGCCGCTCAGCGGCCGCTGCACGTCGCTTGCGGTAAGTCCGGCCGCGGGGCAGCTCGCGCTGGCCCTGGCGCCGCGCGGCACGGAGCCAGGCTCGACGGGAGAGGGAGCGACGGCAGCCGGTGCGGCGCGTGATCCTTCAGGCGTCGAACTCTGGATGCTCGGCGGCGCGAGCCAGGGGGTATCGCAGTGAGTTGGCTCATGACCGGTCTGCGCGCGATCCGCGCGCCGGCGCTCCGTGCGCTCGTCTTCCTGGCCGCAGTCCTGCCGATGACAGAGGGTCATGCGGCGCTCGCTCCCTGGCCGGCCCTCCAAGGCAAGACCGTCGTCTTCGTCACGAGCGCAGGCACCGACAGCTCGGAGCCCAATGACGACGCGCTGGTGAGCCAACACCTGCGGGACCTCGGATTCGCGGTGCGGAGAGTCGATGCGAGCGCCCCTGCATCGGCCGCCGACGGCGCCAGCCTCATCGTTCTCTCCTCGACGGCGGACGCACACGAGCTGGGCGACAAGTATGCCGACTCGCCGGTGCCGATCTTCACCTGGAACACCTACGATTTTCCGAATCTCGGCCTCACGGGCCCTGTACTGCACCGCGACTTCGAGGTGATCGATCCGACGCAACATTACCCCGACAGCTTCTCTGTCCTGTATGGCTATGGGGCCAATGTCACCTCGGAGATCAGTCGTGCCGTGGGTCTCGGGCCACAGCTCTTCGGCACTCTGTACCTCGAGCCGGAGACGGCCGGCTGGGGCCGTCCGGGACCGGGCGGGACGGTGATTGCCGACTTCAAGGGGAAGCCGAGCCACGCGGCGGTGTTCACCTACGAACGCGATGCGAGCCTCGCCAACGGCCGCGTTGCGCCGGCGCGCCGCGTGGGCTTCTTTCTGGGCAGCGATGACTTTCATCTGCTCACGGCGGCTTACGGTCCGGCCGCGAAGGATCCCAACATGCGCCGTTGGGCCATCGGCCTGAAGCTCTTCGACACGGCGCTGCGCTGGGCCGTATCGCCGCCGCCGCCGCGTCCGGCCTATGATCCGGCGGCGCTCGATGCGACTATCCGCCGCGTCGCGCACGGGAAAAAAATACTCTTCGTCGAGCGCGTGAACGCCGGGGAGGGCAAGGAAGCAGATGAGCACATCGTCGCGCACCTGCGTGGCCTCCGCTTTACGGTGACCATTGCCGACCAGTCCGAACCCGAGACGCGGGCGCGCGGAGAGGACTTGGTGATCGTCTCCGGCACCTGCTCGAAGTGGAAGCTCGCGAACAGGTACGCCGACGTTCCGATCCCTTTGGTCTCACTCGAGGGACTCATGTCGGACACCCTCCACTTCGCGGGTTATGACCGCTATGTCGACTACGGCGAGCATGGCGAGGAGCGCGAGAGTGACGATCCGGAGGAAAATTATCTCGACATCGTCGGCGCGTGGAGCCCTATGGCGGCGGGATTGAAGCCGGGCCTCGTCAAGTTCGCCAATACACCAGGGGTGCTCAAGTGGGCGCGGCCGCTGGCCGATGCCATCGTGATCGCGACGCTGCCGAACGAGCCGCAGGAACGCGCGATCTTCGGCTATCCCAAGGGCTCGCGGATGGCCGGCGGCTTCGTTGCGCCGGCGCGGCGCGCGCTCCTGCCGCTCGACAACCCCACGTATGACGATCTGACGCCGCAGGGGAGTGCGCTATTTGACGCCGTAGTGCTCTGGACGCTGAACGGTGAGTGACCGGAGGGCATAGTCGCGGGAAGCGACGTTGGGAGCACGGCTTTGGGGGCTACCGGATGCTCTTACGCGCCCTCGGCGCGCTTGACTGTCCTGTGTTGGCGAAGATAGCGGCCATCGTGAATGCGACCCATGCAGGCCAGGGCGGAAGGGGCGGCGTCGCGATCCTGACGGCAGCGGATCGTATGCAGCTCATGCCGTTCGCGCAGATCGCCATCCGCATCGGCGGGGCGATCGTGGTGACCCTGACGCTATTGACCTTCGCCCGCTTGCATTAGGCGATATCCGTGGTGATGGGCTCATCGGCAACTTCGTGCTCCGCTGCGGTACCTGGCGGGAGTAGCCCGGTCGCCGGGATCTCAAAGAGCACTCTCAGGCCCAGCCCGCCGGCAGCGTCTTCCGCCCAGATTCGGCCGTGGTGCAGCTCGATGATGCTGCGGCAGATCGCGAGCCCCAGGCCGCTGCCGCGCTCATCGCCGCTGGAGTTGCCGAGCCGCACGAAACGCTCGAAGATCCGCTCCCGCTCGCTCGGCGGCACACCGGGTCCCTGATCTTCGAGGCTGACGCGCCACACGCCGGCGCAAAACGCGGACCGCAAGGTGATGACGCTGTCTCGCGGCGAGGCGCAGAGGGCGTTCGCCAGCAGGTTGAGGAGCACCTGACGGATACGCTGCGCCTCGAAGGCCACCAATCCTTCGCCCTCACAGGCCAGCACGAAGCTGCGGCCCTCGTGCTCGGCGAGCACGCGCGCATCCTGCGCGAAGACATGGAGGAAGCGGGCAGGGTCCTGTGGCTTCAGCTGCAGCGTGATGGCCCGTGCCTCGGCGCGCGACAAGAAGAGCAGCTCCTCGATGATCCGGTTGAGACGCGCCAGCTCCTCCAGTTGCATCTGCACGGCATCCTCCTCTGCCGGTGAGAGATTGCCCGTGACGAGGAGCTTCTCGGCCTGCAGCCGGATGAGGGATAGCGGCGTCTTCAGCTCATGCGACGCCTCCGCCGCAAAGCGGCGGACCTGATTGAAGGAGGATTCCAGCCGATCGAACATCTGATTGAGGAGCCGCGCCAGCTCCGCGATCTCATCCCGCACCCCGGAGACCGGGATCCGCTCGCTCAGGTTGTCGGAGCCGATCCGGTTGGCGGTCTCACGGATGAGGCGCACCGGCCGCAGCGCGAGCCGGCTCAGCCCAACCCCGACGAGAGTGCTGACCGCGAGCATTGCGCACAGCAGTCCCGCGCAAACCTCCGCGTAGGCGTCCATCACCTTCAGCACTTGGGCCGAGGAAGTCGCGATAGTCACATCGAAGGGCGGCAGAATGAATTCCGCAACCCGCAGAGGGCCGATTCCGGGAATCGAGGTGTCGTACCGATGCTGCTTGGGTACGTCGGGAATGGCCTGGCCGTGCAGGTTGCTGGAGTAGAACACCGTCCCATGCTTGGGAATATTGACGTCGAAGTAGAAAAGGACCGACGCGTATTCTGTCGTCGTGCGGATGCGCTCGTTGACGGCTTGCGGACTCAGCGCCTTGTAATCCGGTCCCAGGCGCGCGCGCAGCTGCTCGAATTCCGCGGTGTTGAGCAGGTCCAGGCCGTGCACGAGATCAGTCTCGAGGAGCTGGTAACCGACGACGAAGAGACACGCCAGCGTGACAGTCGCCGCGAGCGCGTACCAGGCGGCCAGCCGGGTGCCGATCGAGCGCATCACAGGAGCTGATAGCCGACGCCACGCACCGTCTTGAAGAGGGGCTTCTCCTGGCCCTTCTCGAGCTTCGCGCGCAGCCGGCTCATATAGACGTCGAGCAGGTTGGTATCGACCTCGTAGTGCGAGGCCCAGATCTTCTCCGAGATCAGGGTGCGCGTCAGGATGCGGCTCGGGTTCTGCATGAAGATCTCGAGCAGCGCGAACTCGCGCCGCGTGAGATCCAGGGGCTGCCCGTTCAAGTGGGCCGTATGGCTCAAGAGGTCGAGCTTGATGCCGCGGTATTCCAGCACCGTTTCCTTGACTTCCGACTGCCGGCGCAGCTGCGAGCGCACGCGCGCGAGCAACTCTTCGAAGCTGAAGGGCTTGGCGAGGTAGTCGTCGGCGCCGAGGTCGAGCCCCTTGACGCGGTCCTGCACTGCATCGCGCGCGCTCAGGATGAGCACCGGCTCCTTGAAGCCGCTCTTGCGCCACTCCCGCAGCAGGTCGAGCCCGTCGCCATCCGGCAGGCCGAGGTCGAGCACGATGAGGTCGTAGGAGGTCTCGCAGAGCTCGTCACGGGCTTCGCGGCAGCTGCGCGCACAGGCAACCGTGTAGGAGCGCTCCGTGAGCCCCTGCTTGAGGAACTGTGCCAGGCGTAGTTGATCCTCGACGATCAAAATCTTCATTCAACCGCTCTCCGGCGCCAATCCGGCGGGCCCTTAACGAGTATACGCCGTCCGCAGCTACCTGCCCGGACGGGCAGGCGACAGGGCGGCCTTGGATGAATTTGTATTCAGGAAGCTGACAGAGATTCTTCAGGTTGGACCGCTACGCTCTGCAGCTGCGGCGATGGAAACTTTGCCGCGCACGTGAGGCGGCCGTGCCGGAGCCTCAAACAGCAACGAAGAGAGGGCATTCACGATGAAACGTATCGGTTCTGGTTTGGCCGTGGCTGCGGCCTGCCTGCTCGCAGGCGCCGTTCGTGCGGAAACCGCCCCCGCCCCGGTGATAGGCCCGGGCAGCTACGGCCAGCAGCTCGTGGCCCAGCTGACGGCAAAGCACCCCGACGTGCGCGCGATGACGCTCTACATCACCTTGCCGGGTGGCAGCGGGCCGGAGGCGATCGCCTCGAGTAACGCCGCAAATGGAAATCCGCCGCCCCCCGCGGCTGCCCAGGCGCTCGCGGCCTGGCGACCGCATTTCGCCTACGACGCCGCAGGGAGGCAGCTCACCGCGCAAGTGCCCATGCTCGACATGTCGCACAAGAAGGCCGGCGTCATGACGCTGGTGCTCACCGGCAAGAGCCGCGCCGCACTCGAGCGCGAAGCGGTCGCGATCCGCGACCAGCTCGCGCGGCGCACCTCCTATGCGGCAAATCTTGTGCAGGCGGCCGTGGACGACCCGAACATCCCGGTCGACTCCTATGCCCAATACATCGTCGATGACGAGCTCGCGAAGCACCGCGACCTCATGATTCTCGCGATCCACGCCACGACGCCGAAGAACAGCGATCCGGAGATCCTCTCTTCCAACATCGGCCGCATCGGCAAGAAGGCCGACGACGATGACATGCGGGTGGTCCGCGACGGCAAGACCAACCTCGAGGTCAACAAGGGCCTGATGCGCTACGAGGTGGAGCTGCCGCTCAACGACTCGGCCGGCCAGCGCATCGGCGCCCTCGGCGTGGTGTTCGAGCTCACCGCACACACGAACCAGAAAGCGCGCCATGCAGAGGCGATCCGTATCCGTGACGAGATCGCCCGCCGCATCCCAACGCCCGCGAAACTGGTCGAGCCGTACACCGCTCCCGGCTCCGCGCAACCGCTGGCGCTCCTGCACCGCAGCGATCTACCCGGCTACGATGGGGACTTCGATCACCTGTTCGCAGATACCGGCGAGAACAAGCTGTTCGTTGCCGCCGAGGATCACGGCACGGTGGAAGTCTTCAACCTGAAGACGGGGGAGCACCTCAAGACCCTGACCACGTTCAAGACGCCGCACGCGTTCTTTCTCGTCCCCGGCACCCACCGCCTGATCGTGACGGACAACAGCGGCCCGCGCATCATCGACGACCGCACCTACCAGATGCTCGGCAAGATCGACCTCGCACCCGGCGCGGATACCGAGTACTACGACGCCTCGACCGGGCACCTCTTCATCGTCTCGGGCGGGGACGACGTCAACCTGAAGAACTGCTGGCTGAACGAGATCGACCCGACGACGGGGAAGGTCCTGCGGCAGCTCGAGTTCGACTCGGACCATGTCGAGGCCGTGCAGGCCGAACAGCAGGGCGAGCGGATGTTCATCAACGTTGCCGACAAGAACGAGGTCGACATTGTCGACAAGAGGACCCTCAAAGTCACCGGCCATTGGCCCATCGCCGGCGCCGCCACCAACCTCGCCATGGCACTCGATGAGCAGGACCACCGTCTCTTCATCGTGACCCGCAAGCCGACCGCGCTCTTCGTCCTCAACACCGACAATGGCCGCACAGTCGCCACGCTGGACGCACCCGCCGTCAACGATGGCGTGTACTTCGATGCGGTGCGCAAGCGCCTCTACGTACCGGGGGCGGTTGGAGAGGTCGGCGTCTATCAGGAGATCGATCCCGACCACTATCGCGAGATCGCCCGTGTGCCGTCCGCGCCCGGCGGCAAGTCGGAGCTCTTCGCGCCGCAGCTCGATGAGCTCTTCGTCGCCATATCACCGCACTACAACACGCCGCCGACCGGCGCTGTGCTCTGGTACAAGGTCGAGCCTGCGACGTCGCGCCTCGCCTCCCACTGATCGTAAGTCGTCCCCCCGAGCTGCGCGGCCGGTGCTGCTGGTGGGGCCGTCATTCCAGTGCGCCGGCGAGATAAGTCTGCAGTAGCGTTTGCTCCTCGTCTCGTGATATGGATCGTGAGTGGGGAAACACACTCGGATTCCTCATCACCTGCACCAAGATCCGTAGGCGCATGAACGCTCACGGTATCGAACCCGGCTGCCGCGCTTCTCGAGCACCGCGTTCTTGCCCCGCAGGAGGGGGCCGCATGCCGGAAGCGGCAGTGGATGGGAACGGGGAGAATTTTCGCCCGATGATATCGAGTGGTCTCAGGTCATGTCGCGCCGCTGGCAGGCGGACGAAGCTCGAAGTGTTGCCTGCGTGAAGCCTTATCTCGGGCGGTCCGAGTAACGGTACTTCGACTCAACGTCACGAGTTGCAAAGCGATCGACCATGCTTGCCATTCGTTCATAGCCCGCTGAGATATCGAGCATGATACGTCGCCGGTCCGGGCGACGAAGTTGCAGTGCGACGGCACGGGTTTCCTCCGCGCGTCGACGCCAATACTTCGCTGTGTATCGATTCCGCTGTTCCACCTGTGCGGGTCCAATGGGTTGCTCGGGGGCTGCCGGTTCGCTACCGGCCCAACTTCGAAGGACAGGGCAGGTGAGCGAAAGTTCCTGCAAAAAAAAGGTGATGGCAGGCATTGGCCGCGGGCATGAGCTTACCGGCTGGATTGAGCGAAAGGCATATGAGCGCGGTCCGGAATGAGGAGATCATTTATGGCCGTTGCTCCGAACACCGGCGCGCTGCAACAGAAAACTGCGGTTCGACTCACTCCAGCTCGCCCCAGCGATTCGCGCCACCGATCGCGTGTTGCTGCAGGGCGCGAGAGCTTGCGCAACACATTGCTCGCCTCGATCTCGCATGATCTGCGCACGCCGCTCGCCGTCATGGCATTGCGGCACGGAACAGGACGACCGCGACCTGCATGCCGAGCCCGGCGACCTCTTCTTCGACATCCCCCATGCACCGCCCCGCATCATTCGGCTCTCGCCCCTCATTGGCGAGGTCCGGCTGACCGACGACGTGAGCGGCCAACATGAAGTGCCACGCACGATCCTGCTTGCCTGCAAGGGCTGGGGAAGCCGAGCGGCGCCGCGCAGCCGCCTGAGCGCAAGCTCTCGAGCGAGGCGGGCGTACCGTTGAGCTCAGCCGATTGCCAGGAGCCAGCAGGTTTCCTGAGCCCGGCCTCAGTCCAGCCAGGGGCAGATTGCGGCCATTTGCATCACATGATATATATCATGCTATGTAAGTGAGGAAGTCATGGTCACAGACATCGTCCGGGAGCTCGGCCATCTCACCCTGGGAACCAGGCTGAAACGCCTCGGCGAGCGCCTCCAGGCACAGACGCAGGTCCTGCTTGCGGAGGCCGACATCGGCCTCCCGGCATCTCACTGCCCGTTGCTTGCTGCGCTGGATCGCCTGGGTCCGCTGAGCGTCGGCGAGCTTGCGCAAGCGATGGGCATCAGTCAGCCGGGAATATCGCGCATGCTGGAAAGCCTGCAAACGGACGGTCTCGTTGCTTCCCGTCGGCCTGCGGGGGATCGACGCTTGCGAGCGATCGAGCTGACCGAGGCCGGCCGCGAGCTCGTCACGCGCTCGAAGCGGCTGGCCTGGCCCAGAGTCGAATCGGCCGTTGCAGACGTGTGCGCGGGCGCGTCGGGATCTCTGCTCGAGCAATTGTCGGCGTTGGAAGTAGCGCTGGCCGATGCGCCGCTGCACGCTCGGGCGGCCCGAATACCCGCGAGAGGGCGCAAACGTGCTTGATCGTCCCGTCTGGTCGGCCCTCACCACCCGGCACAGCGCCTTGTCACTCGGCGGTCCGATGGCACGGCGATACGCCAAGGACGTCAATGTGTTCGCATCCGCTTGCGACGACACTGCTCCGGCTCTCGCCGCACTGACTGAGCTGGTGCAGCCGGGCGAGCGCATATTCGTCCTGCAGGTGTCGGACGTCGTCGTGCCCGACGGCCTCGTGCAGGTCAAGGCGGGCAGGGGCGTGCAAATGGTCGCGTCTCGCCGCATCGAGGCTGCGGCTTCGGAGGAAGATCTCCTGCATTTGACGGATGCCGACGCCCCGGCGATGTTGGCGCTCGCGAAGCTCACCGAGCCAGGCCCGTTCCTGGCTCGTACCCATGTCATGGGAAGCTTTCTCGGCATACGCATCGACGGGCGACTCGCGGCCATGGCGGGCGAGCGCTTCCGGTTTCCCGGCCATACGGAAGTCAGCGGTGTGTGCACGCACCCCGATTTCCGTCAGCGCGGTCTGGCGCGCCGGCTTTCGGCGGCCGTCGCGGCGCGCATCGAAGCCCGGGGAGAACGGCCGATCCTTCACGCCTGGAAATCGAACGAGCCTGCGATATCCTTGTACGAGTCGCTCGGCTTCGAGATTCGCGCCGAGGTCGACGTGAAAGTACTCGAGCGGCCCCAATGACGCAGCAATGCCCTTCCCCTATGCAACTCACCTGAACGTCTTTTTTCAGCATCTGCAAAGGATCGACGTTCCGCAGCTCGTCGATTCCGTGACAGACCAGTGGTTCAACCAGACTCTGTGTCAGGTGAACGGTTCTGTCGTCCGCCGGAGGCGGGCGCCGCAGGAGTGCGTGATCCTGATGGCCGAGAACGCCGGAATCATTCCGACGGGCGATTGATTTGGGCCGATTGCGGCGTATCCCACGAGATTGCGTTTTGTGGGATACGGCTTTGTGATTCGTATCCCACAAACTTGATATCTGTGGGATACGAGAATGCCGTCCCTCACCGCACCACAAGAAAGGGCCCTGACGCTCCTCTTCTCGGAGCTCGCGAGTGCTGCGGCGCGCCAGACCGAGGCATTTCTCGGCAGCCCGGGCTCGCTGGCGGAGCGGATCAATGAGACTGGCACGCGATACTGGGTACATCGCTACTCGGACGCCGCTGGCCGACGTCACGAATCCTATCTCGGAAAGTCTGACGATCAGGCCGTCATCGCGCGCATCATCGATCTACGCGAGCGCATCACAGCCGCCAATTCCGCCATCGCCAGCGTCAGGCTGCTTGCGCGCGCCGGCTTCGCGACGGTGGATCGCAAGGCTTACTCCACCTTGGCGAGCAGCCACGCTGATCGAGGCTCTGGCCGAGCGCTTTCCCAACGCTGTGGAGGATGCGCTCGGCGGCCTGCCAAAGAGCGCGGTGCGCTATGCAGTACGTGCCATCAAGGCACTCGAACGTCACCTGCCCTCATCGGAGGAGAGCGCCTGGGAGGAATTGAAGTCACTGCGGGCCACGTGATCGCGGTGATGCTCGCTCTGCATGGAAGAACAGCCCTTTGGGCGCCAGTCAGTACTGGCGCCCGCTAAGGGCCAAGGCGCAGGTTGCGCATCGCGAGATCGGAGAGGCATGGAAACGACTGGCTTTCGGTAAAGGCTCACATTCGAAATGGCGGTTCACATCCCAGGCATGGCGCTGCCCTTTTGGGAGCTGAAGAAGAGAAAGAAGTTCGAGCCGACCTCGACAGCGCTCCCGGCCGCTTCCGCCTCGTCCATTTGCCTGGAAGAGGTGATTCCCGCGCTGCCATCGGGTGTTGGCCAGTCTCTCGGGTCCATGATCAGGACCGGCCTGACTTCCCACCATATCGGCCGGGCGTTCACCCGGCTGTTGTCGACCACGTGATCATGGTTCGGCGTCGGTACGAAGATCGGACCTTTCGGTGGGTTCGGAATCCCCGGCATGCCCGCCAGCAGCACCGACAAGTCCACGGAGGACGCATGCATGGTGCACGTTCCGGGCACCCGGTCATTCGGATCGGGACATTGTGTCGCGACGCCCGGCCTGGTCTCCCAGGCTTGCGGGATGTGGCCAAAGAGCGCAATCAGCTCCCTTCCCAGCGCCACCCCGCACAGCTCGCCGGGCCGCCCCCCGCCGGGACAGGCCATCGCGTGAGTGGGGTCCTTGTCAGTGCCGAACATCGGCACCAGGACATAGAGATGGGCGGTGTGCTTGATATCTCCTCCGGTAGGATCCTGCGTCGGCTCGGTGACCACCTGACAGATGGGGGTCTGCATCTCGCTCGGGTCCGACTGGGCCAGCTTTCCATTGAAATCCAGGTCGAGCGTCGGCTGATCGACGCAGTCGAAGTTCTGCAGATAGGTAAAGGTGATCACCCTGCCGTTTCCGAAGGCCTCGGTCTGATTGGGCTGCAGTTGCGCCCAGGCGTTCCCCGCCAGCAGCCCCATCCCGGCGCACATCGCTGCGGCCAGACACTGACGGCTGGATAGGGTTCGAGGTA
>Ga0134126_10009415_pt1 | contig 12303 bp, 12 predicted proteins | sample KB31752_FD_96881 | JGI IMG/M metagenome (GOLD analysis project Ga0134126, IMG submission 96881) | Terrestrial soil microbial communities with excess Nitrogen fertilizer from Kellogg Biological Station, Michigan, USA - KB3-175-2 | ecosystem: Environmental > Terrestrial > Soil > Unclassified ...
AACGACCGCGTCGCCGACACCGGCCGGGACGGCGCTCCCGCCGGGCCTGCCGCAGAACGCACCGGTCGATATCCCGCAGCGCATGATGGACGCGCTCGACAAGTACGCGCGGATGCAGCAACAGCAGCAGCAGCAACAGCGCGGACAGCAGCTCGACGTCGCTCCGTAGGAGTTTCACGTCTCAGTCGGGCGATCGCCGCGACCGAGAACCGAAAACTGACGATTGTTCAACCCCGCTCGCCGAAGATCGCGGTGCCGACCCGGACATGGCTCGCGCCGAAGCGGATCGCGGTCTCGTAGTCCGCGCTCATGCCCATGCTGAGCTGGCGAAGCCCATGGCGGCGGGCGATCTCGCGCAGCAGCGCGAAATGCAGCGCCGGCTCCTCCGCCGCCGGCGGAATGCACATCAGCCCGTCGATGGCGAGTCCGAGGCCGCGGCAAGCCTCGATGAAGCGGTCGGCCTCGGCGGGCGCGACCCCGGCCTTCTGCGGCTCGGCGCCGGTATTCACCTGGATCAGGAGCTGCGGGCGTCGGCCCTGGCGCTCGATCTCGCGCCGCAGCGCCTCGGCGAGCCTCGGCCGGTCGAGCGTCTCGATGACGTCGAAGAGCGCCACGGCCTCCTTGACCTTGTTGGTCTGCAGCGGGCCGATGAGATGCAGCACGAGATCGGGATGGCGCGCCTTGAGCGGCGGATATTTCGCCTCCGCCTCCTGCACGCGGTTCTCGCCGAAGACGCGCTGGCCCGCGGCGAGCGCCGCGGCGACGGCGTCGGCGGGGTGGGTCTTGCTCACCGCCACCAGGGTCACCGCGCCGGGCTCGCGCCCGGCGGCGCGCGCGGCAGCGGCGATATGCGCCTTGACCTCGGCGAGCTGGGCGGCGATGTCGGTCAATGCGGTCGGGCCTCGGCTATGGGCCGTCGGCAAGCGGCAGCGGCCGCTCGGCTGATAGCCGAAGGTTGAAAGCTTTGAAAGCCCGATCGTTGGAATTCCCACGCTGCCAGTGTAGGATCGCCCCGGTCGGTGGGCAGAGGCGACTCTCCGCCGACGGTTGCGAGGAGGATAGGATGTCCATCACCAGGATCGCCTCGGCGCTCATGCTGGCGGGTTTGCTTGCCGGCTGCAGCAGCTTTTTCGGCGGCCCCGCCCAGACCCAGACCGACACCGACTCGCAGAGCCGCGCGCAGGATCCCTATCACACCGACCCCAAATACAGCCTGCCGGGCGGCACCGTCGGCTACAATCCGAAGACGCAGGACGGTCAGGAGAGCGGCTTCTCGCTGGTGAAGAGCATCTTCGGATTCGGCGACAAGAAGAAGGACAACGGCGAGAACGGCGGCCCCGCGGGCGTCGGCGTCAACTCCTATCTCTGGCGCGCCACGCTCGACACCGTCTCCTTCATGCCGCTCGCCTCGGCCGATCCCTTCGGCGGCGTCATCATCACCGACTGGTACTCGCCGTCGGATTCGCCCAACGAGCGCTTCAAGGTCAACGTCTTCATCCTCGGGCGCGAGCTGCGCGCCGACGGCGTGCGCTGCACAGTCTTCCGCCAGACGCGCGACGGCTCGGGCCAGTGGCATGAGGCGCCGGTGGACGCCAAGACCGGGATCGACATCGAGAACGCCATCCTGACGCGGGCGCGGGAGATGCGGATCAGCACGGCGTCGGCGCAGTAGCCGCGGCCTTCCTGTCCCGCAATCAGCGTCGAGTGAAAGGGCGGTCGGCCGACGATGGCGCGTTATAATTTCAAGGAAGCGGAGGCGCGCTGGCAGGAGGCTTGGCGCCAGCGCGGCACGTTCACGGTCGCGACCGATCCGGCGCGGCCGAAATATTACGTGCTGGAGATGTTTCCCTATCCCTCCGGCAAGCTCCATGTCGGCCATGTGCGCAACTACACCATGGGCGACATGGTGGCGCGCTACAAGCGTGCGCGCGGCTTCAACGTGCTGCACCCGATGGGCTGGGATGCCTTCGGCCTGCCGGCGGAGAACGCGGCGATCGCCAGCCGCATCCATCCCGCCGAATGGACCTACGCCAATATCGCCGGCATGCGCGAGCAGCTGAAGCGCATGGGGCTCTCCTACGACTGGTCGCGCGAGATCGCCACCTGCCATCCGGAATACTACCGGCATGAGCAGAAGATGTTTCTCGACTTCCTCAAAGCCGGGATCGCTTATCGCGGCGAGTCCTGGGTCAATTGGGATCCGGTCGAGAACACTGTGCTCGCCAACGAGCAGGTGGTGGACGGCCGAGGCTGGCGTTCGGGCGCGCCGGTCGAGAAGCGGCTGCTGTCGCAATGGTTCCTGCGCATCACGCGCTACGCCGACGATCTCCTCGATTCGCTGAAGACGCTCGAGCGCTGGCCCGAGCGCGTGCGCATCATGCAGGAGAACTGGATCGGCCGCTCGGAAGGTGCGCGCGTCTTCTTTCCGGTGAAGGGGCGCGACGAGCCGCTCGAGATCTTCACCACGCGGCCCGACACGCTCTACGGCGCCTCGTTCTGCGCGCTGTCGCCGAGCCATCCGCTGGCCGCCGATCTGGCGCGGACCAATCCCGCGCTCGCCGAGTTCATCGTCGAGTGCAATCGGATGGGCACCTCGGAGGCGGTGCTGGAGACGGCGGAGAAGCGCGGCTTCGATACCGGCGCCAAGGTGATGCACCCGCTCGTGCCGGGCTGGGAGCTGCCGGTCTACGTCGCCAATTTCGTGCTGATGGAATACGGCACCGGCGCGATCTTCGGCTGTCCGGCGCACGACCAGCGCGATCTCGACTTCGCCCGCAAATACCGCCTGCCGGTAAAGCCGGTGGTGCTGCCGCCCGGCGCCGATCCCAAGAGCTTTTCCGTCGGCGCCGAGGCCTATACCGACGACGGCACGATCTTCAATTCGGATTTCCTCGACGGGCTCAGCGTGCGCGACGCCAAGCGCGCGGTCATCGAGCGGCTCGAGCGGACAGGTGCCGGACGCGGCACCATCGCCTATCGCCTGCGCGATTGGGGCGTGTCGCGTCAGCGCTACTGGGGCTGCCCCATCCCGGTGATCCATTGCGCCAAATGCGGTATCGTGCCGGTGCCCGAGCGCGATCTGCCGGTGCGGCTCCCCGACGACGTCACCTTCGACAAGCCGGGCAATCCGCTCGACCACCATCCGACCTGGAAGCACACGACCTGCCCCGGCTGCGGCGGCAAGGCGGAACGCGAGACCGACACGCTCGACACCTTCTTCGAGAGCTCCTGGTACTTCGACCGCTTCTGCTCGCCGCGCGCGGCCAGCGCTTTCGAGCGGCGCGACGTCGACTACTGGATGCCGGTCGACCAGTATATCGGCGGCATCGAGCATGCCGTGCTGCATCTGCTCTATTCGCGCTTCTTCAGCCGTGCACTGCGCGACTGCGGCTATCTCGACGTGAAGGAGCCGTTCGCCGGCCTCTTCACCCAGGGCATGGTGTGCCACGAGACCTATCAAGACGCGTCGGGCCAATGGCTCTTTCCCGAGGAGGTGCATCGCACCGAGGCGGGCGCGATGGTCGATGCACAAGGCCGCGCGGTGACCGCCGGCCGCATGGAGAAGATGAGCAAGTCGAAGAAGAACGTCGTGGGGCTCGAAGCCATCGTCGATGGCTACGGCGCCGACACGGCGCGGCTCTATCTGCTCTCCGACAGCCCGCCCGAGCGCGATCTCGAATGGACCGATGCCGGCATCGAGGGCGCGTGGCGCTACGTCAATCGGCTCCACCGGCTGGTGACGGAGCCGACGGTGGCGCCGGCGCCGCGCGGCACGCCGGTGCCGGCGCAGCTCTCGCCGGCCGCCGACAAGACGCGGCGCGCCATTCATCGCAGCGTGGCCACGGTCACCGAGCATATCGAGAAGTTCCGCTTCAACAGCGCGGTGGCGCGTATCCGCGAGCTCACCAACCTGCTGGAGGAGCTGGGCGACGGCCCCGGCGCCGCCGCCGTGATGCGCGAAGGACTCGAAGTGGCGGTGCGGCTCATCGGGCCGATGATGCCGCATCTCGCCGAAGAGCTGTGGCGGGCGCTCGGCCACGAGCGGCTGCTCGCCGACGAGGCGTGGCCCGAATTCGATCCCGCGCTCATTGTCGAGGACACCGTGACCATCGCCGTGCAGGTGAACGGCAAGCTGCGTGCCACGGTCGAACTGGCGCGCGATTGCGGCCAGGCCGATGCCGAGGCGGTCGCGCTGGCGCAAGCGACGGTCCAGCGCGCGATGGAAGGCAAGCCGCCGCGCAAGATCATCGTCGTGCCGAACCGGATCATCAATGTCGTGGTGTAGGGGGATGCTGCGGTAGCTGCCCGCGCGCTTCGACAAGCCCGGCATGAGGAGGAGACTTGATGGCACGAAGAAAAGTCCTCATCCTGGGCTTGTCGAAGGACGCAGCGCCCTTGATCCCGATTCGTGCAAAAAATCCGCGCCCGTTAAAAGGCCATGCCCTGCTGTCGCGCCGCGCCCTCCTTGCGGCGGCGCTGCTGCCGCTTGCCGGCTGCGGCTTTCATCCGCTCTACGGCGAAGCCGCGCAGCGGCGCGAGAATCCGGAGCTCGCCAGTATCGTCGTTCGGCCGATCAAGGATCGCTACGGGCAGCAGCTTGAGCTTGCGCTGCGCGAGGCGCTCAATCCCCAAGGCGTCGACGTCAAGCCGCGCTTCGAGCTCGAGGTCGCCATCACCACGATACGCAGCGACCTCGGCATCCAGCGCGACGCGAGTTCGACGCGCGCGCGCATCGACTCCTATGCCACGATGTATCTCTCCGAGTTTCCCAGCGGCAAGCGGATCTATACCTCGCGCGCTCAGTCGACGAGCGCGTTCAACATTCTCCAGGACGGCTATGCGGCGCAGGTCGCCGAGGAGGATGCGCGCACGCGCACCGTGCGCGAACTCGCCGACGAGATCCGCACGCGGCTCGCGCTGTTCCTGCGCGACCAGCTCACGGCGCGTCGCGCGGGCTGATCGGTCGTGAAGCTGCCGCCGGCGCGCCTTGCCGGATTTCTCGCGAAGCCCGATGCGGCGATCCGCGCCGCGCTGTTCTACGGTCCCGATGCAGGGCTGGTGCGCGAGCGGGCCGACCGGCTCGCGATCGCCGTGGCACCCGATCCCAAGGATGCGTTCCGCGTCGCCGATCTCGCCGCCACCGCGCTCGCCGGCGATCCCGCGCGGCTCCATGACGAGGCGGCCGCGCTGTCGCTCACCGGCGGAAGGCGGCTGGTGCGCGTGCGCGACGCGGGCGATGCGGTGGGCGCGCTCTTCCAGCGCTTCCTCGGCGATCCGCCGCCCGGCGACAGCGTCGTGGTGGTGGAAGCGGGCGATCTACCGCCGCGCTCGAGCTTGCGCCGCGCCTTCGAGGGCGCCGAGAACGCCGCGGCGATCGCCTGCTATGCCGACGACCGGCGCGCGCTCGAAGAGCTGGTGCGCGAGGTGCTCGGCGGGCGCGGCATCGAGGTCTCCGGCGAAGCGCAAAGCTATCTCGCGCAGCATCTCGGCGGCGACCGGCTGTTGAGCCGCCGCGAACTCGAGAAGCTCGCGCTCTATGTCGGCGACAAGGGCAAGGTGACGCTCGCCGAGGCGACCGCCTCGGTCGGCGACAGCGCTCAGCTCGGTCTCGACGATGTGATCTTTGCCGCCGCCGAAGGCAATGCGCCGGCTCTGGAGCGCGCGCTCGACCGCGCCTTCCAGGAAGGCGAGATGCCGGTGACCGTGCTGCGCGCGCTGATGCGGCATTTCCAGCGGCTGCATCTGACGCAGGCGCGCATCGAGAGCGGGCTCGGCGAGGAAGAAGCGCTGAGGAGCCTCCGGCCACCGCTCTTCTTCAAGCTGCAGGACCGCTTCCGCCGCCAGCTTCGCCTGTGGCCCGAGCGGCGCGCGCGGGCGGCGCTGGAGCTGCTGCTGCAAGCCGAGCTCACCGCCAAGCGCAGCGGACCGCCGCCCGAAGCGATCTGCCGCGACGCGCTGCTGCGGATCGCCCGCGGCGCCGCCGCTTCCGCGCCGCGCCGCTGATGAGCAAGCGCGAGCTCGACAAGCTGCGGCGCATCTGCCTCGCGTTCCCCGAAGCGGAAGAGCGCGAGACCTGGGAAGAGAAGACCTTCCGCGTGCGCGACAAGATCTTCGCCATGCACATCGCCGCCGACGGCGATGGGCGGCCGGCGCTCTGGTGCAAGGCGCCGCCGGGCAATCAGACGCATCTTGTCGAGGCGGATCCCGGGCGCTTCTTCGTGCCGCCCTATGTCGGCCACAAGGGCTGGATCGGCATGTGGCTCGACCGCAAAGTCGATTGGCAGCAGGTGACGGTGGTGGTGACGCGCAGCTATCGGCTCACCGCACCGAAGCGCCTGGCCGCACAGCTCGGCTGAGCGCCAAGCGCTCAATCGCGGCCGATCCAGGGACGGTCGTTGGGGACGATATGGGCGCGGCGCTGGGCGCAGCGCCGGCATTTCATCCGGGCCTGCAGCGTGTTGAGGTCGAGCTCGCCCGCCAGCGCCATGAGATTGCGCGGATCGAAGCGCTCGCCATGGCCGCAATTCAGACAGAACGCCCAGAGAAGCCGCTGCGCCCGGCAGGCATCGGACAAGGATTCGATCGGCCCGATCCAGTGTCGCATAAGGAACAAATTAGGAACTTGCGCCGAGCGAGTCGAGTCGAATACAGCGGAAAGGGTAGGCGGCGCCGCGCTTATCCTATTCGGCGATTTCCCGGCAAAGGGGTCTAGCCGGCAAGCTCCTTGAGCCAGGCGAGGATGGCCGGCGCCGCCGCGCCAGGCGCATCGAAATGACCGGAGGCGAGCGTCACATAGCGATTGAGCGGGTTGGGCGGCGCCTTGGCAAAGGCGTAATCGGGACCGAGCTGCGTCCGGTCGGCGTTGCCGGCGAGATAGAGCAGGGGCGCACTGAGCTTCGCCGCGTTCGGTGGGATGACGCCGATGGAATCGGTGCCGAAGAAGCTCGCATAATCGCGCGCCCGTGCGCGGACCGAAATCGGCGCGCCGACATTGACGTCGATGAAATTGCCGCGCTCATCGCCCTTGCCGGCGGCGATCATCGCCTGCGCCTGAGCGAGGCTCGCTGCGATGGTCGGATTGTGCACCATGCGCTCGGGGGAATGCGCCGGCGCGATGGCGATGATGCCTTTCAATCCGGCATGACGCGCACCATAGGCGATGGCCGCGGCGCCACCGAGACTCTGTCCGGCGATGACGATCGCGCTGGCGCCTCGTGCACGCAAGCGCGTCACCGCCTCGTCGATCTCGGCGATACAATCGGCATAGCTCTTGTCGTAGATGCGCGCGCGCGACCAGCACATTTCCGGCCGGTCGACGAGATATCCCGCGGCTTCGAGTTGGGCCGCAAGCCCGTCGATGCCGCGCCCGGGCGAGCCGGCCTTGCGATGCATCAGCACGATGCCGAGCCGCTCCGCCGCCGCCGCCGGCATGGCCAAGGCGATGCTCAGCAACAGCAGCAGAAAACTTCGGCGTAGCAAGACTGCGCTCAAACGGGACGCGGCGTCAGGTTGTTGAGGCGGCGCAGCACGTCGTCGAGCTGCTCGAGCGTCTGGTAATGGACGCTGAGGATGCCGCCGCTCTGGCCGTTGAAGACGATCTGCACCTTGAGCCCGAGGAGCTGCGTCAGCTCGCGCTCCAGCACGGCGGTGTCGGCGTCGCGCTTGCCGGCCAGGCTCGCCGGCTTCTCGAAATCCTCTTTCTGTCGCGACTGTGCCTGGGCGAGCCGCTCCGCCTGGCGGACGCTCATGCCGGACCCCGCCATCCGGCGCGCGATCTCGAGCGGATTCTCCATGCCGATGAGGGTGCGCGCATGCCCGGCGCTGAGCTTCCCCTCGCGCACCAGCTCGCGCACCTCGTCCGGCAGACTCAGCAGACGCAGCTGGTTGGCGATGTGGCTGCGGCTCTTGCCCAGCGCGCGCGAGAGATCCTCCTGGGTGTGCTTGAACTCGTCCATCAGCCGGCGAAAGCCCTCGGCCTCTTCGATCGGGTTCAGGTCCTGGCGCTGGATGTTCTCGACCAGCGCGATCTCGAGCGCCTCGCGGTCGCCGAGCTCACGCAGCAGCACCGGCACCTCGTGCAGCTGCGCCGCCTGCGCCGCCCGCCAGCGCCGCTCGCCGGCCACCAGCTCGAAATGCCCCTCGATGTCGGGATGCCGGCGGACCAGCAGCGGCTGCAGAATGCCTTGCGCCTTGATCGAGTCGACCAGCGCCTGCTGGCTCTCGGGATCGAAATGGCGGCGCGGCTGGAAGCGGCCGGGATGGATCAGCTCGACCGGCACCGGCCGCGTGCCCCGCGGCGCTTCGGTCGCGCCGCCCTCCCCGCCTTCCTCGCCCAGCAGAGCCGAGAGACCGCGGCCCAGGCCGCGGCGCCGTGCGTCGTCCATCATGCCGCCGAGAGCCGCGACCGCTCGCGCCGCAGCACTTCGCCGGCCAGGTGCACATAAGCCTGCGCGCCGGGGCAGCGCAGATCATAGAGCAGCACCGGCTTGCCGTGCGACGGCGCCTCGGAGACGCGCACGTTGCGCGGAATTACCGTCTCGTAGACCTTGTCGCCGAAATGGTCCCGAACGTCGGCAGCGACGAGATCGCTCAAATTGTTGCGTTTGTCGAACATGGTCAACACAACGCCTTGGATCTCGAGCGTCGGATTGAGGTGCCGTTTGACGCGCTCAATGGTCCGGATGAGATGGCTCAGCCCTTCGAGGGCATAGAACTCGCACTGCAGCGGCACCAGCACCGCTTGGGCGGCGACCAGCGCGTTGAGCGTGAGCAGGCCCAGCGAGGGCGGGCAATCGATCAGCACATAATCATAAGGAAGATCCCTGCCCGCCAGCGCTTCGCGCAGCCGGTATTCGCGCCGCTCCGCCCCCACCAGCTCAATTTCGGCACCGGAAAGATCGACCGACGCCGGCACGACGACGAGCCGCGGCACCGTGGTCGACACGATCGCCGACCCGACCTCCTGCTCGCCGATCAGCACTTGATAAGACGTGATGCCCCGCGAGTGCCGCGGGATGCCGAGGCCGGTGCTGGCATTGCCCTGCGGGTCGAGATCGAGCAGCAGCACCTTCTTGCCGACCGCTGCCAGCGCCGTCGCCAGGTTGACGGCGGTGGTGGTCTTGCCGACCCCGCCCTTCTGATTGGCGATTGCGATAACGCGGGCGGACGGTCCGCCGTCAGGGAGCGGCAGATCCAGGGGAGCCGGCGCGAAGCTCACGGGCGATAGCCTCCAAGCGCAGAATACAGCCGGACGAATCGGTCCGGCTCGGCTGGCGGTCCGCTCGGATATGCCATGTTTTCGCCGCCGCGGTCAATTCTTCCTCAACCATACGCCCTTTGAGGAAGAGGCAGATGCTGTGCGGCCCCAGGAAACGCTCGGAAATCGCCAGCAGCTCCGGGAGCGGCGCGAGCGCGCGGGCGGTCACGACATCGGCCACGAAGTCCGGCACCCGGTCGATTCGCCGCGGATGAACCACCGCCGGCGCGCCGGTCACCCGCACCGCCTCCTGGAGAAAGACCGCTTTGCGCTGGTCGGATTCGACGAGATGGACCTCGGGCACTCCCATGATCGCCAGGACCAGCCCGGGGAGCCCGGCACCGCTGCCGAGATCGACCAGGCGGCGGGCCTCGCGCGGGATCAGCGGGAAAAGCTGGGCGGAATCGAGGATGTGGCGGCGCCAGACATCGCCGATCGTGTCCCGCCCGACCAGATTGATCCGGCGATTCCACGCGGCGAGGAGTTCGACATAGGTGCCGAGCCGGTCCAATGTTTCACGTGAAACATTGGCGAGCTTGGCGAAGCCCCCCGCCCCGAGCGCCGGCCGGGTCACGCCTCGACCGGCGCCGGATCGCGCCGGACATAGCGCAGTAGCGCCACCAGCGCGGCCGGCGTCACTCCCGAAACCCGCGAGGCCGCGCCGAGGGTTTCGGGCTGGGCGGCGCGCAGCTTCACGCGAATCTCGGTCGAGAGACTGCCGATCGCGTCGTAATTCAGGTCGCGCGGCAGGCGCAGCGCCTCGTCGCGCCGGAAAGCGCGGATATCCGCCTCCTGACGCTCGATGTAGCCGGCATAGCGCGCATCGATCTCAAGCTGTTCGGCGATGTCGGCCGGAATCGCGGCGAGCTCCGGCCAGAGCCGCGCCAGCGCCGTCATATCCATTCCCGGATAGCCCAGCAGCTCAGCGGCGCTGCGCCTCACCCCGTCGGCATTGACCGTGACCCCCCGCGCGCGCAGCGCCGAGGGGGTCATCGACAGATTTCTCAGCTTTTCCCTGCCCTCTTCCAGCGCCGCGCGCTTCAGCTCGAAGGCGCGCGCCCGCTCCGGACCGACGCAGCCGAGCCGGGCCCCGAGCGGGGTCAGGCGCTGATCGGCATTGTCGGCGCGCAGTACCAGCCGGTATTCGGCGCGCGAGGTGAACATGCGGTAGGGCTCGTTGGTGCCGCGCGTCACGAGATCGTCGATCAGCACGCCGACATAGGAGCTGGCCCGGTCGAGGGTGAATTCCGCGCCGCCCGAAGCCGAGAGCGCCGCGTTGAGCCCCGCCACGAGCCCCTGCGCCGCCGCCTCTTCATAGCCGGTGGTGCCGTTGATCTGCCCGGCCAGGAAAAGCCCGGGCAGCCGCCGCGTCTCCAGGCTCGGCCGCAACTCCCGCGGATCGATAAAATCATATTCGATGGCATAGCCCGGCCGCGTCATGCACGCCCGCTCGAGGCCGGGAATGGTCGCGAGCAGCGCGAGCTGCACCTCGCGCGGCAGCGAGGTCGAGATCCCGTTGGGATAGACGGTGTCGTCTTCGAGCCCCTCGGGCTCGAGAAAGATCTGGTGACGCTCGCGCTCGGCGAAACGCACCACCTTATCCTCGATCGACGGGCAATAGCGCGGGCCCACGCTCTCGATCTGACCCGAATACATCGGCGAGAGATGGAGATTGGCGCGGATCACCGCGTGGCTCGCCGGGGTGGTCGCGGTGATATGACAGACGCGCTGCGGGGTGGTGATCCGCTCGGTCAGGAAGGAGAAAGGCGGCGGCGGCTCGTCACCCGGCTGCACCTCGAGCCCGGCCCAGTCGATGCTCCGCCCATCGAGCCGCGGCGGCGTGCCGGTCTTGAGCCGCCCCAGGCGGAAGCCGGCCCGGCTCAGGGTCTCCGAGAGGCCCAGCGACGGCGCCTCCCCCACCCGGCCGGCCGGGATCCTTTCGCGACCAAGGTGGATGAGACCGCGCAGGAAGGTGCCGGTGGTCAGCACGACCCGGCCGGTGCCGATCGCCTCGCCGCTTGCCAGCACCACCCCGGCCACCCGGCCTTCGGCATCGAGCGCCAGATCCTCAGCCGCGCCTTCGCGCAAGGTCAGATTCGGCTGCTCGGCGAGCAGCGTCTGCATGGCCTGCCGATACAATTGGCGGTCGGCCTGCGCGCGCGGTCCGCGCACGGCCGGACCCTTGCTGCGGTTGAGGATGCGGAACTGGATACCCGCCCGGTCGATGGCGCGGCCCATCACGCCGTCGAGCGCATCGATCTCCCGCACCAAATGGCCCTTGGCCAATCCGCCGATCGCCGGATTGCAGGACATCTCGCCAATAGTTGCTAGCTTATGGGTCAGCAGCAGGGTGCGCGCGCCCAGGCGCGCGGCAGCAGCAGCCGCTTCGCAGCCAGCATGCCCGCCGCCGATGACGATCACATCATATCCCGCCATGGCCGCACTTTAAGTGGCCGCCTGAGGCGCGGCCAGAGCAAACTCGGCGCCGCATCCGAGAGCCGCAATGTTTCACGTGAAACATCATCCAGTGCTGATAGCCTTCCGCAGCACCAATAGTTGAGCGGCTCATACTTGTTTTGTTCTATGGTAGTGCGCGGCCATTATGGGGAAGACGAAAACTCGCCACGCATTTCCCGTCGCTTCGATGGACAATAAAATATTCACAATGTATGAATCCGTATACAGCGTCCAACTCACAATATTCGCAAAATAACCATTTGCTACTTACCTATACAAAACTCTCGAAAAATGATATCCAGCATATCCTCAACATCGACACGGCCGGTTATTCTGCCGAGAGCGCGGGTCGCGGCGCGAAGATCTTCGGCGGCGAGTTCGGGAAGGCTGGCCTCGGCAAAACGGTCGAGCGACGCGCGACAGGCCTCCAGCGCTTGGCGGTGGCGCGCCCTGGTGATGGCCGGGGCCGCGCCCGGGGCAAAGCGCCGGGCGACCTCGGCGCCAAGCCGCTCCAGCAGCGCCTCCATCCCTGCCCCGGTATGCGCCGAAAGCCGCAGCGCCGGCCCGGCACCCAGCGCGTCCGCCCAGGC
>Ga0134126_10009417_pt1 | contig 12300 bp, 12 predicted proteins | sample KB31752_FD_96881 | JGI IMG/M metagenome (GOLD analysis project Ga0134126, IMG submission 96881) | Terrestrial soil microbial communities with excess Nitrogen fertilizer from Kellogg Biological Station, Michigan, USA - KB3-175-2 | ecosystem: Environmental > Terrestrial > Soil > Unclassified ...
GGCGCCGCCCATAAGAGCAACGTCCCTACGGAATGCCGCAACAGGGCGTGAATCGGCGAGCGCACGGCAGGCAGCCTCAGAGGAGCATTGCGGCCGACGCAGGAAACCGCGTCCTTTCGCTTGCTCCATGACAATCCTATCCCGCGGGCGCCGGAATGCAACTCCGTCGACCTTACCAACTCGGTTCGGCGGCTTGCAGCGTGCCCAAAACCGCGTTTTGCCAGCGGGCGCAGCGAACGTATTGCTGGCCCAAGATCGCGACCAGTTCTTCCGGACGGATCGGCTTGAGCAGGTAGTCGCTGGCCCCGAACTCGATCGCTTCGCTGATCTTGTCCCAAGTCGAGTGGGCCGTGACGAAAATGACCTGCGTCCAGGCATTGCGCCGCTTGGCGAACCGCAGCAGTTCCAGACCGCCCACGCCGGGCATTTCCAGATCGGAAATTAGCAGGTCGCAGCAGTTTTCTTCCAGCCAGCCCCGCGTTTGCTCGGAGTCGGTCTGGCCGAAAACCGCGATCCGGTCGCCAAGCTGCCGCTCGACGATCTTGGTGATCAGCCGCACGATGCTCGGATCGTCGTCCACGACCAATAGGTTCAATTTCCGGGCCATGCTGGTTTGCATTGAGAGCTTTCTAGAACCGGTGAGCTTGAGCGGGGGCCGGCCTTCGGCCCGTGGCGCCGCGAAACGTCTTCTCGACACCGCGAAAGTTTAGCTCTAGGTTGAGTCCCAAAGAGCGGGACTTGTCGACCGCTCTTCGCGCCGCGGCGAACTGCAAACGGGCGACGCCGCCTGTTTCGCAAAAGATGCCTGTTTCGCAAAAGATGCCTGTTTCGCAAAAGATGCCTGTTCCGCAAAAGACGCCTGTTCCGCAAAAAATGGCTGCTCCGAAGAAACGAGCTTTGCCGAACATCGCGTCTTCGGCCGCGAAGCTCTCGGGCGGCTGTCGCTGTAAATCATTTCCATGTCGGCGGATGGGCGACGGCGGGGCGCCTGGTCTGAAATGGGTTTTGTGACCGAAAAGCTCGCGGGCGGCAACTAAGCTTGTGGTGGGGATCCCCAAAGCTCTTGCTCGAGTGCGAATGCGTGGACGCGCTATTGGAACTGACCGAACACACCGACGAGGCGTTGGCGGCCGAGGCGGCCCGCGAGGGCTCCGACGGTCCGGCGTTCGTTGCGCTGGTGGATCGCTTTCGCGATCGCGTTTGGCGGATCTGCTTCCGGCTGATGGGCCACGCCGACGACGCCCAAGACGCCGCCCAAGAGGTCTTCGTCCGGCTGTTCTTGAACCGCGGCAAGTTCGACGGCCGCTCCAAATACTCGACCTGGGTCCATGGCGTCGCCGTGCGCACGTGCCTCACCTTGCGCCGCGGCCGCGGCCGTCGCCGCCGCCACGAAGAAACCGCCGGCATGGCGGCCCTCGATGCGCAGGCCCCCGAGCGCCGCGCCGCAATGCCCGCCCTGTCGCTCGATTTGCAACACATGCTCGACAGCCTCGACGAAGAAGACCGGGCGTTGGTGATCCTCAAGTATTCGGAAAACTACAGCTACGAGGAATTGGCCGAGATCTTCGGCCTTTCCGAAAGCGCTTGCAAAATGCGGGTCAGCCGGGCGCGCGACAAGATTCAACAAAAATTCGGCGATTCCGCGTGACCCGGCGGGGCGGACCGGCGACTAACTGGTAGACCAACAACAAGGCGGACGGCATGGGCATCGACATCTTGGAACAACTCGCCGCGACGGAAATCCCGCCCGTGCCGGCCGACTTCGACCGCGACGTGCATCAGCGGGTGAACCATGCCCTGATGCTGGCGCACGTCGCGGAATTAGGATTGCGAGTTTTGCCCTACGCCCTCGTGCACATGGCGCAGGCTTTGATTGGATTGTTATCGTTGACCTTGTCGGGGCGTTTCCCGGCGAATTCGTCGACGCAAGATCGCTAACCTCGTGTGAACAGCAAGGAGACTTCAAATGACTACGTTCAATTTTCAAGAATTCAGCACGTGGCAGGAAGCCATCGTCGCCAGCTTCAACCATGCTTTCGGCCAGATCATCGGCTTGCTGCCCAACGTGGTGGCGATGCTCGTGGTGCTGGTCGTCGGCTACATCGTGGCCCACGTCCTCGATCGCTTCGCCACGGCCCTGAGCCAATCGTTGGGTCTCGAAACCGCCGCCGAGCGCAGCGGGCTGATGGCCTCGATGAAGCAAGTGGGCATCCACCGCTCGGTGCCGTCGATCGTCGGACAGATCGTATTCTGGCTGACGATGTGCGTGTTCCTGACGGCGGCCTTCAACATTCTCGGCCTGCAGGCGGTCTCCGCCGCGATGGAAACCATCGTGGCCTACATCCCGAACTTGCTGGTCGCCACGGTCGTGGTCGTCGTGGGCTTGCTCGTCGCGGGCTTTCTCCGCGGCGTGGTGGCCACCAGCGCTGACCGCGTCGGCATCAGCTATGCCGAGAACCTGGCCAACGGCGTGTACTACGTGCTGGCCCTGATGACTTTCATCGGCGCCTTCGACCAGTTGCACATCGAGTTCGGGCTGCTCAAGGAACTAATCCTGATCGCCTTCGGCGGCCTGGCCCTGGGCTTTGGCTTGGCCTTCGGCCTGGGCGGGCGAGAAGTGATGGGCGGCATTCTGGCCGGCTACTACACTCGCCAACGCCTGCACTCGGGCGATCGCGTTCACGTGGCGGGCATGGAAGGCACCGTTCGCGAAGTCGGCCCGGTGGCGACGGTGATCGAGACCGAAGAAGACGGCCTGCTGAACCGCCACAGCGTGCCCAACACGCGGATGCTCAGCGAAGCCGTGCGGTAAATCGTGGCTGATCCGCGGCATTCTTTGTCGCGGCGCCATCAGAAACGGCGCCATCAGAAAACCGTTTACGACGCCCCGAGGGAACTCGCTTCTCTCGGGGCGTTGTTGTTTGGCGTTCGTCAAGGATGCGTGTTCCGCGGATCGAATGATCGATATCCATGACGATCGATATGGCCGCGCGGTTTTTCGTTTCGGCGGCCACGTCTCCGCGGCGTTTGCCGAGAAATCCAGGCTTTTGCGGCGGCGCAAGCCGCCGCGGGCCGAAAAAAAGGGACGTTTCAGAGTCGATATTGGGCGTTCAGGACCGATTTTTTCGCGATCGCCGCCGCGCCGCTCCGCGGCGAATCGCCGTAAATCGCGGCTCCCGGCACGGTTCGCCGCGCGCGACGATGGATATTTTGAGCCGGGCATATCGATCCTGGATTTGGGCTGTTCCAAGGGGCCGGAGAGAGGGCGCTCGCGCAGGCGCTCGACGTTACCGTCTTGGCGGCTTGGCTTACAAGCCAAGAATCGTACGGTGGGCGAGCCGGCGGGGTGATCCGCCGCCCGACCACGCGAGGCGACCATCGGCGACCGTTGTTCTTGGTCGGCGAGCATCGAATCAATTAGTATCCCATAGTTGACAACCGCATCAATTTCCGGTAAAGTGCGTCGATGGCCCAAGTGGTGCTGACGCCCGAAGCCGCGGAGCAACTCGACGCGCTCGGCAACCCGATTCACGGCCGCGTGCTCAAGCTGCTGGTCCGCTTGGAACACTGGCCGGAAGTGAGCGGCGCGAAGCCGCTGTCGGGCGAATTGGCCGGACGCTTTCGGCTAAGAACGGGCGACTATCGCGTTCAGTTTTTCGTGGCCGCCGACTCGCTGACGGTCGAAAAGATCGGACACCGCGACGGATTCTATGAAGGGTGAAAAGTGAAGACGCAAACGATCATGTTGGACGGCAAGGCTTATGTGCTTTTGCCGCGGGACGAATACGACCGGTTGACCATACTGGCGAAGGCCGCCGATCTTCCCCCGCTGCCGGCGCCCGACGCCGACGGTAACTATCCGGCCGTAGAATATGCGCGTGCCAGTTTGGCGCGCAAGATCATCCGCGACCGCGTGGCCGCCGGGCTGACGCAACGCGAGTTGGCCAAGTCGGCCGGGATCAGTTTCGAGCATTTGTGCCGCATTGAAGGCGGCAAACACACACCCAGTGTGCCGACCATCGATAAGCTCGACCGCGCGTTGCGGCGGTGCGGCAAAGTCAAACGAAAAGGGAAGTGACCGATGCGAATCGTGTATCGCAAGACCGTTGCCGGTCAACGCAAACAACCCGCTGACATTCGCTGTCCTCGCATCGTGTGTTCACCTTCGCCAAGAGGGGCTTCGCGGGTATGACGCCCCAGGATTTCGTCGCCAAGTGGAAGCAGGCCAATCTTTCCGAGCGGAGCGCTTGCCAGCAACACTTTCTTGACCTGTGCGACGTGTTGGGGCAGCCGAAGCCGGCCGCGGCCGACCCCGACGGCGCGTTTTACACGTTCGAGCGCGGGGTCAGCAAAACGGGCGGCGGCCAAGGCTGGGCCGACGTGTGGTTTCGCGGCCACTTCGGCTGGGAATACAAGGGCAAACACAAAAACCTGGCCGCGGCCTACGGCCAGCTTCTCTTGTATCGCGAAGCCTTGGAGAACCCGCCGCTGTTGGTCGTGTGCGACCTCGACCGGTTCGAGATCCACACCAACTTCACGGGCACGGCCAAAAAAGTCCATGCCTTCGACCTCGACCGCCTTGCCGAGCCGGCCAACCTCGACAAGCTCCGCAAACTCTTCATCGACCCGGAATCGCTACGCCCCGGGCAAACCACCGAAAGCGTCACGCGGCAGGCCGCCGAGCGGTTCGGCCTGCTGGCCGACGGCATGCGCGTGCGCGGCATCGCGGCGCCGCCGGCGGCCCATTTCCTGATGAAGCTCATGTTTTGCATGTTCGCCGAAGACATCGGACTATTGCCGGCCACGCCTGAAAAGCTGTTCAAAAAGATCCTGCTCAACGCGCGAGACGACGCGCCGCGGTTGGCCGACCATTTGCGCGCCCTGTTTCAGGCGATGGCCGCGGGCGGCTTTTTCGGGGCCGACCGCATCTTGCACTTCAATGGCGGGCTGTTCGCCGACGCCGACGTGATTGAGCTAACGCCCGACGAAATCAAGGAGCTGATTCTAGTCAACGAACACGACTGGGCCAGCGTCGAGCCTTCGATCTTCGGCACGCTCTTCGAGCGCACGCTCGACCCGGCCAAGCGCTCGCAGATCGGCGCCCATTACACCAGCCGCGACGACATCGTGACGTTGCTGGAACCCGTCGTGATGACGCCGCTCCGCCGAGAATGGGCCGATGTGAAAGCGAAGTGCGATCGGCTTTGGGAGAAGCTCAAAGCGGCGAGCGGAAAGGGCCGGCGGACCACGTCGAAAGCTTCCAAGCCGCGCAAAGACCACGACCGGCCGCTGCAGGATTTCGTCGAACGGCTGGCCCACGTCTCGATACTCGACCCGGCTTGCGGATCGGGCAACTTCCTCTATGTGGCCATCCATCTGTTGCTCGACTTGGAAAAAGAAGTCATCACCTACGCCGCGGCCCACGGCACGAGCTTGTTGCCCCAAGTGCGGCCGACGCAATTGCACGGCCTCGAAATCAATCCGGTCGCGCAGCAATTGGCCCAAGTGGTGATCTGGATCGGCTACTTGCAATGGAAGCACGACAACGGGTTTCCCGCGCCGCGCAACCCGGTGCTCGATCCGATTGAAAGCATCGAGCGTCGCGACGCGATCATCGATCTATCGGACCCTGAGCATCCGAAAGAGCCGGAATGGCCGACGGCCGATTTCATCGTGGGCAACCCGCCGTTTCTGGGCGGAAAGCTCTTACGGACCAACCTTGGCGATGAATACGTCGATGCGATGTTCGTCACGTGGGATGGTCGCGTCCCGCACGAAGCCGACCTATGTTGCTACTGGTTTGAACGCGCACGCCAAGCAATTGTTGACGGGCGCTGTCAAAGGGCCGGATTGCTGGCTACGCAAGGCATTCGTGGCGGGGCCAACCGCCGCGTGTTGGAACGCATCAAAGAAACAGGTGACATTTTCTTTGCGGAAAGCGACCGCGATTGGATTCTCGACGGTGCCAACGTCCACGTGTCGATGGTTGGGTTCGACAAGGGCAAGGCACTTGGGCACGTGTTGGACGGCCAGCCGGTAGAGACGATCAACGCCAATCTCAGCGCCACCGCGAACACCACGGCCGCACGTCGGCAGTCTGCAAATGTCGGCTTCTCTTTCATGGGCGACACGAAAGGCGGTGCCTTTGATGTCTCGCTCCCTGTAGCGTTGGAAATGCTAGTTTCGCCCAATGCCCACGGTTGCCCGAATTCCGATGTAATCGTACCGTGGATCAATGGCTTGGACGTAACTCGCCGTTGGCGAGATATGTGGATTCTTGACTTCGGCGTTGTGCGAACGGAAGAGGAGGCATCGCGGTACGATCGGCCGTTCGCCTACGTTGCCGAACGCGTGCGCCCGGAACGAAAAAAAAACAAGCGCGATGCTTACCGACAGCGTTGGTGGATTCATGTTGAGGCGCGGCCCGCCATGCGCGCCGCGCTCGCAAACCGCGACCGCTTTCTTTGCACGACGACCGTTTCAAAGCATCGCCTGTTTCTCTGGTATCGCTCGCCCATACTTCCCGACCATCAATTGATCGCATTCGCGAAAAGCGACGACGCGTTCTTCGGTGTTCTGCATTCGCGGCCCCACGAAGTTTGGGCGTTGCGCCTCGGAACCCAACTAGAAACGCGCCCCAGGTACACGCCGACAACGAGTTTTGAGACGTTTCCGTTCCCCGGTCTATCGGAACAACAGTCGGCAGCAATCGCAGCCGCGGCGGATGAACTAGACCGAATTCGCAATAACTGGCTCAACCCGCCCGAATGGACGCGGGAGGAAGTCTTGACGTTTCCCGGTTCGGTCGATGGGCCTTGGGCGCGGTACGTCGAGAATCCCGACAGCCGGGGCATCGGCACGGTCCGCTATCCGCGGCTGGCGCCCCTCGATGCCGACTGCGCGAAGCAACTCGCCAAGCGGACGTTGACCAACCTCTACAACCAGCGCCCCGCGTGGCTCGCCAACGCCCATCGCCGGCTCGACGAGGCCGTGTTCGCCGCCTACGGCTGGCCCGCCGATCTGGCCGACGACGAAATCTTGGCGAAGCTCTTGGAGTTGAACTTTTCCCGCGAGCCGGCGGGGTGAAGGCGCCGGCCGCCTCATCACGGAATTTAGGCGAGGCAAGCCGCGAACCACGTTGGCCTTGCCGTACGCTTGGCGGACTGGAGAAAAAGGGCAATTAGGCGTGGCATAGTTCGGCATCGACCTCGACGGCGGTCGCCTCGGCGACGTCGATCAGCTTTTGATAGGTCAGCGTCGCAAGCTCCTGCGGGTCGCGTTCAGCCGACCACAAGCGAGCGAGGAAGATATGCACCAGCCGGACACGGCCTTCGCGAATCTCGATCTTGAAGCCGGGCATCTTGGCCAGAACTTCGTGGCAGAACTTGGAGACGCCCTTAATCAACGAGCCGATCACCTCTTCCGTTTCCTGGCTGTAGTACACGGTCACCAGATCGTCGACGCGCTCGCCGTAAAACGCGTCGGGCTTCGCCAGGAACTCGATGCAGTCGCCGTCCGGGTCATACGTGGCCGTCGGCTCAAACTGCTCGGCGGGCCGCGCGATAAGCATCATCCGTTTGGCAAAGTCGGCATTGGAGGTGACGGTCATAGCAATTGTTTCTTGAAACGGGTTTGGTGGTTCGCAGGAAGCATCGGATCGTGGGGATCGGCCATCTCCCATCGCCAATTGTAGGCTACGCCTGCGTCATTGACGAACACCAGATAGACCTTGCCGGGGTAAGGGCGAGTCGGCGTCCCATCGCTATGATAACCATGATCGGGCACCCCGCAGTAGCAACGCCAGCCGGCTCCGACACGATCGTCGTCTTCGTCTCGCCGCAACCCCTCGAAAATCGCAGCCGGTTGTTGAAGAATCGCCGGGACGATGTAACCGCATTCCTTGGCTTGCCCCATGCTCCTACGCCCAACGGCTTGCATTCGGGCGTACGACACCAAGACTTCACAAGTCTCTTCGCCGAGGGGATTTAAGGCGGCGATGGTCAAATAGTCTCGACGTGATGGGCTTTGTTCCTGCATGGCAAAATCGATAGCAGAAAAGCTCCCCTGATTCAAGGTTCGCGCTTTTCGTCGGTCACCGCCAGCAACTCGCTCCGGCGCTCTAGGTCGGCTGCGGAGTCTCGATGCTCGTGATGAGAGGCAGCGAACAAATGGCCACTCGGTCGGACTCCGGGTATGCTATGGCCAGCGTGCTGCGCATCAAGATGACGGTTTCGGGATGACGGTTTCGGGATGACGAACCGTGTGGGTCTCGGCGCCGGCAAGCCGCACCGCGAACGGCTGAAAAGGACGGCGGTCTATCCATTCTCGGATCGCTTCGGCGTTCATATTGCCAGTCTATCTCGCCAAAAACACCATGTCCACGCCGCCCTAACGACGCGGGCCGCGGCGAAGCGGACGCGCCCAACAAAAAAGGAAATGACCGATAGGGACCGCGTATCAAAAGACCGTCACTCGCCGCCCGCCGGCACGCCCTATTATCGCCGCGGAGCCAGGTCTTCGGGGACCATCTGCCGCTTCGTCTCTTGCTTGAAGAGCGACAAGCCGGCCTTCAGGTAATTGGGCAAGGCGGCGGGATGGTCGAGCGTGCAGGTGTGCAGCCAGAACCGCCGCGGTTCATAACTCCAAGCTTTCTCGATGGCCCAGCGGAGAAACCATTTCCCCAAGCCTTGACCTAGAAAGCCCGGCATCAAGCCAAACTGGATGAGCTCGATTTCACCCGGCGTTCGCCGATCCAACTCCGCAAAGCCAGCCGGAGTTCCGTCGACCTGCAGGACGTGGACTTCATTGAGCGGGTCTTGAATCAGGCGCGCAAGCTCGGCATCGGGACGACTCGCTCGGCTGTGCCAGTTGTAGTCCTGGCCCACGGAGTTGTAGAGGAAGCGATAGAAGGCCACGGTCGGTTGTTTGGCATGGATCACCGACAGCCCCTCGCGCGGGGCCGAGACCGTTCGGCTCGAAGGGCCGTGCATTTCGAGGTACGACACCGTGACTTCGACAATCGGCATGGCCACGCTTTTCTGTTCGCTTCGGACTGCCAAACCGGATCCATGCGGAACCTACGGAGAGTATAGGGGCCGCCTGCGCTGTGTTAAACACGATCCTAATTTCACTAGCTTGCCAAACGGGCAGTCAATCGCTACCCTCTACGCGATCATCCCATTTTAACGGAGATCGGGTGCCATGCATACGTGGCAGCACAACTTGCCTCGATGGGCGCAAGCTCGCAAGCAGAACCGCAAAAACCGCCAAGCTCGGCGGGGCAAGGCTGCGGCGGTCGAGACGCTGGAAAGTCGCATCCTGTTGTCGACCGTGCCCGTCGTCACCACCGCAGCGGCGACGTCAGTCTCGGCAACTGGGGCGACGCTCAACGGCTCCGTCAACCCCGCGGGCTCGATCGCCGCCGTCCGCTTCCAGTATTCCAGCGATCCCACGTTCACGCCCACCGTCGAAACCACCATTGGCTCCGGGTTTAGCAGTCCCCTCGGCTTAGCGGTGGACGCGTCCGGCGACGTGTTCGTCGCCGACTCCGGCAACCAAGCCGTCAAGGAGGTTCTGCCCGACGGCACGATCAAAACCATCGGCTCCGGATTCAGCAGTCCGAGGGGCGTGGCGGTGGATGCGTCGGGCGATGTGTTCGTCGCTGACGGCAACGCCGTCAAGGAGGTTCTGCCCAATGGCACGATCAACACCATCGGTTCGTCGTCCTCTGCTTCCAATCCCTCCGGGTGGCTCAGTGCGGCGGGCGTGGCGGTGGATGCGGCCGGCGACGTCTTCGTCTCCGATGTGGGGAATAACGCCGTCAAGGAGGTTCTGCCCGACGGCACGATCAAAACCATCCTCGCCCCTACCATTGCGGAAGGTATCGCGGTGGATGGAGCGGGCAACGTCTTCCTTGGCGCCATCAACACGGTCAAGGAGATCCTGCCCGATGGCACGGTCAAGACCATCGGCTCCGGGTTTAACGGCGCGGCGGGGGTGGCGGTGGACGCGGCAGGTGACGTCTTCGTCGCCGACGAGAACGACAACGCCATTAAGGAGATCCTGCCCGATGGCACGATCAACACACTTGGCGCGGGGCTTAGACAACCGATCGGCGTAGCGGTGGACGCGGTCGGCGACATCTTTGTTGCCGATACCGGCAACACCCGGGTCGTCGAGCTTTCGCCCCCGACGTTCGCCGCGGCGCCTTCGCCGCTGACGGGTTCAACCGCACAAGCGGTGTCCGCTACGGCGACCGGTCTGGCGCCGGGCACGACCTATTATTTCCGCGTCGTGGCCGCCAGCGCCGGCGGCGCCGTGGCCGGATCGACGGACGACTTCACCACGCCGCCTGGGATCATTGCTTCCCTGGCCGGCGTGCCGGGCGATGGCACGCCGCAAACCTTCGTACAGAACCTCTATCGCGAGTTGCTCGGCCGCGAACCGGACTCCGCCGGCGAGGCCTCTTGGGCGGCCTTCCTTCAGCAGCACGACAACGCCGCCGGAAGGACGGAGGTGATCGCGGGATTCATGAACTCACCGGAGTACGCGATCCACTACGTGACGACTCTCTATCAGGTTTTTCTGGACCGCGCCCCCGACGCCCCCAGCTTGCAATTCTGGACGACCAAGATGGGCAGTCCGGGAACGCCAGGCCAGCATAGTGGTAGCGCCGACGAGAAAGCGATCGTGGCAGCCTTCTTCGGCTCCGACGAGTTCTACATCAAGTCGGGCAACACGCCGCAAACCTGGATCAACGCCGTTTACGAGGATGTCTTCGGACGAGCGGCCGATGGACAAGGCATGGCCTTCTGGAGCAACGAACTGACGATTCGCGGCGCCAACGATCGCGACGGCATCATGCGCGACCTGCTTTCCACGCCCGAGGCCGCGCACCTCGTGCTCGACAGCTTCTATCCGGGGGCGGGCGGCACGTGCAGCCATCCGCTGCCCGTTCCTGGCGCGCCGGCCGGCGCCGTTTCGACCGACTTGGCGACCATCACCGGCGACGGCTGGGAAAACCTCTACCTGCAAGGACCGTACGACAGCCAGCCGCAAGGCAACGACAGCTTCTTCAACTCGCTGGCGGGCGGCGCGGGCTGGGACGACGTCCAGTTGCTCCTGCTCGAGACGAGCCAGTTCTACGCCAACCCGAACCGGCCGGTTACGAACTGATCGTTTCACAAGACATTGCAAGGCAAGAGCTTGCGAGGAGTGGGCGATACAGGGCTCGAACCTGTGACCCCCAGCTTGTCGAGCCGCCCAAACGGCCCCGCCAAATCGCACGGAAGTGCCTGCAATATTCGCGATTATACCCGCAAAATACGGATTGCAAGGGGTTGCCGCGAGCCATGTGGTTTAGCAGACAAAAGTGGTATTGGGATTTCAAAAACGGTACAAAACGGTACACCCATCGAGGCCTGCTTGAGCCATGGCAGGCGAAGACCGGCCACGAAATCTAGCGTCTTCTTTCAAGGCAGGTTTTAGGCCGTTGCAGAGCATCAAGGACGACCGTAGCTATACCTCCTCCCAGTGGATAGCCTATCCGTGATGCGTCCTCCGGGCCCTTTATCGGCCTACCGCACCGCGAGTTAAGCACGATGGCTAAGAAAGAATCCGCCCAGGCTGCGGACATCAAACGTCCCCATGCCGGCGGCGACCGCCAAACACTCGGCCTGCTAAAAAAGCTTTTCGCCGAGCCGCGAAAAGCGGACCTTCGTTGGTGCTGGTCGGTCGGCCAACTAATAGAACAACTGCATCCCGAAGCAGGCGGCCGGGCACATGGCAGCGGGGCCATGCAAAAGCTGGCCGACGGACGTCGTCCCAGGGGGATCGACGGCTCTGCCAAGTCGGCTTGGGCAGATGCGGAAGTTTGCCCTCGACTTCGACGAGAACGAAGTCCAGCGACTCGCCCAACGCAAACGACAAGATGGGAAACCGCTCACGTGGAGCTACGTGGAACGGGTGCTGCCCGCCCGCGATCATAAGAAGCAGCTTTCGCTGATCGAAAAATGCCTCAGAGAGAACATGACCCCGAACGGCCTCACGGCGTTGGTCCAGAAGCAAGAGGGCGGAAAGAGGTCTTCCGGCGGTCGCACTCCCACGTGCCCCAAATCGGTCGAGCAGGCGTTGCGGACGACGGTCATACTCGCGGACAGATTTCGGAGATGGTGCCAGGCGTTGGAGCCGAACGAGAAGGCCGCATCGGGAGAATTCGTCACTCTGGATCAGTTGCCAACTCCAGTTCGCAAAAAACTGATCGAAGCACGCAATGCCCTGGAGACGTTTTGCCAAGCCGCC
>Ga0134126_10009418_pt1 | contig 12300 bp, 21 predicted proteins | sample KB31752_FD_96881 | JGI IMG/M metagenome (GOLD analysis project Ga0134126, IMG submission 96881) | Terrestrial soil microbial communities with excess Nitrogen fertilizer from Kellogg Biological Station, Michigan, USA - KB3-175-2 | ecosystem: Environmental > Terrestrial > Soil > Unclassified ...
CCTGTCCTACGACTGCCCCAGACACACCCGCGAGCAGCCGACACCCGGTCCGCCAGCGGCCTCCGGCCACGCGGACGGCGACAGCAAAGCATCAAAACTCCCCGGCTACGGCACACCCGTCCCGCCACGCATCATCCGTGACCCAGCCATCGCCCGCCGCGGCGCCCAACTCGCCCGCGAACTACTCACCAAACATGATGACAACCAGCAGGAGACCGCATGAACCCGTCCAGACTCGCCGGTGCCGCCCTGCTGGCCATCTACATCGGCAGCGTCGTCGCCGCCAACTGGCTCACCACCCGCTACGGCCTCATCCCTGTATTCCCCGGCCTCGTAACCACCGCCGGAACCATCGCCATCGGCGGCGCCATCATGACCCGCGACCTCCTGCAAGACGCCCTCGGCCGCGGCGCAGTCCTCGCCGCCATCGTGATAGCAGCTGCCCTCTCCTACGCCGTCTCCGCCCACCAGATCGCGATCGCATCCGGTGTCACATTCCTCGTCGCCGAATCCCTCGAATTCGCTGTCTACACACCCCTGCGCCGCCGCGCCGGATGGGGCACCCGCAAATGGGGCGGCGTCGTCAGCGTCGCCAACGTCACCGGTGCTGTCGCCGACACGCTGCTGTTCCTCACCCTCGCCGGGTTCCCGCTGACGTTCTCTGTGATCGCTGGCCAACTGGTCGGCAAGGCGTACGTAACCGCCGCCGTCGTCCTCGCCGCCCTGATCCTCCGCCGCGCGCTCACCCGCCAGCAGCCAGACACGGTGACCCCGTGATCACCGTCACCCGGCCGGTCCTCAAACGCTGCCCATTCAAAGACGAACAAGACGCAGGCGAACTGGCGATCGTCCTGCCAGAAAACGCCCCGGAACTCCACGCCCTCGCCGAAGCCATCGACGCGCTGTGCCACGAACCAGTCACCCATGAAGACTTCACCCGCAGCGTCCGTGACCTGCTGCCACCCGGCGCGCACGTCACAACCCGCTGGCACACCGGCCCATGGTCAGTCGAGGTCACCGAAGACCCATGATCTACTTCACGACGCCAGTCGTAGCCGCCCGCCCCGCACTCCGCGCAGGCAGGCTCGGCGTCATCGCCACCCCCAAACAAGGCAACCTCATCCCCGACTACCCCATCCGCTGCATCGACAACGGCTGCTACGGCCAAGGCTGGCCAGGCCCCGACGAATACCGGACGTTCCTGCAGCAGATGGCCGCCATCCCCGGCGGCGTGTGGCACTTCGCCGCCGCACCAGACGTCGTCGGCGACGCCGAAGCCACCCTCGAACGGTCGAAACCCTGGCTGCCCGTCATCGCCGACCTCGGATTCCCCGTCGCGTTCGTCGCACAAGACGGCATCGAACACATCCGGGTGCCCTGGTCACAGATCAGCGTCCTGTTCCTCGGCGGCACCGACTCATTCAAACTCGGCCCCTCCGGCCGCGCCGCCGCCGCCGAAGCCCTCACCCGCGGGAAACGCGTCCACATGGGCCGTGTCAGTTCACTCAAACGCACCCGCATCGCCCGGCACATGGGCTGCACCTCAGTCGACGGCCGCTACATCCAATTCCGCTGGCCCGAGCTCGGCACCGCCGAAGTTGAAGGCTGGCTGCGGGACGTCCACAACCAGCCCACCCTGTTCGACGACCTAGGAGACACCGCATGATCATCGACTACTCCACCTTCCGCCCCTCAGCGCAAACCCTCCACGCAGCAGGCATCACCGCAGTCGGCCGCTACATCGGATGGGACTGCGAACCCGGATTCGGCTGCATCCGCAAAAACCTCACCCCCACCGAAAAAGCCGTCCTCCACGCCGCCGGAGTCTCCGTCTTCGTGTCCTTCGAATACGCAGCGAACGCAGCTGTCAACGGCGCACCCCAAGGCACCAAAGACGTAGCCCTCGCCAACCGGCAGATGGCTGCCCTCGCCATGACCGGCTGCGCTGTGTACTACTCGATCGACTTCGACCTCGGCGACTACGCCCCGCACCTCCCCGACACCGCGGCCAACGCCCTCGCGAAACTGGGCCCAGTGGCGCACTACTTCGACGCCATCCACGCAGGCCACCCCAACCACACCGTCTGTGCGTACGGCGGGTACTACGCCATCAAACGCCTCTTCGACGCCAAACTCATCACCCACGGATGGCAGACACTCGCCTGGTCAGCAGGCCAAGTCGACCACCGCGCCGTGCTCGTGCAGCAGATCAAGCAAGTATTCGGCGCTGCGGACGTCAACCTGCATCAGGGCAACGCGATCGACTTCGGCCAGTGGCCGCGGCCGGTCAGCCCACCACCGGCGGTGATCAGCGACGGGATCCTGGTATCACCGGCGATGGGGTGGACGGGGCACCGGATGAAGACCGCCGACCACGGCCAAACGTGGACACCGGTGAACCCATGAAGCCGTCAGATGCCGTGATCAAGTTCACGGCCGACACCAGCAGTGTGGCCCAAGTTGCCCGCATCATCGCCCGTCACCTGGAAGCCCTCGCCGATGACCTGGACCAACTCCGCCGCGACGAGAATGCGGCAGCCGGAGCGTACGACATGGCACCGGGCCAATGACCGCCGGTTATGTGTGGCGCGACAAAGCACGCCGACGCCAACGCCAGCCACCCGCCACACCCACCGCCATCATCGCCCGCGCCATCAGCCAACCCGGCCTCTACACCGACCGGCGCATGCACGAACACATGACCGAATGGCAAGCACGCGCCATCCTCACCGCCATCGAACCCGCCATACGCGCCGACGAACGACGCCACCTCATCGAACAAGCACGCGCCAAACAGGGGGATGAACTCGCCGTGATCGTCGCCGAAATCATCAGCGAACAACCATGATCCACACAGTCGGCACGCTATCCGGCGGTGTCAGCTCATGGGGTGCCTGCCGCCGCTGGATCGACACCCACGGCCCAGACGGCATGATTCTCCTATTCACCGACGTCGGCGGCGATGGAACCAACCCCTACGTCGGTGAAGACCCCGACACTCTTCGATTCCGCGACGAAGCCGCAGCCAACCTCGGCGTCCCCCTCATCAACCTCCGCGACGGCCGCGACATCTGGGACGTCTTCCGCGAAAAACGATGGATCGGGAACTCCCAACTCGCCCACTGCTCATGGGAACTGAAAACCAAACCCGCCCGCGAATGGATGGACGCCAACGCGCTGTCTAGCGCCAGGGTCATCGTCGGCATCGACGTCACCGCCAGCACCGCCTGCCAGCCATCAAAGAACGCTGGGCACCCTATGAGGCCATCGCGCCGCTGGCCGAATGGAAGCCGCCGCTGTGGAAACCACAGTTGCGGCGGCAGCTAGCCAGCGTCGGCATCAAACCATCACGCATGTACGACCTCGGCTTCGAACACGCCAACTGCCCCGGCTGCGTCAAAGGCGGTATCGAGCACTGGATACGTGTCCTGATCGTCATGCCCGACCGGTACGCCTACGCCGAGCAGCGCGAACAGGAACTACGCGCAGACCTGGGGGACGTATCGATCCTGCGGGACCGGCGCAACGGCGGCAACCGGCCCATGAGTCTCGAGGAACTTCGCCACCGCCACGAAGCAGGCGAAGACCTGCAGCCAACCCTGTTTGAGGAGCAAGGATGCGCGTTCTGCGCTGCGTAGGAGACACACCATGACTGCGGTCGGCGACGCGTGCGCCGAACTGCGCACCATCCTCCCCGAAGCCCAAGCCCGCACCCACATCCCCGACACCGACGGCACCACCACCCGCGCCGCCCCCTCGTCCAAACCCCCGTGGAACGCGGCCGTCACCGAAACCCTCCTAACCGCCGTAGAAGGCATACGCCAACTGGAAGCCTCATGGCGGACCGGGCAGCCTCACGCGATCGCGCACACCGGGGCCACGATCACATCCGTCACCCGCCTCGCCCACGCCCAGCCCGACACCGAACAACGCCAAGCCGTTGTCCTCATCACCCGGTGGACAACCGCCATCCTTCAGTTGGCACCCATCGACCAGGCCGAACGACCCCAACGCGTCCAAGCCACCTGCCCCTACTGCGGCTTCGGCATGATGTGCCTGTATCCCCGTTCAGGGCGTGTCACCTGCCTCCGCTACGGCACCTGCACCGACTCAGACGGGCAGCACCCGGTCGGGTTCGCTGACCGGAACCGGCTCACCGCAACCCCCGAAATCGTCTGGCGCGACGGGCTAGTCACATGAGCTCGATCATCCGCGTCCGCCGACCAGGCCGCACCGACACCGCACCCGCCGTCCCCACACCCATCCCCGGCCTCGTCATCGCCTGCATCCCACCCGACTGGCCCATCATCCACCTACGTTCCGGCAACGCCATCGGCTCCTACCCCACCCTCGAAACCGCACTCGCCGCCGCAACTGACCTCGGCCGCCTCTTCGACTGGACACGCCCAGCCACCGACCTGGCCACCCTCCCCCGCTGGCGGCAACTCGCCATCGCCTGCACCGGACTCCGCTGGGGCGCCATCCAAGGCCACAAACCCGGCCCCGACGCACTCAAAGACCTCACATGACCCGGCTACGCATCTACATCGAACCCCGCGACATCTGGGTTGGCGTCTACATCGCCCCGAAAGCGGTCTACGTCTGCCCGCTGCCACTTCTGGTCATTCGCTGGCAGCGACGGGATCCGTCATGACCCGGGCCACCTACCGCCCCGGACAGTGCATCTGCGTCTGGCGCCGCACCGGGAAGAAAACGTGGGAACGGTACCTCACCCAGCCCGACTGCCCACGCCACGGCGACCACACCGGCCGGTGGAAACTGGCACCATGACCGTGTGGAGGTGGTGCAATTCACGCTCAGCGAGGCGTGTGAGGTTCTCAACCCTCCACTGTCCGAACACCAACTGCGTGCCATCATCCGCGCACTCCGCATACCACCCTCCGGTGTGCGCCGCACCGGCAAGCCAGGCCACCCAACGCCCGTCTACCAAGCCACCGACATCATCCGCCTGCACGCCGCGCTAGCCCCATTCCTCATTCAGGAATTAGCCATAGAAGCGGCTGCGAAGTGCGAAAATAGCGGCCATGGACATAACGCGGCACGAAGCCCTCACCATGCTCACCCCAGCCATCACCGAACGGCAGCTAGCCACACTCATCACCATCGCCGCCATTCCCGTCACCGGCTACAGGCGCACCGGCCGCCGCGGGCACCCGCTCAGCCTCTACAACGGCGAAGCCATCGTCCAAGCCCACGCCCAGGAAGCCGCCCGCACATCGAAACAGTTCGCTGATAACGACTGGATAGCCGCCGCCCTCCTCGGCCGCAGCCTCATCATCGCGAACCCCGAAGCTGGGACACTCCACTGGCCAGACGGCACCCGCGCCGAACGCATGGCCGCCAGCGTCTACGGCTACGTCCACACCGGGCCGCAAGCAGTCGCCGCGCACCGCGTCATCTGGATAGCCGCCGAAGGCGAAATCCCACCCGCCCAGCAGGTCAACCACCGCAACCTTCTCCGCTGGGACAACCGGCGCGCCAACCTCGAGCTAGTCAGCTTCGGGAACAACGTCCGCCACGCCGCCGGGAAGTCGTACCTCACCTACCATCAGGCCGTCACCCAGCTGGCCATGCTGCCGCCACCCATCCCGCGCACCGTGCCAGAAGCCGCAGGCATGGCCCGTGCTGGCGGCGCGTTCCGCCACGATCGGTGATTCATTTAGCTGAGACCCGTGTGGTCTAATGGGCGCGACACCTCACGCCCTCACACCATCCCCAACCGGGACAGTACGGGGCGTTTCTCATACCCGGAGGCCCACCATGGGCAACGAATGATCACCAACGCGGCCCTCCTCCGATCCCTCCAAGCACTCCACCTGAAGGTAGACATCCTCATGAGCCAGCAGGACGAGGTCAACGCCGACGTCACCACCATCGAAGCTGGGATCGAAGCCCTCAACGCCGCCGCAACCAACATCGCCGCCGAAATCGCCGCCCTCCAGGCCGCCAACCCAGCCCTGGACCTGTCCGCACTCGACGCCCACGCAGCCGCGCTCACCGCCGCAGTCGGTTCCATCACCGCACTCGCACCACCCGCGCCCTGACCCATGGCCCGCACCCTCCGCGATATGCAGCGGTGGGCGCGGCGAGGCACAACCACAGCACGCGGCTACGGCCACACCCACCGCACCGAACGCGAACGCCGACTCAAGGCATACCGGCCCGGCGACATCTGCGCACACGGCGGCGAACCCCTCCTGTGGTGGCCAATCCAGGTGGCACGCCGATACCTAGACCTGCCACACAACGCCGACCGCACCGGCTACCTACCCGGCCTCGCATGCCGACGCCACAACCGCGGCGAAGGCGCAACACGCGGCAACAAGCAACGACGCACGGTCAGCACCTGGGCAACAGCACGCAGATGGTGACCATGCACAAGCGAAGGATGGACGCCATGGCGACGGATGGACACCATGACCACCGTCACCCACAGTAACCATGGTCAGCTCCACTGATCGACCACCCCGCCACTGAACCACCATCCCGGATGGTCACCGGTCAGCATTCCCGCAGGTCAACGAATCGCCAGCCGTGATGATCATGGTCAGCCGACTCCGCAGCCTTTTGGACCCCCCCCTGAACTTCGCGCGAACCTTTGGATGGTGACCGTCTGTGAGTGGAGCGGTGGTTCGGGCGGTGCGGCGTGATCTGCGGCGGCTTCCGGCTGAGGACCGTGGTGGGACGCTGGCGGCGTCTGCGCTGACGCTGGCCCGGTTGCTTGACGAGGCTGATGAGGTGGATCCGGATAAGCGGCTGGCGTCGGCTGCGCAGGCTGCGCGGGAGTTGCGGGGGACGATGACGGATCTGCTGAAGGGCGCACCGAAGGCTAGGAGCGGTATTGACGACCTCCGTGCTCGCCGCGCCGCCCGCGCTGCTGCTGGGTGACCAGCGACCTCGGCTGGAGTCGCTGCCGCCTGCGGATGACTGGTCGCAGGGTGAGGACGCGATCGAGCTGGCTAAGCAGGCGGGGCTGGTGCTGGACGACTGGCAGCAGCATGTTTTGCGGCAGGCTCTGGCCACACGCGGGAAGCGGTGGGCCGCGTTTGAGGTGTGCCTGATCCTGGCCCGGCAGAACGGCAAGGGCGCGGTTCTGGAGGCGCTGGAACTGGCGGCGCTGTTCTTGTTCGACGACGTGCAGTTGATCTTGCACAGTGCGCACAAGTTCGACACGGCGGCGGATGCGTTCCGGCGGATCCTGGGCCTGATCGAGGCGAACCCGGATTTCAGTCGCGAGGTCAAGAAGGTCATCCGGTCGCACGGGTCTGAGTCGATCGAGTTGCGGAACGGGAAGCGGCTGCGGTTCATCGCCCGGTCGAACGGCGCGGGCCGCGGGTTCGCCGCTGACCTGGTGATCCTCGACGAGGCGTTCAACATTTCCGATGACGCGATGGCGTCGATGTTGCCGACTCTGTCAACGCGGCCGAATCCGCAGGTCTGGTACACGTCGACTGCTGGTGGCCCGGATAGTTTCCAGTTGGGCCGGGTGCGTGATCGTGGCCTGCGTGGCAGTGATCTGTCGCTGGCGTTTTTTGAGTGGTCGGTGGATGAGACCCGGTATGACGCCGCGGACCCGGCGTGCTGGGCGCAGGCGAATCCGGGGCTTGGTGTGCGGATCTCTCGGGAGTATGTGGAGCTTGAACAGGCTGCGTTGACGGTGGACGCGTTCGCGCGGGAACGTCTGTCTGTCGGCGACTACCCGGTGGACGGCGGTGCGTGGGAGGTTATCCGCGCTGACGCGTGGGCGGCGTGTGCCGTGGCGGGGGCCCGGTTGTGAGCGGCGAGGTCGCGTTCGGGTGTGAGATTTCTGAGGACCGGAAGAACTGTGCGATCGTGGCCGCGGGCCGTGAGGTTGACGGGTCGCGGGTTCTGGTTGATCTGGTGTGGTATGCGCATCCGCGGGGTGCGGTGCCGCGGCTGGGTGAACTGTGGCGCCGTCATGACCCGGTCGCTGTGGTCGTCGATGGCCGGTCGCAGGCCGGGACGTTGCTGAAACCGCTGGCGGAGGCCGGGATCATGGTCACGGCGCCGTCGACTGCGGACGTGGCGGTGGCTCACGGCGAGTTTCTGGACCTGGTGAACGACGGTGGCCTGGCGCATTTGGATCAGCCGCCGTTGACGGCGGCGGTGCGGGCGGCGCAGCAGCGTCCTTTGGCGGGGGCGCAGGCGTGGGAACGGCGGGTGGGTGTGGATCAGTCGCCGTTGACGGCGGCGACGTTTGCTGTGTGGGCGTTTGCGCGGTGGGAGGAACTCGCCCAGCCCGGCGCATGGGTCATCTAGGACCCGGGGACCGCGGCAGGCGAAAGGCCAGTACGCGCAGACCGGCCAAGCGTGGCCCGCAGTCTTTAGGACGTGCCAGTTTGCGGCTGGCTGCCACTCCCGGTAACAGCCATTTTAGGAGTTTCTTTCATGCGTCGTCTGGTCGTGTTGCTGTGCCTGGCGTTGGCTGGCGTGCTGGGCGGTGGTGCGCTGATCGGCGTGTGGGCGCTCGGCGTGTGCCTGATCTTCGATTCGCTGTGTGTGGGCGTGTACGTGCTGTTCCTCGACGACGGGCAGCGCGCGCAGCCGCAGGTGCATGAGGTGCCGACCCTGGCGCAGGTGCTTGAGAGGGCCCGCGCGTCGTGAGGGAACCACCGTGCGACTTCCGGGCAGAGCGGCATCGCCCGCGCGTCTACCGGTACGTGGTAGCTGATCCCGGTTTCCGGCTGCGGCAGAACCGCTACGGCTCCGCGCTGATAGGCCTCGCGCTGGTGGGGGGCCGCTACGCCTACTGCGTGAAGTGGGCAGACGCCCGGGTGGTCCGGTGACGCGGCTGATTGACCGGCTGATCCACCGGGCGGGTTACTGGGAAGGCATGGCGTCCGGCGCTGCGGTCCTCACTACGTCGTACGCCGGGCCGGACCGGGAACCGGTGATGCCGCAACTCGCGGCCTATGCGCAGCAGGCGAACTCGTCGTCGGCGATCGTGTTCTCAGCCATCCTCGTCCGCATGGCCTTGTTCGCGGAGGTCAGGTTCCAGTTCCAGGCCAAAGACGACAAGCACCTGTTCGGGAACACGGGCCTGGCGAAACTGGAGGAACCGTTCGGGCCGAACACGACGACGGGTGATCTGCTGGGCCGCGCTGAGCAGGATGTGTCGCTGGCGGGGAACGTGTTCACGTGGGACGCGCCGGGTGAGAACCGGCTGGTCAGGTTGCGGCCGGACTGGACGACGATCGTGTCCGAGCTCGTTCCGGTGGCGGGTGGCGGGTCGTACCGGCGGAAGATCGGTTACTGGTGGGAACCACCGAAGGGTGTTCTTGACCAGGGCCGGGGTCAGTTTTACCCGGCGGATGAGGTTGTGCACTGGGCACCGATCCCGGATCCGGCGGCGGATTTCCGGGGCATGTCGTGGCTGACGCCGATTTACCGGGACGTCGCCGGTGACGACGGCCTGACCCAGTACAAGATCCGGTATTTGCAGAACAACGCCTCGCCGAATCTGCTGATCAAGTACGCGCAGAAACTGTCGCCGGGCACCGTCGATGGCATCCGGGAGCGGATGACGGCCCGGTACGGCGGTGTCGATAACGCGTTCAAAACGCTGGTGCTGGATCAGGGCGCGGACGCGACCGTGATCGGTAACAGCATGACGCAGATGGATTTCTCGGCCGTGTCGTCGGTGGGTACGGAACGGATCCTGGCCGCAGCTGGCGTCCCGGGTGTGCTGGTGGGCCTTGAGCCGTTGCGCGGCGCGGGCCGCGGCTACCAGGAAAGCATGCAGAAGTTCGCGAACGTGTGGGCGCGGCCGCAGTGGCGGTCAATTTGCGGGGCCCTGTCGCAGGTGCTGGACGTCCCGGCCGGGAACCGGCTGTGGTTCGACACGGCTGACATCGCGGCGTTGCAGGACGGGGAGATGGAACGTGGCCAGGCTGCTTTGGTGCGGGCGCAGGCACTCCTGGCGCTGGTGCAGGCCGGGTACACCCACGAGTCGGCGATCGCGGCCGTGGATGCGATGGACCTGTCGCAACTGAAAGCAGGCGGCGTGGGGACACCGTCAAGCGGGCCGCAGGTGCAGCATTTGCTGCCGCAGGCGCAGCCGGGTGTGACGGCGGATCCGTTGCCGCCGACGATGCCGCGGCTGGCGGTGGGTCCGGCGTCGGCGGGTGATGGTGGTGACGGTTCGCGGCCGACCCCGCGGCCGACGTCGGCGCGCAGGTCGCTGAACGGTCATGGATGAGACCGGTGCCGTCCGCGTAGCCGGTGCGGTCACTAACCCGCGTGGCACGGAACGGCTGCACGCCTACTGGGTCCACGGCGAGGGCGCGGCGAAGATCCAGTGGGAAGCGCCAGGGTCGTTTGACCGGTGTGTCACCGAGCTCGGCAAGTACATCCGTGACCCGAAGGGTTACTGCAACCTGGCCCATCACGCGGCCACTGGCAAGTGGTACGCGCAGCACGCAGGAAGGGCAGCGATGGCGGACACGAAGGCACCGTACGGCGATGTCCCCTACGCCGACCCCGGCTATCTCGACGCTGACGGCAACCAGGCCAGCAAGTCCGGGAAACCCGGCGTCAAGCGGTATCCGCTGTCCGCAGACAAGGTGGAAGCGGCCTGGTCGTACATCAACCAGGCCAAAAACGCGGCTCAGTACACCGCCGAACAACTCTCGGCCATCAAGGGACGGATCAGGTCAGCTATGGCGAAGCACGGGCACGAAGTCAGCGAGCCAGCGGGCGCGTCCCGCGCGGAGTTCATGCGCCTGTACCCGCTCGAGGACATTCACATCCTCCGCTCAGCGGACGGCGGTGACGGCCGCACCGTCGAGGCGTACGCCGCGGTGTTCGGCGAGCCCGCCGAAATCCAGGACCACGAAGGTCACTACGTCGAGGTGATCGACCCGTCCGCGTTCAACCGGGCCATCGACCACGCATCCCGGGCGCGGGGCGGTTTCCCAGGGTCAGTGAAGGTGCTGTGGAACCACGGCCGGGACCTGTCCGGCGCGGCGTCGGACCGGTTTTCCATGCCGATCGGTGTGCCGGTGGAGATCCGCGCGGAGGCGCGCGGGCTGCTGACCCGCACCCGGTATTCCGAGACGCCGCTGGCGGATGAGGTGCTCGAGAACATCCGGTCCGGGTCGATCACGTCACAGTCGTTCACGGGGCGGATCATGCGGTCGGATCCGCAGCTGCGGCGTGGTGACCGGTACCGGCCTGACAGCGCGGGGAACCTGCGCACTGTCCACCGCACCGAACTGGGCCTGCGTGAGTACGGCCCGGTGCTGTGGCCCGCATACTCGGGTGCTGAGATTCTCGGCGTCCGCATGTCCACCCCGGGGACGTTCATCCCGGGCCCGGACGAGTTCGGCGAGTACGACCCGGCACTTCCCCCGGATGGGGAACTCGCCACCGGCGACCCGCTCACACCCGTCGAGGGTGAAGAGCACTCGGCCCGGTATCACCAGCACGCCCTGTACGCGCTCCGGTCGAAGGAGATCCGCGAACGGATCGGGCTGGTCTGGTAACCAGACCGAAGGAGGCGCGGACATGACCGCGCTGAAGGACAAGCTGGACGAGATGGCCCGTATCAAGGCCGAGCTCCAGCGGATGGAAGATTCCGAGGAGACCACCGAGGAAAACGACGGCGACCTGCGTGACACCCTGGTGGAACGCTGGGAGCAGCTGGACGGCGAGTGCAAGCCGATTATCGAGCGGATGGAACGGGTGCGTGGCATCACCCGCGCCGCCGACGACCCGGCCAACCTCGAAGGCCCGGCCGGGAACGGGAACGGGAACGGCCGCTACGGCAGCACCACGCCGGAACTGGTGGTCAGCCGCCAGCGTGACCCGTACGACAACAATGAGGCCGTGCGGTCGCTGGTCATCACCCGCGGCGAACTCCGCGAACGGGCCCTGGACGCGGTGGAACTCGAGGTGAAGCGGGGCAACCTGGCCCACGACTTCGCCGAAGAGGTCACCCGCAAGACGCAGGATCAGTTCTTCGGCCAGTCGAACATCGCCCGGCATGTACTCCTCACCGGCGGCGATGAGTACCAGCAGGCGTTCCGGGACTACCTCGAGGACCCGCAGGGGCAGGCGTCGCGTGCGGCCCTGTCGCTGACCCTCGCCAACGGCGGGTATCTGCTGCCGTTCGTGCTGGACCCGACGATCATCCTCACCAACGCCTCGAGCGCGAACCCGTGGCGGCGCATCAGCAACGTGAAGCAGACCACGTCGAACACGTGGAACGGCGTCAACTCGGCTGGTGTGAACGCGGCGTGGCTCGCTGAAGGCACGATC
>Ga0134126_10009421_pt1 | contig 12300 bp, 10 predicted proteins | sample KB31752_FD_96881 | JGI IMG/M metagenome (GOLD analysis project Ga0134126, IMG submission 96881) | Terrestrial soil microbial communities with excess Nitrogen fertilizer from Kellogg Biological Station, Michigan, USA - KB3-175-2 | ecosystem: Environmental > Terrestrial > Soil > Unclassified ...
GATAGTCGCAGTTCGGATAGTCGCAGTTCGGATAGTCGCAGTTCGGATAGTCGCAGTTCGGATAGTCGCAGTTCGGATAGTCGCAGTTCGGATAGTCGCACGTCAGATAATCGCGTATCAGAATGTCCGAAATCGGAGTAGAGGTTTAAGGGAGGCGACCGCGCTGATGGCTCACATCAAAGCGACTGACGGGTTCGAGACCCTGGCGATTCACGCCGGGCAGGAACCAGATGAGCTCACCGGCGCCGTCGTGCCGCCCATTTATCAGGCATCGACCTACAAGCAGGATGGGGTCGGCGGCGTGCGCGGCGGCACGCACGCGGGTGCTAGCGCCGGCGCCGGCCGCTGGATCGAGGGCTACGAGTACTCACGCACCGCGAACCCGACCAGGGGAGCGCTCGAGGAGTGCCTGGCCGCGCTTGAGGGCGGGACAAGAGCGCTCGCGTTCGCCTCCGGCATGGCAGCGGAGGACTGCCTGATCCGCGCGATCTGCCAGCCGGGCGATCAGGTGCTGATCCCGCACGACGCCTACGGCGGTACCTACCGCCTGTTCGACAAGGTGCTCGCTGGCTGGGGCCTGCGCTATTACCCGGTGCCGATTTCCGACCCAGCCGCGGTACGGGCCGCTGTGGCGGCCCACGGCGCGAAGCTGATCTGGGTGGAGACGCCGACCAACCCGTTGCTGTCGATCGCCGACATCGGCCTGCTCGCGGAGATCGCCCACTCGGCGGGTGCGCTGCTCGCCGTCGACAACACGTTCGCTTCGCCGTACCTCCAGCAGCCGCTGAGCCTCGGCGCTGACGCTGTTGTGCATTCGACCACGAAGTACATCGGCGGCCACTCCGATGTGGTCGGCGGCGCGATCGTGGTGCCGGACGCCGAACTCGCTGAGCGGCTTGCCTTCATGCGGAACGCGATTGGCTCGGTCGGCGGGCCGTTCGACGCGTGGCTGACGCTGCGCGGCGTCAAGACGCTGTCGGTCAGGATGGACAGGCACTGCGCCAACGCGCTGGCGGTGGCGACGATGCTGGCCAGCCACCCGAAGGTGGCGCAGGTCTACTACCCGGGCCTGGCCGAGCACCCGGGCCACGAGGTCGCGGCCAAGCAGATGCGCGGCTTCGGCGGCATGGTCTCGTTCCTGCACGCCGACGGTCCTGACGCGGCTATCGAGATGTGCGGCCGCACCAGGCTGTTCACGCTCGGCGAGTCACTTGGCGGTGTCGAATCGCTGATCGAGTACCCGGCCACCATGACCCACGCGTCGGTCGCCAGCTCGCCGCTTGCCGTTCCGCCCGACCTGGTCAGGCTGTCCGTCGGCATCGAGAACGGCGAGGACCTGATTGAGGACCTGCGCGCCGCACTGGGCGCAGGGTAGCTCGTCTCCCCGGCGATATTTTCCCCAGTTAGCCGGCGAGATGGCGGGGCGAGATCGTGGCGTCCGAGCCCAGGCGCATGCGGGCGGCGTGCTGTTCCTGGCCGATCACGTGCATGACCGCGTTGATAAGCGCCAGGTGGGTGAACGCCTGCGGGAAGTTACCCAGGTGCCGACCCGATTTCGGGTCGATCTGCTCGGCGTAGAGCAGCAGCGGGCTCGCGTAGGAGAGCACCTTCTCGCACAGGTCCCTGGCCATGGTGTGCTCGCCGATCTCGGACAGCGCCGAGACCAGCCAGAACGAGCAGATCGTGAACGTGTTCTCGGTGCCGGTGAAGCCGTCGTCGGTCTGTTCTGACCGGTAGCGGAGCACCAGGCCGTCCTGGGTCAGCTCGTCGGCTATGGCGAGTACCGTCGCCTTGATCCGGTCGTCGGATGGCGGCAGGAACCTGAGCAGCGGCATCAGCAGCAGCGAGGCGTCCAGTGCCGTGGTGCCGTAGTGCTGGCAGAACACGCCACGGTCGTCGACGGCGTTCGCGCAGACGTCCGCCTTGATCTCGTCGGCCGCGAGCTGCCACTGCGCGGCGATCTCTGGCTCATCCCTGATCCTGGCTAGCCTGGCGCCCCGGTCGGCCGCCACCCAGCAGAACATCTTCGACGAGGTGAAGTGCTGCGGGTCGCCTCTGACCTCCCAGATGCCGCGGTCCTTTTCGCGCCAGTGCGCGAGCGCCTGTTCGACCTGCAGCTTGGCCATCTGCCATACCCGCTCGTCCAGCCAGTCCCTTGACTTGGTGTGCAGGTAGAGCGAGTCGAGCACGGCTCCCCAGACGTCGTTCTGCCGCTGGCTGTAGGCCGCGTTGCCGACCCTGATCGGCCGCGCGCCCTGGTAGCCGCGCAGGTGGTCGAGCAGGTACTCGTCCAGGTTCCTAGAGCCGTCGATGCCGTAAACGATCTGCAGCTCGTCGCGATCGCGTTCGACCAGGTCGGCGATGAAGGCGAAGTAGTCGGCCGCCTCCCACTCGAAACCAAGCGTGAACAGGCCCCACAAGGCGAATGTCGCGTCCCTGATCCAGCTGTACCTGTAGTCGAAGTTGCGTTCGCCGCCCGGTGCCTCGGGCAGGGAAGTCGTGGCTGCGGCGGCGATCGCGCCGGTAGGCGCGTAGGCGAGACCTTTCAGCGTGAGCGCGCTCCTGGCCAGGTAGGTGCGCCAGCGGTGGTCGGGCAGGTTCCCGCGAGCCAGCCAGTGCCGCCAGTGGTGCGCGGTCCACATCATCCGCTGGTGTGCCTCTTCATAGGTCTCGGGCGGCGGCCGGTGCCCCCAGGACAGCGCGCAGAACCTGGTGTCGCCCTCCCTCAGCAAGGTTCGGGCCTTGGCTCCCGATCCTTCGACGCCGATCATGATGTCCGAGGTGAGGGTCAGCGTTCGGCCTTCGCCATCCGGGCTGATGCTGACCTGATGGAAGCCGCGATCGGTGAAGTTCCAGTGCGCGCGCTGACGCCCGTAGTCGAACCGGGGTTCGCAGTCCATGATGAGCTGGACCGACCCGTTCGTGCAGTGCACCGTGCGCAGCAGCAGGTGCTCGGAGTCATAGTCGGTCGGCGGCCTTCGGTGCGACCCACGCTCGGGGTTCTGGTGCTTCCACGGGCCCATCACCAGGCAGTCGTGGACGATGACCCAGCCTTCGCCGGAGCCCCAGGTGGTCTCGAGCACCATCGTGCCTGGCAGGTAGCGGCGATCAGCCGGCACCTCGACATCGGCCGGGCCGAACTTGAACCAGCCAGCGTCGCGATCGAGCAGCGACCCGAACACGCTCGGGCCGTCGAGCCGTGGCAGGCACAGCCACTCTATCGACCCGCTCGGCGCTATCAGCGCGGTGACCTCACCGTCGGAAAGGAACCCGTAGTCAGCGATCGGCGGGAACGGGGAGAAATCAAGATGTGCGGACTCGCCCGGCATCGGCGACCACCTCCAGCCGCAGGCGTCTAGCGCCAGACCATCAAGACCAGTATTACCAGCCAAATCAGACTGACTACGCCGCCCATCATCGCGATCCGGCCGCGCTCAACGGCGGCGACGTGGCTGACTACGGTGGCCGAGCCCGAGCCCCGACCGGCGATCGCTTCAGCATCAGGGGCGGGCGTCGGCTCGACTGCCGCGTCGGTTAGCCCGGCCGCTGAGTGCTGGCTGTCGGCGGCGGCGACCTGCGACGACGGCGTCGCGGCGGCCTCATCGAGCGCCTTGATCGCCTTCCGCTGATCCCGCATGATCAGGCCGAGCAACGCCAGCGCGACGACGAACAGGGTCGCCGACACGATCACCCACGCCTGGCCAGCCTTCGAGATCATCGAGGCGAGCGCCATTCCGGCGATGAGCACGCCAAGGGTGCCGAGCGCGAAGACGAACGTGATTCTGTTCAGGTACCGCAGAATTCTGACGTCGCGCTGCCGGATATACCGCGGGGTCGACATGACCGCCAGCGTGACCGGCCCGATGGTGAAGGCCACGAACGCGAGGTGCAGCCAGAGGACCAGGTTCTTGGGAAACGACATGCGCAGAGTCTAGAACCCGGCTACTCCACAGCGCGGGTTGACAGCGCCGAGGGGACGGAAATACCAGAACCAGGTGAGTACTTACCTGGCTCTGGCACTCACGTTTTCAGCTAACTACGGTCAAGACTTCTTGTTCTGGATCCAGGCGAAAACCAGCAGGCCAAGGCCGATGACAGCGGCGACGCCGCCGCGGAAGAGGTGGCCACCGTGCTTCACGTGGCTGCCCACGTTCAGGAAGCTGGGCGCCGCGCCAACGAACCAGAGGACGCCTACCACGATTGCCACGACGCCTATGACAGCAAGGGCGATGACTACTGGCTTCCTGCCCGTGCCGGACGCCGTGCTTGTTGTGCTCACTTCTTTTCCTCCCTTGGGGAACTTTCCGCTTGATCTCCTCGCCGACAGGCGGGGACTTACCCGTCGCCGGAGGCGACCACGTGCGGCACCGTACTACGGACGGAGCCGGGTGAGTGCTTAGTTCACGAAAGCGCCTGATTTTGCTTGCTCGGGGATCAGGCGACGCGGCTCTTGCGTCACGGTTACCTCACCTGCTCGCTGCCCTGCGTGACCGCAAGAAGTCACTGACCACGTACTCACCGAGGCTGTCCGGCATCGCGCGCAGCACTCGGCCGCCGTTCCGCTTTGCTACCTCGTCAACGAACGAGCTAAGCCGTTCGTCGTCAGCGAGCATGAATATATTCAGTGTTGCCCTACGTCTGGTCATTTTATCTACTTCGGCCATGGTAAGTTCCAGCGTCTCCGGCGACGGCGGCCAGTCGAACCACGACCGGCCGTCTCTGCGCAGGTGAGCCGTCGGCTCGCCGTCGGTGATCACCAGCACGATCGGGTTGTGCTCTGGCCTGCGGTCAAGGAACCGGCCAGCGAGCACGAGCGCGTGGTGCAGGTTCGTGCCCTGCACCATGTCCCAGGTAAGCCCGGCCAGGTCGGTCTCCCTGAGTTCCCTCGCGTAGTTGGAGAACCCGACTACCTGGAGAGCGTCCTGCGGGAAGCTGGTCCTGACCAGCGAGTAGAGCGCGAGCGCGGTCTGCTTGGCCGCGCCCCACGTGCCGCGCAGGGCCATTGAGTATGACAGGTCGACGAGCAGGCACACGGCGGCCGACGCGCGTCGTTCGGTCTCGCTCACCTCAAAGTCGCTCACCGCGAGCTTGACCGCCCTTCCTCCCTGCCCACCATTCCTACCGCGGATGAGTGCGTTGCGCACGGTGGTGGCGGTGTCGATGGGCTGCTCGTCACCGAATCGCCACGGCCTGGTCGCCCCGGTGAGTTCGCCGGCCTGGCCAACGTCGTGCTGATCGTGATCTCCGTGCCCGCCCTCGGCCAGCTTGGCGAATACCTTGCGCAGCGCGGTGTCGCCCAGCCTGCGCACCGCTTTCGGCGTCAGCTCGAGCTTTCCTTCTTTGTTCGCGATGTAGCCCTGCCGCTCAAGTTCCCGCTCGATCCGCTTGAGCGCTTCCATGTCGTCGACGGCCTGGCGACCGAGCGCGCGCCTGATCGCCTCTTCGTCGATGTCGTCGAGCATCGCGCCCGGGTAGTCCTGCCTGAGTGCCTCTTCGAGTTCGGCGAGGTCGGCAAGTTCCGACACCGCCGTGGTGGCGTCGCCGAGGCCGAGCGGCTCGCTGCCGGTCATTCGCTCCCGCCCGCCCTGACCGTCCCAGTCCACGTCGGGCCTGCGCTCCCTCAGCGCAGCAGCCAGCCTGGCCATTTCCTGCGCGAGCCCGGCGTCCTCAAGCGTCTGTGCCATCAGCCCGGCGAGCTCGCCGCGCTGCTCGTCGGTCAGCGAGTTAAGCAGCCGCTGGGCCGCCGCTATGCGCCTGACCAGCGAGTCGACGAGTTCGTCCAGGTTCTGGGGCGAATCGGGAAAGAACTCGCCGTACTGCTCCATGAACGCGTCGAAATCCTGCTGTGTGTGTTCGCCGCGAGCGTCAGCCTCGATCATGTCGGTCAGCGCGGCCATCATCTCCTTGACCCGCTGCATGCCTTCGGCGCTCGACTCCGACATCGCGTTTTTGATGCCGCGGAACTGGCTGTCAAGTACCTCGCGCCTGAGCAGGTCCTTGAGCTGTTCGAAGGTGCGCGCCGCCGCCTGGCTGCGCCACTCGTAGTTAGCGAGCTGCCTGATAGCGGTCGCGGTGTCGCGCGACAGCGCGTCGAGTTCCGCTTCGCGCATCCTGGCTTCATCGCTCGGGTCAGGGAACAGCTCGGCGCGCTCCTGTCCGATGGCGGTGTCGAGCAGCGCGCTCGCCTGCTCGAGTATCCCGTCGAGCCTGCCGCTCCTGCGCAAGTCGCGTTGCCGCTCGCGCACCTGCCTGAGCAGGTCATCGAGGCCGTGGCGGCCCGCCATTCCGCGCCGGATCAGGTCGCGTAGCGCGTTGGCGACACTGTCGCCGACCAGGACAGAATCGCCGAGCGCGTCGACGGCACCGCGCACGTCATAAGGCGGTTCTAGCGGGTCAGGGCCACCGTGGAACTGCCCGTACCGATAGCCGTTCACGTGCGCTCGCCTTCCCCGTCCTGCCGGTTGTACTCGGCCTTGCCAGCCATAATCGCTAAGCCCTCGCTGAGCCTCGCTAAGCCGGCCCGTGGCTCAGCTGCGGTAGACGGTGCCGCCATCAACAACATCCTTCGACAGCCTGCGCATCAGGTAAAGGCCTTCTAGCGCGAACTCGAGCGCCGCCGCCGCCTGCCCGAACGACTCGCCGCCACCGCCGTCAAGCCGCTCCATGATCTTGGCGAGCCCTGGCACCTCGCCGATTCTGCGCAGCAGTTCGGCGGCTGGCAGCAGATCGGACGACTCGACGCTGCCGCCGTCAGTGAACCTGGCGATCAGGCCGGACAGGTCGGCGCTGCCCAGGTGCGCGCGGAACGTGTCGGCGGTGGCGCGGCGCAGCAGGTGCTCGAGCACCTCGGCCTCCCTGCCCTCCTCGCTGACTTCGAACTCGACCTTCCCGCGCAGCGTGGTGACCACGGCCGGGAGGTCGCAGATCCTGGCCACCGGCTGGTCTTCGCCGCTAATCGCCGCTCGCCTGACCGCTGCCGCAACCGCCGCCTCGGCGGCGGCGATCGCGAACCGAGCCGATACACCAGACCGGGCGTCCACCGCTGGCGAGGCGCGCACCAGCCTGGTGAACCTGGCGATCACCTCGATCAGATGCGCTGGCAGCACGGCATCGGAGTTGTCCCCGCTGGCCCAGGCGATCTCGGCTTCCTGCCTGACGACGGCGAGTTCGTCGTCGAGCGAAAGCGGGTAGTGCGTCCTGACCTCGGCGCCGAACCGGTCCTTGAGTGGCGTGATGATCCGGCCCCGGTTCGTGTAGTCCTCAGGGTTGGCGCTCGCCACGAGCACCAGGTCGAGCGGCAGCCGCAGCGCGTAGCCGCGAACCGCGATGTCGCGCTCTTCGAGCACGTTGAGCAGCGAGACCTGGATCCGCTCGGCCAGGTCGGGCAACTCGTTCAGGCAGAACACGCCCCGGTTGGTTCGCGGCACCAGGCCGTAGTGGATCGTCTCCGGATCGCCGAGAGTGCGGCCCTCCGCCACCTTGACCGGGTCGATGTCGCCGATCAGGTCGCCCACGCTGGTGTCTGGCGTGGCCAGCTTCTCGCCATACCTGTCGTCCCTGTGCTGCCAGCTCACCGGCAGCTCATCGCCCATCTCGGCGGCCAGCCTGACGCACCTGACACAGGTCGGCGCGTACGGGTGGTCGTTGATCTCGCATCCGGCGATCGCCGGCGACCATTCGTCGAGCAGGCCAGTCAGCGTCCTGATCAGCCTTGTCTTACCCTGGCCCCGTTCGCCGAGCAAGATGACGTCGTGACCGGCGATCAGCGCGCGCTCCAGGTGCGGCCTTACCGTCTGGTCGAAGCCGAGTATCCCAGGGAACGGATCTTCGCCTGCGCGCAACCTCGCGATCAGGTTGCGCCGCATCTCGTCCTTGACGGTGGTGAACTCATGAGCTGTCCCGCGCAATTCGCCAAGGGTGTTGACGGTTGGGGCGGTGGCGGATGGGGACTGGCGTTGTGGCTGCACGATTCGACACTATGTGCATTGCGGCGTGGTCCGCATCTTTGCCAGGCTCACGGAGGCTCATGATGACGAAGCGCGGGCCCGTCCTCGTTATCGACATTGGCGGTACGAAGATGGCCGCCGGCGTGGCCGAAGCCGGTGGTCGGCTGATCACCTGGTCGCAGGTTCCTACGCCGCGCGACGTCGACGCCGAGAAGCTGTGGCTGACCCTGGAGTCCGTGCTGCTCCAGGTGCTCAAGGTGGCCAAGATCGGCGACCCGGCCGAGCTTTCTGGCATTGGCTGCGGCTGCGGCGGGCCGATGGAGTGGCCGGCCGGGGTGGTCTCGCCGCTCAACATTCCAGGCTGGCGCGATTTCCCGCTGCGCGACCGGCTGGTGGAGCGGTTCGCAGGCGGTACCGGTGGCGATTTTCCAGTCCGTGTCCACAACGACGCGGTCGCGATGGCCGTGGGCGAGCACTGGCGCGGTGCCGGCCGCGGCCGCAGGAACATGCTCGGAATGGTGGTCTCGACCGGCGTCGGGGGAGGGCTCGTTCTCGACAACCATCTGATCGACGGCGCTTCCGGAAACGCCGGGCATATCGGCCATGTCGTGGTCGATCCGGACGACGGGCCGTTGTGCGTCTGCGGCGGACGCGGCTGCCTCGAGGCGATCGCCTGCGGTCCGGCGCTGGTGGAGTGGGCGCAGGCCGAGGGCTGGAGGCCAGGCCAGCCGGGCATGACGGCGAAGGACCTGGCCGGTGACGCCACCCAAGGGCACTCGGTCGCCCGGGCGGCGATGCGCAGGGCGGGCCGCGGCCTCGGCATAGCGATAGCCTCGGCCACCAACTTGTGTGACCTAGAGGTCGTCTCCATCGGCGGCGGCTTGTCCCAAGCCGGGGCGCTGATCTTTGATCCTCTGCAGGAGTCGCTGGCCGCGCACACGATGCTCGACTTCGCGCGCGAAGTCCTGGTCGTGCCCGCGGCGCTCGGCCAGCACGCGGGCCTGGTAGGAGCGGCAGCCCTGGTGGTATCCGGCCACCAGTACTGGACCGGCGACTTACGGTCGGCCACCCTCGCCAGATAGCCCGGACAGCCTCTGCCGACGGCGGCGCCCGCGGCGCCGTCGGCTCGCGCGGCCTGGCCTGAGTCATGGGTCGTCTCGTGGTCGCGGACGCCGCCGGGCGGGCTAGAGGTTGCCGCGGCGGGCTTGCTCGCGCTCGATGGCCTCGAAGAGCGCCTTGAAGTTGCCCTTGCCGAAGCCCTGAGATCCGTGTCGCTCGATCAGCTCGAAGAACACCGTCGGGCGGTCCTGCACCGGCCTGGTGAAGATCTGCAGCAGGTACCCGTCTTCGTCCCGATCGGCCAGGATGCGCAGCTCCCTGAGCTGATCGACATGGACCCTGGTGTCACCGACCCAGTCGCCCAGCGTGTCGTAGTAGCTGTCGGGCGTCGCCAGGAATTCGACGCCTGCTGCCCGCATCCGCCGCACAGCCGACACGATGTCGTCGGTGACCAAGGCGATGTGCTGGACGCCTGGGCCTCCGTAGAACTCCAGGTACTCGTCGATCTGGGACTTCTTCTTGCCGACGGCCGGCTCGTTGATCGGGAATTTCACCGTGCGGCTGCCGTCGGCGACCACCTTGCTCATGAGTGCGGAGTACTCGGTCGCGATGTCGTCGCCGACGAACTCCTTCATGTTGGAAAAGCCCATCACCTGGTGGTAGAAGCTGACCCACTCGTCCATCAGGCCGAGTTCCACGTTGCCGACGCAGTGATCGACGGCCGTGAAGTACGGCACCTGCGGCGGAGCGACGATGGGGTCGGCCGCGACATAGCCGGGCAGGTACGGGCCCGCGTAGTCTGACCGCTCGATGAGGCTGTGCCTGGTGTCGCCGTAGGTGGCGATCGCGGCCTTGACGACCGTGCCGCCCGAGTCCTCGCAGGTGTGCGGCTCTTCGACCGGCCGCGCTCCGTGCGCCACCGCGTACCTGAAGGCATCGCCTGCCCGCGGCACGCCGATCGCGAGGTCGATCACGCCGTCGCCGTGCTTTTCGACGTGCCTGGCCAAGTGGGTGTCCGGTCGGAGCGGGCCACGCAGCACGAACCGGGCCGAACCCGACTCGAGCACGTAGGCGGCCTCGTCGCGGCAGCCGGTCTCCGGGCCGCGATAGGCGACGCACCGCATGCCGAACGCGGTCGAGTAGAAATGCGCGGCCTGTCTGGCGTTACCGACCGCCAACACGATCGCGTCCATGCCTGTGACAGGAAATTCATCGGCTGTCGTCGCGGCGGGCTTGGTAGCCGCGGTCTGCGTGGTCATCGGTCACGCCCCTCGCTCGGCTTCTGTTGTCCTGGCAGAATCGATCAAGAGGACAGGATGCGCAACTGTTCTCCTGTTGGCTAGGCAGTTTGCTTAGCTAGGAGCGCGAACGAGCGACAATATTGTGCACGATGTCTTGGCGGTGAGTCGACCGGTGATCGATGAACTCGATGCTCGTATCGTCGAATTGCTCACCGTTGAGCCGCGGATCGGGGTGCTAGAGGCATCCCGGCGCCTTGGCGTTGCCAGGGGCACCATCCAGGCCAGGCTGGACCGGATGCAGCATCGCGGCGTGATCACCGGATACGGTCCCGACATCGACCCGGCCGCGATCGGTCACGCGGTGACCGCGTTCGTCACGCTCGAACTGACCCAGGGTGGCGGCCGCGATCAAGTCAACGCCAGGCTGGCGGGCATCGACGAGATTCTCGAGGCGCACACGATCACAGGAGCGGGTGACGTGCTGTGCCGCGTAGTCGCGCGTGACAACACCGACCTGCAGCGGGTCATCGACGCGATCGTCGATGTACCGGGAGTCGTGCGCACGGCAACGGTAATCGCGCTGGCGACCGCGGTCACGTACCGGACCACGCCGCTGGTGCGCGCTACCGCGGCGGCGGGCGGCTGAGCGGCGGGCGGCTGAGCGTCGGCTTGCTCGCGCCTTTAGCCGGCTTGCCCGACACCGGCGTAGGGCATCTCGGCGATGCCGGTCGCTATACCTCGGACCGTATCGATCAGCTCGTGCCTGTCGGCTTGGCTGGCGAAGAACATCCAGCCCACGCTGATGCCGCCGATCGCCATCGCGGCCCTCACCCGCTCAGTGAGCCCGGCGCCTGGTTCGGTCAGCAAGTCGATGAGGAACTCGATCCGCTCCTTGAACAGCTCTCCTCTGCTCTTGGCCGACGAGAGCATGCTCACCGCCGCCTGGTTCTGGTGCAGCATGCGAAACACCTGGTCACCTTCGGCCACGATGTCGACATACCGGCTCAGCAGCTCACGCCTTGTCTCCGCCGTTCTCGGCTGCGAGCGGCCCCACTCGATGAGCGCATCCATCTGCTTGGAGTAGTCCTCGACCAGGCTGGTGACGATGTCTTCTTTGGACTTGAAGTGGTAGTAAAGCGCGGCCTTGGTCACGTCGAGTCGCTCGGCGATCTCACGGAGCGAGGTCCCCTCGTAGCCGTGCTCGGTGAACAGCTCGACAGCCACCTGCTGGATTCTGGCGCGAGTGTCAGAACGGGCGCGCGAGTCGCCCTCGCCGCGCTCCGGCGTGAGTACCTGACCGACCCGCTGGGGGTCATTCATTTGCGTGCGCCACCTCTGATGTAACCTACTTGACGGCCGGTTAGTTGGCAGCATAGGCTACCACAGTAAGAATGCTAGCCGGTCGGCAAGTAGGTTGCCAGAAAACGGCAATGAGCCGGGCACATGGCTTCGGCCGCGACGGGACGGGAACGAGGGAGCTCACACATGTCAGAGGTCGAGGCGGTGGCCAGCCAGGGAGCGGAGCCAGCGTTCGGGCGAAGGCGCGATGTCATGATCGTGCTGCCCGGTCTGCTGCTCGCGCTTATCCTCGCCATGCTTGACCAACTCGTTGTGTCAACAGCGCTGCCGAGGATTGTCGGCGATCTGGGCGGTCTCAACCACCTGTCCTGGGTCGTCACCGCGTACGTGCTTGCCTCGACCATCACGACGCCGCTCTACGGCAAGCTCGGCGACCTGTACGGCCGCAAACGGCTGCTGATCACGGCGATCGTGATCTTCCTGGTCGGCTCGGCGCTGTCCGGGCAGGCGCACTCGATGGATCAGCTGATCGCGTTCCGCGCGCTGCAGGGGCTGGGTGCGGGCGGCCTGATTGTCGGCACCATCGCCACCATCGGCGACTTGGTCTCGCCACGTGAGCGCGGCCAGTACATGGGCTACATGATGGCCGCGATGATGATCGCGATGATCGCTGGTCCGCTGGTCGGCGGCTACATTACCGACAGCCTGTCCTGGCGCTGGATCTTCTACATCAACATGCCGATCGGCGGCGCGGC
>Ga0134126_10009422_pt1 | contig 12300 bp, 9 predicted proteins | sample KB31752_FD_96881 | JGI IMG/M metagenome (GOLD analysis project Ga0134126, IMG submission 96881) | Terrestrial soil microbial communities with excess Nitrogen fertilizer from Kellogg Biological Station, Michigan, USA - KB3-175-2 | ecosystem: Environmental > Terrestrial > Soil > Unclassified ...
CAAGAGGCCGGCACCCAGGGCGAACCCGATGACCGGCGAGATGAACAGCGCTTCCAGCACTTTCCTGGTCTGCTCCCAGTCCACGCCGGAGGTAACGGTGTTGGGATTCAAAAGCTGGTTGGCGATGCCCACGCCGATGATGGAGCCGACCATCGTGTGCGAGCTCGACGCCGGCAGCCCCAGCCACCACGTGCCCAGATTCCACAGAATGGCGGCGATCAGCAGCGCGAAGACCATCGCAAATCCGGCGCCCGAGCTCACCTGCAGGATCAAATCGACCGGCAGCAGCGCGATGATGGCAAACGCCACCGTTCCGCTCGATACGAGCACGCCAGCGAGGTTGCACACGCCCGACAGGACGACTGCCGCCATGGGCTCCAACGAGTTCGTGTAAATTACCGTGGCCACTGCATTCGCCGTATCGTGAAAGCCGTTGACAAATTCGAAGCCGAGCGCAATGAGCAGAGCGAGCCCCAGCAGCATATAAGGCCAGGCGCTGGCGGTCTTCACCGCATCCAGATCGCGCGAGACGTGCACCGCGATATAGACAAGGCCGGTAATCAGCGCAATTGCGAACGCTGCAATGCCCACGCGGCTCGGGCGGCGCTTGATCTTTCGTTCGATCAGGGACTGCGACTTGCGCAGCGGCGGGGCGGTGGTTGCGAGATCGGCCATTACACAGCTCTCCGCGCGCGCGGGCTCAGAGCCGCGGCGCGATGAAGCCCTCGAACATTGCAATGGAAATGAAGATGGAAAGAACGGCTGGGAGGAGTGCGATGGCCAGCTTGGAAGGCATCCATAAAGGTTCGACAATCGCAGCGTGCCTGATTGTCTGGGCGAAATCCGGTTGATTTCGGATCCGCTGGCTTCATTTTACACGGCCCGCCCCGGTAGGCGGAAGCCTGCGCCTGCGGAAAACCGGGGCGGAACGGTTACTGCGGGGCGGTATTGCGTTCAAACCACTCTGCGAGCTGGTCCTCGGAAAAGTTTCCCTCAGCCAGCTTCCAGAAGGTCACGACGCGGTCCTCCTTCGAGGCAGTTACCGTCATGCCATTCAGCGACAGAAATGTCAGGGAAGCGACGCTACTTCCAGTCGTCCCGGACGGCCAGGCTATCGCTCAGGACTGTATCGAACTGCCCGCTCTTCTTGATGAAGATTTCGCTGAACTCGCGGTCCTGCCGCAGGAGCACTGCCTGTAGACGCACCAACTCCAGCAAGGCGAGGAACATAGCTACCAGGGCGCGCTCGGATCGGCTATGCGCCAGCAGCTTCTTCAGGGCGATGGGCTTGTCCTCCATGGTGAGGCGCCGGCCAAGGAACTCAATCATCTGGCCCACCGTCACCGAGTCGTCCTGCACGTTGAAAACAGGACGCTTGCGGGCGCGCTCCAAAATTTCCTGGAAGATTCTCACCAGATCGGTCGTATCGGCGGCAATCTCCGGTTCGGCCGCGACGTCGTCCCGGAACTCGCGCATCCCGGGATTGGTCCAGCTCGCCGCCTCCAGAATCTGTTTTTGCTGCAGCATCTGCGCCGCGTTCTTGAAGCGCTCGTGCTCGAGCAGCCGTTCCACAAGCTCGCGCCGGGGATCTTCGCCCATCTCGTCCGGGCCGGTCTTCTCCCGCGGCAACAGCATCTTGCTCTTGATGTGGATCAGCAGCGACGCGGTATAGATGAACTCGCCGGCAACATCCACGTCGGACGCCTTCAATTGGTTCACGTAGCCCAGAAACTGCGCGGTGATCGTGGCGATCGGAATGTCGTAGATATCGATGTCCTGCTTGCGGATCAGGTCGAGCAGCAGGTCGAGCGGCCCGTCGTAGACCTTGCCCACCGTCACGTCGAACGGCGAATACTGCTGCTCTTCGGGGCTCTTCGGCTTTCCGGACTGCTTCCCAGTGTCTTTCGCCGCCGTTTTGGGCGAAGCCTTCGGCTCCGGATGCGTCAACACCAGCTCCGGCCCTTGTCCGCTCTGTCCCTCTGCCTTCACTGGCTCTTCATCGGGATTGGTGGGCGGCTCGATGCGCGGCGGCTCGATCGGCTCCGCGTCGGGTCCGGCGGGCGGTGGCCCAGGATTCGGATCGCGGTCCGGCTCCGGGTCGGGCGTGTCGGGCGTGGGTTGCGGATCGGGCTTGGGATCGCCAATCGGCTCGCCCGGCGGCACCGGGTCAATGCCGGGCTCGGGGGTCGTCTCAGGCCGCCGCGCTGCCGCTTCCGCCGTGTTCTCCGGGTTGTCTGCCGCTACGGCCGGCTTGGGGGACTCGCTCATCACTGCCAATGCTCTTTTCCTTAACCCTCGGTCTCTATTCCCTATACCCTAACCTCTACCGATCCCACTTGCTATGCCAACTTCGTCAACTGCATCGCGCCGCGGACCTCTTCCATTGTCTGTTCGGCCCGTGCCCGCGCGCGCGCATCGCCATCGCGGACAATGTCTGCGACGTCGGCATCGCTGAACTTTGCGCGGCGCTCCTGAATTGGGTTGAGGATCTGCACCAGAGCATCCGCCGCCCAGCTCTTGCATTCGATGCATCCGATACCCGCCGAACGGCAGCCTTCGTACACCTTGGCCATCGTCTCAGAGGAGGAGAACACCTTGTGCAGGTCGCCCACCGGGCATTTGTCGGGCTCACCGGGGTCGGTTCGCCGCACGCGCGCGGGATCCGTGACCATGGTCTTGAGCTTCCTGCGAACCTCGGGTTCCGGGTCAGTGATCAGGATGGTGTTGCCGTAGCTCTTTGACATCTTGCGGCCGTCTGTGCCGGGGAGCTTGGGCGATGGCGTCAAGAGCACGTCGGGCTCCGGCAGCACGTCGATTTCGCCGTTCAGTTTGTAGAAGTTGTTGAAGCGGCGGGCAATCTCGCGCGTCAGCTCCACATGGGCCTGCTGGTCCTGGCCTACGGGCACAAACTTGGGCTGATATAGCAGAATGTCCGAGGCCATCAGCACGGGGTAGCCGAGGAAGCCGTACATCGAAAGGTCTTTGTGGGAGAGGTTCTCCTGCATGTCCTTATAGCTCGGCACCCGCTCGAGCCAACCCACCGGGGTAATCATCCCCAGGTAGAGCGGGAGCTCGAAGTGCTGGCGCACGTGGCTCTGCACAAACAGGACGGTGCGCGCGGGATCGAGGCCGGCACCCAGGTAGTCGAGCATGACTTCCCTGGTGTTGGGCAGGATGTTCGAGGTGTCCTCGTAGTCGGTGGTGAGGGCGTGCAGGTCGGCGACAAAGAAGTAGCACTCATAGTCGCCTGTCTGCTGCAGGCGCACCCAGTTGTGCAGAGCGCCCATGTAGTTGCCCAGGTGAAGCTTGCCCGTTGGCCGCATGCCGCTGAGGACGCGCGGCCGGGAATTCTCAAGTGCGGAGTCTGCCATGATTGCGTATCGATTCTTGGGTATTACCGGAGATTTAGAGCCGGTCGGGCGCCAAAGCGATGGAGGGAACGGCTCTGATTATTGTAGCGGGCGGGATGAGCGATGGGCGGAGGTGGATGCTGGCTCACGGCTGCTAGCTGCTAGCCGCTGGCTCCTAGCTCCTTGCTTGAGGCAATCGGGCCGAGGTGGGACCGAACGCGTCCACGTGGGTGAAGTGGAAGAGGGGTTCGCGAGTAGACAGGGATCTAGCGGGGGTCGAAAAAATGTATAAAACGCAGATTTTTTATACATATGTATATTTTTGTTTCCACTAACCCGTTTGTTTCTAGTTAGTTACGGAAGTCGCTCAAAAACGCGAAAAAAATAATTTGGTTCGGATTCGTTTTCTGAAATCGCATGCTCAAAGATTTGTTCGCGAGCAGGGCTACGTTAGCACAGGTTGGGAGGGGCGATTCCGTGATGGCGGTCACGGATGTTCGGGGGTGGGCTGATCGCGTCAAGGCGGCGAGATCAAGGCGTACGGGAGCAGTTGCGGTTGGCGTGCTCGTCTGGACCGGCATGTAAGGCGTCAGTGAGTGCATTGGCGATTACTTGCTCATGCAGCGCGAGCCACCAGAGTTCACAATCGTAGCTTAAACTCGTATGCGCCTAAGTGATCCCGCTGAAAGAGATAGGGGGCTTCCCAGTGACGAGCATGGTCATTTCAGCGTGAGCCTCATCGATCTGAAATCTACGTCCGCAGAACTCGCCTCATTCAGCAGGTTCATCCCTAAATTGCCCCGAAACCAACCGGTGGTGCTGTTGTTGTCCTCAAGGAGCACAGTTGCGGGCTTAAGAGTCACCGTCTTTCCCCCTAGCTCGAAGTCGGCGGAGGGTAAAGTGAACGACTCGATTAGGGCAGAACCTCCCACCCCAGTTACGCGCTGGCGTCCAACGAGTCCCTCTTTCTCCAAATTTGGAAACTGCCGGGCAAAGGAGGGATAAAGGATCGTGTTCACCGCGCCAAGGTCGAGGCTCATATCGATCGGCGTTCCGTGAAATGAGAGCCGCGCCAAGATGCTGGACCCATCAAAAGCAAGGTTTGCGTGACTGCTCGCGGACCTGTTGCGATAAATCGTGAAAGTTGAGGATCCAGGCTGCCAGGCGAAGTGCTCCAAAGCGAGGACCACTTGAAGGCCTAATATGCCCCGGTGTCCAGAGGGCAGCTGGTTAAACGGCGGTTGCTCATCGGGAAGAATGTAAAAAGCAACATTGCCCAGATGTAGTCCGCCGATTGCCAGTTCAGGAACTACCGCGATCCGTACACCCACCGAAGCACCGCTCATCGTGTCGATGTGTGTCGAGACGGTTTTTACGGTTAGCTTTAATCGTTTCGCTTCCGATTCCGTCATGCCAGAAAGGCTGAACCCGTTGTCGAGAATGTAATTTGCGCTTACTTTGCCGATCGTTAGAGGCAGGACTAGATTCTGATCAAACAGTTCGAATCTCACCGAGGATGGTCGGCGCGAGATGACGGTCTGGCGCACAAAGGGAGCGAGCGCATCCAGGGTCGGAAGGAAGTTAGCAATATCCTGAGCGTCCGGCTTCAGGCTGAGGATCTGCCGCGCGTGAAGGAGGGCGTCTTCATATTGGGCCGCCCTGAACTCCATGCCAACAAGGACTTCAAGTGCTCTCACCTTTTGGTCAGGCGCTGGATGCGAAGCAATGTACTGCCTGAGATCCTCTTCCGCACGTCGGTCCTGATGGAAAGCGGCCTCCGCAGCGGCCCGAAAGAAAACGTCCGTATTGTGCTCGAAAGCGACATTGCGCAGTTCGAACCAGCGATGGGAGTTGTAGAACTCTTCTGCATCGGTAGGGCGAGTCTGCGCGAACATCCTGATGTGCGCGACAAACAAAGTGAGCACCATCACACTGACGGTTCGCATGTCGGGCAGTGTAGCTGATTGGTAGTTCTGCTTGCGACTTCAGCCCGAGTCACTCATTGATCCGAGTCCGCATAGCGAAGCGGTCATGCTTGTGAGGTCGATGGCTTTCCCCCGTCTTCAGATGCGAGGGACCTTCGACTGCGCTCAGGGCAGGCTCGGGGACACCATCGATCGGGGAGACTCATGCTGCTCTCCTGGCTGCATGTCCCTTCGTCGGTCTCTCCTTGACGCACTAGGAGAATGGCGGTACTATTCTTCCTAGACTGTCGAGGAGAGTGGCATGAAAAAGAAAGCGCAGGACAAACAGATCGATTTACTTCAGGGCACGTTGGATCTGCTGATCCTCAAGGCGGTGTCGCTTGGACCCTTGCACGGTTACGGAGTTCTGTTACGCATCCAGCAACTTTCAGGCGAAGAGCTGGTGATCCAACAAGGTTCGCTCTACCCGGCTCTCTACCGCCTGGAGCACCAAGGTGTCATCACCAGCGAATGGGGTGAGAGCGAGAACAATCGGAAGGCGAAGTACTACAAGCTGACGCGCGCAGGCCGCGAGCGGCTGGCAGGCGAAGCTGACAAATGGAATCGGATGGCTGGCATCATTGCCGGAATTTTGAAGACCATGCCGGAGAGTCTATGAATACGGTCAGTTGGTTGAGGCAGAGGTGGGCGGAACTACGGTCGTGGACGCGTGCAACATCGAATCGGGCAAAGCTGGAGCGGCAAATGGATGCAGAACTCCAGCACCACCTCGATTTGCGAACTGCCGATCTGATTCGGGCGGGGCAGAGCCCGAACGAAGCTCTGCGGCGGGCGCGGCTCGAACTCGGGTCGGCGTTGACGCACAAGGAAGGAATGCGAGCATCGATGGGACTGCGGTGGGTGGACGAGCTTGGGGCGGATCTGCGGTATGCGATGCGAATGCTGCGAAAGAACCCGGGATTCACGGCGATCGCGGCAGTATCACTTGGATTGGCAATCGGAGCAAACACGGCCATTTTCTCTATTGCACGGCAGCTCTTGTTCCAGCGTTTGAGTGTTCCTCATGCCACAGATCTACGTCTGTTGCGCTGGAACGGAGATCAGCGATCGGTCGTGCATGGGATGTGGGGTGATTTTGACGCATCGCCGGAGTCGGGCGTCACCAGCTCAATATTTTCCTATCCTGTGTACGAGCAATTGCGAGAACACAACCAGGTTCTGGGAGATCTGTTCGCGTACAAGGAAGACAGCATGAACGCCACCATCCACGGTGACGCGCAGAATGCGACGGTGGTGATGGTTTCGGGAAATTACTTTGGCGCGGCCGGAGTTCAACCTCAGCTCGGCCGCGTTATCCAGCCCTCAGATGATTCGAGTTCGTCACCAAGCGTGGCCTTGATCAGCGACGGAGTTTGGCAGCGCGACTTTGGTCGTTCGCCCTCCGCGATCGGTCAAACTATCACGGTCAATCAAACCCCATTCACAGTCGTCGGGATTTCGCCACGTGATTTCACCGGAGTGAAGGGCGTAATGGAGAATCCCGATGTTTTCGTGCCGCTGAGATTTCAACCGATTGTAGACCCGAAAGGCAAGAACTCGCTGCTTACCGACCAGAACACCTGGTGGGTGAACGTGATGGCGCGTATCAAGCCGGGGGTGGACGATCGGACGGCGCAGGCGGCCCTGCAGGTACAGTTCGAGGCGGCTGTGCGCGCCACCATGACCGTAACGGCAAGCGATACCATTCCACGTCTGGCGATCGTGGATGGAAGCCGGGGGTTGCATTTTTCCGATCAGATGTTCAAAAAACCCATATATATTCTGCTGGGAGTCACCGGATTGGTGATCATGTTGGCCTGCGCCAATATCGCTAATCTGTTGCTCGCGCGCGGAGCTCAGCGACGGCGGGAGTTGAGCGTGCGCATGGCCATGGGAGCAGCGCGGGGGAGAATTCTTCGGCAGCTGCTCACCGAAAGCCTGTTGTTGGCGGCAATGGGAGGTGCACTGGGGCTGGTGCTTGGGTATCTCGGGCGCAATGTACTGCCGAGTTTCCTCGAAAATGCGTGGGAGAGGCACGACATCAACGCGCCATTCGACTGGACTGTATTTACGTCATCTGCCGCAGTTACGCTGGCAACAGGATTTCTCTTCGGCCTCGTGCCGGCATGGATGGCATCGCGCGCGCAGCTCAGCAGCAGTTTGAAGGACACGGCACAGCAGGCGACCGGTCAGCGCAAGGGGTTGGCGGGCAGATCGATCGTGGGATTTCAGATCGCTCTCTCGACGTTACTGGTAATCGGTGCGGGACTCTTCATACGAACGTTGTTGATGCTGAACTCCGTGGACATGGGTTTCAATGCCGACAACTTGCTTCTGTTCGAGATCAACCCTCCAAACGCCCGTTATGGACCGGAAAGGGACGTGAAACTGCATGAGGAGCTTGAACGCCGATTCGCGGCCTTACCTGGAGTAGAGTCTGTTTCGCCGGCGGAACAGACGCTGATTTCCGGAGGTGGTTCAAATGCGACATTTATTCCCGAGGGCGTTGCTCCTGGCCAGGAGCAATGGGAGGATGCCGATGTTGTGGGCAGCACGTATTTCAGCACGATGCAAATTCCCATCATTGCGGGGCGATCATTTGGTTCACAAGACACTGCGACTGCGCCGAAAGCGATCGTCATTAATGAGAAGCTCGCCAAGAAAAGATTTCCCGGTCAAAATCCGGTAGGCAAGCGAGTGAGAGCCGATGGCGGATCCGGGCTGCAATGGTTTCAGATTGTGGGCGTCTGCCGCGATGCGCGCTATATGAATCTTCGTGACGATTCGCCAGCCTTGTTTTACATGCTCTACACACAGCAGCATGAGGCGGGCGTGATGACTTACCAAATCCGCACGCATGTACCCGTCGCGACACTCGTACCGGAACTTAGGCGAATCGTGCAACAGGTGGACAAGGATTTGCCGATGATCAATGTGCGAACGCAACGCGAGCAGATCAACGCGAACATGCAAATTGAGCGGGCATTTGCGGCGCTGACAGCTGGATTTGGCCTGCTGGCGCTGGCGTTGGCGTGCGTCGGAATATACGGAATTATGGCGTACTCAGTGGCGCAGAGGACGAACGAGATCGGGATACGACTGGCTCTCGGCGCGCAACCCGGCCAGGTGCGCAGAATGATATTGCGCGAGAGCACATGGCTAACTCTGGTGGGCGTTGCCGCAGGGATTGGTGGGGCGCTTGCATGTACGCGGCTGGTGCGGTCAATGCTCTATGGAGTGACGCCGAACGATCCAGCAACAATCATCGCGGGAGTCGCCGTGCTTGTGGCGGTTGCGGTGGCGGCCACATGGATCCCTGCGCAAAGGGCGGCCGGGATGCAGCCGATGCAAGCGCTTCGCCACGAATAGCGGCTCTTAAAGGGCTGAAGTTGACCCCTGGAAGAGTTGAAATCCTTTTCGAAAACACTCATTGAGACTGGATCGGGAAGGATAAGCCGGCAAGTCCCAGCTATTCAAGGCGAGGCGACTCTTTACCTGTTGAGCACAGATGGGATGAGAAGGCCGGTCTCCGGCGGGATGCGTTAAGCTCCCAAGTTATCGACGCGCTCGAGGGCGCATGAGATAAGGAGACCGGCCATGAAGAAGCCTAGCACTACGGCATCGCGCCGGAGCGGAAAACTGCCCGATGGACAGCTGACCATCGGGCTGGATCTGGGTGATCGATCGAGTTTCTACTGTGTCCTGAACCGAGCAGGTGAGGTGATTCAGGAGGATAGAGTCGCAACCAGCCCGGATGCGATGAAGAAGAGGTTCGAGAAGATGCCAGCGAGTCGGATCGCGCTGGAGACGGGTACGCATTCGCCTTGGGTGAGTCGACTGCTCACGGAGTTGGGCCACGAGGCGATCGTGGCACATTCGCGTAACGTGCGTCTGATCGGAGAGAGCCGGCGCAAGGACGACCGGCTGGACGCGCAGGCCTTGGCCAGGCTGGCCAGAATCGACCCTAAGTTGCTCTCGCCGATCCAACATCGCAGCGCCCAGGCGCAGGCAGATCTGACAGTCATTCGAGCACGTTACGCCTTAGTACGCGCAAGAACGGCGCTGGTCTGCGCGGCACGAGGGCTGACGAAGTCTTTTGGAGAGCGGATCCGCGGCCGCAACCCGAAGGGCTTCGGTTCGTCTACGACTAAAGAGTTGGGTCCGCAGCTGCAGGTTGTGCTGGCTCCCATGCTGAGTGCCCTTGAAGCGATCACCGCGAGGATTAGGGAGTACAACGTTCAGATCGAAACGCTGGCGGAACAGAGCTATCCGGAAGTCGCGCTACTCAAGCAGGTGAAGGGCGTCGGCACGCTGATTGCACTGACATACGTGCTGACCCTGGAAGACCCAAGGCGGTTTCGAAAGAGCCGCGACGCAGCCTGTTACGTGGGACTGCAGCCGGGCCGAAGGAACTCCGGGCAGAGCGAGCCTCAACTGCATATCACCAGGGAGGGAGATTCCTATCTGCGCATGGTGCTGGTACAAGGGGCACAACACATTCTGGGCCCGTTCGGAGAGGACTCCGATCTACGGAGATGGGGATTGAAACTGGCCGAGCGTGGGGGCAAGAGAGGAAAGCGACGGGCGATCATCGCTGTCGCACGCAAGCTGGCAGTACTGCTTCATCATCTCTGGATCAGCTGTGAAGAATATGAGCCGCTTCACAACGCGCGAAAACGAAGAACGGTAGCGGCATAGTCAGACAGGAAGCTTGAATGCACCACACCCAAATGTCGAGTTTCGGCGACTGCGCCCTTGGCCTTGCCCCCGCGCTGTCCACGATGGCACGAGAGGGCGCCTTCAGAAGGCAGCGCCGACTGAATCGAGAACACCCAATATGCACCGAGCGCATGAGCCGCTCACAATGAGTGCGGATGGAAGGGTGACGACAGCTTAGCTCGACGCGGAGGTGCGAGAAAGATCGGGCGAGGAGAATATCCATGTCTTCTTTCGCCCGGAAGGCCTTGCTATGGCTGTCTACAGCGGCTGTCAAGGCTCAAGATGAACTCGCTGCGCTCGGCCTTGACAGCCGCCGCAGGCAGCCACAAATCGCCTGATATCCGGGCAAAGGAAAACATCAGATATGAACTTACCCAACCCCAATAATGCTTGACACCGACCGGCCTTCTCATGGAAGGCCGAGTCACCGATTGATTTGAGTCCGCATAGGCCTTCCTTCTTCTCTGGAAGCGAAGCGGCAATGTTTGGGTGTATCGATTTTGGCTGCCGGCGGGCTGCTCGTCTGTACCCGGCACTTAAGGGCCGCAGTGAGTGCATTGGCAATATTTCACTTGTTGAGGTCTGTGGCATCCCCGGTCCGCAAATGCGAGAGACCCTTCGACTGCTCTCAAGGCAGGCTCGGGGGCACCCTCAATTGAGGGAAGGGTGAGAGGACCGGGGCCGCCCGGGCATCAACGCCCCATGTGTGAAAACACAGATATTTCCTCTTGCTTACCGAGGGGAGGTGCGCTATTATCTCTCGGTAACCGAGGGGGACACGCATGAGCAAACCTTCTGACCTCGTCCAGGGCACGCTGGATCTGCTGGTTCTCAAGATTCTGGCACTTGAGCCGCTGCATGGATGGGCTCTCAGCCAACGGCTGAAGCAGGTGTCTGGCGATGTATTACAGGTCAGCGACGGGTCGCTTTACCCCGCTCTGCACAAGCTTGAACAGCAGGGCTGGATCCATGCCGAATGGAAGCCCACAGAGAACAACCGGAGGGCGAAGTTTTACTCTCTAACCCGACTCGGGCGCCGATACCTCGAAAAAGAAGCCGCAAACTGGGAGCGTATCTCAGCAGCGATTTCCGGCGTGTTGCGGCTTACGGAGGTCTGAGCGATGCGGCTTGAACACTGGATATACACAATTCCGCTGCGACTGCGCGCGCTGTTTCATCGCAGCCGCCTGGACTCGGAGCTCGATGAAGAACTCCGCGATCACCTGGACCGGCAGGTTGAATTCAATCTGGCAGGCGGTATGAGTCCAGATGAGGCTCGCCTCGCCGCTTTGCGCAAATTGGGCAATGCAGCGCTTCTGCGCGACCAAACAAGAGCAACCTGGAATTGGAATGGACTGGAGCAGTTCATGCACGACCTTCGCATCGGGATCCGCACCCTGAGCCGCACGCCCGGGTTCGCGCTCATTGCCATTCTGGTCATGGCGTTGGGCATCGGAGCGAACGTTGCTTTGTTCACGGTTGTCCGCGGCGTATTGCTCAAGCCGCTTCCGTACAGCGACCCAGAACGGCTCGAACTGATCTATGAAGCGGATCCCGGTCATCCGCATCCGCATCCCTGGCTTCCCGTGGATGCGGGCAGCTTTTGGGAATGGCAGCGGTCCACTCAGTCCCTCGCACAGACGGCTCTCGTCTCTCCCTTTCAGCAATACAACGTCTCTGGCGAAGGGGGAAAGCTGCCGGAAGTAGTAGAAGCGGCATGGTGCACCGACAATTTCTTTTCGCTGCTCGGCGTGCAGCCGATGAAGGGACGGTCCTTCACACCGGATGACGACAGGCCCGGCGCGTCGGCTACGGCCATGATTACGGCGAATTTTTGGAAGCGCCGCTATGCATCTGACCCGGCTATCACAGGCAAGACGATCTGGCTGGATGCCAAACCCTACACGATTATCGGCGTCCTGCCTTCTACATTTGTCTATTCCGGAGAATTTGGGGGCGCTGCCGATCAGATCTGGACGCCGGTGAGACATGAGGCGCCGGCTTCTCTGCTGCACACCTACGGAGATCACGAGTTTCTGGCCGTAGCGCGGCTCGCTCCCGGTGTTTCGCTCGCGACGCTTGCAACGCGTGTCGACGCTTTGCAAAGACAGATCAAGTCGGCTCATCCGGAGCCCGCCGTACACCCCGATGTCATCGCCCGCAGCATTCTCGACGACGCCGTCCAGAACTACAAAACGCCGCTTTATGCGTTGCTCGCCGCCACCCTCTGCGTGCTGCTCATCGCCTGCATGAACGTGGGGGGCCTG
>Ga0134126_10009423_pt1 | contig 12299 bp, 11 predicted proteins | sample KB31752_FD_96881 | JGI IMG/M metagenome (GOLD analysis project Ga0134126, IMG submission 96881) | Terrestrial soil microbial communities with excess Nitrogen fertilizer from Kellogg Biological Station, Michigan, USA - KB3-175-2 | ecosystem: Environmental > Terrestrial > Soil > Unclassified ...
AACGCGCCGCTGCAAGGCTCGGCCGCCGACATCATCAAGCGCGCGATGGGCCGCCTCCCCGAGGCTCTCGCCGCCGCCGGGCTGACCGCAAAGCCGCTGCTCCAGGTCCACGACGAACTCCTGTTCGAGGTCCCCGAAGCAGAGATCGACCAAACCGCCGCGCTCGCCAAGGAAATCATGGAGGGCGCCTGCGCGCCGCATTGCGAGATCTCGGTGCCCCTCGTGGTCGAAACCGGCGCCGCGAGAAGCTGGGACGTGGCGCATTAACCCGGGACCGCGGACGTCTCGCCCGCCCTTTCCCGCCGCATGCGGGCGGGACGCCCGCGGTCCGAATTTCTGATGACACCGCAACCCGCGGGAAGATTTACCGGGCCGTCAGCCTCATCTTTGCTCCAGCAATTAGAGGAGCAAGCCATGAGCTTTCGCATCACCGGCCTCCCGGCCGAGCAATTCGCACCGCTGTTCGATCTGTCCGACGAGGCGCTCGCCCAGCGCGGCGCGGTGCGGCAGGTCGCCGACGAACGCCGTCCCGGCTATCCGTGCCGTGTCAGCCTGACCGATTCCGAGCCCGGGGACGAGCTGATCCTTGTCAACCATGAGCATCATCCGGTCGATTCGCCGTACCGCATGCGGTTCGCGGTCTATGTCCGCCGCGGCGAGGAAACCTTTGAGGCCGTCGACGAAGTGCCCGAGCAGCTTCGCATCCGTACACTCGCCGTCCGCGCCTTCGACGCCAACGCGATGATGGTCGGGTGGGAGCTGGTCGACGGGAGTGAGCTGGAGGCGGCGATCGATCGGCTGTTCGCCAACCCGCGCGCCGGCTATCTGCACGTGCACTACGCCGCGCCCGGCTGCTACGCGGCACGCGTCGACCGCGCCCGATAGGCTTCGGAGATCTAAAGGCTTTCGTAAACCTATATGGCCGACACTCCCGGCGGCGATTGCCGGGAGTGGGTCATGCGTCTGGGCGAAATCCTCGTCGGCGGCGGATTTGTCGGCGTCAGCGATGTCGAGGCCGCGGTGGCTCGCCAGAAGGTCGAAGGCGGCCGGCTCGGCGAAAACCTGATCGCGCTCGGCCGTCTGAGCGCCGACGACCTCGCCAAGGTGCTGAGCGCCGTGCCGGCGCCGCCGACCAGCGTCGCCGACACCGGCATCAACCCGCGCAACCTCGTCAACCTGTTGCTCAAGCTGATGCATCTCGAATCGCTTGAGACGATTCCCGAGCTCAGCGAGCGGATGCGGCTGCCGTCGCGCGTCGTGCAGGAGCTCATCGACGAGGCGACCCAGCTCCGTTATGTCCAGGCGATGGGCGCCGTGTCGGGCAAGGCCGCGTTCGGCATCCGCTACGCCCTCGGCGAGCAAGGCCGCACCGCCGCCCGCGACGCGATCGAGCAAAACGCCTATCTCGGCCCGGCGCCGGTGCCACTGACGGTCTTCCAGCAGCAAATCCACCGCCAGCGCGTGTCGAACGAGATGCTCGACGCCGAAGCCCTCCGCAAGGGTTTTGCCGGTCTCGTCGTCCCCGACCACTATCTGCACAAGCTGCTGCCGGCGATCAGCGCCGGCCGCACGGTGCTGCTGTTCGGCCCTCCCGGCAACGGCAAGACGACGCTCGCGACCCGCGTCGGCAAGCTCTTCCGCGACGTGATCTACGTGCCCTATGCCGTCGATGTCGCGGGGCAGATCATCCGCGTCTACGACCCCGCCTTGCACCACCCGCCGGTCTCGGAGGAAGAGGCCGGGTTTCTCGCCGAAGACGGCGGGTTCCAGCGCGAGCGCTTCGACGAGCGCTGGGCCGCCTGCCGCCGTCCGGTCGTGGTCGCGGGCGGCGAATTGACGATGGATATGCTCGACCTGCAATATACGCCCGACACCAAATTCTACGACGCGCCGCTGCACGTAAAGGCGCTCAACGGCATGTTCCTGATCGACGATTTCGGCCGCCAGAAATTCAGCCCGACCGAATTACTCAACCGCTGGATCGTGCCGATGGAGAACCAGATCGACTATCTGCGTCTCAACAGCGGCGCAACTTTCTCGATCCCGTTCGACGAACTGGTGGTGTTCTCGACCAACCTCAAGCCGTCCGACCTGATGGACCCGGCCTTCCTCCGCCGCATCCCGTACAAGATCAAGCTGTTCTCGCCGAGCCGCGACGAGTACCACCAGATCTTCAGCGCGGTCGCCAAGTATTACGGACTCTGCCTCCCCAACGATGTGTTCGATTTCGTCGTCAAGCGCCTCGACCGCCAGTTCGGCCTCGCCTACTACCAGCCGAAATTCGTCTGCGAGCAGGTCGTCGAGGCCTGCAAATGCTACGGCATCCCCCCGCTCCTGACCGTAGAGCGCGCCCGCGAAGCTCTTGCCAACCTCTATTTCGACATCGAGGACGAGCAGGACGGCGAAGCCGCCGCCCACTGACGGGTTTCGCTGCGCTCTCCCGCCTAATCCGCCTTGATGAACCGGTCGATTTTCCTGACCTTGAACCGCCACCCCTCGGCGGTCTTGACCATCTCGTCGGCATAACCGCCGCCCGAGCCGATCTTCGGCCCCTCGGGGCTGTTGGTGGCGACCATCCAGTTCGACCGCACGCTCGCCTTCGCCCCGTCGAGCTTGATCACGATGTTGGTCGTCAAATGGATGCCGCGCGGTCGCGGCTGGGGCGGGCCGGTGCGCAGGCGCGCGGCCTGGGCGGCGATCGCGGGGCGGCCGGTGGCGGCCCCGAACGCGGTGTCCCAGGTGCCGTCCTCGGTGAAGAGGGCCGCCATCTCGTCGAACCGCCCGCCGTCCAGGCGGAAGCAATACTCGGCCAGCACCTCGCGAATGGCGTCCTTTTCCTCGATATCGGTTGACCTGGGGTCGGATGGCATCAGCGTCTCCCTCAGCGAGCGTTCGCCGGCGCCTCGATCGGCCACAGCGCCAACCGCCAGCGCAGCGCGATCAACCCTGTCAGCGCCACGCCGATCGCGCAATAGACCGAGCAGGTCTGGGCAAACCCGAACCGCTCGATCAGCGCACCGGCAATCAATAGCCCGATCGGCACGCCGTAGATGCAGAGCATCCGCACCCCCATGACCCGCCCGCGGAACCGCTCGCCGGCGCCGGCCAACAGCATCACCGACATCGGCACGAGGCTGAGGCTCTGCGAGATGCCGGCGACGACCAGCATCACTCGCCCGCTCGCGGGCCCCGGCATGTTCACGAACACCAGCAGCATCGCGTACCAGCCAAAGGCGAAGACCAGCATCATTCTTGCCGGCCTGATCGACCGCCCGGCAAGGCTGCACACGATCGAGCCGATCAGCGACCCGGCGGCAAAGCTCGCCACCAGCGTCCCCAGCCCCGCCTGGCCGATGTGGTACACGTCCTTGGCGAAGTAAGGCAGCAGCCCCGAAGTCACCGGAAACGCGGTCAGATTGACCAGAAACGCCAGCCACATCGCCGCCAGCGAGCACGGCGTGTCCCACACATAGGAGAGCCCCTCGACGAGGTCGCGCCACATCGTCGGCCGCACCGTGCCTAGCGCCGCGAACCGCACCCGCGGCCTGGCGATGCCGAGGCTCAACAGAAAGCCGCTGCAATAAAAGCTGGCGATGACGACATAGACCACCCCCATGCCAAACGCCGCGAAGAGCCCCGCCCCCGCCAGTGCCCCGGCGATGCGCGCCGAATCGGCCGTGGTGCGCGACACCCCCATCGTCGCCATCAGCCGGTCTGAGGGGATTGTCTCGGCGACGAGCGCGTTGCGCACGGCCTGGTCGGACGGCCGGATGAGGCCCGACAGCGTCGTCACGCAGAACACCTGCAGCGGGTGCAGATGGCCGGAAAAGGCGAGCACGGTCACCGATGACGCCAGCACCGTATAGCTCGCCCGCATCGTGCACAGCACGCGACGGTGCCCGACGCGATCGCCGGCCATCCCGATCAGCGGCGCGAGCAGCACGCCGAGATATTGCAACGCCCAGAACAGCGTCAGCAGCACGACCGAGCCAGTCTCGACCAGGATGAACCAGCTCAGCACCAAGTTCTCCATCTCGGTGCCCCACGAGGTCAAGAGGTCGGCCGGCCACTGAAAGCGAAAGCTGCGCACCCGGAACGGGGCCAGCATCGCGGCGCCCGAGAAGAGCGTCATCTAGGCGCGCCGGGCTGGCGAGAAGCGTGATTGCTGAGAAATCCCCGATGGTTAGCGGGGTCGTTCAGGTCTCCATTCGGTGCAAGGGTGGGTGGTGAAAAAGGTATGCATGACTGACCCGCTTTGGCGACTGTTGTGCAGCGCAACACGTACCCCTATGTCCAACTTGGACGATTAGAGGGCACGAGCAGAGAACGCCAAGTCCACAACGTTCAAGCAGTTTTTAATTCGAATGTGTGAGACTGGGCCGACCGCACGGCCGGAACGATGGAGTGAGGGGCATGCGCTTAGCACCTAAACTGTTGGCCAAGTCGAGCCAACCTCGCGAATTCCTGCGCCGGGTCGACAAGATCGCCGGTGACCTCAACGTCGTGCTGTTCATCTTCATGGTCGGCTTGGCGACGCTCGACTTCACGTTTCTCGTGACCCAGAAGGTCGTCGAGAGCCTGCCGCCGGCGAGCCGGATCGTGCACGACCAGTCCGATTCGATCTTCAGCCAGAACCAGACGCCGCCGACCGACCCGTCGAAGTAGCCCCGTAGTTCTCCTATCTCGGCGAAAGCCGGGACCCATCTCTCCGCTGCTCGTGCGGCCGAAGAATGGGTCCCGGCTTTCGCCGGGATGCACATTTTTGCAACGCTTCAACTGAGGCCTCGGCCGTCGGGGCTTGCACGCGCGCGGCTTCACCCTCGTAATGGCGACCTGCCACTTACGGGGGAGCACTGGCCGGTGCCGCGCGTTCTGACCGCCCGCTTCATGCACGAGACCAACACCTTCAGCCGGGTCAGGACCGACCTCGGCGAATGGCGCAAGCGCGACTTTCATCGCGACAACGAGATCCCGGCCGCCTTTCGCGGCACCCGGTCGGCGCTCGGCGCCGGCTTCGAGGCCGCCGACAAATACGGCTGGACGCTGATCCACCCGATTTCGGCCAACGCCAACCCCAGTGGCACCGTCACCGACGACGCATTCGAGCACATTGGTGGCGCCATCCTGGCCGCCGCGCGCGACCAGGGCCCGATCGACGGCGTCCTCCTCCACCTCCACGGCGCGATGGTCGTCGAAAGCCACGAGGACGGCGAAGGGGAACTCCTGGCGCGTCTGCGTGCGGTACTCGGCCCTGACACCCCGATCGTCGTGACCCTCGACCTCCACGCCAACGTCACCCAGGCGATGGCCGACCACGCCAGCGCGCTGATCGCGTTTCGCAGCTACCCGCATATCGACATGTACGAGCGCTCGTGGCAGGGAGCGGAACTCCTCGAGCGCGCGATGAAGGGCGAGATCAAGCCGAAGACCGTCATCGCCCGCCGCCCGATGCTCTATGGCCTCGACTGGGGCCGCACCCAGCGCGGCCCGATGGCCGAGCTGATCGCCCGCGGCGAGGCGCTCGAAAGCGCCGGCGAGGTGCTGGCCGTCAGCATCTGCGCCGGATTCCCGCTCGCCGACATCCGCGACGTCGGCCCGACCGTGACCGTCACCGTCGACGGCAACGCGGCAAAGGGCCAGTTGATCGCCGAAGAGTTCATGGACCATGCCTGGGCGACGCGCGACTTCACGACAGTCAACATGCTGACCGTCGCCGAGGCCGTCGCCCGATGCCGCGAAACCGGCGACAAGCCGCTCGTCGTCGCCGACTTCACCGACAACCCCGGCGGCGGCGGATACGGCGACGCGACCGCGTTCCTCAAGGGCCTCGTCGACGCCGGAATCGAGAATGTCGCATTCCACGCGATCTGCGACCCCGAAGCGGTCGCGGCCGGGATGAAATCGGGGATCGGTCCGGCGACGCTCACTCTCGGCGGCAAGATCGACCCGGCGCTCGGCGGCGGCCCGCTGACCCTGTCGGGCGAGATCACCCACCTGACCGACGGGCGCTTTATTGCCTATGGCCCGATGGGCGGCGGGGTCGAGCGCAATTACGGCCCGTCGCTGGTGTTCCGCGTCGGTGGCATCGACATCATCCTGATCAGCAATAACGGCCAGGCGACCGATCTCGCCCAGTTCACCTCGCTCGGCATCGACCCGACCCGCTATGCGACGGTCGCGGTCAAGTCGATGCAGCATTTCCGCGCCGCGTTCGAGCCGATCGCCCGCGAGGTGATCCTCGTCCATACCGGCGCGCTGTGCCAGGTCGACTACAATCCGGAGAATTTCAAACGGGTCCGCCGGCCGATCTGGCCGATCGACGAGAGCGTTTAAAGAAGGGGCGACGGATGAAACTGGTTGTGATGGCCCTCGCCGCCCTCGCGCTGTCGACGGCCGCCGCCTCGGCGCAATCGCTGACCGCCGGGGATTTCCAGTACCTGCAAGACAAATACGGCATCACGCAGCGGAGCGCCGTCATCACCGAGTTGACCCCGAACGAGGTCCGCGCCCTCCACAGCTCGATCGACGACCTGAAATCGTACCCGGCCGGGCGCGACCGCTCGGTGCAGTCCTACCTGATTTTGTCATACGGCCGCGAATGCAAGCGCTGGGTCCGCGAGCACCCGGACCAGCCGTGCTCGCCGCCGGCCGATCCCGCCGCCGCGCCGGGCAAGAAGATTTCGGACCAGTATTGCGCCTCGTGCCACCTGTTCGGCAGCCAGACCGCGCCGTCCTATCACGACATGGCGGCGAAGCGCGACTGGAACGCCCATAAGGTCGAGCATGCACTGCACCACAATCCCGGCATGGTGCCGGTGACCTTGTCGCCCGAGGCGCTCGACCAGCTCGCGGCCTACATAAACTCGCTCAAATAGAAACCGACGACCCCGCCCGGCCCGACCACGCTCCCCACCGGGCCGAACGGCGACAGCATCGTCAGCACCCACATCGCCTGCGCCGCGACGACACTGACCAGCGCCCCGGCCACAAACCACCCCGACCGCCGTTCGCGCTGGACGAAATGCGCGAACCCGACAAAGGCGCATAGTTCGAGCACAGGGTAGAATTCGAGCCGGTAGCGGAACGACAACGAAATCGCCATCAGCATTAGCGCGGCCGGGACCAGAAGCCCGCCAAGCACAGGCAGGATCAGCCCCCCACCTCGCCGGACGAGCCGGACCAGCCCATAAGCCCCGAGCCCGATGAGCAGCGGGTCCGAGACCAGAAAGCTCCCCGGCGGCAGCTCGACCGCATCGAACACGCGGTCGCGAAACCCCGCCCACAGCAGCTCGCCCCCTGCGCCCGCCAGCGCCCAGACCGGCACGAAATAATATCCGAGGGCATAGGCGGCCCGGACCGGGTTGAACTCGCCGTATTCGTGGAGCCGCGCGAGCCGGTCGGGAAAGCGGTGCAGGATCAGCGCCCGGCTCATATCGACAAAGACGAGCGGGTTGCCCCAACGCGCCAAATTGATCCCTCCAGCGACGACGGCAAACCCGACCAGGACGATAATCGGCAGCGCATGGGCGACCCGGCGGTCCTGCCAGACGACGCGGAGCCACAAGAAACCGAGCGCCAGATAGAGCCCGAGCGCCGTCGACACCCGCGTCAGCAGGCACAGCCCGGCGGCCAGCGCCATTCCGCTCATCAGGCGCGGCGAGGACCCAGCTTCGCCCTCCCACCCGCGCAGCACCAGATAGACAAAGGCGGCCGCGCAAGCGTCGGCCCACAGACCGACCTCCTGGAACATCGACGGCCGCGAAAACTCGACCTGCGCCCCGCCGGCCAGCACGACGACCGTCGATAGCGCCACCAGCGCTCGATTCGCCGCAACCGCCCGCCGCGCGACGAGCTCGACCGACAGCACCTTGAACAGCGCCATCGCGGACACGGCGCAAAGACAGGCGATCCGCGTGAAATCGGTCGTCGCGAAATTCGCGAGCGGCAGGAACAGCATCCGGAACAGCGCCGGCAGAATGCCGAAATAGGCATAGACCAGCCCGTCGCGCAGATAACCCTCGTCGCCGATCGCCGCGGGGTCGACATCGAACTGCCCGTGCAGCAGATGCAGCGCCATGCTGTTGAAGACGAGCCCGTGCGGCACCGGCGCCGTCATCCCGCCGCTGCCGGCGCTCAGCAGCAGCGCGTACCAGATCGCGGCTGGCGCAACCCAAATCCACCGTCGCGCCGCGAACTTGGCGAGCCCGGCGACGGGGTTTGTCGTGGATGAGGTGGTCTGCATGGCGGTTCGCGACAGCCTCGCCAAAACTGGATAAGGAGCGGTTAAACCAATCTTTACGGCGCCGGCCCATCCTTGACCCCGTGATACCCGGCGCCGCCTGCGAGCTGACCATCCTGATGCCGTGCCTCGACGAGGCCGAGACGATCGGGCTGTGCATCGCCAAGGCGCACAGGTTTCTCGAGCACAGCGGCATCCACGGCGAGATCGTCGTCGCCGATAACGGCAGCCAGGACGGATCGCCGGCAATTGCCCGGCGGCTCGGTGCGCGTGTCGTCGACATCGCCGAGCGCGGCTACGGCGCGGCGCTGATCGGCGGCATCGCCGCGGCGCGCGGCACCTACGTCATCATGGGCGACAGCGACGACAGCTATGATTTCGCCGCGCTCGGCCCGTTTATCGCGAAGTTGCGGGCCGGGTATGCCCTCGTCATGGGCAACCGCTTCAAAGGTGGGATCGCCAAGGGCGCCATGCCGGCGCTGCACCGCTATCTCGGCAACCCGGTGCTGTCGGCGGTCGGCCGCATCTTTTTTCATACTCCGTGCCGGGATTTTCACTGTGGCCTGCGCGGGTTTCGCCGCGACGCGATTTTCGATCTCGATTTGCAGGGACAGGGGATGGAGTTCGCCAGCGAGATGGTGGTCAAGGCGACGCTCGCCGGCCTGCTGATCGCCGAGGTGCCAACGACGCTGTCGCCCGACGGCCGCGGCCGCAAACCGCACCTCAGAAGCTGGCGCGACGGCTGGCGCCACCTGCGCTTCCTGCTCCTGTTCAGCCCGCGCTGGCTGTTCGTCTATCCCGGCCTGGCGCTGCTGGTGACCGGGCTCGCGGGGATGGGGTGGCTGTTGCCGGGGCCGCGGCAGATCGGCGGGGTCGGGTTCGACATCCACACGCTGTTCTATGCCTCGCTCGCCACCGTCGTCGGGTCGCAATCGCTGCTATTCGGCGTCTTCGCCAAGATCTACGCCGCGCGCGAGGGGTTCGTACCGCAAAACCCCTATCTCGGCGCCGGGCTCGCCCGCTTTTCGCTTGAGGCCGGCGTGATTTGCGGGGCGCTGCTGATGCTCGCCGGGGTCGGGCTCGCGCTTTACGCGCTGGGCTCGTGGGATGAGGGGCATTTCGGGCCGCTCTCCGCAACTACAGCGATGCGCCTGGTGATCCCGTCCGGCACAATGATCCTCCTCGGCTCCCAGCTCGTCTGCGGCTCGTTCATCGTCGGCGTGCTCGATATTCGCGCAGCGAGGAAACGTGAAACGGTTCCGTCTCGGCCAGCCCGAGCGCGGGCGGCATGAGCGTCAACGCCCAATACAATCTGGCACGGCCGGGCTCGCTGCCGATCCGCGTCGCCGGGCACCAGCGGCGCAAGATGTTCGCCGCGTTCGTAGCGCAGACCGGCGTCACCGCCGCCGACACGATCCTCGATGTCGGCGCGACCTCGGACCGGGCCTACGACCACTCCAACTATCTCGAATCCTGGTGGCCGACAAAGTCGGGCATCACCGCGATCGGCCTCGACGACAGCGGCTTTCTCGAGGCGCTTCACCCCGGCCTGCGTTTCATCAGGGCGGATGGATGCGCCTTGCCCTTCGCCGATTGCGCGTTCGATTTCGCCCATTCGAGCGCGGTCCTCGAACACGTCGGCAGCCGCGCCCGCCAGGCGCTCTTTATCCGCGAGTTGCTGCGCGTTTCCCGTCGCGGCATCTTTATCACGACGCCGAACCGCTGGTTCCCGGTCGAGTTCCACACGATGCTGCCGCTGCTGCACTGGCTGCCGGCGCCGTGGTATCGCGCCGCGCTCGACCGCCTCGGCTATGGGTTCTTCGCCGACGAGGCTAATCTGAACCTGTTGTCGCCGAAATCGCTCGGCGATATCGCCCACGACGCCGGCGCCCGCAATTTCGGCGTCGGCTCGGTCTCGCTCGCGGGCCTGCCCACCAACCTGCTGCTTTTCGCCCGAAAGCGTTAGGCCGCCAGCTCTCGGTACAGCGCCAGGTACTGCCGCGCCGCCGCGCCCCACGAGAAATCCCGCGTCATTCCTCGCCGCACGATACGCCGCCAAGCGGGCGGATCACGGTAGAGCGCGATCGCCCGCTCCATTGCCGCGAGCAGCGCCGGTGCGGTTTCGTCGTCAAAGGCAAAACCGGTCGCGGTGCCGCCAGCGAGGGCTTCCGCCGTGGCATCGACCACCGTGTCGGCGAGCCCGCCCGTCCGCCGCACCACGGGCACCGAACCATAGCGCAGCGCATAAAGCTGCGTCAGCCCGCACGGCTCGAACCGCGACGGCACGACGACCGCGTCTGCCCCGGCGAAGATCAGCCGCGCCATTGCCTCGTCATATCCGATCACCGCACCGAGCCGGTCGGGATGCAACGCCGCCGCCGTCGCAAACCCCTGTTCGAGCCCGGCATCGCCGCTGCCGAGCAGGGCGAACTGCCCACCGAGCGCAACGAGGCCCGGCAAGGCGGCGAGCGCCAGATCCATCCCCTTTTGCGGGGTCAGCCGGGTCACCGTCGCGAATAGCGGCGCGGCCGGATCCTCGGCAAGGCCGATCCGGTGCTGCAACGCAGCCTTGGCCGCCGCCCGCCCAGACGCGGCGTCGTCCAGCCCGTAAGGCACCGGTAGCGCCGGATCGTCTGCGGGGTTCCAAACGCGGGGATCGACCCCGTTGAGGATACCGCTCAACACATCGGCCCGAAACTGAAGCAGCCCGTCGAGGTTTTCACCATAGGGCGGGGTCTGGATTTCGGCGGCATAGGTCGGGCTGACCGTCGTCGGCCGGTCGGCGTAGAATATCCCGGCCTTCACAAACGACACGCCACCGTAAAACTCGACCCCGTCGACCGAGAAGAACGCGGGCGGCAGCGCCAGCTCGGCGAATGTGTCGGCCCCGAAGAGGCCCTGATAAGCGAGGTTGTGGACCGTGAAAATGCTCGCCGCCGGGCCGCCCCGCGCGCGTAGATAGGCCGGCACAAGCCCAGCATGCCAATCGTGCCCATGCACGATCGCGGGGCGCCACTCGGGGTCCGCGCCATCGGCGAGTGCCGCCGCCACCCAGCTCAGCAGCCCGAAGCGGCGGTCGTTGTCCGGGAAAATCTCGCCGTCCGGCCCGCCATACGCTCCGCCGGGGCGATCGTAAAAGGCCGGGTGATCGACGATGTAGGCCGGCGGCACGCCGCCCGGCAGCCGCGCCAGCCCGATCCGCACCCGCTCGACCGCAAACGGCGTCGCCAGCCGCGCCACCTCGCTTTCGCGTGCGGCATCGAGGAGCGGCGCATAACCCGGCAGGCACAACCGGACATCCACCCCTTCCGCGACGAGCGCCGGCGGCAGCGCCGCGACGACATCGCCGAGCCCGCCGGTCTTCACCCACGGGTAAAGCTCGGCCGCGACGTGGAGGACGCGAAGCTGGCGGCGGGTGCGCGGCGCCACCTCTCGCCTAGTTCCGCGTCCGGTCCACCAGCGCGTTCTGCTTGATCCACGGCATCATCGCGCGCAGACGCTCGCCGACCTTTTCGATGTCGTGCTCGGCGGCCCTGCGGCGCATTGCCTTGAAGCTCGCCTGCCCGGCGGCGTTCTCCAGCACCCATTCGCGCGCGAAGCGGCCCGACTGGATCTCGCCGAGGATGCGCTTCATCTCGGCCTTCACGCTGTCATTGATCACCCGCGGCCCGCGCGAGTAGTCGCCGTATTCAGCGGTATTCGAGATCGAATACCGCATGTTGGCGATACCGCCCTCGTAGATTAGGTCGACGATTAGTTTAACCTCGTGCAGGCATTCGAAGTACGCCATCTCCGGCGCATAGCCTGCTTCAACAAGCGTCTCGTAACCCGCTACGATCAAAGATGTTAGTCCACCGCATAGGACGGATTGTTCGCCAAACAGGTCGGTCTCGCATTCCTCGCGGAAGCTGGTTTCGATGACGCCGGCGCGGCCGCCGCCGATCGCGCTTGCGTAGGAGAGCGCGATCTCGAGCGCGTTCCCCGACGGGTTCTGCTCGACCGCGACGAGACATGGCACGCCGCCGCCCCGCTGGTATTCGGAGCGCACCGTATGACCCGG